>Ga0207695_10000207_pt1 | contig 160390 bp, 130 predicted proteins | sample KBSC54metaG_FD_184354 | JGI IMG/M metagenome (GOLD analysis project Ga0207695, IMG submission 184354) | Corn rhizosphere microbial communities from Kellogg Biological Station, Michigan, USA - KBS C5-4 metaG (SPAdes) (version 2) | ecosystem: Host-associated > Plants > Roots > Rhizosphere >...
TGCGCCAGACGATCGCGCGAGCTAAGCAGCTGCCGATCTTCATCGAGCACCTCGAGCAGACTGATAGCACCACCTTTATAGGCATCCTCGGCGCTGGCGCGTGCGCGCTGATGGGCGGCGACCTCCTTGGTGAGCGTGTCTTGCTCGTTTTCCAGTTCGCTCATCGTAACGATGGCGTTCTCGACATCTTCGGTCGCGCGCAACATCGACTGGCGATAATTCGCCAACGCTTCGGCCTGCGCACCGCGCGCCTGACCTACTTCGGCATCGACGCGGCCAAAATCGAACAGGCGCCAATGCAGGCCGATCAGGCCTTGCGGCTGAAACGAATCGGAGTCGAACAACTTGCCGCTGTGCAGGCTCTCGAAACCGAGCAGGCCGCCCAGGGAAAGCTTGGGGTAGTACTCGGCAAGCGCCTCGCCAATGCGAGCATTCGATGCCGCCAGACGACGCTCCGCAGCGATAACGTCAGGACGCCGTCGCAGCAACGATACCGGCCCACTGTTGGCGGTGATGGCCGGCACCGCATACGCGACCGGTTGCTCAAGCAAGCCTTTGGCGTAGCTACCGGGCTGCGCACCCATCAAGACGTCCAGACGATTGAGTTGACGCTCGCGTTCGGTCCGCAAGGGCGGCAAGGTCGCTTGTGCCTGCTGCATCAACGCCTCGGCCTGCGCTACTTCGCGATCGGTGCCGACGCCACCGGCGAGGCGCACGCGTACCAGGTCGAGCAGTTTCTTTTCCGTGTCGACCTGTTGCTCGGCCAGAGCAATACGTTCCTGTGCGCCACGCACCTTGAAATAAGCGTCGGCGACCTCGGCGGCGACCGATACGCGCACGCTGACACCGCTGGCTTCCGCAGCCTGATACTCGGCCTGCGCCGCTTGCGCTCCACGCTTGAGACCGCCCGCGAGATCGAGTTCCCAGCTGGCGCCAACGCCAATGTCTTCCTGCGTCTGGGTGCGCTTGTAACCAGGAAACGTACTGGCGACTTCGCCGAGCGCGCTGTTCAGCGATTGATACTCGCGCGCAACCTGCGCATCCAGTGCGCCCTGCGGCAAACGTTGAGCTTCGGCTCCGTGCGCAGCGGCGCGCGCCTGCTCGATGCGCGCCATCGCGGCCGCGACGTCCAGGTTCTGCGCCACCGTGCGTTCGACGATCTGCTGCAGCACCGGGTCGTTGAACCCTTGCCACCATGTGTCGAGTACTGCTACCGGACGGTCGGCATTGTGTTGTTGCCACTGCTCAGCATGTGCATAGCTACCTTCGACGATGGGCTGCGGTCGCACATAGTCCGGGCCGACGGTGCAGGCTACCAGGCTGGCGGTCAGCAAGGCTGGTATGAGCACGCGCCGCGCAAGCGCGCTTGCGGTAGACGTCGTTGCTACAAAAGTACGGGTGTGTCGGCTCATGGCGGTTGCCTTCGATAATCGATCAATGTGCATCGGCCGATGGCGTCGGTGGTGCTACCACCTTGCGCATCAGCGGCACCATGGCGGTGGCGATGACGAAGCACACACCGATCGCGAGAAAGGCATCGGCATAGGTTTGTGTCTGTGCTTCGCGCATCACCAGCGCGCCCAGTTGCTGGACCGCGGCCGAACCGGCCTGTGCCGCGTGATCCAGATTGCGACTGACCTGGACGAGCCAGTCGTTCATCGGCTCGTTGGCCGTGGTCATGTGTTCGGCCAGGCGTTGGAAATGCAGATTGGTGCGGTCGTTGAGAATGGTGGCGCAAGCGGCAATACCGATCGCGCCACCGAGATTGCGCATCAGGTTGAACAGCCCCGAGGCCAGCTTCAATCGTGCTGGCGGCAAGCCGCCCAAGGTGAGCGTGACTACCGGCGGCACGGACAGTTGTTGCGCCATACCGCGCAATGCCTGCGGCAGCAGCAATTCGTGCGCGCCCCAATCGTGGGTGATCGGACTGAAATCCCACATCGACAACGCGAACAATGCCAGGCCCACCATCATGATCCAGCGCAGGTCGAAGCGATTGGCCAGGAACGCGTACAGCGGAATCGTCATGATCTGGAATACGCCGGTCGAGAACACCGCTTCGCCGATCTGCAAAGCGCTATAGCCGCGCACGTGACCGAGAAACAAGGGCGTCAGATAGATCGTCGCGAATAGACCGATGCCGGTGACGAAGGAAAAGAAGCAGCCAAGCGCGAAATTGCGGTCGCGCAAGGCGCGCAGGTCGACCACAGGATGGGCGAAGGTCAGGCTGCGTACGACGAAGCCCACGCCCGCCAGGCCGGACAGCCATGCCGTGGTGAGCATGGTGCGATCGCTGAACCAGTTCCAGCGCGGGCCTTCTTCCAGCGTGTATTCGAGACAACCCAGAAACACTGCCAGCAACAGCATGCCGATGTAATCCGCGCCACGCAGCAGCGAGAAATCGGCTTCATCGACGTTCACCAGCAACGGCACGGCGATGGTGACGAACAGGCCAGGTACCAGATTGATGAAGAACAGCCAGTGCCACGAATAGTGATCGGTGATCCACCCACCCAAAGTCGGCCCCAATGTAGGTGCCAACGAAGCAATCGCTCCGATGGTCGCTGCCGCCACCACGCGCTGCTTGCCGCTGAAGAACATGAAGGCGGTGGTGAATACCATCGGGATCATCGAACCCCCGATGAAACCCTGCAGCGCGCGAAAGATGATCATGCTGTTGATGTCCCACGCCGCGCCGCACAGCAGGCTGGTCAGCGTGAAGCCCGCGGCGGAGACACAGAACAACCAGCGCGTCGACATCACCCGCGCCAACCAGCCCGACAGCGGAATCACCACGATTTCGGCGATCAGGTAACTGGTCTGCACCCAGGCCGTATCGTCCACGCCGGCCGACAGGCCGCCACCGATATCGCGCAAAGATGCGGAGACGATCTGGATATCCAGCAGCGCGATAAACATGCCCACGCACATGCTGGCGAAGGCAAAGACTTTCTGTCCCGTCGACATGTCGGCGGGGGATTGCACATGCGACATGACGGCGTTCTCTAGGTGATCAGTGCGCGCTGGCCTGCGTATCGATATCCGCGGTAACGGACAGCCCCGGGCGCAGTTCGCCCAACGTGGCATCGCGCTCGTCGAGCAGTACGCGCACCGGTACGCGCTGGACGATCTTGGTGAAGTTGCCGGTGGCGTTTTCCGGCGGCAGCACGCTGAACTGCGCGCCGGTGGCCGGCGCCAGGCTGCCTAGGCGACCGTGGAACTCACGGCCCGGCAGCACGTCGGCGCGGATCGTGACCGGCTGGCCCGGTTTCATATGCGCCAGCTGGTCTTCCTTGAAGTTCGCGTCGATCCATAGGCCGTGCGACGGCACGACCGCAAGCAGGGGCGAGCCGGCTTCGACGAAGGCACCCAGGCGCACGCGGCGGTTCCCGATGCTGCCATCGACGGGCGCACGCAAGGTGGTATAGCCCAGGTTCAATTGCGCCAGTTGCCGCTCGGCCTCGGCCTGCATCAGCGCTGCACGTGCCTGCTGCTTCTGGGTGGTGATCACATCGAGCTGACGTTGCGCGGCGGCAAAGGCTGCCTGTGCTTTTTCAGTGTCCGCGCGTGCGGTCTTGAATACGGCATCGGCGCGTTGCGCGCTTTCGACCGACACCGCGGCGCGGCTGGACAGGTCGCGATAACGCGCCTGGTCGTCACGTGCGCGGACACTTTCAGCTTGTGCCGCATCGATGCCGGCATGCGCCTGATCGATCACCGCGCGCTGCAGATGTTCGTTCGCATCCAGGTTGGCCAGCAGGGCCTGCTGCGCGGCGACTGCGCCTTCGGCTTTCTGCAGCGCGGCGCGGTAATCGCGGTCGTCGATCTGCGCCAGAAGGTCGCCGGCATGAACCATCTGGTTATCGGTGACGGCGACCTGGGTGATGTAACCGGACACCTTGGGGCTGATCGCGGTGATATCCGCACCGACGTAAGCGTCATCGGTGCTTTCGATAAAGCGCCCGACTGTCCACCAATGCGCACCCCACACGGCAACCGCTATACCGGCAGCGATGCCTACGACGAGCAGCGCATGACGCTTGCCCAGGCGACGGGCAGGCACATCGGTAACAGCGACTGGAGCGACGGCGCTCATGCTTGCGCTCCCTGCTTCGCCGAACGAGCCGCAGCGCGACGTTCGGCGCTCAACGCCATGCGTTGCCGCATGCGCTCGCTGGCGGCGGGGCCGGCGCGCACGACGTGGTGCTCGCTGGTAATCGCATCGCCGGTGAGAGGGTCGGTGAGAATCGGCTCGACCATATGCCCATCGCGTTCATCGGCAAGAAAGATGGCCAACCCTTCAGGTGCGAAATGCTTGTTGCCCCAGGTCAGCAAGGCCAACATCACCGGGCGGAAATCACGGCCGCGTTCGGTCAGCACGTATTCGTAGCGAACCGGCTTGGTCTGGTACGGACGGCGCTCCATCAAGCCGCCTTCCACCAGGCCGTTCAAACGACGGGTCAGCATGTTGGGGGCGATGCCCAGACTCTTTTCGAACTCATCGAAACGGGTCATCCCGTAATAGGCGTCGCGAAGAATGAGGATGCTCCACCATTCGCCGACGCGCTCGAGACTGCGCGCGATCGGGCATGGCATTTCAGCGAAATTGGTTTTTTTCATGGCGCGCGGGCCTGGTTACTATCAAGGTGCAAGTGACGATACGCCGGTAACTTCCGTTATGCAAGTTACTCTTCCTATCCCTGGAGCCAGCTGGGTTTTGTAGGAGCGGCTTCAGCCGCGACCCACGGTTGCGTCACGGCTGGTCGCGACTGAAGTCGCTCCTACAAAGGAACCGTCGCCTCCGTCCAATAGATGACTGACCACTCAGTCTTATGTATGATCGCCGCCCATGGCCCGTCCCAAGAGCGAAGACAAACGCAATGCCATCATGGCCGCTGCCATCCGCGTAATTGCAGCGCAGGGGCTTGCCGCGCCCACGGCCACCATCGCCAAGGAAGCCGGCGTCGCGAACGGATCGCTGTTCAATTACTTCGAGACCAAGGCCGATCTGGTCAATCAGCTGTATCTGGAGCTGAAGCTGGAAGTGATGGCGGCGGCGCTTGACGGCCTGCCCACGCGGGGCACGCTCCGGGAGCAGGCGTTCCACGTCTGGCATGGCTGGATGCAATGGGCAGTCGACAACCCCGACAAGCGCCGGGCACTCGCCTTGCTCGGCGTCAGCGATGAAATCACGCCGGCCTATCGTGAAAAAGGACACCAGGCAGCCGCCGGTATTGCCCAGATTCTGGAACGGGTGCGGGCGAACGGTCCGATGCGCGACCAGCCGATGCCGTTCTTCATGGCGCTGGCCGAATCGCTTTCCTGCGCCACGATGGACTACATGATCGAACACCCGGAGCAGGCCGATCAGCATTCCCGCGCGGGCTTCGAAGCGCTATGGCGCGCCATGTGCTGATTTTTTTGCGCGAATAAATGACTGGCTAGACAGACATCATTGGAGAACATCATGGCAAAAACGGTTCTGGTTACCGGCGGCACGGGCTACGTTGCCGGCTGGTGCATCGTCGAATTGCTTAAGCGTGGCTATGACGTGCGCACCACGGTGCGTGCGCCAGCGAAAGAAGCATCGGTACGCAAGGCGGTGGCGTCGGTCATCGATCCCGGCAACGCGCTGAGTTTCTTTATCGCCGACCTGACCAAGGACGAGGGCTGGGATGCGGCAGTAGCCGGCTGCGATTACGTACTGCATGTGGCTTCGCCCCTGGGCGGCGACGCGCCGCGCGATCCGAATGCATTGATTGCGCCCGCGCGCGACGGCACCTTGCGTGTATTGCGTGCCGCATGTTCCGCCCATGTCGAACGTGTGGTAATCACCTCGTCGACGGCGGCGTGCGCCCCGGCACCGGCAAGCCCCGACAGCATCAATGACGAAACGATGTGGACCGATCCGAACGCGCGCGGCCTAGTGCCGTACCGGCAGTCGAAAGTTCTGGCCGAGCGTGCGGCGTGGGACTTCATGAAGACACAAACCGGGCACACCACCCTCACCACCGTGTTGCCGAGCGCGATTCTCGGCCCGGTCCTGAGCACGGAAAATCTGGGTTCGGTGCAACTGGTGTCGCGCATGCTCAACGGCAAGATGCCGGGCACACCGAATTTCGGTTTCAATATCGTCGACGTACGTGACGTCGCCGAGGTGCATATCCGCGCCATGACCTCGCCAGAGGCCGCGGGACAACGGCTGATCGCAACCAGCAGTTTTATGTGGATGGCCGAAGTCGCCGCTACCTTGCGCGGCGCATTAGGTGAACGTGCCAGCAAGGTGCCGACGCGGCGCCTGCCGGACTTCGTGTTGCGTCTGGCGTCGATATTCGATCATGCGGCGCGCCAGGTGACGCCAAGCCTTGGGCACAAGCACACCTTCGTGTCGACCAAGGCGCAACGGATGTTGGAATGGACGCCGCGGAAGGCTACGGATGCGGTAGTCAATTGTGGGGAGAGCTTGCTTGCCAATGGCTTCAAGGTGTGAAGTTGCCACTTGTTTTTGTAGAAGCAGCTTCAGGGAGCCTTTTAAAAAACCTCTCCTGTTCGTCATCCCGGCGAAGGCCGGGATCCATTCCTCAGTTGTCGCTTGTCAGGAAGCCTGTGGCAAGCATCTGCGCTGAGGAATGGATTCCGGCCTTCGCCGGAATGACGATAGGGAAAACTGAAGTTATTCGAGGTTCGCTGAAGTCGCTTCTACAAAGATCGGAATTACACTTTCGAGTCTGATTTCGACGAAATTGTTTAGACGTCCAAATTTGTTACAGTTCAACACGCATGTGACGAGTACGTTCACGGCCGATCCGTGATCGCACTAACGTTCTTATGGCGCGATGCAATGACACGCTTCGTGCTCCTCCCATGCGAAGCACGCGAATGACTATCCGAATCTCAGGCGGCCTTTATCGCCTCGCTCTAGGCTTGTGCCTCACTCTGACCGCCAGCAGCGTCATCGCCACAAGCACGCTCTCACCCTGGATCGGTACCTGGGGCGTGGCACAGTTGAACAATGGCAACGCCAACTACAATGGCAAGACGTTGCGCCAGGTCGTGCATACCAGCATTGCCGGCAGCTCGGTGCGTGTGCAGATCTCCAACGAGTTCAGCGATCAGCCGCTGTCGATTACCGATGTGCATGTGGCGCTGCGCAGTTCCGGCTCGTCCACGCAAGCCGGCAGCGGTCGCCAGCTTACTTTCAACGGTCAGCCGGGTGTCGTGGTGCCAGTAGGTCAACGCGTGAGCAGCGACGGTATCGACTTCAACGTGCCGGCCTTGAGCGATGTGACGGTCAGCTTCTACGTCAACGGCAACACCAATGTCATCACCGGCCATTCCTTCAGCAATCAGGACAAATACGTAGCCGATGGCGATGTCAGCGCAGCGACATCGATCCAGGCGCAGACCAATGGCGACTATGCATTCCTGGCCAACCTCGACGTACAGAGCGCATCGGCGCAGGGCACGCTGGTGACCTTCGGCGCGTCGATTACCGATGGCTACGATTCCAGCTACAACGCGAACAAGCGCTGGCCAAACGATCTGGCGACACGCTTCAACAGTGCCGGGCAGCAGGTGGGTATCGTCAATGTGGGCATCAGCGGCAACAACCTGCTGCAGGATGGCTCGGGGCAGAGCGGCGTTCATCGCTTTGCGCGCGACGTGCTTTCGCAACCGGGCGTGCGCTGGGTGATTTTTTCCGATGATCCGATCAACGACCTGGGTTCGGGCAACCCGCAGGCGACGTTTGCCAATCTCAGCAATGCCATCGAAGGCCTGATCGGTCAAGCGCATGCGCAAGGCATCCGCTTCTATTGCTCGACATTGACGCCGTTCGAAGGATCGGGCGGTTGGACGGCCGATCGGGAAGTGACCCGCGAGCAGCTCAATGACTGGGTGAAGTCCAGCGCCAGCGGTTGCGATGGGGTGATCGACCAGGACACGGCAACGCACGATCCCTCCGCGCCGACCAGATACTTGCCCGCTTACGATGCTGGCGATCATCTGCATCCGAACGATACCGGCTATCAGGCGATTGCCAATGCGGTGAACCTTGCGTTGTTTGCGCCGGCAACGTTGCCGGTCATCGCCACACCGACCGGCTGCGGCACGATCGGTGCCGGCGAAGGCATCGTGCCTGGGCAGACGGTCACTTCATGCGATGGCGGCTACGTGCTCAATATGCAGCTCGATGGCAATCTTGTGCTCTACAAGAGCAACGGGACGCCGCTGTGGGCTAGCAATACGGTCAACCAGCCGTCAGCGCAGGCGGACCTGACGGTCGACGGCAACTTCGTTGTGCTTGGCGCGCTGGGCAATGTGTTGTGGCAGTCGGGTTCGGGCGGGCAAACGGCAGCGCGTCTATTCGTGCAGGGTGACGGCAATATGGTGATCTATAACAACGACGGGCCGGTGTGGAGTACGGGGACGGCGGGGGAGTAGAAGTAACACCCTCACTAAGAGCCCTCCCTACTCGTCATCCCGGCGTAGGCCGGGATCCAGTGACTTCGGTTATCGCGGAAGCGACCAAGCATTTGCTCTAACGCGAAAGCCGAAAACCGAAGTCACTGGATCCCGGCCTGCGCCGGGATGACGAGTAGGAAGTTATTCGGATTACCTGCACAAGCAAATTCAATCAACCATTCACGCCATAACGCGCAGCCGACTTGTTCTTCGACAGATTCGGCAACAACGCCGTACGCGCATCCACCAGACGCTGCCAATCACCGGCATCAGGCAACGCAGGAATGGTGACCAGTTCGCCCTGGTCGAAACCGGCCAGCGATGCATCGACCATATCGTCCGTTTCCATCACGATTTCCGCCGGCAGACTTTCCAGCGTGGTGCCGCCCTGCTTGCCCCAGATCTCGGTGCGCGTCGCGCCCGGCAGTACCACCTGCACCTGCACGCCCGCGCCATTCGTTTCCTGCGCCAGTGCCTGACTGAAGTGCAGCAGATACGCCTTGGTGCCGCCGTAGACCGTATTGCCCGGCTGCACCATCTGCGACATCACCGAGGCAATATTGATGATCGCGCCCTTGCCGCGTGCCAGCAGGCCCGGCAGCACGGCCCGCGCCAGACGGGTCGGCGCAGTGATGTTGAGTTCGATTTCGCGCTGGAAGGCTGCGATGTCGGTCTGTGCGAACGGGGCCAAGGTCGCGGTACCGGCGTTATTGACCAGCATCGTGATGCTCGCGTCCTCGCGCAGCAGCTTTTCGACCTTGGCGATGTCCTGCGCATCGATCAGGTCGGCCTGCAGGGTCTGCACGCGAACGCCATCGCGCGCACTCAACTCAGTGGCCAGTTTCTTCAGCGCATCGACGCGGCGCGCCACCAGGATCAGGTCATAGCCACGCTTGGCCAGACGGTCGGCATAGACGGCGCCGATACCGGACGATGCGCCGGTAATCAGTGCGGTACCCAGGGATGCTTGCTTGCTCATGATGGACTCCAGATAGGGGAAGGAAAGGGCGGAAAGAATGTGGATGATGAACATCATCTAAGCTACGCCCACAAAATCTGGATGTCAACTAACATCTTTTGGCGACAATAGGGCTATGATGGCCACCGCACTTCCTTAGCAGTGAGGCCGTCATGGGCCATTCCCGCGCCGACAAAGCCCAAACCCACGAGCGCCTGGTCGAGGCTGCTGCCACGCGGTTTCGCGAAAAGGGCCTCGATGGCATCAGCTTGGCCGACCTGATGAAGGAGCTGGGGCTGACGCATGGCGGCTTCTACAAGCACTTCGCGTCGCGCGATGCACTGGTAGCCGAAGCGGTGGAATATGCCTATACGGAAGGCGAGCGCACCGTCGCCGGGCTCGTCGATGACCAGGGGCAGTTCGATCTGGCCCGCTACGTCGATTTCTACCTGAGTGACTCGCACCGCGATGCGCCCGGCAGCGGTTGCGCGATTTCCGCGCTTTCGGCCGATATTTCACGCCGTGACGAAGACACCCGGTCGCGTTACCGCCAGCAACTGGATGGCATATTCACCCGCATCGGCGCGTCGTTTCCCGGCGACAAGGCCGAGCAGCGCAAGCAGGCCATCGCCCTGATGACGCGCATGTATGGCGCCATCCTGATTGCCCGCGGCGCGGGCAATTCGGAGCTCTCGAACGAGATCCTCCAGACCGTGCGCGAACAACTCTACGCCGCCCTTCCCAATCAAGCCTGAGCCCGCTTTTACGCTCCCAAACGGCCGTTTTGCAGTAGCTGACCGATCAGCGATGCGAGCTGCAAAAACGGCTTGATCGCGTTGCGGCGCTGCAGCGAAAATAATCGGCCGTTGCGCAACAGGCGCCCACGCGCGCCGATTGCAACGTTTTGCGATGCATCATTTTCATTTCGCATTGCGTGCTATGCATAAACTGCATATCTGAAACTTTCTTCATCTTGTTGTTAGCGCACGATGACGTCGCGAGGATCGTGACCCAAGCCGCACTTTGATAGCGGAACAGTCACGGGGAATGTTTCATGAGTTATCGCAGCGGCATCGCCTGCCTCTTGCTTTGTATCGCCGGATGGACCCAGTTCGTAGCCGCGCAGGACGCCACTCCCAGTTCAATCCAATCGACGGCGACGGCCGACACTCAACAGGCAGACACGAATTTCATCCAGCGCTGGAAAGACGATGGCGTTTCGTTGCGCTTCGTCTGGGCCAATGACTGGCTCGCCAGCGTGAAGGGCGGCGAGCGCACCGGCCAGACCAACGGCGGCGGCGCGGTCGGCGGTGCGGACCTGGATATGTTCAAGCTCGCCGGCATCGACGGTGCCAAGATCCATATCACCTTCGCGCGTTACTACGGCCATTCGATCTCCGCGACCGACATCGGCATTACTCAGAAGATTCAGGGCTACTGGTATCCCAAGCGCCAGTGGCAGCTCGGCCAGCTGACCTGGGAACAGGCCTTCGACGACAATCATTTCAACTTTCTGTTCGGCCGCGTCAATGCGACATGGCAGTTCGCGCGCTCGACCTATGGCTGCCGTTTCGTCAGCGCACCCGATTGCCCCTTCCAGCTCACCAACACCACCGGCGGCTTCTCCGGCTTCCCGTACGTGAACTGGGGCGGACGCATTCGCTACCAGACCGATGCGCATTATTTTTCGATCGGCGCTTTCGAGATCAATCCCGATCGCCGCAACAACAATGGCATCAACTGGGGCATCGAGAACTCCACCGGTGTGATGGTGCCGGTCGAGTTCGGTCACGTCACCTCGTTCGCCAACGATCCGTATCCGCATACCTTCAAGGTGGGCGGCTGGTACAACTCCGCCGATTACACCGATCCGGAACTCAATACCCGCGGCGTATCGAAGACCTTGTTCGGCGGTGCGTTCCGCACTTACGACGGCGGCCGCTATGGCGTGTATGCGTTGGGCGACAAGGTGGTCTGGAAACCGGACCCGAACAGCAACACGCGCAATCTCGCCTTGTTCGGCTCGGTGACCGCGCCGCTGGACAGTACGGAAATTTATACGCTGCAATCGACCGCGGGCTTCGTGTGGACCGGTCCGTTTGCCAGCCGCGCCACCGATTCGCTGAATCTCCAGGCGACCTGGTTCAAGTTCGCCAAGCGTCAGGTGCAGTTCGAAGACGACCTGCTGCGCAAGATCAAACAGCCCGGTAGTTTCTCGCGTAACGAAACCATGCTCGAACTCAACTACACCTATAAGCTGTTCCCGCTGCTGAGTATCGTGCCCAATGTTCAATACATCGTGCATCCGGATATCTTGGGAAACACGGTGGACGTAACGCATGTATCGGCCAATGCGCTGGTATGGGGTGTACGCGTGATGTTCAACTTCGGTGGGCCAGGTAGTCAGTAACGTTGCCGAACACTCAAATCTGTGACCGACAAGGAACGAGTCAAACGCTCGTTTCTTGTTTTTTCGCTCATACTCCCCGCTATAGCGGTCGTCTCGCGGCGAGGTATTCGTGGATCTGAAACACCTGCAGAGCTTCATTCGCATTGTTGAGTTCGGCAGCCTTACTCGCGCTGCCGCTACGTTGAACGTCTCGCAGTCGCTGCTGAGCCGGCAGGTGCGCCAGCTTGAAATCGAACTGGGCACGCATCTCCTGCAACGCAACGGCCGTGGTGTCACGGCCACCGATGCCGGTCGGCAATTGCTGGAACATGGCCGCGGCATCCTGCGCCAGGTAGAGGTGGCACGACAGCAGTTGGGCTACGCACGCGGACCACAAGGCGGCAAGGTCGTCGTTGGTTTTCCACCGAGTGTCGGCGCGTTGCTGACGGTCGATCTGGTAACGCACTTTCGCTCCAACTATCCGTTGGCGTCGATCAGCGTCGTCGAAGCCTTGAGCACCAGCCTGCTGGAGTGGTTGCAGCTGGGTCGTCTCGATTGCGCGCTCCTGTACAACCCACCGGTCAATGCCAACGTGCATTACCGCCATGTGCATTCGGAAACGCTCTATCTGGTCGGCAGCGCACACAGCGGCATTCCATTGCCCGACAAGGTGCCGCTTGCCACATTAGGCAGCTATCCGCTGATCATTCCCTCGCACCTGCACTCCGTGCGCCAGCTGGTCGAGGCCGATGCCGCCAAGCATGGCGTGCCGCTGGACATCGTGGTCGAGATCGATTCGATTCGCGCGTTGCTCGATCTGGTCGAGCGCGGGGTCGGGTATGGGGTGCTTTCGCGCAATGCGGTGTTGTCGCGGGCGCCTGGGCATAGTTTGCGTGCGGTGCCGATTGTGCAGCCGAATATCGAGACGCGGCTGGTGGTTGCTACGCCTACGCAGCGGCCGGTCAGTACGATTACCGAGCGAGCGATCGGGATGATCGACGACGCGATCGGGCGCGGGCTGCTGGATCCTGTGATCGAGGAGTGAGTGAAGAGGAGTGAGGAGTGAGAGAAAGCAGGCTCTTGCTCTCTCTTGCTCTCTCTTACTCCTCACTCCTCTCCACTCACTCCTCGCTCCTCGCTCCTCACCCTTTGCTGCGATGCACAAAACGCAACACTCACCCTGAGAGTTGCAAATAACGCATATCAGAAACCCAGCCCATCGCGTTGTTCAGCTGCGTCCTGCCGTCCACCATCAGCCCCGAAAAGTTAAGTCGGACGATGCACGATGGCGTACGAAATTCCCTGTTGGTTTATGCGTGGCGGCACCTCGAAGGGGCCGTTTTTCCGCGCCCAGGATTTGCCGGGTGATATCGCCACGCGCGACAACGTCATCATGGACGTGCTCGGCACGCCCGATCCGCGCCAGATCGACGGTCTCGGCGGCGCGACTTCGCTGACCAGCAAGGCAGGCATTCTGTCGGTTCCGACCGATGGCGAAGCCGATCTCGATTTTCTGTTCGCCCAGGTCGGTACGGCTGAAGCTACCGTCGATACCACGCCCAATTGCGGCAACATGCTGGCCGCCGCACTGCCTGCCGCTATCGAAGCGGGCATGTTGCGCGGCGATAACGGGCGCACGACGCGTCGCGTGCGCACGCTCAACACCGGCGTGATTGCCGAGATCACCATCGATACGCCCGACGGCCGCCCGCTTTATGACGGCGATGCGCATATCGACGGCGTACCCAAGCCGGCAGCGCCGGTGTCCTGCGGATTCCTGGAAACCGAAGGCGCGGTCTGCGGCGCGTTGCTGCCTACCGGCAACGCGCAGGACGAGATCGACGGCGTGGCCGTAACGATGATCGACAACGGTATGCCGGTGTTGCTGATACAGGCGACGGATGTGGGCATCACCGGTTACGAGTCGCGCGAGAAGCTCGATGCGGACACCTCGCTGAAGGCGCGCATCGAAGCGATTCGTCTCAAGGCCGGGCCGTTGATGAACCTCGGCGACGTCAGCAAGAAGCCTATCCCCAAGGTGACCCTGGTGGCACCGCCGCGCGACGGCGGCTCGATCTGCACGCGCACGTTCATTCCACACGACTGTCACGCCGCGATCGGCGTACTCGGCGCGGTGACGGTTGCCACGGCGGCGGTGATGAAAGGTTCGGTCGCATTCGATCTCGCCCAAGGCAGCAGCGGCGCTACGCGCATCCTGTCGATCGAGCACCCCAGCGGCGAATTCAGCGTCGAACTCGGCTTCGATGGCGAGCGCGTCGTGCGCGCCGCCCTGTTGCGCACCGCGCGCTTGCTGATGCGCGGCAGCGTACCGATTTCCCCCTCGGTCTGGCGCGGTCCCAACGCCTGATCCGCGCATTACTTCCAAGGAGCTTTCCATGTCCGATACCCGCAAAACCGCGCTGGTGGTCAGCGCTCACTCCGCCGATTTCGTGTGGCGCGCCGGCGGTGCCATCGCCCTGCATGCCAGCAAGGGTTGGCATGTACATATCGTCTGCCTGTCGTTCGGCGAACGCGGCGAATCGGCCAAGCTGTGGAAGAAGCCGGGCATGACGCTGGCGCAGGTCAAGCAGGATCGCCAGCGCGAAGCCGAAGAGGCCGCGGCCATTCTTGGCGCCACGGTCGAGTTTCTCGATATCGGCGACTACCCGATGCGCGCCGATCTGGATGTGGTGTTCAAGCTCGCCGCGGTCTATCGCAAGCTGCGCCCGGCGTTCGTGCTCAGCCACTCGCTGAAAGACCCGTACAACTTCGATCATCCGCTGGCGACGCATGTGGCACAGGAAGCCCGCGTGGTGGCGCAAGCGCACGGCCATGACCCGCAGGTGCCGGTGATCGGTGCGCCGCCGGTGTTCCTGTTCGAGCCGCATCAGCCCGAGCAGTGCGAATGGAAACCGGAGCTGTTCCTCGATATCACGTCGGTATGGGAAAAGAAGAAGGCCGCGTTCGAAACCATGCAGGCACAGGAACACCTGTGGGAGTACTACACCCGCGTGGGTTTGCAGCGCGGCGCGCAGGCTTCGCGCAATTCGGATTTCAAGATCACCTACGCCGAGGCCTTCCAGCGTGTGTTCCCGCACGTCACCCAGGACACGCTGGCATGATCGGGCCGGATCTGATCGGCGTCGTGGTACGCCAGCGCCCCACGATCAGCACGCAGCAGGCAGACAGGCTCGCCGCGCTCGGCGTGGCTACCGTGCACGAAGCGCAGGGCCGTATCGGCCTGCTGCGTCCCACCGTCCATCCGATTCAACAAGGCAGGTCGATTGCCGGTGCGGCAGTGACGGTGCTGGCACAGCCGGGCGATAACTGGATGCTGCACGTCGCGGTCGAACAATGCCGCCCGGGCGACATCCTGGTCGTGGCCTGCACCACCGACAATACCGACGGCATGTTCGGCGACCTGCTCGCCACCTCGCTGATGGCGCGTGGCGTCAAGGGCCTGATCATCGATGCCGGCGTGCGCGATACCGCCGAACTGCGCGCGATGGGTTTCCCGGTCTGGGCCAAGGCCGTGCATGCACGCGGCACGGTGAAGGCAACACTGGGTTCGGTGAACGTTCCGGTGGTGGTAGCAGGGCAGGCGATCCTGCCCGGCGACGCGATCATCGCCGATGACGACGGTGTCGTCGTGGTGGCCAACGCCAGTGTCGACAAGGCGATCGAGCTGGGCGAGAAACGCGTCGCCAACGAGACGTCGAAACGCGAACGTCTTGCCGCCGGCGAACTCGGCCTCGATATCTACACCATGCGCCCGGAGCTGGAGAAGCTCGGGCTGCGCTATCTCGACGAACTTCCCAAGGCTTGAGCTCCCGATGAAATCCTGTCTGCCTCCGGACCCGAATCCCACCAAGCCCTTGCATCAGCTACCGGCGCTGGCCTGCGATGCGCATTGCCATGTGTTCGGGCCGGCCGATCGCTTTCCTTATGCGGACGACCGCAGCTACACGCCGCCCGACGCTCCGTTCGAGCATCTGGTGGCCCTGCATGACTTTCTCGGTTTCGAGCGCGGCGTGATCGTGCAGGCCAGCTGCCACGGCACCGACAACACGGCCATGATCGATGCGATCGGTCGCGGCAACGGCCGTTATCGCGGTATCGCCATCGTCGACGACCATATCGACGGCAAGGGCCTCGATGCGCTGCATGACGGCGGCGTGCGCGGCGTGCGCTTCAACTTCGTCAAGCACCTGGGCGGCGCGCCCGACATGGGCGTGTTCAACCGCGTGCTCGAACGCATCGAGACCATGGGTTGGCATGTCGTGCTGCATCTGGACGCCACCGATATCGTCGAGCTGCAGGACGTGCTCAAGCGCATCCGCGTGCCCTTCGTGATCGACCATATGGGCCGCGTACGCGCGCAGGACGGCCTGGAACAGGAGCCGTTTCGCCTGCTGGTGCAGTTAATGCGCGACAATCCGCTGGCCTGGGTCAAGGTTTGCGGCGCGGAGCGCGTCTCTGCCGGCAAGCGGCCCTTCGAGGATGCGATCCCCTATGCGCAGACCCTGATCGAAACGGCGCCCGATCGCGTCTTGTGGGGCACGGACTTCCCGCATCCGAATATTTCCAAGGATATGCCCAACGACGGCGGCCTGGTCGACCTGATGTTCCGTTTCTGCCCCGACGAAGGCCTGAGACAGAAGCTGCTGGTCGACAATCCCGCCCGACTCTACGATTTCGGCTAAGCGCCGGGATCGGAGGCTTCTGCATGACACAAGCACCTGTCACCACTGTTCCGGACAAACTCGTCAAACCGCGTCAGCCGTTCTACCGCAAGTTGTATGTGCAGGTGCTGATCGCGGTGGTTATCGGCGTGATCCTGGGTTATCTCTCGCCGAGCTATGCGGTCGCCATGAAACCGCTGGGCGACGCGTTCATCGCGCTGATCAAGATGGTGATCGGGCCGATCATCTTCTGCACGGTGGTGACCGGCATCGCCGGCATGCGCGATATGCGCAAGGTCGGCCGCGTCGGCGGCAAGGCCTTGCTGTATTTCGAAGTCATCTCGTCGATTGCGCTGGTGATCGGGCTGGTCGGCGGGCTGATCTTTCAGCCGGGCGTGGGCTTCAATGTCGATCCGTCGACGTTGAAGGCCGGCGAGATCGCCTCGTTGACGGCACAGGGCCATAACATCGAGTCGATCGATTTCCTGCTCAGCATCATTCCGACCACTTTCGTCAACGCGTTCGCCAAGGGCGATGTGCTGTCGATCCTGCTGGTCTCGGTGTTGTTCGGCTGCGCGCTGGCATCGATCGGCGAGCGCGGCAAGCCGGTGTTCGACTTTATCGAAAGCGCCGCGCAGGTGTTCTTCAAGATCGTCCACTACGTGACCGCGGTGTCCTCGATCGGCGCGTTCGGCGCGATCGCCTTCACCATCGGCAAGTACGGCGTGGTGTCGCTGGTGCCGCTGCTGAAGCTGATCGGCAGTTTCTATCTGATGTGCGTGCTGTTCGTGGTGATCGTGTTGGGGCTGGTGGCCCGGCTGGCTGGTTTCAGCATCATCAAGTTCGTCTCCTACATCAAGGACGAGCTGCTGATCGTGCTCGGAACGAGCTCGTCCGAAGCGGTGCTGGCACCGCTGATGCGCAAGATGGAGCTGGCCGGCTGTCCGAAACAAACGGTTGGTCTGGTGGTTCCGACGGGTTATTCGTTCAACCTGGACGGCACCAATATGTACCTGACCATGGCGATCCTGTTTATCGCCCAGGCCTTGAACGTGCACCTGACGCTGTCGCAGATGATTACCGTCGCCATCGTCGGCATGCTCACCTCCAAGGGCGCCAGCGGCGTCGCCGGCGCGGCCCTGGTGATGCTGGCATCGACGCTGACGGTGGTGCCGGTGGTCCCGGTCGCGGGCATGGTGCTGATCCTCGGCATCCACCGCTTTCTCGGCACCGGCCTGGCGATGACCAACCTGGTCGGCAACGGCGTGGCGGCCGTGCTGGTATCGGCCTGGGAACGCGAGCTCGACCGCGACAAACTCAAGCACGCGCTCGATCACCATAACGATTAATCCCGGCTCACCCCACAGCTCCCGAAGAACCCCCTAAGCTTGTAGGAGCGGCTTCAGTCGCGACCCATGGTCATTGTCATGGCCTGTCGCGGCTAAAGCGGCTGCTACAAGCTAGGGGGCTTTCTCGCGCCTGAAGAAAAACCCCCCGCGGATGGAATGCTCTGGAAGGTGAGCATGGGGATGTGGGGATAGGGCATCCGCGGGGGTGCTGGAAACTGCGCGCCTGTCGATTTTTCGAGGCCTGGCGCACAGGCTAGGCATCTCGTTGGGTTCCATCCATAGCCACTTTTTCTATAGTCCATAGGGCCAATGCGATGGGGAAGGCGCCAGGTGTATCTAGAACTCGACGGTCAGGGCCCGCAGTACGCACAACTCACCCGCGCCATGAAGGGCGCAATTCTCAATGGGCGGCTAGGCGCCGGCTCGCGTCTGCCGCCCACGCGGGTGCTGGCGCGCGAGCTGGAACTCTCGCGCATTACCGTCCTGGCCGCCTATGAGCAACTGCGCGCCGAAGGCTTTATCGAGGGCCGGGTCGGCTCGGGCAGCTACGTTGCCCATCTGCAGACCAAAGCGCCTGCCAAGCCTGCTGCGAGCGCGACCGAGATAGCGGCACCTTCACGCTTCTCCCGGCGTGCACGCGCGGTACTCGACCGAATGATCGCCGTGCAACACCGTGGCCTGCGCTACAACCTGCAATTCGGCAACCCGCAGATCAACCCGCTGCTCAACGACATCTGGGCGCGCGAGCTGGCCCGCGCGGCCACCTACACCTCGCTCGACGTCGCCCGTTCGCAGGGTTACGAGCCGTTGCGCGTCCAGGTCGCCGATTACCTCGGACGCCGCCGCGGCCTCAACGTTTCACCCGACGATGTGCTGATCGTCAGCGGCAGCCAGCAAGCGTTCTCGCTGACCGCGCGCGTGCTGATCGACGAAGGCGACAGCGTCGTGCTGGAAGAGCCCACTTACTTCGGTGCGCGTCATGTGTTCGGTACCTACGGTGCCAAATTGCATCCGGTGCGCACCGACGACGAAGGCCTGGTCTGCGAGGAGCTGCCCAAGCAGGCGCCGGAGCTGATTTGCGTGACGCCGTCGCATCAGTTCCCTGGCGGCTCGGTAATGTCGTTGCAGCGTCGTCTGGATCTGCTGCACTACGCCGCCACCAGACGCTGCTGGGTGCTGGAGGACGATTACGACGGCGAATTCCGCTACGACACGCATCCGCTCGCGGCGATGCGTTCGCTCGACCAGAACGATCGGGTAATCTATGTCGGCACTTTTTCCAAGGTGATGTTCGGCGGCCTGCGCCTGGCGTACATGGTGTTGCCGCAAGCACTGCGCGAAGACTTCATCAACGCGAAGTACATGGACGATTTCTCCTGCGCGGCGATCGAACAGGCGGCGCTGGCGCATTTCATGGAAAGCGGCGGCTTCGAGCGTCATCTGCGCCGTGCGACCAAGGAACTGCGTGCGCGGCGCGAGGCAGTACTGGAAGGGCTGCGCCAGCATGCGGGCGATCGCGTGGATATCGTCGATTCGCCAGCCGGTATTCATACCGTCGTATGGCTACGCGGCTATAGCCATGAACTGGCGACTGAGCTGGTCGACTATGCGCATGACCGCGGGCTGGGGCTTTATCCGATCGCGCCGCATTATTTCAAGGCGCCGCCGCGGCCTGGGCTGTTGCTTGGTTTTTGCGGTCTGCCGGTAAACGCGCTGGAAGAGGCGATGCAGTTGTTCGGGCGTTGTCTGGATGCGTTCGAATCGCGTCGTAACGCCTAGAACGCAAAGCGCCATGCCGATATGGCATGGCGCTTTGTCATTCGCAAAAGCCGGTCAGTTGATCTTGCTGGCCGCCGCGATGATCACATTCGCGACCGCGGCCGGCTGCTTGAGCATCGCCACGTGGCTGGTATTGACGTGCGTCACCTGGGCGCCGATCTGCTTGCCCATGCCCGCCTCAAAGCGCGGATCGATCATGTGATCCTGGTCGGCCACGATGTACCACGACGGCTTGTTGTGCCAGGCGGCCGTGGTCACCTTGTCGGCGATAGCGCTGCCGGCCCACGGTCCCTGGGTGGCGGCGACCACGCGCGCTTCTTCCGGCGGGAGATCCTGCGCGAAGTCCTGCAATACGGTTGCCGTGGGCAAGGTCACGAACCCGCCAGAATCTTTTTGCAACACACTGGCCCACGCGGGTGCCGGCTTGTCCTTGAGCATGTCGGCGATCGACTGGCCGCTATCGGGCGCAAAAGCGGCGACATACACCAGCCCCTTTACCTTGTCGTCATTACCGGCCTGCGAGATCACCACGCCGCCCCAGGAATGACCGACCAGGATCACCGGCCCATCGAGCTTTTCGATCACACGCTTGGTAGCCGCCACGTCGTCACCCAGCGAGCTGAGCGGATTCTGCACGGCTACGACATGCAGCCCGCGCTTTTCCAGCAATGGGATCACCTTCTGCCAGCTGGACCCGTCGGCAAAAGCGCCATGGACCAGCACGACATTCTTGCCGACCAGGTCGCCCTTGGCTTCGGCGGCATGGGCTTGGGAAAACAGCGCGGCCAGCGCCAGCGTGATGGTCAAGCCGCTTTTTTTCAGTGCGTTCATCGGTAGAGCCTCGTAGCAGGGTTGGGAGCCACAGCATGGCCGCCGGCCCTACCGCGCGGTATCGGTTGAACACCCGACCCCGCCCGACCCGTCGCGCCTTATAGTGCGCGGCTATGGATCAGCCCGCCCCCGACATCCGCAGCTTCGACGCCGTCAAGGCGTTAGCCTTTATCGGCGACCTGAGCATGGGTCAGCCGACCGATCACTCGATACGCACGGCATGGCTTGCGCTACAGCTGGCAAACGCGGCCGGCTTTGATGACGACAGCCGCCATGCCGTGACCGAGGCGTCGCTGCTGCGCTGGTCCGGCTGTACCGCCAATGCGAGCGGCTTTGCGCAGGTGCTGGGCGACGATGTCGGCGGCCGCGAAGCGATGCTGGCCGCGCAACCCGGTTGGGCCGAGCCACTGGACGCGCATGGCGGCGTGGAGGTCGCGATCACGCCGCTGGTACAGATCCACTGTGAGGTGTCCGGTGAGGTAGCGAGCATGCTCAAGCTTGCGCCCGGTACCGAGCTCGCGTTGCGCCATATCTTCGAAACCTTCGATGGCCATGGGCTGCCCGGTCACCTCGACCACGATGCGATCCCGGCGCCTGTTCCGGTGATTGCACTGGCCGGGGATCTGGAAATCTTTCATCGCACCTATGGCCTGGAGCAGGCATTGAGCGTGATCGCTCAGCGTGCGGATGCGCGTTATCCCAAAGCACTAGCCGAGCCGTTGCTGCGGATGGCGGAAACCTGGCTATCGCAACTGGATCGACTATCGCCCGCGCAGCTCGACGATGCCTTGTTGACACCGGCCATGCGCGAGACGGCCGCGCCCGAACTGATCGCCGATGTCATCGACCTCAAGCTTCCATGGATGACTGGTTATTCGCGCAGTTGCGCCGCCACCGCTGCCGCCTGCTGCGAACGCTTAGGTGTGGGTACGGAGATTCGCAACCGGGTCTATCTCGCTGCACTGGTCCACGGCCTGGGCCGCGCCGCAGTGCCGAACGTTATCTGGAACACGCCTGGCGCGCTGTCTTCTTCGTCTTGGGAAAAGTTGCGTCTCGTGCCGTACTGGGCGTCTCGTGCCGGCAAGCAGTCCAGTGCGCTGGAACGCGCCTCGGAGCTGGCGTCATATGCATACGAGCGGCTGGATGGCTCGGGTTACTTTCGCGGTCTCGGGAGTCAGGCCATTGGGTTGGAGGCGCGTGTGATCGCCGCTTCGTTGGCGTGGGTGGCGTTGCGTTCGGCGCGTCCCTGGCGAGCGGCGTTTTCCCCTGCAGCGGCAACGGCGTTGTTGCGCGAAGAGGCGGGGCAAGGGCGCTTCGATGTCGATGTTGTCGAGGCGTTGGTGTCATCGAGTCCCCAGCAAGGGCAGCGTTATCGAGTGAGCGATATACGGTTGTCTTCGCGTGAGATGGATGTGTTGCGGTCGATCAGCCGTGGTGCCAGTAACAAGGAGGCGGCGCGGGAGTTGGCGCTTAGTCCCAGTACTGTTGGGACGCATGTGGAGAGTATTTTTCGGAAGTTGGGGTGTTCTACGCGGGCGGCGGCTACGTTGAAGGGGGCTTCGCTTGGATTTTTGTGATTTTTGTTTGCGCGTGGTCGTTGGCCTGAGGACTTAGAGCCCCCTCACCCTGACCCTCTCCCCCGGTGAAACCAGGGGAGAGGGGACTGACTGAGGTGACCTCAGTGTTACGTACCTGCGCACCTTGCTCCCTCTCCCCTGGCTTCGCCGGGGGAGAGGGTTGGGGTGAGGGGGGCTCTTGTGCGAGGCGCCCACGCCTCTCAGTGCAACTTCTGCAACCAATCCCCCAGCTGCTTCAACACCTGACTGCGCGCCGGTTCCGCTTCATTGAACAGTTCGTGATAAAGCGTATCGAAGAAGCGCGTGGTCAGTTGCCTCGTTGCCCACGCACCGCTGGCGAAATCGCGGCTGCCTGCTGGGTCGACCAGCTCGTCGCTGCCGGCTACCAGCAGCAAGGTGGGTGTCTTCAGTTGCGAGGCGTCGGCAATCGATGCAGCGCCGGCGCGGAAAATAAAATCCGCGAGCCGAGGTGTGATCCAGCCGTGCCGCAACGGATCTTCGCGATAGGCCGTAACGGTTTGAGGCTCGTGCGACAGCTTGTCGAACGGCAAGCCGTTGGGCAGTGGCAGGTTAGGCAGGCCCCGCGTCAGGAGATGCGCCACGTGCTGCATGAAACGGGATTCATGCGTGCGTAGCGCGGGTGAGGACAGCATCATCGCCGGTGGCTTGATGCCGCCGTCCAGTACGGTGCGCACGGCGATCAGACCGCCCATGCTGTGACCCAGAAGGAACGGCTTGTTTGGCTGGGTGGAGGCGTAGTCGTCATAGACCTCGGCCAGATCCCGCAGCAGATCGTCGCCATGCTTGATCGCGCCACGCGGTCCGGCTGTCAGGCCGTGGCCGCGCTGGTCGTAGCAGCGCACGGCGTAGCCGCGCAGATGCAGCCATTGCGCCAGCCTGGCATAGCGGCCGCTGTGTTCGCCCAGGCCATGCACCAGCAGGATCGAGCCGCGCGGGCTGGCGTGTGGCCAGTCGCGCACGTACAGAACCTGTCCGTCGGCCATCGTCAGTGTGGTTTGGGTTTCGCTGACGAACTCGCCGGGATGATTCACTGCGCCTCTCGCCTTGGGTCCATGCGTCCGGGCGAGTTTAACGTGAGGTGGCGTGTACTGCATCGGTCCACGGCCCCGGGCTTTGGCCGTGGACCGATGCGCGGGGCTTACAGCTCGGTCTTGAATTCCACGCCGATCACGCGCGGATCGTTGACGAAGGCGGTGCGGTTGTCGAAGTCGATCGCACCGATGATCTGGCGGCGGTTGGTGATGTTGCGGCCGTACAGCGCCACTTCCTGCTTGCCGTAGTTCCAGTTGTAGCCCAGGCGCAGGCCACCCTCGAGCAGCGGCTTGCCGCGGAACTCGGCCGAGTCGTACAGGAAGAAATTGACTTCGCTGCGATAGTTCCAGTCGGTGTAGATGAAGAACTCGCCGCTGTTGCCGTACGGGATGCCATAGCGCGCGGTGACCGTGCCGATCCACTTGGGCGCATTGGGCAGCGAGTTGCCGTCGATCAGCGCATTGCCCTGGGCATTGAGCGGATCGAGGACCGTGCAGCCCGCGCCACAGATCGCCACCGACAGATCCTTGTCCTTGAGTTCGGTGTGGTTGTAGCTGCCGCCGGCGGTGACGATGAAGTTGGGCGTGAGGTAGCCTTCCAGGTCGAACTCGGCGCCGTAGCCTTCGGTCTTGCGCGCGTTGATCAGGCGCGTGGTGTTGATGTCGCCGCCCACCGCGGTGAGCTGCTCGTTATGCATGGTGTACGAGTACACGTCCGCGTTCAGGCGGATGCGGTTGTTCCAGCTGGTGCTCTTCAGGCCCAGCTCGTAGCTGGTGATCGTCTCGGGCTTGGCCTGCGAGATGGTGTCGGCGAACAGCACGCGGCCCTGCACGCTCGGTGCGCGGAAGCCGTTGGCGATACGCGCGTAGACATTGACGTTGGGGCTCAGCGTCCAGGTACCGGTAAGGTCGCCGCTCCAGCGTGCGTCATGCGGCGAAGCGGCCAGGCTCAGCGGGCCGCCGCCGATCGGCGAGAGGAAACGATCTACATGGTAATCACGCGAATCGTGCGACCAGCGCGCGCCGGCGCGGATGTCGAAGTCGTCGTTGATCTTGTAATCGGTCGAGCCGAACAGCGCCCAGGCCGTGGTGCGCTGCTTCTGCACGGCGAAGCCATCCAACGCGTGATTGTTCAACGTGTTGTAGTCGTAGTTGGCGATCGCGATGTCTTCGTTGAAGTAGTACGTGCCGACCTGCCAGTTCCACTGGTCCTGCGGATTGCTGGCCAGGCGGAATTCCTGCGTGATCTGGCGATCGTGCGGCAGCGCATCGGCGGTCTCGGACGGGAACGCCGTCACCCACTGCTGCTGCGCCGGCGTCTTGGCCACGGCGATACCGCCGTCGACGTCGCCCAGGCTGTACATCGTGGCGCGTTCCAGACCGGTGATCGAGGTGAAGGTGTAGTCGCCGATATTCCAGTTCAGGTGCAGGTTGCTGCCCCAGGTGAACAGGTGCTGGCGGTTGCGGCCGTCCTGGGTGACCTGGTCGCGGTCGAAGCCGGGTACGAAGGTGTCGCTGCCCAGTTCGATCGCGTTGCCGCGGTTGACCGTGGCCGAGCCGTCGAGCCAGCGTGCGTGCACGTTGATCAGCGCACTGAAGTCGCCGTCTTCGTACAGCGCTTGCGCGCGCACGGCGCGGTCGTTATAGCCGCCCAACGCGTCCTTCTTGCCGGTGTAGTTGTTGTCGATCCAGCCATCGCGGTGCTGCGCCAGCGCCGAGACGCGGCCGGACCAGTGCGAGCTCAGCGCGCCGCCGAGAGCCGCCTCGACGTTAGCGGTGCCGAGCGAACCATACGAAGCCTTGGCATAGCCGGTTGTTTCCTGGCTGGGCTTTTTCGAATCGAACTTGATCACGCCGGCCGGCGAGTTGCGGCCGAACAGCGAACCCTGCGGACCGCGCAGCACTTCGACCTGTTCCAGATCGAACAGCGGGAAGCCTTTGAGGATCGGGTTTTCCTGCACGATGTCGTCGTACACCATCGACACGGGCTGCGAACCGTTGAGGTCGAAGTCGCTATTGCCCAGGCCGCGGATGTAGAAGCGCGGGAAAATGCGACCGTACGAGGTTTCCGCATAGACGCTGGGCGCACGCGAAGCGAGCTGAAGCACGCCATCGCCGGCTTCGCCGAATGCCTCGAGCTTGTCGGGAGTGAGGACCGTGAGCGAGATCGGCACCTTCTGCAGGTTCTCAACGCGCTTTTCGGCGGTGACGTTGATCGTCTGCAGTTCGGTGGCTTTGGTCGACGGCTGCGTGGGGGCAGCATCTTGCGCGACAACGGCCGGTGCCGCGAAGGCGGTGGCAATGGACAGCGCGAGCACGGCATAACGCGGCGAGCGGGCGACGGACATGGCTTGTAGTTCCCCGAAAAAGTGTGGATTGGCGACCCGCGGCTTACTCCGATGGCGCCGCGGTGACACGCTATTGTCACATGTTCCTGCGGCAGTGCAGCGTAACCTTTCACGAAGGCTTTGCTTATGCGTTGCCGCCCCCATTTATGATCGGACCACCCGCCAACCCTTCTGGCGGACCTAAGTCCATGCCCTTACTCGAATTTCATCCCGCCGCCGCCAGCTGGTTCAGCAGCGTGTTCCCGGCCCCCACGGCCGCGCAGACGGCTGCCTGGCCCTCGATCCGAAGCGGCCGCGACACCCTGGTGGCCGCGCCGACCGGCTCGGGCAAGACCCTGACCGCCTTCCTGGCTGCCATCGACGGCCTGGTGCGCGAGGGCGTGGCTAACGGTGGCACGCTGGCGGACGCCACGACCGTGGTCTACGTCTCGCCGCTGAAAGCGCTGTCCAACGACATCCGCATCAATCTGGAGGCACCGCTGGAAGGCATTCGTGCGGAGCTGGAGAAACTCGGCTTGCCCGATGTCGTCATCCGCACCGCTGTGCGCACCGGCGACACGCCGCAGGCCGAGCGCACGCTGATGCGCAAGCAGTCGCCGCATATCCTGGTGACCACGCCCGAATCGCTGTACATCCTGCTCGGCTCCGAATCGGGCCGCAGCATGCTGAGCGATACGCGGACGGTGATCGTCGACGAAATTCACGCGTTGGCCGGCAGTAAGCGTGGATCGCATCTCGCCTTGTCGCTGGAACGGCTGGAATCGCTCTGCCAAAGGCCGCTGTTGCGCATCGGCCTGTCCGCCACGCAGAAACCGATCGAGGAAGTCGCTCGGTTCCTGACCGGCGCTTCGCACGACAATTGCCATATCGTCGATGTCGGCCACACGCGTGAGCGCGACCTGGCGATTGCCGTGCCGCCGGTGCCGCTCGAAGCGGTGATGTCCAACGATGCCTGGGAACTGATCTACAACCAGGTCGCCAACCTGGTCGAGGAACACCGCACCACCCTGGTCTTCGTCAATACGCGACGCATGGCCGAGCGCGTGGCGCGGCATCTGTCCGAACGCCTGGGCAAGGCATTCGTCGCCGCGCATCACGGCAGTCTGGCCAAGGAACAACGCCTCGATGCCGAACAGCGGTTGAAACGCGGCGATCTGAAAGTGCTGGTGGCCACCGCATCGTTGGAGCTGGGTATCGATATCGGCGATGTCGACCTGGTCTGCCAATTGCAATCGCCACGCTCCATTGCAGCGTTCTTGCAACGCGCGGGACGTTCCGGCCACGCGGTCAACGGCACGCCCAAGGCGCGCCTGTTTCCCACCAGTCGCGACGACCTGATCGAATGCGCGGCTCTGCTCGATTGCGTACGGCGCGGTGAGCTGGATGCGCTGTTCGTGCCACCTGCACCATTGGATGTGCTCGCACAGCAGATCGTTGCCGAAGTCGCCGCGCAGGAATGGAACGAAGACGCGCTGTTCGACCTGGTGCGCCGCGCCCATCCCTATCGCGAGCTGACGCGCGCGCAGTTCGACGAGACCATCCGTATGCTGGCCGATGGTTTCACCACGCGACGCGGTGCGCGTGCGGCGTATATCCATCGCGACGCCGTGCACCACCAGTTGCGCGCACGGCGCGGCGCACGCCTTACCGCCATTACCTCGGGTGGCGCCATCCCCGATACCGCCGATTACCTTGTGGTGCTCGAACCACAGGCAACGGTAATCGGAAGCGTGCACGAAGATTTTGCCGTGGAAAGCCTTGCCGGCGACATCTTTCAGCTCGGCAACACCAGCTACCGCATTCTGCGCGTCGAACGCGATCGCCTGCGCGTGGAAGACGCGCATGGCGTGCCGCCGAGCATTCCGTTCTGGCTGGGCGAGGCCCCTGGGCGTAGCGACGAGTTGTCGTTGGGTGTGTCGCGTTTGCGCGAGGAAATCGGAACGCAACTCGATGAAGGTGGCGTTCCGCAAGCGTTGAAATGGCTGACCGAAACACTGGGCATGAACGCGGCGGCCGCCCAGCAACTTGCCGATTACCTGGCCAAGGCCCAGCTCGCCCTTGGCGTGCTGCCGACACAGCACACGCTCGTGTTCGAGCGATTCTTCGACGAATCGGGCGGCACCCAGCTGGTGATCCACACGCCGTATGGCAGCCGGATCAATCGCGCCTGGGGCCTGGCGCTGCGCAAGCGCTTCTGCCGGCAGTTCAATTTCGAATTGCAGGCGGCGGCGACGGAAGACGCGATCGTGCTGTCGCTTTCGACCAGCCACAGTTTTCCGCTCGAAGAAGTCGCGCGCTATCTGCATTCCAATACCGCCGAACATGTGCTGGTCCAGGCACTACTCGACGCGCCGCTATTCCCCGTGCGCTGGCGTTGGAATGCCACCACCTCCCTGGCCCTGCCGCGCTTTCAGGGTGGCCGCAAAGTGCCGCCGCAATTGCAGCGCATGAAGAGCGAGGATCTGCTGGCGACGGTGTTTCCCGATCAGGTCGCCTGCCTGGAAAACATCGTCGGCGAACGACAGATTCCCGATCATCCGCTGGTCAACCAGACCATGTACGACTGCCTGCGCGAGGCGATGGATGTCGACGGCCTGTTGCATATCCTGCGCGGTCTCGAAGGCGGCTCGATTCGGGTGGTCGCACGCGACCTTACGGCACCTAGCCCACTGGCCAGCGAGGTGCTCACTGCAGCGCCGTATGCCTATCTCGACGATGCGCCGCTGGAGGAACGCCGCACGCTTGCCGTGCAATCACGCCGAGGCGGCGAAATCGAGGATGCCGGCGATCTGGCCAAGCTCGATCCGGAGGCGATCGCTGCGGTACGCGGCGAAGCGTGGCCGCAGGTACGCAGCGCGGATGAAATGCATGAAGCCTTGAGTGTGCTGGGTTTCGTCAGCGACGATGAGGCACAAGAGAACCAAGGTTGGGATAGCTATCTGCAGGCGTTGGCGAAGCACCACCGCGCTACCGCGCTTACACCAAAGCTGGCACGCAGATCGGTCTGGATCGCTGCTGAAAAGCTGCCGATGTGGCAGGCAGTGCATGGCGATGCCAGCATCGACCCACCCATCGAAGCCCCCGCCGAATACGCTGCGCAAGCGTGGACGCGCGAGGATGCGCTGCTGGAACTGGTGCGCGGTCGTCTGGTCGGCCTGGGTCCCATCGACGCTGCAAGCCTCGCCGAGTCGCTGCAGGTCGAACGCAGCGACATCGAGCACGCCTTGATCCGGCTGCAATCGGAAGGCTACGTGGTCCAGGGGCATTTCAGTCCCGGTGTCCAGGATGTGCAATGGTGCGAACGCCATCTGCTGGCGCGCATTCATCGCTACACCATCGGCCGCCTGCGCCGCGAAATCGAACCGGTGAGTCGCCGCCAGCTGATGCGCTTCCTGTTCCAGTGGCAGCACGTGGCGCCCGATGCACGCCTGAACGGTCCTGACGCACTGCCGGCCGTCATCAACCAGCTCGAAGGATTCGAAGCCGCGGCCGGTGCATGGGAAACCGAATTGCTGCCCACGCGCATCGACGACTACGCCATTCAATGGCTCGACGAACAATGCCGCGCCGGCCGTGTCGTCTGGAATCGCCTGCGCACGGGCGGTGGCAGCAACGGACCGGTTCGGGCCACACCGATCGTGCTATTGCCGCGTCGTAGCCTGGCGACATGGAGCACCATTGCCGCGAATACGCAGTCGCAGGAGACGCTGCTGTCCTCGCGTGCGCAAGCCGTTGCCGACACCCTGGCCGCCCAGGGGGCGTTGTTCTTCGACGAGCTCATGGACTCCACGCACCTGCTGCGTACCGAACTGGAAGACGCACTGGGCGAGCTGGTGTCCGCCGGTCGTGTCAGTGCCGACAGTTTCGCCGGCCTGCGCGCGTTGTTGTTGCCCGCTGCCAAGCGCGAAGCGCCGCGACATCGGCGCGTGCGTCGCCACATGCTGAGCGGCATCGAAGACGCCGGGCGCTGGTCGTTGGTGCGGCAGCCTGTCGCTACAGGAAAGCATGATCCGGACACCATCGAGCACATCGCGCGTTCCTTGCTGCGTCGGTACGGCGTGGTGTTCTGGAAACTGCTCGAACGCGAGGCCTCATGGTTGCCGACATGGCGCGAACTGCTGCGCGTGTATCACCGGCTTGAGGCGCGTGGCGAGATCCGTGGCGGACGTTTCGTCGAGGGTCTGGTCGGCGAACAATTCGCGCTGCCCGAGGCCATCCCGCAGTTACGCGCAGCCAGCAAGCGTGAGAACGACGGCGAACTGGTGGTCCTGAGCGGTTGCGATCCGCTCAACCTGGTCGGGACCGTGCTCAGTGGCGACAAGCTGCCTGCCGTGATCGGCACGCGCGTGCTTTACGAGGATGGCGTGGCGGTGGCGGCGCTGGTGGCGAACAAGCCGCAATGGCTGGTGGAGAGCGATACCCGTCAGCAACAGCTATGGCGTAACGCCCTGTTGCGCCGTCCCGGTTACGAAACGGCGACCTTCGAGAGTCTGGTTGCCGGTCACTCGCTGTGATCGGCGATGTAGATCAACAGGCCGTCGCGTTCGCGAAACTCGCTGCGACCGTTTAAGGCCATGCTCTGGCCGGCGCGGATGCCGTTGGGCAGGTCGATGCCGAAGGTGCCTTCGAAGAAGATCTTTACGTAAGCCGTGCCTTCGAATTCGCGGTATTCGGTGATCGTCTGGTGTCGCGCGGAGAACAGATGCCGGGAGCTTTCGGCGAGATGACGCAGTTCGTCGATGCCCAGGGTGCGGACGCTCAACGTGTTGGCGGTGTAGTTTTCGAAGACGACTTCGCGGTGCATGGTGGTGAGCATGGCGTCGACGTCCTTGCGGTTGTAGGCGTCGAGGTAACGGTCGATGAGCTGGCGCATGGGGGATTTCTTTGGGGGTCTGGCGGTAATAGTAGCTTGAGAGTCTGGAGCCCCCCTCACCCCAACCCTCTCCCCCGGCAGAGCCAGGGGAGAGGGAGCAAAAGCTCGCAACGTTGAAACTTGCCTCAGTCAGCCCCCTCTCCCCTGGCTTCGCCGGGGGAGAGGGTTGGGGTGAGGGGGCCAGGCGCTCACAGAACACTCACCGCTTCACGTTATCCGTCTCACCAATAAACTTGGCCACAGTGTCATGCAGCATCTTCAGCGAATCCTGATTCGCGTAAACCATATGCCCGGACGGATACCACGCATAGGTGATATTGGCCTGCAGCGCATCGGGAATCGGCAGATGATGCATTTCATAATCGGCAGCGAAATACGGTGTAGCCAGGTCGTAATAGCCGCCGTTCAAAAGCACTTTCAAGTTCGGATTGGTCTTCATCGCCGTGGCGAGGTCCGGCATCACATTGGTCGACTGCTGCAAGGCCTCGCCGTCGACACCGGGTGCCTTGTGCGCAAAATCCCAGTGGTCGACGTCCGCGAATAAACGATAGTTCATGTTCTCGCCGAACTTGAGCTGCTTGCGTACATAGTCGTTGAATGCGGCGACGTACGCCGAGCTGATCGACGACGACTGCGGATCGTATTCCGAATCCTTGGCCATCGGATCGAGCGACGGTCCGGAGAAACGGCTGTCGAGACGACCGGTGGTCAGGCCGCCATCGTTCTGCAACTGGTGCTCGAACATGCCACCGGTCACGCGCAGGTTGGCGCGCAGCAGATAGTCGGTCGACAAGCCGGTGTACTGATGCAACTTCTCCGCGACGGCCTGCTTGCGGCCGGCATCCAGACGCGAGCCGGCCATCAATGCCTGCGCATAATCACCGATCGCGAACTGCTCGACCTCGCGCAGGAACGGCTCGAGCTGGGCCGGCTGCTGCGGTAGCTTATGGTGGTAATACGCCGTCGCGGCGAAGGTCGGTAGCGCGGTGATGTACGGCGCGTCCACGCCCGGATTGAACTGCGGGCCGTCGATGCTGTTGTCAAAGCTCAGGATCTGCGAAAGCAGGATCACGCCGTTGAGGTCGACGCTATCTTCGTTTTCCAGAATATTGGAGACCACCGCCGAACGCGTAGTGCCGTAACTCTCGCCGAACAGATATTTCGGGGAGTTCCAGCGACCGTACCTGGACAGGAACTGGGTAATGAATTGGGCGAAGGCATGGCCATCGCCGTCGACGCTGTAGGTGCTCTTGCGTCGATCCTTCATTTGCTCGTCGCGCTTGCCCTTGTCGTCGTCATTGGCAATGAGACGACTGAAGCCCGCACCGGGTGCATCGATAAACACCAGATCCGATGCGTCGAGCAGGCTGTAGTCGTTGTTGACCAGGCCATAGGGCGCCGCAGGCGTGTGGCTATCGTCACTGGTGACGACGCGCTTGGGGCCGAAGGCGCCCATATGCAGCCACACTGTCGCCGAACCTGGTCCACCGTTATAGATAAAGGTGATCGGCCGCTTGCCCGCCTCGACACCTTTCTTGAAATAGGCGGTGTAGAACATGCTGATCTGCGGCTCGTCTTCCTTGTCGCCGTTGCCGTGCAATACCAGCGTGCCGGCGACGGCCTTGTAGTCGACGCGTTTGCCTTCGACGCTGACCGAGCCCTCGCTCTCGGACGACTGCGGCTTGATCAGCGCCGCCGCGGCCTTGTCGTCGGGCTTGTCCTTCTTGTCCTTGTCGTCATGCTCTTTTGCGTGGACGGCCGAGCACAGCATGAGAGCGGTAAGAGCGGCGGTGAGAGGCAACTTGCGCATCGTGGGCGTTCCTGGATGACGGCGGGGATAGTCCAGAGTACGGACACCGCAAGCCAGCTTTCCCACCCCAGAAGTCATGCCTGTGCGGCATAGCCCAACACACCGATGGCGGCGAACGCGAGCAAAAGACCCAGGACATTGATGGGACGCAGCCGTTCGCCGAAACCCAGGCTGCCGACCAAGGCACCGAGCAGGACCACGCCGAGGTTCATGCTGGCGAACACCAGCGCAGGATGTTGCGCCAGCGCCTGATGAGCGCGCACATAGAAAACGATATTGCCGAAGTTGACCAATCCGAGGATCAGGCCGCCGACCGCGTCGCGCACGCTTGGGCGCGTCTGTCCTCGTACGCAGCGCCACAGGAAGATCGCCATGGCCACCACGAAAGAAAGCACGAAGGCCGTCAGCAACGATGTGGCAAACGGTATGCCTGCCTGCGCCACCAGTTTCAACAGGATGTCGATCGCGCCGAACCCCGCGAACACCGCTACCGGCCAATACCATCCGCCGCCACTCTGCGCGGCGGACGATGGTTCGCCACGCCACAACATGCATAGCAAGGCGATGAAACCCAACGCCAGCCCTGCCAGCTTGATCGCGGTCGGTTGCTCGCCGAACAGCAAGAACGCCGCCAGTAGCGAGATAAGCAGGGACAGGCGTTGCGCGGTATCGGTGCGCACGATGCCTGCGTTGCGCACCGAGGCAGCCAACGCCATGAAGATCGTCGGCAGCAGGACGCCCAGCCCGACCATGCCGATCCAGGGGACATGCGGGCCCTTCAGGGCGTCAAGTGATGGCCGGAAGATCCAGACCGTCAGCGCGCTGGTAGCGACATAGTTCCAGGCAATCGCCTGCCCGACGTCGAACCCGCGTCGCCGTGCCAGCTTGAGCATCACCGATACCCAGACACTGCATAGAACGCTCAATAAAACATAGATCATGGATCGCGCGCCAAAAAGAATGCACTAGGATACCGCTGCCGGCCTGCGAGTCGTGCATTGCCACCGGAGGCGCGTCGTGCTCGAACTTCGTCCTACCTGCGAACACTGCAACAAGGCTCTGCCGCCGGAATCGCCCGACGCGATGATCTGTTCGTTCGAATGCACGTTCTGCCATGGCTGCGTGGAACTGCTGCATAACGTCTGTCCGAATTGTGGCGGTGGATTTGCGCCCCGGCCAGTGCGGCCGGCACACGATTGGCACGGGCCGTATCTGGGGAAATATCCGGCCACCAGAAAGGTTACGCACCAGCCGGTAGATCTGGTGGCGCATGCGCAGCTGGTGGCGGAAGTGGAGGACATTCCGCCGGAAAGGCGGTAGTGGAGGGGCGGTCGCGACTGAAGTCGCTCCTACAAGCTAGCCGTGCCTGCCTCAGTTTGTAGGAGCGACTTCAGTCGCGACCCTTCGAAGCGCGGCCCACCTGTTTTATCGGACGCCATCTCATCTCCCCCTGAATAAACATCCAGGCACTGACGGCACTCAACAAAGCAAGCGCAGCACAGATCAGCATGACCCAGCGAAACCCCGCGACAAAGGACAAGCCTATGACGCGTCTTACTTCTTCCACGGTTGCGGTCGAATAGCCCTCAGGCACCACGATCCCCGCCAGTTTCTGCTGCTGCGCCAACACCGAAGACGCCAGATCCGCCGGTGCCTGGAGCGAGGCGAGGCCGCTGCGCAAACTGGCATTGAACGTCTGGGTCAGCACCACGCCAAACAACGCGATGGCCAATAGCGCAGCGACACGCGATACCGCGTTATTGATGCCCGAAGCGGTGCCGGCCAGTTCGGAGCCAAATGCGTTCATGACAGTCGTAGTCAAGGGCGCCACGGTGATACTCATGCCCAGCCCAAGCACGCAGATGGCGGGAAAGAACATCGTCCAGTAGTTGCTGTCGATCGTCGGCCGGGTAAACAGCACAAACCCGATCGCGGCTATGACCGGGCCGGTGACCAGCGGCAGCTTGGGGCCAAATACATCGACGAGCGTCCCCGCCCAACGGGACAAGGTAAACATGATGGCAATGAAAGGCAGAAACGCCGCTCCCGCCGCTGTAGCGCTATAGCCTTGCACCTGGATCAGGTCGAGCGGGAGAAAGAACAGGCTACCGCCGAGTGCGGCATAGAGCAGGAGAGTGAGTACGTTCGCACCGGTAAAGTTGCGGTCGCGAAACAGTCCCAACGGCAACATCGGCGCCGCGCCACGCGCTTCCACGCGAACGAACAGCAGTAGCGCAACGATACCGATCGCCGTTGCCGCCCAGATCGGTGTCGCCGACCAACCTCGAGACGGCGCCTCGATGAGCGCAAACACGATACCCGCCAGTCCAATCGTAGCCAGACTGGCGCCAATCACGTCGATGCGACTGCGGCTGGCGGCACCCTGGCTCTCGGGGACTTTCGTCATGCAGATCAGCAGCAATACGAACCCGACGGGAACATTCACCAGAAAGGCCCAGGTCCACGAGTAGTGATCGACCAGGAAACCGCCGATGACCGGCCCGATCGCAGCAGTGATCCCGCTGAAGGCAGACCATGTACCGATCGCCGCGCCACGCTCCGATTGCGGAAACGTCGCGCTGATCAAGGCAAGGCTACCCGGCACCAGGAGCGCGGCGCCTATGCCCTGGACGGCTCTAGCCGCAATCAGAAATCCAACCGTGCTCGACAGCGAACAACCGATCGAGGCCAGCGTGAACAGGCCGATGCCGATCATGAAGATGCGCCTGCGGCCGAAGCGATCGCCAAGCACACCGCCAACCAACAGAAACGATGCCAGGAACAGTGCATACGATTCCATGATCCACTGGGCGTCCGACACTGTCGCGCCCATTTCTCTTTGAATGGACGGAAGCGCAACGTTGACCACGGTGCCGTCGATGAAGGCCAGGCTGGAGCCGAGAATCGCCGCGACCAGGGTCCATCGCCGCGAAGGTGCGGCACACGGCTTTGCCGCTTCGCCAGTCAGGATGACGCCATTATCGCAGGGAGGTTTTCCGATCTGGCTCATGACATGCACCACGCGTGATCGACCGGGTGGAGATTACTCCGTGGCGACCGTGTGGCGGGCAAGTCTGTAAAATCGGGGAATGAAAGCGGAAGATCTACAGCGATTGGTGACTGTCACCATGCCTTATGGCAAATATCAGGGTCGCCTGATTGGCGACTTGCCTGGCCCGTATCTGGCGTGGTTTTCCCGCAAGGGGTTTCCGTCCGGTGACCTGGGAAATCTGCTGGCGTTGGCTTTCGAGCTCGACCATAACGGCTTGAGGTCGCTGCTCGATCCGTTGCGGAAACGGCGCTGATCGGGTGCACGGCTATCTTGCGGTGCTGCGGTCGCGACTGAAGTCGCTCCTACAAACTAGGGAAGCCTCGCTAGTTTGTAGGAGCGACTTCAGTCGCGACCGTCTTACCTCAGGCCTTCCGCAACGCCGCAGCCTCGCGCGCCAGCAACTCGATACCCGCCCAGTCGCCACTCTTGAGCTTGTCCGCCGGGGTCAGCCACGAGCCGCCCACGCAAAGCACGTTCGGCAGTGAGAGAAAATCCTGCGCATTGCTCAGGCTGATGCCGCCGGTGGGACAAAAACGAATCTGCGGCAGCGGACTGGCCCAGGCGCCAAGCAGCTTGGCGCCACCGGCCGGCACGGCCGGGAAGAATTTCAGGAACCGATAGCCGCGCTCGAGCAAGGTCATCGCTTCGGACGCGGTAGCCGCACCCGGCAGCAACGGCAGCGCGGAATCGTCGGCCGCATCGAGCAGAAGCGGCGACACTCCCGGCGATACGGCAAAACGCGCGCCAGCCTGCTCGGCGGCTTTCAGATCTTTCTCGCTCAGCACCGTGCCGACTCCGATCACCGCGCCTTCGACCTCGGCGGCAATCGCGCGAATCGCGTCGAGCGCCGCCGGCGTGCGCAGCGTTACCTCGATTGCCGGAATACCGCCGGCAACCAGCGCGCGCGCCATCGGCACGGCCGCCTTGGCGTCGTCGATGATCACCACCGGAATCACCGCGGCCAGACGCATGGTGGTTTCGACCTGGGCCTGCTTGGTTTCGATCGCGTTGCTCACAGTTAACTCCATCAAAGTTTAGACAACGCCCGCGCCGAGATCGGCCGTGGTGGACGCCTGGCGGAACAGCGCGAACAGCTCGCGGCCCATCCCGACATGATGTTTGGAGAGGTCGGACGTCGCCGGCATGCGCGCGGCGAACTCGGATGGTTCGATCAACACATCGACCGTGCCGGCCACGGCGTCGAGACGGATCATGTCGCCATCGCGAATCTTGGCGATACTGCCGCCGGCCGCTGCTTCGGGAGTGACATGAATCGCCGCGGGCACACGCCCCGAAGCGCCCGACATGCGGCCATCGGTCAGCAGGGCGATGCGATGGCCGCGATCCTGCAGTACCGACAAGGTCGGTGTGAGCTTGTGCAGCTCGGGCATGCCGATCGCCTGTGGTCCCTGGAAACGCACGACCGCGATGAAATCGCGATTGAGCTCGCCACGCTCGAAGGCGCGGCGCACCTCATCCTGGTCGTCGAACACCACGGCCGGCGCCTCGATGATCTGGCGATCGTCCGGCACCGACGACACCTTGATCACCGCGCGACCGATATTGCCTTCGAGCATGCGCAGGCCACCGTCGGCACGGAACGGTTCGGACGCCTGACGCAGCACGCCGCGATTGCCGCTTTCCTTCGACACCGGCTTCCAGTGCAGCTTGCCGGCGTTGTCGAGTTCGGGGATCTGCGTATAGCCGTCCATACCGGTGCCGAACACGGTACGCACGTCGGCATGCATCAGGCCGGCGCCGAGCAACTGATCGATCAGGAAGCCCATGCCGCCGGCGTCGTGGAACTGATTGACGTCGGCGTAACCGTTCGGATAAACCCGCGCCAGCAGCGGAATCACCGAGGACAAAGCATCGAAATCGTCCCAGCGCAGTTCCACGCCCGCGGCACGCGCGATAGCGACCAGATGCAGCAAGTGATTGGTCGAGCCGCCGGTAGCGTGCAAACCGATCACGCCGTTGATCACGGCTTTCTCATCGACGATGTGACCGATCGGCAAGTGCTGCTCGCCCGGCTGGCTCAACGCGGCAACGCGGCGCACGGCTTCGGCCGTAAGCGCGTCGCGCAGCGGCGTATCGGGTGCGACGAAGCTCGAGCCGGGCAGATGCAGGCCCATGATCTCCATCAGCATCTGATTGGAGTTGGCCGTGCCGTAGAAAGTACAGGTGCCGGGCGCATGATAGGCCGCCGCTTCCGCTTCCAGCAGTTCGGCACGGCCGGCCTTGCCTTCGGCAAACGCCTGGCGCACCTTGGACTTCTGCTCGTTGGTAATGCCGCTGGGCATCGGGCCGGACGGAATAAAGATGCCCGGCAGATGACCAAAGCTCAACGCACCGATCAACAAACCCGGCACGATCTTGTCGCAGATGCCCAGATACACCGTGCCATCGAACATGTCGTGCGACAGCGAGACCGCGGTGGCCATCGCGATCAGGTCGCGCGAGAACAGCGACATCTCCATGCCGGGACGGCCTTGCGTCACGCCATCGCACATCGCCGGCACGCCACCGGCGACCTGCGCGGTCACACCGGCCTGACGCGCCACTTCGCGAATGAATGCCGGATAGCGTTCGTACGGCTGGTGCGCGGATAGCATGTCGTTATAGGCATTGATGATGCCCAGGTTCGGCGTGCGGCCCGCGCGCAGCGCCGCCTTGTCGTGCGGTTCGCAGGCCGCGAAGCCGTGCGCGAGATTGCCGCACGACAGCCGTTCGCGATGCGTGCCGCCTTCGCCGCCGGCCGCCGCGATCTTGGCCAGATACCGTTCGCGACTGGCACGGCTGCGCTCGCGCAGGCGCTCGGTCACTTCGGCGATTACGGGATGCAGACTGCTCATGCTGACGATCCAATTCATTCAATAAGGTGTAGGAAACGCGGGCCTTGCGGACCGATGCCCGTTGCGACTGCGCCCGTCGATGTTCAGGCCCGGCTTACGGGCACCAGTAAACCGCGATCGGCGTCCGCTGCTGGGTAAGCACGGCACGCACCGGATAATCGGCGCCTTTGCCGGTACCTGCGCGAGCCTCGTTCAACACGTCGCGCTTGGCGTCGCCTTCGATATGCAGATACAGCGCATGCGTATCGAGCAGGGCAGGCAGGCTGAACGTGATGCGCGGCTCTTCGGCACCCTTGGCACGCATCGGTACGACCAGCAGACCGCTCTTGAGATCCAGTGCTTCGCTCAAACGATCGCCACCGGGAAAGAACGACGCGGTATGGCCGTCGCCACCCATGCCAAGGATGACCACGTCGAACGGAAACGGCAGCGAGGCCACGCGTGCTTTCACCGCCGGCAGCCCGGCTTCCGGTGTCGGCGCGTTGGCGTACAAGGGGATGAACTGTGCGGCCGACGCCTCGTGTTGCAGCAGCATCGACTTCACCAGACGCGCATTCGAGCGCTCGCTCGATTCGGGCACCCAGCGCTCATCCACCAGGGTTATCGATACCTTGGCCCAATCCAGCTTCTGTCGCGACAGCTGCTCGAAGAAATGCTTGGGCGTACTGCCACCCGACACGGCCAGCAAGGCTTGACCACGCGTAGCGATGGCTTCGCGCAACTGTTCGGCGACACGCTCGGAAAAGGCCTTCGCCAGCGCGTAGCAATCGGTAAAGCTGTGGTCGGTGATGTTCAACGTATCGGGCATGACGCGGCTGTTCAAACGTTTAGCTACGGAAAAGCGAGAGACGGCACCCACGTTCTACGGTCGGTGCCATCCAGTGTAGGCAGGCCGATGCAACGTGCCGGTGAAGCCGAGGGAAACTCCACCGGCACGCGCCTCGACCTTATTCTTCGTCTTCGCTGTCTTCGTTCCAGGTGCGGCCGTCGCGCTCGATCAGCGCCACGGCAGCGCTCGGTCCCCAGGTGCCGGCCTGATAGGCGCGCGGCGCTTCGCCGCTGGCCGCCCAGGCCGCAAGGATCGGATCGGCCCAACGCCACGCGGCAACCACTTCGTCGCTCCGCATGAACAAGGTCGGGTTGCCGCGCACCACGTCCAGCAGCAATCGCTCATAGGCGTCGGGCTGCTGTACGCCAAACGCTTCGGCAAAACTCATGTCCAGCGGCACGTGACGCAGACGCAGGCCGCCTGGACCCGGATGCTTGATGGTCAGCCACAGCTTCACGCCTTCGTCGGGCTGCAGGCGCAGCACCAAGCGGTTCTGCGCAAGCGTTCCAGCAGACGCATCGAAGATCGAATGCGGCACGTGCTTGAACGCCACCACGATTTCCGACAGACGTGCCGGCAAGCGCTTGCCGGTACGCAGATAGAACGGTACGCCGGCCCAGCGCCAGTTGGCGATTTCGGCCTTGATGGCGACAAAGGTTTCGGTATTGGACTTCTTGCCCTCGCCGAGTTCTTCGACATAACCGGGCACGCTCTTACCTTCGGAAGCGCCGGCGCGGTATTGGCCGCGCACGGTGAGCTGCGCCGCGTTGCTGCTGTCGATGTGCTTGAGCGCGTTAAGCACCTTCAGCTTCTCGTCGCGCAAGGCATTGGGCGCCAGCGAACCGGGCGGCTCCATCGCGACCATGCAAAGCAACTGCAGGATGTGGTTCTGCACCATGTCGCGCAGCGCACCGGAGTGGTCGTAATACGAGCCGCGACGACCCACGCCCAGTGTCTCGGACACGGTGATCTGCACGTGGTCGATATGCTCGGCGTTCCACAGCGGCTCGAACAGCGCATTGCCGAAACGCAACGCCAGCAGGTTCTGTACCGTTTCCTTGCCGAGGTAATGATCGATGCGGAAGGTCTGCGATTCGTCGAACACGCGCGCGACGTCTTCGTTGATCTCGTTGGCGCTGGCCAGGTCGTGACCGATCGGCTTTTCAAGCACCACGCGCGACTTGCCCTTGTTGAGCTCGTAGGCACCCAGGCGGTTGCAGATGTGGGTAAAGAGTTCGGGCGAGGTGGACAGGTAGAACACGCGGATGTGATCGGCCTGTTCGGCGATCAGCTGCGCAAAATCGTCCCAGCCCTCGTTCTTCTTGGCGTCGAGCGAGCGGTAGTGGACCTGCTTGAGAAAGGTGTCGATCTTCTGCTTGTCGCCGCCACCTTCGATCAAGGCTTTTTGCAGCGTGTCGCGGTAACCGGCGTCGTCGGTCGCCTCGCGGGCGATGCCGATGATGCGGCTCTCGGACGGGATCTGGCCGTCCAGGAAGCGGTGGAACATGGCGGGAATGAGCTTGCGCAGGGCCAGGTCGCCCGTGCCGCCGAAAATCACCAGGTCGAATGGGTCGACCGGAGGGGAAGCCGTCACTTCGAAATCCTCGATGCGATGCTTGGCCGTAGCCGGGTGCCACGGCCGGACGCGGCTGATCGTACCAGTGAAATACCAGATGGTGCTAGGCGTTTTCGCGCGATAAATCGCCGGCCCAGGCCGCTCGGCCGGCCAAGCCAGAGCTGGTATCCGCCGTCAACGGCATGAAAGCGCGCCAGTTGCCCTAGTGGTATGGTCATTGGTATCGTGTGCAACATGGAAACCGCCCTGGCTACCGAATACCGCCGTCTTTGCGACGACCCGGCAACCAACCAGCCGCTGGCCTATCTGCGCCTGCGCCGGGCGATTCGCAACATCGTCGAGCACCGCGATATCGAACCGGGGCAGGCCCTGCCCAGCGAGCGCGATCTGTCGCGCGTATTGAACCTGTCGCGCGTGACCGTACGCAAGGCGATCGCTGGCCTGGTCGAAGAAGGTCTGCTTACCCAGCGGCACGGTGCGGGCACCTTTGTCGCCGAGCGCATCGTCAAGCCGATGTCGCGCCTGACCAGTTTTACCGAAGACCTGCGCGCACGCGGCCTGCATCCGCGCTCGGAGTTCTTCGAACGCAGCATCGGCGAAGTCACGCCGGAAGAATCGATGGCATTGAACCTGTCGCCCGGTGTGCTGGTGGTACGCCTGCACCGTGTGCGCTACGCGGTGGACGAACCGCTGGCGATCGAGCGCAGCGTCGTGCCGGCCAGCGTGCTGCCCGACCCGATGATCGTGCACGACTCGCTGTACGAAGCGCTGGAGAAATCCGGCAGCCGCCCGCGCCGCGCCCTGCAGCGCCTGCGTGCGGTGTCGCTGGGTGCGCAGCAGGCGCGCCTGCTGCATGTCGCTACCGGCAGCGCCGGTCTCAATATCGAGCGCCGCGGCTTTCTCGACGATGGCCGCGTGGTGGAGTTCACCACGTCCTGGTATCGGGGCGATATCTATGACTTCGTCGCGGAATTGCAGACCGACTGAAGCGATTCGTTTTTTTTGTAGGAGCGACTTCAGTCGCGACAGGCCGTGATGTAACCGCTGTAACTCGCGGATGCGTCACGGTTGGTCGCGACTGAAGTCGCTCCTACAAACTCAGGCTAAGCCTAAGCCTCGGCCAAAAAAAACCGCCGGAGGGCCGGCGGCTAAACTTGGGGAGTCGCGCCGGAAATCCTTCCGGCGCGCTTTGTACTGATTACAGCGAGAAGTCGTAACGTGCCTGCAGCTGCACGTAACGCGGCGCCTGGAAGCTGATCGGACGGTTGTAGACCGGATCGGGCACGCCGACGTCGGTTTCGCCCAGATCCTGGCGGCTCAGCTCGCGCTGGCTGTTGAGCACGTTGAAGACATTGGCTTCCAACGTCAGGTTGTCACCCGCCCAATGCGGCTTGTACTGGGCGCTCAGGTCCAGCTGATAGGACCAGGGCGTACGACCGCGCGAACCACGCGTTGCGATCTTGCCATCGCAATAGAAGTAAGCCTCGCCGTAGTTGATCGGATCGCCCGGGGCGACACCGATGCAGTTACGCGGACGTCCCGAGAAAACAGCGACGTTCGCGCCAACCAGCCATTCCGCACTCGCCTGGTACCAGCCATAGGCCTTCAACTGGTGACGACGATCGTTCGGCAGCGGGCCGTTGGCACCGAACATCAGTTCCGGCGCGTCCCAGTCCTGCGTCACCGACGGATCGGCCTGACCGATGTCGGACTTCAGCAGACCTTCGGAGTTACCGAAGCTATGCGAAAGCACGTACTCGACCTTGCCGTACCACTTGTCGGAGAACTGGTGTTCCAGGTACATGTCCAAAGCGAGGTACTTGCGCTTCAGATCCGGGAAGCCCAGATCGGCCTTGGTCAGCTTGAACTCGCGGAAGTCGCCGTTGCCGGTGACGTCCACCAGGAAGTTGTTGCCCTTGCCCGGGTTGAACAGGTAGCAACCGTTGAGTACCGCGTTGCTCATGTCGATGTTGTTACGCGCGGCGTACGCCTCGAACGGACGCGTATCGCACATGTCGTCGATGATGTTCTTCAGGTTGCGATAGATCGCTTTCGCACCGAAGGTCCAGTTGGTCGCCAGCTGCTTGTCGAAACCGAGGATGTATTCGTCCTGGTAGTACGCGCCCAGGCCCTTGGCCGCCACCGTGCGCGGATCGGGCGTGGTGCCGTCGGCAGCATTGAGGTAACGCACTTGACCGTACGGTACGAAATTGACCGGACGACCTTCCGCGTCGACGCCCGTAAAGGTGCCGTACTGGCTGCTATAGGTCGAGGCCGAAGCGCCGCGAATAGCGACGTTGGACGGCACGGCCAGGTGATAGCGACCGGCATTGGCGTAGACCTTCAACGAGGAGTCGCCGAACACGTCCCAGGTCACACCCAGGCGCGGGGCCAGCTGATGGCGCTGCTTGGCGTACGAATCGCCACCGCCGTTGAAGTTGTTGAACTGCTCGTTACGCAGGCCGATGTATGCCAGCCAGCGATCGGTGACCTGCCAGTGGTCTTCGACGAACTGCGCTTCCTGTTCCACCTTGACGTTGGCGGCGGCCTTGAATACGCGGTAGTCGACGTAGTTCAGCGTGCCTGCCGGGAACTGGATGTCCGGACGACCGGCAATCTGCCCGCTCGCCGGAGCCAGCGTGTAGATGTAGCGCTCGTTCGACTCGTAGGAGGTACCCGAATACGACTCGAGCGTCTGGTTATCCAGACCGGCGCGCAGGTCATGGCTACCCAGGCGGTATTCGACGTCGAAGCGCCAGCCGTGGGTCTTGTCTTCCGCACCCGGTGCCAGCAGGTTGCCGATCAGATAGCACGCCGGCGGACGCACCAGGGTGCCACTGCCGTTGTTGTACTGACCGCTGACGATCGGGCAAGCGCCGCCGCCGGCCGAAGTCGGCAACTGCTGGTGCTCCGACTTGCTCCGACCGTACAACGCATTGACGGTCAGGTTGTCGGTGATGTAGCCGGTGTACTTGCCGATATAGAAGTCGCCGCCGGGCTGGTAGTTCGTATTGGTGCCGACCGAGTAGTTCTTCAGGTCCACCGAGCCACGCTTCACGCCTTCGCCGCGCGGGTTGTAGCTGTAGGCGTAAATCTGGTCGGTCTCATCGGTCTTGTCCGAGAAACCCGTCAATTCCAGGATATGGCTGTCGGTGATGTTCCAGTCGATCTTGGCCAACCAGCGCGGCGATTTCACGCTGTAGTAGGAGACCTGCTGTGCGGTAGCCGAACCGACCGTCTTGCCTTCCTGCTTGGTGAAGTCACCGGTCAAGTACATGAACAGCTTGTCCTTGATCAGCGGACCGCTGATATAGGCGCCGTACTCGGTGGTCCACGACTTGTTCTCGTTGCGATACTGGAACAACGAATTGTCGGAGGGCTGGATGATGTTACGCGGATCGGAGCGCAGGAACTTGGGAATCCACAGCGCCATGACGCCGGCCTTCCACTCGTTCGTACCGCGCTTGGTGATGATGTTCACCACGCCGCCGGTCGAACGGCCGTATTCGGCGCCGTAGCCGCCGGTGTACACCTGCTGCTGATCGATCGCATCGAACGGCAACTGCGCCAGGCCGACGTTGGTCAGCGCGTTGGTGACCGAGAAACCGTTGACGTAGTACTGGTTTTCCGCAGCGGACGCGCCGCCGAAGGAGGCCACGTTGCCGTAACGCGAATCGCCCAGCACCGTACCCGGTGCCAGCAATGCGGCGGCCGTGACGTTGCGAGCCACCGGCACCTTCTGCAGCACTTCGGATGTCAGCACGGTACGCGAGTCGACCGACGACACGTCGATGGCCGGCAAGGCGTTGGCAACGACCTGGATGCCTTCGAGGTTCTGCGCACCGGCCGCACTGGCGGCGGCGAAGCTCACATCGGTACCGGTACCGACCTGGACCTGCACGTCGTTACGCGAGTCGATCGTCGCGCCGTCCTTGATCAGGCTGACCTTGTAGCGGCCGATCGGCAGCGACGAGGCGCGGTAACGACCGCTCTGGTCGACGGAAATATCGCGTACCAGGCCGGTGTCGATGTTTTCCAGGTGCACCGTGCCGCCCGGAGCGGAATCGGCATGGCCGAAGATCACGCCGGATGCATTGGACTGCGCATGGACGAGGCCGGACAGGCTCATCGTCAGGGCGGCCGCTAAAGCGGTCTGACGCCACAGAGACGTCCGCCCGAAAATTCGGTTCTTACTCATTCAAGTGCTCTCCCCAAAAAAACGATTCAGATGTGGGCACAGTCATGCCCAAGAGCTCATCGCTGGACTTCGAGTTGTTCCCGTATGCGAGCGGCCCACATCGCTGTGGAGAGACATCCCCATGCCAAACACCCGTTCGCAAGCTTTCGCGATTTGCTTGCCGAACATAGGGGCAAGAACTTGCACGCGTCAACATAAATTTTATGAATTTCGCACCTTTAAGCGACAATCGGGCCGCGACTTTTCTTATAATTCTTGTTATTTCAACTATTTATGATAATCACGCGTATCAGCAACTACCTGCGCCAGCCATCGGCTTAACGCAATTTTATGCTGAATGCTTTCACCAGAAACTGCACTGTCAATCACACAACCGCGGAGAATGCGGGTGTGCCGCACGAGCGACAGGAGCGGCCAAATGGCAGGGCGAACGGCGTACCGGCCCCCTACTAGCAGCACATTCGTTCGATCACGCACGGCCATACAGTCGCGCCCATGAATCTCTTCGCACCCTTTATCCGCCGTCCGGTCGGCACGTCCCTGCTTGCCCTCGGGCTGACGCTCGCTGGCATCTGGGCGTATCTCTTACTGGGTGTCGCGGCATTGCCCTCGATGGAATTCCCGGGCATGTCGGTCTACGCCGAGGTGCCCGGCGCCAATGCGCAGACCATGGCCTCGACCGTGGCCGCCCCGCTGGAGCGCCACCTGGGCCGCATCCCCGGGATCAAGGAGATGCATTCGGAGAGCAACGACGGCTCCACCTCGGTCCGGCTGATTTTCAATTACGGCCGCTCCACCGATGTGCTCGCCCGCGACGTACAGGCGGCAATCAACGCCGCCGCGCCGGATCTGCCCTCGAGCCTCACGATCCCGCCGCGCTACTTCAAGTTCGATACCGCCAACATCCCGGTGCTGCTGCTGTCGCTGACCTCCAACAGCATGCCGCCGGACAAGCTCTACGACATGACCGACAGCCTGATCACGCCCGCCATTGCGCAGATCCCCGGCGTGGCCCAGGTACGCGTGATCGGTGGCCGGCCCAAGGCCGTGCGCGTCGAGCTGGACAACAACGCCTTGGCATCGATGAGCCTGACCTCGCTCGATGTGCGCAATGCACTGATGGCCGCCAACGTCATCTCGCCGCAGGGCACGCTGACGGACGGTCGCACCCAGCTCACCTTGTCCGCGAACGATGCGCTGAAGGAGCCGGCCGATTTCGCCAATATTCTGGTTGCCACCCGCAACGGCCGGCCGGTGCGCCTTTCGGATGTAGCCAAGGTCACCAGCGGCCAGCAGGACGAGTACCAGGCCGCCTGGTTCAATGGCCATCGCTCGGTCAGCGTACGCATTACCAAGCGTCCGGAAGCCAACGCCGTGGCCACCGCCGACGCGATTCGCGCCAAGCTGCCGGAGTTTCGCTCCTGGCTACCGGCCGACCTGGTCATTACGCCGATCTTCGATCTCACCCAGACCACCAAGTCCGCACTGCATGAAGTGCAGGTGGCACTGCTGATCAGCGTGGCGATGGTGGCACTGGTGATGCTCGTGTTCCTGCGCCGCATGCGTCCCACCCTGATCGCGATGATCAGCGTGCCGCTGTCGCTGGCCGGCGCCTTCACGGTGATGTGGGCACTGGGCTACACGCTCAACACGCTTTCGCTTATCGCCCTGGTGTTGTGCATCGGTTTCGTGGTCGACGACGCCATCGTGGTGATCGAGAACATCGTGCGCCACCTGGAAAACGGCCAACCGCCCTTGACGGCCGCCTTGAACGGCGTCCGCGAGATCGGCTTTACGGTGATTTCGATCACCCTGTCGCTGATCGCGATCTTCGCGCCGCTGCTGTTCGGCAATAACCAGCTGACCCAGCTGATGCGCGAGTTCTCGGTCACGTTGACCGCGGCGGTGGTGATTTCCGCGATTGTCTCGTTGACCCTGACACCGGCACTGTGCGGCCGCCTGCTCAAGCACGAAGCCGCGGATGTACGGCATGGCCGGCTCGACCACGCCTTCGAACGCTTCGACCGCGGCATGCACGACGTCTACGCGCGTGCGCTGGACTGGGCGATGCGCCATCGCCGGCTGATGCGCTGGCAGCCGGCGATCCTGCTGGTGCTGACGCTGGGCATGGGTTTTGGCATCGTCACGCTCTACGGCTTCAACTTCATGCCCGAAGAAGACATCGGCATGATCCAGGGCGATATCCGCGCCGACGCGAATATTTCGCCCACGCTGATGGCCGAACGCGCGCAACGTGCCGCCGCCATCATGCAGGCCGATCCGGCCGTGCAGGACGTCACCACATTTCTGGGCAGCGACAACGCCGGCGGCGCGGTGGGCAACGAAGCGACGATGTTCATCGACCTGAAACCACGCGGCAGCGAACCTGGCCAGCGACGCGAATCGATCAAGGAAGTGATGGCGCGCCTGTCCAAGCAATACGACGCCCTACCGGAGCTGCGTGTATCGCTCAATTCGATCGGCTTTTTCAACAATGGCGGCGACAGCAATCGCGGCAGCCAGAGCTTCCAGTTGATCAGCAGCAATAACATCGACCTGCAACCGTGGGTGCTGAAGGTAGCCAAGCAGTTACGCACGATGAAGGAGTTCCGCGACGTCACGACGGACTACGACAGCATCGACAAACAGCAGATGCTCAAGGTCGACCGCGCCGCCGCCGGACGCCTGCAGCTGGGCATGGGCATGGTCGATTCGGCGCTGTACAACGCGTTCGGCCAGAACCAGGTATCGATCATCTACTCGGACATCAACCAGTACTGGGTAGTGCTGACGTCGGCGGCGGAGCGTTCGCTCAGCCCCGACACCCTGCTCAATACCTACGTGCGCAACGCGGCCGGGCAGATGTTCCCACTCTCGGCGGTGGCGCATATCGAGCCGAATATCACACCTTCGTTCGTGATCCATACGAACCAGCTCGAGGCGGCGCAGGTTTACTACAACACCGCGCCCGGCCTGGCCCAGGACAAGGTCATGCGACTGATCGAAAGCGTGGTGGCGAACGCGCAGCTTCCCGCGGGCATACAGATCGGCTACACCGGCGATGCCCAGAACCTGCAAGAGACGCGCTCGAACGGTTGGGTCCTGCTGATCGGTGCCATCCTGGCCATGTACATCGTGCTGGGCATTCTTTATGAGAGCCTTGGGCATCCGTTGACGATCATTTCCACCCTGCCTGCCGCCGGTGCCGGCGCCTTTCTGGCCATGCTGGTCACCGGCACACCGTTGTCGCTGATGGCGATCATCGCCTTGCTGATGTTGATCGGCGTGGTGAAGAAGAACGCGATCCTGATGGTGGACTTCGCGCTGGTGGCGCAACGCGAACGCGGGCTGTCCGCGCCCGATGCGATCCGCGAGGCGGCGCTGGTGCGTTTTCGCCCGATTACCATGACGACGCTGGTGGCGATGGGCGCGGCGCTGCCCCTGGCGATCGGTTTCGGCGTGGGGTCGGAGATGCGCCAGCCGTTGGGTATCGCGATTGTCGGCGGCCTGCTGGTGTCGCAGTTGCTGACGTTGTTGAGTACGCCGGCGATTTATCTGTGGAATCACGATCGGAAGCTGCGCAAGGCGGTGCGCAGGGAGCGGCGGGAGGCGCGGCGGCGGCTGAAGGCTGGGGGGTTGGGGGCTGCTCACTCTTGAGGTTGTTGTGCTGAGGGCTTAAAGCCCCCCCTCACCCCAACCCTCTCCCCCGGCAAAGCCAGGGGAGAGGGAGTCCGACTGAGGCAGCCTCAATATTTCGCACTTGCGCAACCTAGCTCCCTCTCCCCTGGCTTTGCCGGGGGAGAGGGTTGGGGTGAGGGGGCCGGGTGCTCGCGGGAACGTACCCCAACAACCCGCCCCTGCCTTTCGGCACGGCCGGACTTAAGGCACATTTCTCCATTCACGATTGAACCGATCATCATCGGGCCGTTCAAAGCGTGGGGCGTTGCGACGCCACGTGCACCGAAAAGTGCTGGAACGCACTTTATCTACACATCGCGGGGGATCCGTTTGAATATCTTTGCGCCACTGATACGCCGACCGGTTGGTACTTCGCTGCTGGCGATCGGACTGCTGCTGGCCGGCATCTGGGCCTATCGCCTGCTGGGTGTGGCCGCATTGCCCACGCTGGAATTTCCCGGTGTGTTCGTGGTGGCGCAAATGCCAGGGGCGAGCGCACAAACGATGGCGTCGACGGTGCTCGCGCCGCTCGAGCGCCACCTTGGACGCATTCCCGGCATCGAGGATATGTACGGCAACGCCTCGGAAGGCTCGGCCACCGTCCAGGTACGCTTTACCTTGGGCCGCAGCGCCGACAAGGCCGCGCGTGACGTGCAGGCAGCGATCAACGCCGCTGCCACCGACTTGCCCACGGGCATGCCCAGTCTGCCGCAGTACTTCAAATTCGATACCTCGCAGATTCCGATCCTGCTGGTGGCGCTGCGCTCCACGTCCTTACCGCCCGACAAGCTCTACGACCTGACCGACACCCTGCTCAAGCCTGCCGTTGCACAGATCGACGGTGTGGCGCAGGTGCAGGTATTCGGCGGCACGCCGCATGCGGTGCGTATCGAGCTGGACGTCAATGCGCTGGCCAACAAGGGCCTCACGGCCAATGACGTGGCCAATGCGTTGAGTGCCGCCAACGTCACGTCGCCGCAAGGCACGCTGAGCGACGGGCGCACGCAGACTACGCTGGTGGCCAACGATTCGATCCATTCACCGGAAGATTTCGCGCAGATCGTCATTGCGACCAAGAAGAACGTACCGGTACGCCTGTCGGACGTCGCGCGGATCAGCAGCGGTCAACAGGATATCTACCAGGCCGCGTGGTTCAACGATGGCCGCACGGTGGCGATGCAGATCAGCAAGCGCCCGGAAGCCAATGCCGTGGCAACAGTGGAGGAAATCCGCGCCAAGCTGCCGGGGTTCAAGCAATGGATGCCCGCCGATGTGGTCATTACGCCGATCTTCGACCTGACCCAGACGACCAAGTCGGCGCTGCACGAAGTGCAGACGGCGCTGATGATTTCGATCGGCATGGTGGCGCTGGTGATGTTCGTGTTCCTGCGCCAGATGCGCCCGACCATGATCGCCATGATCAGCGTGCCGCTGTCATTGGCCGGCGCCTTTGTGGTGATGTGGATCCTGGGCTACACGCTCAACACCTTGTCGCTGGTGGCGCTGGTGTTGTGTATCGGCTTCGTGGTCGACGATGCCATCGTGGTGATCGAGAACATCGTGCGCCATATGGAAAACGGCCAGCCACCGCTGGTGGCTTCACTGACCGGTGTGCGGGAAATCGGCTTTACGGTGATCTCGATTACCCTGTCGCTGATCGCGGTGTTCGCGCCGATGCTGTTCGGCAACAACATGATCGTGATGCTGCTGCGCGAGTTCTCGGTCACGCTGACCGCGGCAGTGGTGATTTCCGCGCTGGTATCGCTGACGCTGACCCCGGCGTTCTGCGGTTATTTTCTGAAGCTCGAAAAGGATCGGGCCAAGCCGCCGGGCCGTATCGAGCGAGCGCTGGAACGCTTCGATCGCGGCCTGCACCATGCCTACGAACGCGCGCTGGACTGGGCGATGCGCCATCGGCGCATCATGCGCTGGCAGCCGGCACTGTTGCTGGTGCTGACCGTCGTGCTCGGCATCGCCGTGGTCAAGACCGCCGGCGGTACGTTCATGCCCGAGGAAGACATCGGCATGCTGCAGGGCGATATCCGCGCCGATACCAATATTTCGCCGGCGTTGATGTCACAACGCGCCCAGGCCGTAGCCGAGATCATGCGCAAGGACCCTGCGGTACTGGACGTATTGACCAGCCTCGGCGGCAACGACGGCACCAGTGCGGTCGGCAACTCCGGCACCATGTTCGTTGACTTGAAGCCGCTGGGCAAAGGCCCGAACGACCGCAAGGACAGCGCCAAGGTGGTGATGGACCGCCTGTCCAAGCAGTACGACCGGATGCCCAACGTTCGTGTATCACTGAGTCCGGTGCAGTTCCTGGGCGGCGGCGGCAGCGGCGATCGTGGCGGCTCGTACGAATTCCAGTTGATCAGTACCAACGGCGACGATCTGCAACCGTGGACGCTGAAAATGGTGCGCTACATGCGCACGCTCAAGGACATGCGCGACGTGGGCAGCAACTTCGACCAGGTCGGCAAGCAGCAGATGATCAAGGTAGACCGCGAAGCCGCCGGTCGACTGCAGGTAGGCATGGGCATGCTCGACTCCGCCCTGTACGACTCGTTCGGCCAGCGTCAGGTATCGATCATCTATTCGGACATCAACCAGTACTGGGTGGTGCTGACCTCGTCCAATGCCGAATCGCTCAGTCCCGATACCCTGCTCAACCTGCGCGTGCGCAATGCGGCCGGACAGATGATTCCGTTCTCGGCCATCGCCAGGATCGCGCCCGATATCAGCCCGATGGGCATCCGCCATCACAATCAGCTGGAAGCCTCGACCATCACGTACAACCTGGCACCCGGCGTCTCGCAGGATCGGGGCATCGCGCTGGTGAACCAGGCGGTGATCGCGGCCAATCTGCCGGTGGGCGTCCACGTGGAGTTCACCGGCCAGAACCAGCGCCTGCAACAGGCACAGAACAGCGGCTGGATCCTGCTCGGTGCATCGATCGTGGCGATGTATATCGTGCTCGGTATTCTCTACGAAAGCCTCGGTCATCCCCTGACGATTCTTTCGACGCTTCCCGCGGCCGGTGCCGGCGCGTTCCTGGCGATGCTGGTCACACAGACGCAGCTATCGGTCATGGCGATCATCGCCATCCTGATGTTGATCGGTATCGTCAAGAAGAACGCCATCCTGATGGTGGACTTTGCCCTGGTTGCACAACGCGAACGTGGATTACCCGCACCCGATGCGATCCGCGAAGCGGCCCTCGTGCGTTTCAGGCCGATCACCATGACCACGTTGGTGGCGATGGGCGCCGCGCTTCCGCTGGCGATCGGTTTTGGCGTCGGTTCGGAGATGCGCCAGCCGTTGGGTATCGCCATCGTCGGCGGCTTGCTGGTATCGCAGTTGCTGACTCTGCTCAGCACCCCGGCGATTTATCTTTGGAACTACGATCGCAAACAACGCAAGGAAGCCCGGCGTCTTCGCCGTGCCGCAAGGCGGGCGTTGAAGCTGAGCAATCAGAACGCGTGATCCTGGGGCTTTGCAGGAGCGGCTTCGATAGCGACATCCGGTTATGTCACGGCTTGTCGCGACTGAAGTCGCTCCTACAAACTAGGAAAGGCGTTGCTATCTTGTAGGAGCGACTTCAGTCGCGACCCACGAATTAGTCAGAACGGCTAGTCCCTGGGCATGCGCGCAGCAAACAACGCTACCTTGCCGTGCTGCTGGAGCTGCACATCGCCAAAGTGCTTTTGCAAACCATCGCGCAACGCCTCGAGCGTATCCAGGCGATTCCCGAAGATGCCTTTCTTGTTATAGACATCCATCAGCTTGCGACCCAAACCGTTGTGCCCGGCGGCATCGCCCAGGATCGTCGCTCCGTAAAGCACGCCGTCATCGGCCAAATGCACTTTCAAATGTTCGAAGACGCGCGATTTCTCGACCATCGTGCCGGGCAGGCAGTGCAGCAGGTAGAACAGTGCGATCGAGTCGTACTTGTTGTCGCCTAGCCCGGTCGTCGGTTGCAGTACGTCCTGCACGACGACTTTGGTATCGGCCCGGCCCAGGCGTTGCACCGCGGCATGCAGGCTGTTCGGATTGAGATCCAGCAAGGTGATCTGCCGTCCGGCGTCGAAGCCGGCATTGGCAAGGTAATAGCCCGTACCCACGCCGACATCCAGATGCCGCTGGCCGGCATGCTGGCGATAGAACGGCAACAGTACACGACGGGTAGGGCATTGCCAGGCGTAGCTGTTGGAAACGCCCAGGACCCAGGCGTCGTAGAGTTTCAGTACCAGTGGGGAATAGACGGCGGCGCCGGCTTGGGGATCGAGTGCGTCAGGGGCGGACATGGGGAGAGGGAATCCAGCAGGAAAGCGAGTTATTCGAATGCATATCTTCGCAGATTGCCTATGCGCGGAGCCTGGATACGCGCACAAAAAAGGACGCCCTCGGCGCCCTCTTTGCTGTTTGTAATGCCGGGTTTATTCGGTCATCTGGGCCGGTGCAGGCTGCGTCGGCACCGGTGGCAAGCCGCCGGGCTTCGACTGTTGCACCAGCATGTGCGCATGACGCCAGCCGCCCCAGCGGTAGTAGCCGATCGCCAGCAGCATCGACAACAACGAACCGAGCGGAAAGCTCCACCAGATCGCATCGGCACCCATGCTCGGCATCAAGCCCAATGCGAATGGCGGACGCACCATCCACATCGTGATGGTCAGGATGATCAGCGGCGGCCATACCGCGCCGGTCGAGCGCACCACGCCAAAGAGTACAAACGTCACGCCAAAGAACAGGAACGACCACACCACGATCGCATTGAGATGCTCGGCCAGTCCCAGGGCCACGCTGTCGCCTGGCAGGAATAGATTCAAGGCCGGCTCGTTGAACAGGTAGATGATCCCGACTAGCGTCCCACCGAGCAGAAAGTTGTAGATCACACCGGTGATGGCGATGCGGCTGACACGATCCCACAAGCGTGCACCGACGTTCTGCGCCGCCATCGAAGACACTGCCGCACCGATCGCCATGGCCGGCATCTGCGCATAGTTCCACAGCTGAGTGGCAGCGCCGTAGGCCGCGGTGGTTTGCGAGCCGAAGCCGTTGACCAGACGCATCATCAGGATCGCCGACGAGGAAATCACGATCATCTGCAGACCCATCGGCAGGCCCTTGAAGATCAGCGCACGCAAAATCGCCAGATCGGGTTTGAAGAAACCCAGCTCCGCCCGGGTGATGCGCAAAAAATACTTGCGCGCATACAGGGTACCGAGCAGGGCGAACAACGCCACCGTCTGCGCGATCAGCGTGGCGGTGGCCGAGCCGGCAATACCCATCTTGGGAAACGGGCCCACGCCGAAGATCAGCACCGGGTTCAACACCACGTCGAGTACGACCGACAGACCCATGAACAGGAACGGCGTGCGCGAATCACCGGCGCCACGCAGCGTCATCATCATGAAGTTGTAGAAATACATCGACGGCAACGCAAGAAAAATAATGCGCAGATAAGGCACCGCATACGGCAATGCATCCGCCGGCGTGCCCATGGCGCGCAGCAGGCCCGGCGTGAACACATAGCTCAACGCGGCGATGACCACCGAGATCACCAGGAAGAACCCCGCGCTGGTGCCGACTACGCGCTTGGCTTCGCGCACATTGCGAGCCCCCAGGCTCTGGCCGACCAGGATGGTGCAGGCCATGCTGACGCCGAACACGGCGCTGAGCAGCAGGAACAGGATCAGCGTGGCATTGCTGGTGGCGGTCAATGCGGACTCGCCCAGGTAGTGGCCGATCCACATCGCGTTGACCGATGCGTTGAGCGATTGCAGCACCGTGCTGCCGAGAATCGGCAAGGCAAACAGCAGCAGGGTTTTGGCGATCGGACCTTCGGTCAGCAAAGGCCGGCGCGCGTGAGGGGACGACATGAATGCAGTTTCGCTCTAAAGGAAAAGATGGATAAGGCTTGCGTCGAACTTACGAAGCGGCGCTTTCGTCCCAGGCGATCGCAGCCAGCTTGCGCAGATGATCGCGCACATCGACCGGCCATGGGGAAATGAGTGTATCGAACCGCTCGATCTCGCCGCGCCAGAACGCTCGCGAGGCTTCTTCGTAACCGGCAAAATCGCCGGCCATGGTGCGCATGAAACGGTCCGCCGCTTCGCCCGCTTGCCGCGCGCGCAGCTTCGCGCCACCATGACGCATCGCGTCTTCGATCAGGCGTCGCAATACGGCAGAAGCACCGCCCGGCTGCTCGGCCAACCAGTCCCAATGACGCGGTAGCAAGGTGACCTCGCGCGCGGTAACGCCGAGTTTCGGACGCCCCGGGCCGCGGCTTGCCTTGCCCTCGTCGAGGCGGGCCAGCACATCATCCGTGCTGCCGCGAAAATCGATCTCGACCTGGTGTGCACTGGCGTCGTCGAAAATCAGCACAGGTTCGTCCGATCGCGCATCGACGACACGCTTGGTGGCCAGAGCGACCTCGGCCAGGGAGCCCGAAGCAATCCGGCGAGAACCGACGAACGCGGTGCAGGTAGGGATGGTGCTCATAATTTTACCCGGTCAAAATTATTGACGAATAATACCCGGGTAATTTCGCAAGTCAATGCCGGACGAGCGTTCGAGAAATGCAACACAGAGTCCTTGAATTCAGCGCCGAAAGCTTCACTTAACGACAACCCGTTTTAATAAACTATTAAGTACACAAAAAGCTCTTCAAGCGAAGGATTTTTCAAATGCGTTCCTCGACTTTTGTCCGCAGTGCTGTAGCGCTCGCTCTCCTGGGCATGGCCCTTCCCGCCGCCGCCGCGCGTCTGGAAATCCAGGGCGGTCGCAGTTACATGGACAGTTACGGCACAAACGTCGGCTTTGGCGAACTGATCCTGGACGACCGCCAGCTCGGCCATAGCAATTTCACCTGGGCCGGCGATTTCTCGCTCGGCTACATCAACGGCCGCGACGTCGCCCGCTATCGCTACACCAAGTTCGGCACCACCAACGACGTGAAGTTGGCGGCCGGCGGCGTGCGCTTCCAGTACGGCGACGACGACGATTGGTACCACGGCTTTTTCTGGGCGCCCCAGGTCGCGGTCTTGAGCGGCAAGACGGTGGCTCTCAGCAGCACCGGCGAGTTCGTCAACACCGTGGGCTACCAGTTCAAGCATTGGAGCCTGCAGGTGCGGCATATTTCCAATGGCGGCATCCACGATCCGAACCGTGGCGAGACGATGGCGCTGGTGGGTCTGGCGTTCAATCTGTAAGCGTCGCTTTGCGACGCGCATAAAAAACGGCCCTGGTGGGCCGTTTTTTATGCGTCAGGTCGGCCGCTGGGCGGCCTGTGAGGAGTTAGGAGTTAGGAGTTAGGAGGACTCTGCTCACGCCGCCTCCTAACTCCTCACAGGCTGCAACGCAGCCGTCCTCACAGGCCGCGTAGCGGCCGACCTAACACTTAATGTCCTCCCGCACCCGCACCCGCCTTCGCCGAGAACGGCGGACGCGCCATCCAGATCACGATGATCAGCGCGAAGAAGATCCAGCCCAGTGCGCGGAAGACTTCGTTGAAAGAGATCTGATAACCCTGCTGGGTGATCATCTGCTCGATCACGCCCATCGTGTGCTGGCTGTCGCCCAGCTGCGACAAGGTAGCTTGCGTGCTCTGGTCGTACGGCGTGATGTGCTCGGTCAGCTGCGAGTGATGCACGATCGCGCGACGATCCCACATGAAGGTCGTCAACGATGCCGCGAAACTCGCGCCCACGGTGCGCAGGAAGGTGGCCAGGCCGCCGCCGGCGGCGATCTCATGCGGCTGCAGGTCCGACAGCAGGATCGTCGTTACCGGCATGAAGAACAGCGCCACGCCCAGGCCCTGCAGCAACTGCACCATTGCCACATGGTAGAAGTCGATATCGAGATAGAACTGCGAACGCAGCAGGCAGGTGGTGCCCATGATCAGGAACGCGCAGGAAGTAAGCAGGCGCAGATCGAAGCGCGTGGCGTACTTGCCGACGATGAAGGTCAACAGCACCGGCAGGATGCCCAGCGGCGCGGTCGCAAAACCCGCCCATGTCGCCGTGTAGCCCAGGTTGCGCTGCAACCATTGCGGCACCAGCAGGCCGATCGCAAAGAACGAAGCGTAGGCCAGCACCAGCGCGATCGTGCCCATGCGGAAGTTGCGGTGACGCAGCAGCTTCAGGTCGACGATCGGTTCCTTGTCGGTCAATTCCCAGATCAGGAACACGATCAGCGAAATGGCCGAGATGATCGCAGTGACCACGATGAAGGTCGAGTTGAACCAGTCTTCGTCATTGCCCTTGTCGAGCACGATCTGCAGGGCGCCGACACCGACGATCAGCGTGATCAAGCCGACATAGTCCACCTTCGGCCGCGAGATGACGTCGTTGCGGCCCTTCATCTGGTTGGCCACCACCATGCTGGCGAAGATGCCGATCGGGACGTTGATGAAGAAGATCCACGGCCATGAGTAGTCGTCGGTGATCCAGCCGCCGAGGATCGGGCCCGCGATCGGGGCGACTACGGTCACCATCGCCAGCAGCGCCAGCGCCATGCTTCGCTTGGCCGGCGGGTAGATCGAGATCATCAGGCTCTGCGTGATCGGATACATCGGCCCGGCCACGGCGCCCTGGATCGCACGGAACAGGATCAGCATGCCCATGCTCTGCGAAATGCCGCACAGGAACGAGGCGAGCGAGAACAACAGCGTCGACCAGATGAACAGCTTCACCTCGCCGAAACGGCGGGTGAGAAAGCCGGTGAGCGGCAGCGCGATCGCCATGCTCACCGCGAACGAGGTAATCACCCAGGTGCTCTGGTTGACGCTTACGCCCAGGTTGCCGGCGATCGTCGGCAGCGACACGTTGGCGATCGTCGTGTCCAGCACCTGCATGAAGGTCGCCAGCGACAGGCCGATCGTGGACAGCCCAATACTCGGCGGACGAAATGGTGTGTTCATGGCGTTCTTTGCGAAGGCTTGAGGCCCCTCGCCAGGCTGGCGAGGGGCAAAGGTTTCTTACTTCTTCGCCGCATCGGCCTGCGCGTTGGCGCTGGCCATGTTGGCGTGAATGATCTCGTCGATCACGCTGTTGGCCAGGGCCAGCTGCTTGCCGTACACGTCGGTGTTGAAGGCCGGTGCGGTGGGCGCCTTCTGCGCCAGCATCGCGCCGGTCTGGTCGTGCAGGCCGACCGACACATCCATCGACAGGCCGATGCGCAGCGGATGTTCGTCGAGCTGTTTGGCGTCGGTGAAGAAGATACGCACCGGCACGCGCTGTACGATCTTGATCCAGTTGCCGGTAGCGTTCTGCGCCGGCAGCAGCGAGAACGCGCTACCCGTGCCCACGCCCAGGCTCTGCACCGTGGCCTTGTACTTCACGCTGCTGCCATACACGTCGGCGGTCACTTCCACCGGCTGGCCGATACGCATATGGGTCAGCTGGGTTTCCTTGAAGTTGGCATCGATCCACACCTGATGCAGCGGCACCACCGCCATCAGCGGCGCGCCGACGGCAATACGCTGGCCCAGCTGCACCGAACGCTTGGCGACATAGCCGTCGACCGGCGCGATGATCGTGGTGCGCAGGTTGTCCAGGTAGGCCTGGCGCAGGCGAGCCGAGGCGGCCTGCACATCCGGGTGCGATGCGACGACGGTGTCGTCGACCAGCACTTTGTTGGTCTGCAACTGCTGCTCGGCGGTGGTCAGCGCACTCTGTGCGGAGGTCAGCGCGTCCAACGCATGCGACAGTTCTTCGCTGGAGATCGCACCGGACTTGGCCAGGTCGCGACGGCGGTTGTAGTCGGCGCGTGCCTTGTCGACCGCGACCTTGCGCACGGCCACATCGGCCTGCGCACCCGACACGTTGCTGTACAAGCCGCGCACCTTGCGCACCGTGCTGGCGAGATTGGCCTTCGCTTCGGCCAGCGCCACTTCGGTGTTGGCCGCGTCGAGCTTGACCAGCACATCGCCGGCATGGACCAGGTCGCCGTCATCGGCGCCGATCGTCACCACCGTGCCGGGCACCTGCGGCGTGATCTGCACGACATTGCCGTTGACATAAGCGTCGTCGGTACCTTCGTACCAGCGGCCATCGAAGTAATACCAAAGGCCCCAGGCGATCGCGAGCAGGACGAGCACGATCGCCAGCAGGCGAAGCAGAAAACCGCGACGGCTTTTGGGCGGGGGAACAGCCGATGCTTCGGCTGCGACAGGATTCTGGCTAGACATGACAATCAGCCTCAGGAACGAGAAGGATTAGAACGGGAAACGAGATTGGCGTCGTCGGCCTGCGGACGGAAACCGCCGCCGAGCGCCTGGATGAGTTGCACCGACAGGTCGACCTGCTGTGCGCGCAGCGAGGCCATGCGCTGATCGGCCACCAGCAGTTGCTGGCGCACGCTCAGTGCCTCCAGATAACTGCCGATACCGGCCTTGTAGCGCTGGTCGGCCAGCTTCCATGCATCGTTGGCGGCATCGAGCGCGCGCTGTTGCGCGGTGATCTGGTCGCCCAGCGACTTCAGGCCGGATAGATCGTCGGCCACATCGTTCACTGCACTGACCAGGGTCTGGTTGTACTGCGCGACGGCCTCGTCGTATTGCGCGTCCTTGCCGGCGAGATTGTTGCGCAGGCGGCCGCCGTCGAAGATCGGCAGGCTGATCGCCGGGCCGCCTTCGTAGAAGCGTGCCGGCATCTGGAAGATATTGCCGCCGCCTAGCCCGACGATGCCGGCCATCGCGCTGATGCTCAGGTCGGGCAGGAAGCGTGTCTTGGCTTCCTTGATGCCCTGATCGGCCGCCTCGACGCGCCAGCGTGCGGCGACCAGATCGGCGCGATGACCGACCAGATCGATCGACAGATTGTCCGGCACAGCCAGCGCGCTCGGCTGCAAGGTTTGCGGACGCACGATGTCGAGACCGCGGTCCGGACCCTTGCCGAGTAACACGGACAAGGCCGAACGCGCCGAGTCGATCGCCCGATCGGTTACCGCGATCTGCTGTTGCGCGCTCGCCACTTCCGATTCGATCTGCTTCAGCTGCATCTGGTTGTCGATGCCGGCGCTGACGCGCTGCGAGGTCAACTGATAGGAATGATTGGCGCGATCGAGTTCGGCCTTGGCGACATCCTGTTGTGCATAGGCGTACGACAGCTGCACATAGGCGCGTGCGACATTGGTCGACAGCTCGATACGCACGGCGCGCGTTTCGATCTCGGCGGCGCGTGCACTACCGACGGCCGCTTCCCACGCCGCCTTCTTGCCGCCCCACAGATCCGCATCCCACTTGAAGCTGCCGTAAGCGTACTTGGCCGCGGCGAAGTGGCCGTTGCCGAACGGTTCGATCGTGGTCGGCAGGCGCGCGCCGGCGACCGACGCACCGGCATTGACCGTCGGGCCACGCGCGGCGTCGGCGATGCCGGCCTCGGCCTGGGCTTCGCGCAGGCGCGCATCGGCCATGGCCAGATTCGGGTTGTCCTTCAGGGCCTCTTCGATCAGCGCACTGAGCTGGGCATCGCCCAGACCGGTCCACCAATCCTGTTGCGGCCATTGCGCCGGCGACAGCTCGAGCCGGCTCAGGCTGCGATCGGCCTTGAGGGTGGCCGGATCGGTCAGGCTGCCATCCGGATGCAGGCCGCCGCTGCTCGCGCAGCCGGCGAGGGCCAAAGAGATAGCGGTTGCAGCCGCAAGTAAGTGCAGACGCATGGGAATATCCCGGAATAGTCGATTCAGGTCTTGTCGCGGAGCGCACGCAGTACGCGCGCCAGGTATTCGTGGAGCTGATTCTTTTCGACGTCGTTCAACGACCGCTGGGCCGCAGCCAGCACGCGATCGTTGCAGTCGGACAATTGGTTCCAGACGGCCGTCCCGGCCTCGGTCAACTCGATGCGCAACGCCCTGCGGTCCTGTTCGTGCGGGCAACGGCGCAGATATCCCTTCTTTTCGAGCTGGTCCAGTTGGCGGGTCATCGCGCCGCCATCCAGCTCCACGGCCCGCGCCAGTTCGGTCGCCGACATCGGACCGATAAGCGCGAGACGCTTGATGATCAGGAACTGGTTGAAACGAAGGTCCATCCCCAGCTCGGCCATCTCCGCTTCGATATCGCGAACAAGCTCGCCACGAACCAGCCCGAGCAGGACGCCCAGGTTTTCGTTGGAGACCTTCTCGTTGGAAGCGGCAAGGCTTTGGGGATTCTTCTTTTCCATGCCAGGCATAATATTGCCGAAATAATATTTGTCAAGGCAAATATATTTTAGGCACTCTTTGCCGCAGCTATTGTTCAGACTTCAGCCAACTCCTTTACCCGCGGCAAACCTCGCCGCAGAGCCATTTCGTCGGCGATGAGGGTACGCATCGCCGGGTCCCTGATCTCGACCAGGTCGAAGAAACCGAGCGCCCGCAGGGTCGGGAGCACAGCCAATAGTTGCGGCTCTATGCTGCGGCGCAGTGCTTCCGGCGTGGCCGGATCGAGCATCAGCTGGGCGTGGGCGACAAAGCGGATCAGCGCTTCGGCGGCATCCGTGGGCACGCAGGGTGAGTCGGAAATCAACATGCCGATCTCCTTTCTTATGTTCTTGAAGCGTCCGGTGGTCTTGCTTAATAGAAGACGCCCGAAAGGGCTGGGCCGTGACAACGGCTGGCGAACGGGTCGCTGTAGGGACGGACGCAAGGCGACAACGCAAGTTTAAGCGCGAATCGTCGTGGCCTGATATCGTTAACGAGCCACAAACTATCGCGATCCAGCCATGACGCTTGCCTTTACCCACGAAGAGATCTTCCACCGCATCGAATGCGCCGACGGCCCGGACCTCATCGCCTATGTGGTCGACAAGCACGACCCCATGCATGCGCAGGAGCATGATTGGCACAGCCATCTGCGCGGCCAGTTCTTCTACGTCGAAAGCGGCCTGCTCAGCGTGCGTACGCGCAGCGGCTCCTGGACCCTGCCGCCACAACGGGTCGGCTGGATGCCGCCGGGCGAGATGCACACGATCCGCATCTCCGGTGCGATGCGCGGCTGGGGAGTGTTCGTCGCTCCGCACGCCGCGCATGGCATGCCGAAAGAAACCTGCGTACTTAGCGCCAACGAACTATTGCGTGCCCTGGTCTACCGCGCGAGCGGCTGGACCCTGGAAGACACGCTCAAGCCCGAACAGGAGCGCGTGCTTGCCGTGCTTATGGACGAAATGCGCCGCGCGCCGATCGAACCCCTGCACCTGAGCATTCCCACCGACCGCCGCTTGAACCGCATCGCGCACGCCGTACTCGAACGCCCGCACGACTCGCGCAGCCTGGAAGAATGGGCCACCTGGGCCGGCGTCTCGCCACGCACCATCAGCCGATTGTTTCGCAGCGAAACCGGCTGCAGTTTTGCGCAGTGGCGACAACAGGCGCGTCTGTCGCGCGCATTGGAGCGGCTGGCCGAAGGCGAACCGGTAGCCAACGTTGCCGATGCCCTGGGCTACGCCAGCGTCAGCGCCTTCGTGGCCATGTTCCGTCGCAGCTATGGGTTGCCGCCGGGGCGTTACTTTGCGGCGCAGGCGACTTGAGGGAATCTCGAAAGCCTGGCTAGCTTGTAGGAGCGACTTCAGTCGCGACTGCCCGGTTACGTCACGGCTGATCGCGACTGAAGTCGCTCCTACAAAATAGGTGAGGCAGTATCCAGGCGGGGGAAACGACCGAGGGCAAACGGCATTCACTCCGGCGAAAATCGCGAGGATGCCCAGATCGTGCGCTATACGCATGGAAAATCGTTGTCGCTAGGGCATACTCCCGCGTCGAGATGCCCGATACACGACCCGATCGTTTCATTTGAAGGGAAATTCAATGAATAGATTTGACTGGATAGATGTTGGTCCGACACGAGCGCAATTTTCGGGCGGCATCCGTGGATGGGACGAGCTCGGCCATGAAACCTTTGCGGTCGAGATTGCCGAAACACCCTGGTACGGTGAGATCACGCAGGTCTATGCCGAAAACAGGCACGACTTCAATCTCGAAGTGACGTCCTTCGGCTACGAATCCAGGGACAACGTGGGAAACCTCGAGGGAAGAGCGCTGTTTGACGAGCGCGCCATCGAGATGGTGATGGCCGCCACCGTAAAGTTGGTCGAAAAGATCTACACCCTGGAAAACGAAAATCGTCCGAGCCCGCTGTACGAAGTGGAAGGCTCACATTTTCTTGGAACCATCCATTTCCGTGATGGCTGGATTCTCAAAGGCTGATCGCCTTCACGCGTCTATTTAAAGAGGTGCGCCATGGATGATTATTCAAAGCAGCTTGAAGAGATCAGCAAGGCGAAATCGCTGGAAGATATCCAGCGGATTGCCCGCGAGTTCCCTGCCACCGCGAACGGCGAAGGCGGCGCACTGTATAGCGGAAAAGTCGGTGCAACGACCTCGCACGACATCGTTCTGGAGCTCTCCGAGAACGCGCATCTAAACATTATCGACAATACCCCTCGGGCCAAATTCCTGAGCGATCCGAACGTCGACGCGAGCATCAAGAATCGCGTCAGGTCGATCGCTGTGTCCGAAGGCATTGCCCCGGCGGAAGCGGGAAAGTTTGCCAATGATTTTCTCTATGGCAACGCGGATGTTCCACTGAACAACCCCACCTCGCTGAAAAATTGTGTCTGGGGCCGTGCATCCGAAGAGTTCGCTCAATCCCTGCGTGGCGATATCGATGTTGTCGCTTCTGCTGCAAGCCCCAAGCGAGTGTTTGGCCAGGTCGAAGTCCCCACCGTACTGAACAACCCCAATGTACGGTCGCTGGGCGGCGAGTCCGTGGCGAACCTGCGGCATCTCCAGGCCAATGGCGGCACCGAAGCGGTGCTCGCCAAGGTGCAGGAACCTTTTGTGCGCGCGACCGCGGAACCCGTTTTCAATGCGCCATCGGGCAAGGGCGTGACCTTGTCCAAGGAATTCGTGCACCGCCTCGGCGTCGACTCGAAGGGCTTCGCCACCGCGGCCGAGTTGGAAGGCTACGGTCTGGCGCGCGTGAATACGGGATACACCGCGCCACATGTTGCCGTCGCCACAGGCGTTCCGGCGGCCAAGCCGGCAAACGCAAATCCCCGGCCACATGAAACCGCGCCCAAGGCAGGCACACCCGAAACCGTGGTTACCGGCGAGGGCCTGGCCCCAAAGAAAGTCGTTACACCCGAGGGCATCAGCCCGAAGGTAGGCAAGGTTGTCGGTGCCGCAGGTGCTGTCGCGGTGGCTGTCGATGCCACGCAGACCGCCAATCGCACCACCGAATTGCTCGGCCAGAAAAACAGCCTGGGCGCGCAATCCCAGGTCATCCACTTCGGCGCGCGCAACCTGTCGATGCTCGGCGGCGCAGCGCTCGGCACCGAGCTGGGCGCGGCGGCCGGCATCGAGACGGGACCGGGCGCACTGCTTACCGGCGCGGCAGGCGGGATTATCGGTGCCATCGGTGGCAACAAGCTGGCCGATGCCGTCGACCGCTATCGCGTCTATACGCAAAAGGACAGCGACGGCAATCGCTGGCATCTGGATCCCGACAAGCCGGCCGCGGGCTGGCAGCGCTACGAAATGCAGGTCGATCCGACCGCGCCCAGCTACGACGGCATGTCGCTCGGCATGAAGATGACGACGCATACGGCCGATGCCACGTTGTCCAACCAACTCAACTACAAGGCGAGCGGTGCCGCCGTGGAACTGGCTTTGGCCGGCGCACCAACGCCGCAGGACCCCTACAGCCTCAAAGCCGCGGATACCGATACACGCAGCATCGCTACCCGCAACTGGGTGCGCGATCCGGCGACGCATACCTGGTCGCGCGACGTGGCCGATCACTACATCGAACACGGCATGCTCGTGTCGCATACGGAGAGGGCCAGTCCGCAGCGTGCAGCGGAGCTGGATCGCCAAGCCGAAGCGACGATCGCCAAGAACAGCGAACAATCCATGCCGGCGATCGCCAACCGCTATCACCAGGCTTACCAGCAATTCGGCTGGTCGAAGTTGGGCGGCGAACCGGAAGCGGTGGCCACGGCACAAAACATGCTGAAGGGATCGGACGGCTACACCTATACGCGCGGCAATGACGGCAACTGGACCGGTCGCGGCTTTCTCGGCCATCACTTCGCGGCCGAAGGCAACGTCAAAGACGAATTGAACGCCACGTACAAACATCTGCAGGACGCACGGATGCAGTCCGCGCCGCATGCCGATGCACGTGACAGCCAGGGACACACGCAAGCCCAACCCGGCGGCCACAACGAATTCGCCGAACGTCTCCAGCGGATGGCCAGCGCCGCCCAAAGCGGCGACTGGGCAGCGCTGCGCAACGACACGCAGGCACTGGCCCAGACGCAACCCGCGCAACAACTGCTGGCCAACGCGAAGGCGACGGTGAACCAGCAGGAGCATGCCGCCACACAGCAGCAAGCGCAGCAACCATCGCAACACGACAACCCCACCCGCGGCCCGCACCGGATGGGCTAACCACGGGGGAGCGAGGGACCATGCAGCAACAAGAGCTGGAAGTGCTGATCGGCCATGCCGCGGTATTGATGGAGCAGTTCGAGCGCCGTTGCGAACACATCGAACGGCATCTGCAGAGTCTCAGCCAGCAGTTGCCGGCGATCGTAAAACAATCGGCAGACGGTTCGCTGCAGAGCCTGCCGAACCAGGTCATGGGCCAGGTGCGGGACGGCCTGGAGCGCCCGGTGCACGATTATCAGCAACGCCTGCGTACTGCCGGCAGCGAAGTCGGCGCGGAAGCGAGCGCATTGGCGCAGCAGCTCAAGCGCATGGAGCGGCTGCATCGCATGCTGATCTGGAAGGTGATCGGCGTAACGGCCGTATGCCTGCTTTTGTTACTGGGCGGCGGGGCCTGGCTGGCGACGCACTACGCCGATGTGATCAAGCAGAACCAGATGTCGGCGGATCTGGTGAACGTGTACAACCATGCCGATGTGACGATCTGCGATGGGCGTCTTTGTGCGAACGTCGATCCGAAAGGTAAGCGGTACGGCGAGCATGGCGAGTATCTAAGCATCAGGGCGCGGCAGTAGGCTCGCTTCGCCTCGCCTCTTGCGCCCCCTCACCCCAACCCTCTCCCCCGGCGAAGCCAGGGGAGAGGGGGCTGATTGAGGCAAGTCTTCAACACCGCGCGCTTTTGCGCCCTCTCCCCTGGCTCTGCCGGGGGAGAGGGTTGGGGTGAGGGGCTCTTCCCTACTACTTCGCAGGCTTCACATACGTCTCGAACAATTCATCGATCCGCCGATATTCGTCATGCCACGAATCAGGATGCACGAAACCGTGCCGCTCCATCGGATACAGCGAGATCCAGAAGTTCTTCTTGTGCAGCTCAATGAAACGCTGATACAGGCGGATGGAATCCTCCGCCAGCACGTTGTCGTCGATAAGGCCGTGTTGGATCAACAGCGGATCCTGCAGCTTGTCGGCGAACTCGATCGGCGAACTGATGCGATAGCTTTCCGGATCGAGCTGCGGATCGTTCAGAATGTCGCCGGTGTACTCGTGGTTGTACAGGCGCCAGTCGCTGACCGGACGCAAGGCAGCGCCCGCGGCGAATTCACCCGGTGCACGCAGCAAGGCCATCTCGGTCATGAAGCCGCCGTAGCTGCCGCCATAGATGCCGATGCGCTTGCCGTCGATACCGTGCTGCTTGACCAGCCAGGCCTTGCCGTCGAGCAGGTCTTCCAGTTCCGGATGACCCATCTGGCGATAGATCGCGGTACGCCACGCGCGGCCGTAGCCCTCGGAAGCGCGATAGTCCATATCAAGCACGACATAACCTTGCTGCACCAGCAGGTTGTGGAACATCTGCTCGCGGAAGTAGTTCGACCAGGACAACGTGACGTTCTGCAGGTAACCGGCGCCATGCACGAAGATCACCGCGGGCCGGCCGGCGGCCGCCGCCGGATCGGCCGGGCCGTAGTACTTGGCCCAGATCGACCCGGCGCCGTGCGAGGACGGCACTTCGACGATCTGCGGCGCGATCCATGCGTGTGCGGTAAACGCCGGCTTCATGGTGCTGGTCAGTTCGCGCGGCGTGCCGCCGGCGGCGTCCTGCACTGCAAGCTGCGCCAGCACATAGGGCGACGAATGCAGTACGGCCAGCTGCTTGCCGTCCGGTGACAACAGGAAATCGTCCATGCCCTGGTACTGAGTGAGACGCGTCAGCTCGCCACCGTTGCTGGGCACGCGATAGACGTCATAGCTATACGGAGCGACCTTGTTGCTGCGTACGTAGAACCACTGGCCGTCGTCGGACAGCTGCGGATGGCTGACTTCGAATTTACCCTGAGTAAGCGCACGCGCCTTGCCATCGAGCGTTTTGGTATAGAGCTGCGAGTAGCCGGTTTCCTCGCTCATGTACCACAGCGTGCGGTTGTCCTTGAGCCAACCGAAATCGTTGAAGTTCCAGTTGATCCAGGCGTCGTCGTGCAGGCGGTGCTGGTTGACCAGCGCATGCCTGGCGAAGTCGACGCTGGCGATCCAGCGATCCTTGTTGTCGATCGCGCGCAGCTGGATGGCGAGGTTACGGCCATCGTCGCTCCACACGATGCCGCCGCCACCGCCGTCGTCCGAGTCGGCAACGATGCGCAAGGCGCGCTCGTCCGGCGCCTTGAGCGCCTTGGCCTGGTCTTTCTTGCCGTTCTTCTCCAGCTCCGCGATGGCCTTGGCGCGCAGCGCCTTGAGCGGGTCGTCCTTGATGCCGGGCAGGTCGCCGGTGGCCAGCGGATAGCTCTTGCGTTGATTCAGATCGACCAGCACCAGCGACTGCGGCGTGGGATCGTTGCGACCCACGTAGACGCGCGTTTCCTGTTGCGTGGCGTAACCCGAATCGGTGACGTAGTGGGTGACTTGCGGCTTCTTGCCCTCGGTGGCGTCCTTGGGCTGGGTGACCAGGAGCATCCAGCGGCCATCGGGCGATAGCTCGGCATCGAGCAGCTCGGCCTTGTCGCCCAGATAAATCGGCTCGGGCGCGCGGCTCGGGTCGACCACGGCCAGCGCATCGTCGTTGTCGCGCAGGCCGTCCTTGTCGGCCTTGTTCTGGCGCAACGCCTTGAACAGACGCAACTGATCGTCGGTCAGGTCGCTGGTTTTCTTGTCCTTGTCCTTCGGGTCGTCCGCAAATTTCAGCTGGGCAGCCGGCGCGACCACCCGGGCGGCGATGTCGTAGCTGAACCACGTATTGGCCTGGCGAAATTGCAGCGCACGACCGTCGCTGGAAAAGCGCGGTGCCGATTCGATTTCCGGCGTCCGGGTGACCTGCAAGCGTCGGCCGCTGGCCAGTTCGACCAGGAAAATGTCGCCATGACGCACGAAAGCGGCGTAACGATGCTCGCGGTCGAACACCGACGGACCATCGGCCTGCGCCTGTGCCGCCGGATCGAGCTTGCTCGACTGGCCGCTGGCTACATCGACGCGATACAGGTCGCGCACCTTGCTGTCGTCGCGCTTGAGCGCGTAGTACACAGCGCGGCCATCCGCGCTCCAGTACGGCTGTTCGACCGCGGCACCGATCCAGTCCGGATTGGCCATGATGGTTTCCAGGTCCAGCGTGCCGCCTGTTGCGGACTGGGCAAAGGCAGACGGCAGCGCGGCCAAGGCGGCCAGGCCGGCGACAAACATTCGGCGCATGGGAAGCTCCCTGTTCGAAACCGGACAGGATAACCATGACCGTCGCTGCCGCAAGCGCCATGGGTTGGTTTCCCTGCGGCGGCGTTGCCGCTACGCTCGGCGGTTGGCCGCTTTATCCGGCGCGTCTTTATCGGGGACGTCAGCCAATCGCGCGATCATGCGTTTCGCATGTGAGCCCGCCGCGATCGGCGCGTCCCCGCCAGCCAATGAGCCCGACCGCATGACCTTGCCGACCGTCGAACGCGAAACCGCCGCCCAGCCGGTTTACAGCATTATCTGGCTGCATGGCCTGGGCGCCGACGGCAACGACTTCGCGCCGATCGTGCCTGAGCTGGTCGTACCCGACTGGCCGGCACTGCGCTTCGTCTTTCCGCACGCGCCGGTGCGGCCGGTCACGATCAACGGCGGCATGCCGATGCGCGCCTGGTACGACATCGTCGGCATCGATCTGCTGCTGCGCCAGGACGAGTCCGGCATGCGTGCGTCGATCGAAGCGGTCGAAGCGCTGATCGCCCAGGAAAATGCTCGCGGCGTACTGGACGAGCGCATCGTGCTGGCGGGCTTTTCCCAGGGCGGCGCCATCGCGCTGGCCGCCGGCCTGCGCCATGCCAAGCCGCTGGCCGGCATCATCGCGCTGTCTACTTATCTGCCGATGCAGGAGCATTTTCCGGCCGAACGTAGCCAGGCCAATGCATCGATACCGATTTTCTGGGGCCACGGCACAGGCGATCCGATCGTCGCCCTGAGCCGCGGCGTCGCCTCGCGCGACCTGCTGCAATCGCTGGGCTATACGGTGGAATGGCACACCTATCCGATGCCGCATTCGGTCTGCGCGGAAGAGATCGCCGATTTGCGCGACTGGCTCGGTAAGCGCCTGGCCTGACGCGGACCGACCGCGCAGACGAGTCTCGATGCTCTTGGGCATACTGTCGCCCATGCGCGACACCAGCCGCCCCGCCATCGACAACGCACCGCTGCCGGATTTTTGCAGCCTGCCGGTGATCTTCGCCTTGCTGGTGATCGGCGCGCTGACCGCCACCGTGGTCTGGCTGGCCGCCAGCGGCATGAGCTGGAGCGGCTACTGTCAGTGCGTGCTGTTTATCGAATGGCTGATGCTGGTGCTCGGTCTCACGCTATGCAAGTTGCGGCCCTGGCTGCAGAAGCTGCCTGGAACGCTGTCGTATGTCGGCGCGTGGCTGTGGATTCTGTTGATCGTCGCACCGGCCAGTGCGCTGGCCCATTGGCTGGCGACGTCGTTACCGATGGAAGCGCTGCAGACCAGCAACCTCGCCTTCGTGCGCGACAGCGTGCTGATCGCCGCGCTGCTGGGCGCCGCCGTGCTGCGCTATTTCTACGTGCTGGCGCAATGGCAGGCACGTCTTGAAGCGGTCAGCCGTGCCCAGGTGGATGCCCTGCAGGCACGCATTCGCCCGCACTTTCTGTTCAACAGCATGAATACCGTCGCCGCCCTGGTACGAGTCGATCCGGATGCGGCCGAACGCACGGTAGAAGATCTTTCCGAATTGTTCCGCGCGGCGCTCGGCCAGCACCAGTCGCGCGACGGCACGATGGCCGACGAGCTCGCCCTGGTCGATCGCTATCTGGCCATCGAGCAGTTGCGCCTGGGCGAGCGACTGCAAGTGCGGCGCGAGCTCGACGCCCTGCCCCCCGATTACCCGTTGCCGCGTTTGTTGTTGCAGCCGCTGGTGGAGAACGCCGTGCGTCATGGCATTCAGCCGTCGCGCGAAGGTGGCCAGATCGTGCTGCGCGGCTATCGCGAGAACAAATGCCTGGTGATCGATATCGAAAACCCGCTCGCCGTCACGCCTTCCGAACCGGGCAATGGTCATGGTCTGGACAATGTCCGCCAACGTATCGCCTATCGCTACGGCCCGCGTGCACGCGTCGATGCAGGCCCGCGCGATGGTCGCTTCTGCGTGCGCGTACAGTTACCGGAAACACCTTGATGCGAGCCTCTGAGAACCCCTCCTATTCCTCATCCCGGCGCAGGCCGGGATCCAGTGGTGTCGTTTGTCGGTTTTCGCGAGTACGTCTGAGCGCCAACGCGAAGACCCCTCACCAACGCCACTGGATCCCGGCCTGCGCCGGGATGACGACGAGGGAAGCTGAGGCTTTTCGAGATTCCCTGAAATCGTGCGCGAATAAGAAATGGTTTTCAGGGGCTCTTCAATGACGACCACGTCGGCCACCACCGCGTTGCGCGTGCTCATCGTCGACGACGAGCCGTTGGCGCGCGCACGCCTGGCGGCATTGCTGGGCGAATGCGACAACATCGTGGTCGCCGGTAGCGTCGCCGACGGTGACGCGGCATTGAACGAACTCGACGCCTCACAGCCCGACTTGCTCTTGCTGGACATCAACATGCCCGGCATCGACGGCATTGCATTGGCCAGACGCCTGGCCAATCGCGGGCGCCCGCAGGTGATCTTCTGCACGGCGTACGAAAACCATGCGGTGCAGGCGTTCGATCTGGGCGCAATCGACTACCTGCTCAAACCCGTGCGCCTGGAACGCCTGCGCGACGCGCTCGAACGCGCCCGTCTTCGCCTCAGCCATGCCCCGCGCGAGTCGACCCGCTATTTGCGCGGTCGCCAGCACGGCGAGCAGGTCCGCATTGCGCTGGACGAAGTGATCTGCCTGTTGGCCGAAGAAAAATATGTCGTCGTCCAGCATCGTGCAGGCCAGCTATTGCTGGACGAATCGCTGCGCCAGCTCGAGGAAGCCTATCCCGAGCATCTGGTCCGCCTGCATCGCAACTGCCTGGTACCGACCCAGCGCCTGCTTGGCCTGAAAACCTTGACCGACGGACGCGTGCTGGCCCGTCTGGGCGGTACCGAGCTGACGCCGGAGGTCAGCCGGCGCAACCTGCCCGCACTGCGCAAGCTGCTGCGGATGGGCTGAGCGACCCGCGACTATTCGCCGACAACTCGGCAACGGTTTTTACGCAACAATACGGCTTTCCTCCGTCGTGCCCGACCATGAATCCTTCCATCCTGCGCATCGCCACCCGCAAGAGCGCGCTCGCTCTGTGGCAAGCCGAGCATGTCGCGGCCGAGTTGCGTGCCGCGCATCCGTCGCTGCATGTCGAACTGGTGCCGCTGTCGACACGCGGCGACGAGATCCTCGATAAACCCCTGGCCACCATCGGTGGCAAGGGCCTGTTCCTGAAGGAGCTCGAGGTGGCCATGCTCGAAGGCCGCGCCGACCTGGCCGTGCATTCGCTCAAGGACGTCCCCGCCGACCTGGAACCGGGCTTTACGCTGCCGGCGATCCTGCCCCGTGCCGATGCCGCCGATGCCTTTGTCAGCAACGACTACGATCACCTGGCCGCGTTGCCGCAAGGCGCGCGTGTCGGTACCTCGTCGCTGCGGCGCCAGGCCCAATTGCGCGCTTTGCGCCCCGATCTGGTGTTGCTCGACCTGCGTGGCAACGTCGGCACGCGTCTGAACAAACTCGACACCGGCGACTACGACGCGATCATCCTTGCCTGCGCCGGACTGGAGCGCCTGGGCCTTGCCTCGCGCATTCGCAGCCGCCTGACTCCTCCCGACTGGCTGCCCGCGCCTGGCCAGGCCGCCATCGCCATCGAGGCCCGCAGCGATCAACCGGCGGTACTGGAGCTGCTCCGCGCACTCGACGATGAGGAAACCCGCTGGACGGTAAGCGCGGAGCGCTCGATGAATCGCGCCCTCGGCGGCAGCTGCACCGTGCCGGTCGGCGGCTGGTGCGTGGTGACCGAACATGGCTTGCACCTGCGCGGCATGGTCGGCGATGCGCAAAGCGGGCGCCTGCTGCACGCCGCGCTCGAAGGGCGTAGTGACGATGCGGAGGGATTGGGACAGCGCGTAGCCGAAGCGTTGTTCTTGCAGGGTGCTGGGGAACTGCTGGCCAACAGCTGAATAGTACTCCAGCCTCGGTTGCTCTTTTACAGCGGCGCAGGCGCGGACTTATTCGGGGCGGCTCCCATCGGGTTGCTCGTTAGCGGAGGTGCTGCAACATCCGGCTTTTCGAACGCCACCGAATCCAAAGACGCTTCGCTAGGCAAATCGCCGACATCCCCGGTGCGCAGGAAGTCATAAACCTTGGCGGCCAGGTCTGGCCGCGTGCGAAGCCACTGAAAGGTGCCGCCGTGCTGGGCGCGGTGCAAGATCATCATGCGAGCGTTGGGAAACCAGGGCAGCATGGCCAGGGTATTTTCCATCGGCGTCGACGGATCCCAATCGCCCTGGACAAACAGCACAGGGGTCAGATCGCGGACTGGGCGCCGGAAGGTGTCGCCCGCGTCCGGCGTGGCCCATTCGCCCTTGGTTGCCAGATAACTGGCGAAATTCCAGCTGCCGATAATCGGAAGCGCCGGATCGTTCTGCAGCAAGGCTTTCCGTTCGGCACTCATGTCCAGGCCGATATTGATCAGCGGATTGATCAGGGAGCGCTTCTCGGCGGCGCGATCGGCGATGGCGTCCCGACCCCAGGCCTCGTAGTGGCCGTAGTAGAGATTGAGCACAAAGCGCGGAAACGTGGCGGCGTGCTGGGCTGCGTTGAGCAGAGATGCCTGGTAATCCTCAACGCCAAGCACCACCCGGCGCGGCGCACCGGTCTCGTCCTTGACCGTCACGGCAACCGGAGCACGGCCTAGCCGGTCGCGAACCGCCCAGATGGCAGCCACCAGCCCGCCCTGTGGCAACCAGGGTTTCAAACCCGGATCCTGGTCGGCTTCCCAGGCGATGCGCTGGTAGACGGCGTACACCTGCGAAGGCATGTCGTAACCGTAGTCCAGCGGCTCGGCCGAGGTAATCACTGCCCGCGCCACCAACCCTGGATGCGCCTTCATGACCGCAAAGCCCCATTGAGAGCCGAAGCTGGCGGCGACCACGCTGATCCTGTCGTAGCCGAGCGCGTGGCTGAGATCGGCTACATCGTCCGCGATCTGGCCGATGGAATAGCCGGAGAGATCGGCTTGAGGGTAGGCAGCATGGGCGCGACGGGCCAGGTCGCGGGTGACGGCGATGTCGTCGGCCACGGTAGTGGGCCGGTCCAGCGGCAGTGGCTTGCTGGCGATTTCCATAAGATCGCCGCGAAGGGTATAGCCGCGCTGCTCGATCACGATAAGGTCGGCAACCTTGGCATAGGCCTGCCAGACCTTGACGCGCCGACGCGCGGCTTCATCCCGGTCAAGCACGATATCGAGCATGGTCACGCCTGGCCCACCCGCCAACAGCACGATGGGCGGCGCGTTGGTCGGCTTGGCTGCCTTGACCCGCGCGAAGCCGATGCCGATCAGGCGGCTTCCGGTCTTGGCGCGGTTCTCGGGCACATAGAGCGTGCCGATTTCATAAGGCATGGACGATCCGTCGATCGCCGTGGCAACGCCGGTCTGGGTGACGATCTCGCCCGCTCGATGGGCCGGTTCGGCCAAGGCAGGTGGACTCATCGAGGCAAAGGCAACAACGAAAGCAAGGACGAACAGCGCGATGCGGAGCGTCATACCTTGAGATCCCAGGCCGGGTCTGAAGTGGCGAGTTTTGTGCAGAATTCGCTTTCTGTCACTACCTCGGTCCCGGCCCGCTCTTTCCCTTTACCCTTTACAGCGCGCCCGCGCGCGGCTTCACCCGCGCTGCCTCAAAAGTTGTAAACCAGATTTGTCGTAGCCAACGTATCGGTATTCTTGATGCCGACCTGCACGTCGCTGTTGTAGCGCACCTGATAACCCAGCTTCACCGCGAGCTTCTTGGTCATGCTGACCGAGAGGCCGATATCGTTCTGGTAATACTTGTTCTTGGTGCCCGCTTCCATCAGCAACGTGTCTTCCAGCGCCGTGTTGCCGGTGAGGCGATACTTGAGGTTGACCAGGCCACGCGCCACCGGTTCGCTTTCGCTGTCCTGACGGACTCGCACGATCGAGTTGTCGGGCAGGGTGACCTGCTGGTCGGCGGGGCGATATTCCTTGTAACCGGGACCGATTTCGAACGAGAGCTCCATCTTTTCGTTCTTCAGCGCCACGTAGCCGTAGCCGATCGACACGGTGCCCTGCCACAGGTTGGCGCCAAAATCGTCATGGTCGTAACGCGCTGCGCCCACGATATAGCTGCGCGGGTCGAGCTTGAAGCCGACCGAGGCGCCGGCATCGTAACGGTTAGCCGTGGTGCTCAGGCGGTTGATCGTGTTGCCCTCGTTGTCCTGTACCTGCACTTCGCCCTTGGAACGCAGGCCGGTGAAGAAGAAATTGTTCTTCCACATCTCGTTTTCCTGGTTGAGGGTAAGCTTGGCGTTGGCGTTGTCCGTGCGGGAATTGCCACGCGAAGAAGCGAAACCGAATTCGCCCGAGCCACTCCAGCCGCCGTTATTGGCCGCATTGGAAGCGGTGCCGCCGGACGTACCGGCATCCTGGGCGTGAACCGTGCTCGCTAGGGCCGCGAACACCAAACCGGCGATCAAGGTCTTTTTCATTGGATCGATCCACATAGTTAAATAAAAGTGATCGACGAACCTTAACGGAGCCGATTGAATGTGCAGTGAACAAAGCCGGCAGGGTTCAGATCGGGCCGGTTTCGCGTGAACGCGTAGCCAGAGCAAGCTCGTACAGACGCTGTTCCAGCGTTTTACCGAGCCCGCAGGCGATCGCGGCAATGACGGCCAGCCACAGCGGCGCGCATTCGAAGCCCGTGGCAAGCAACGCCATGCAGGGCAAGGCGTAGACCAGCACCGCCGCGAGAAAGCGCGTCGGCGTCAATGGCTGGATGCGTCGCGATTTTGTATTCGATTCAAGACCTTGTCCCTGCAGCGCGCGCCAGCGCATGCCCTCGACACCGCCCAACAGCAAGGCCAGCGCCAACAGGCTTAGCACCCAATACAAGGTGCTGCCCAAGGTGATCTGATCGTCCTGCGCGGCCAGGCAGACCCATAGCCACAAACCACCGGCATAACAGGCCGACACCACCCGGCTGATCGGCAGGTGCGAGGTGGCCCGGGTCAGCTCGGGTGCGCGACGGACGCCAAAACCGTGCGCGGTATAGATCAGTGCCGCCAGGCTGGCCAGCGTCAGGGCGGCACCTGCCAGACGGGTAGCCCAGAAGTCGTTGTCGCCGCGAGCAAGCGCGGCCACCGCCAGCATCGGCAGGTAAGCCAGCAGGGCAACCATGGCCTCGCGCGTGGGGCGACTGCCACGGCCCATCCGCCAGCCATGCCAATCGGGTACCGCGGGCAGGCGCAGGCAAGCGACCAGCAAACCGAGGGTGACAAAACCCGCACCCAACGAGAGCGGCACCAGCGACTCGCCGCGCCCGCTGCTATAGATACCCAAGGCCAGCGCCAGACCCAGCAGCATCCACATGCCGTAGCCGGTAAATGCCAGTACTTCCAGCAACATGCGAGGCAAGCCGGCATCCAGCCCGTGCCTTTGGCCTGCGCTTTGGCGATGCAGTTTCACATCGCTTGGGGATATCTCGCCGCTGTGCTCCATCGATCCTTTACGCGCTATTGGCAAACGACAGTGAACAATGCCTGCTGGACTCGCAGGCCAGTCTGGATCCCGCGGGAGCATCTGGTCCCGGACTGTGAACTGATTTTAATAACACAGTCTCATGGCGAGTGCGCGGATGACGTCCTGGACTTGCTAGTGTCTCTACGCATGCCCATGCTAGGCGAAGTTCTAAACAGACACTTTATTTCATGGATCGTTACGAGCGCATTCTCACCCTGCACCGCTTGCTCAAGTCGGCGCACTATCCGGTGCCGCTGCCTCGTCTGATGGACGAGCTGGAGTGCTCGCGCGCCACGCTGTATCGCGACGTGGCTTTTTTGCGCGACGCGCTGGGCGCACCGATCGAAAGCGCGGGCGGCGAACACGCTGCTTTTCGCTACGAGCAGGGTGAAGGCGAACGCTTCGAACTGCCCGGGTTGTGGCTGACCTCGGACGAGCTGGCCGCGCTGCTGGCATTGAACGAACTGATCGGCCGCTCCGGCCCCGGCGTGCTGGCCGGCGCGCTGGCGCCGTTCAAAGCGCGCATCGAGCACCTGCTGTCCGACCAGGGCAGCGGCAAGGCATTGCCGATCGAACGCATCCGGGTGATTTCCTGGGGCGAGCGCAAGCTCGACCAGCAGGTATTTCGCACCGTCGCCGGCGCCGTGCTCGAACGCAAACAGTTGCGCTTTCGCTACCGCGCACGCACCACCAACGCCGACAGCCGCCGCACGGTATCGCCGCAACGGCTGACGCATTACCGCGACAACTGGTACCTGGACGTGTGGGACCACGATCGCGAGGCGCTGCGCAGCTTCGCGGTCGACCGCATCGTCGAACCGCAGGCACAGGACGCGGCCGCCATCGACGTGGCCGAGAACGATCTCAACGAGATGCTCGCATCGAGCTACGGCATTTTCGCCGGCAAGCCCAAGGCCTGGGCGACCGTGCGATTCTCCGAGCATGCCGCGCGCTGGGTCGCCGACGAGCATTGGCATTCGCAGCAGAAGGGCGAATGGCTGTCCGACGGCAAGTACGAGCTGAAGCTGCCTTACTCCAATTCCAAGGAGTTGCTGATGGACGTGCTCAAGTACGGCCCGGACGCGGAAATCATCGCGCCGATCTCATTGCGCGAAGAAATGAAGATCCTGCTGGACCTGGCCCTGGGTGCCTACCGTCAGCCGCCACGTTGATCGCCCTATCCCCGATATGAGCCTCGCGGACATCGTCGACACCCCGATCAGCCGACCTCGCAAACCCACCGTCGCGCTTGCCCTGGGTGCCGGTGGCGCCAAGGGCCTGGCGCACATCGGCGCGATCGAGGAAATCGAGGCCTGCGGTTTTGAGATCACATCGATCGCCGGCACCTCGATGGGTGCGCTGATCGGCGGCGTGTATGCGATGGGCAAGCTCGATATCTATCGCGACTGGGTCACCACGCTGGCGAAGATGGATGTGCTCAAGCTGGTCGACTGGACCTTTTCCGGCGGCGGCCTGATCAAGGGCGAACGCATTATCGGCAGGCTGCGCGAACTGGTCGGGGATGTGCTGATCGAGGAACTGCCGCTGGCCTATACCGCGGTAGCTACCGATATCGATCGCGAGCGCGAAGTATGGCTGACGCGCGGGCCCTTGTTCGACGCGATCCGCGCGTCGATCGCCATCCCGACCGTATTTCGCCCCTACGTCATTGGCGACCGCCGCCTGGTCGATGGCGCCTTGCTCAATCCGTTGCCGGTCACGCCGCTGATTCGCGAGCCGGCCGATTATCTGATCGCGGTAAGTCTCGACGGACCGCCCCAATTGGCCTCGCCGGAAACCGCGGTCGATGCCAGCGAAGCCGGATCGCAGCGCGCGCGCAATCGTGTGGGCGGCTTTCTCGGCCGGCTGCTCCCGCACGGCGCCGAAAAACCGCGTGAGCCAGGCCTGCTCGAACTGCTGACCCAGTCGATGGACCTGATGCAGTCGAACCTGTCACGGCTGCGCATGGCCGCGTACGAACCGGATCTACTGGTTCAGTTGCCCCGCAACGTATCGACCCCCTACGAGTTCTACCGTGCGCACGAGCTGATCGAGTTGGGCCGCGAACGCACGCGGCTGGCGATGACCGGCTGGAAGCCGGCGGGCTTGTCGGTCAACGCGGACCGTGAACCTTGAGCCAGGCTTCGAGATAAGCCTTCAGCGCGAGCGCACCGTTGTGTTCCTCGTCGCGTGCACCGAACAGCAGCGTCAGCTTGTGATGCATCGCGTGCGTCGCCAGCGGCCGCCAGAATTCGGCTTTCGCATCGAGCTCGCTGGCATAGCGGTGACGAAACGCGTCCCACCGCGCCGGTTCGTGCCCGAACCACTTGCGCAAGGTGGGCGAGGGCGCGACTTCCTTGGCCCATTCGTCCAGCGCGGCATCTTCTTTCTTGAGGCCGCGCGGCCATAGACGATCGACCAATACACGATAACCATCGGCCTTGGCGGCCGGCTCGTAGATACGCTTGACGGCAATGCTCATGGACGACCCGCTCGACGCATGATCAAGCCGATAGCATAGCCCGCCTGCGGGCTGTTAGGAGTGAAGGGGCAGGGGTTAGGAGAGCGTCAAAAGCCTGCTCTTGCTCCTCACAGGCTGCGCAGCAGCCGTCCTGACTCCTCACGCCTAACTCGCTATTTACAGCTCTTCGACCCGCGTCACCTTCGCGCGCCGCATCAGCCACGCCACGCCGCGCAGATCGGCAATACCTACCCACAGACGATCCAGCATGCCGTACTTGGATTTGCCCGCGGTACGCGGACGGTGGCCGACGGGCACGCTCTGGCTGGCGAAGCCGGCGCGCTTGACCAGGGCCGGCAGGTAGCGATGCATATGATCGAAGTAGGGCAGGCGCAGGAAGACACTGCGCTCGAACAGCTTCAGACCACAGCCGGTGTCGGGCGTATTGTCCTTGAGCATGCTCGACCGCACCGCGTTGGCGATCTTCGAGGAGATGCGCTTGTTGAAGCTGTCGCGGCGGGTCGTACGCCAGCCGGCGAACAGCCGGATTTCCGCCGCCGCACCATCGCGCGCGGCGAGCAGTTTCGGGATATCGGCCGGGTCGTTCTGGCCGTCGCCGTCGAGCGTGGCGATCCACGGCGACTTCGCTGCATGCACGCCGTTCCACACGGCGGTGCTCTGACCGCTGCGGGTCAGGTGGCGCACGATACGTAACTCGGGATACTTGGCTTTCTCCGCCGCCAGCACCGCGACGCTGTCGTCGCTGGAATCGTCGTCGACGTAGATGATCTCGAACTCGATCCTGCCGCGCAGGGCGGCAGCGATTTCGGCAAGCAACGGCGGGATATTGTCACGCTCGTTGAAGACCGGCACGACGACGGATAGCTGGGACATGGGAGCGACCTTGGTACGAAGAGCGAATTCTATGTTGGCCGGCTGTACCGGCGAAGAACGGAGCTAGTAACGAGAGATCGAGAGCAGGAAACGCGTGAGAGCCGGCTCTTTCTCTCTCTCCTCACTCCTGATCTCTCACTACTCGCTTTAACGGATTTTCCCCAGAATCCCTTCCAGCTCGTCATTGCTGTGATAGTGGATCACCAGCTTGCCGCTGCCGCCGCGGCCATGGGCCAGCTCGACGCGGGTGGCGAAACGCTCGCCCAGCTGGCGCTCCAGGTCGGCGATATTCGGATCGCGCGGCGGCGCGTTCTTGGCCTTGCCCTTGGGCGCGGTCTGCGCGCGGCGCGCGGCTTCTTCGAGCTCGCGCACGCTCCAGCCATGGCGCGCCGCTTCCAGGGCCAGACGCTCGGCGTCACGCTCGGGCAGGGTCAGCAGGCAACGGGCATGGCCCATTTCCAGCTTGCTCTCATCGAGCAGGCGCTTGATCGATTCGGGCATCTCGGTCAGGCGCAACATGTTGGACACCGACGCACGCGAACGGCCGACCGCATCGGCTGCCTGCTGGTGGGTCAGGTCGAAATCGTCGATCAGGCGCTTGAGCGCATCGGCTTCTTCCAGCGGCGTCAGATCCTGGCGCTGAATGTTTTCGATCAATGCCATGGCCGGCACGGCTACTTCCGGCACATCCTTGACCAGCGCCGGCAGCTCGCTGAGCTGCGCACGCTGGGCAGCGCGCCAGCGGCGTTCGCCGGCGATCAGCTCGTAGCTGTTCGGCCCGATCGAGCGCACCACCACCGGCTGGATCAGCCCCTGCGCCCTGATCGACGCGGCCAGCTCGTCCAGCGCTTCGTCGTTCCAGTGACGGCGCGGCTGGTACTTGCCCGGCTGAATATGATGGATCGGCAACGTGCGCAGCTCGCCTTCCTGCTCGAGCACGTTCGGCTTGGCGTTGTCGGTCTCGGCACCGGTGCCGAGCAGCGCGTCCAGCCCGCGGCCCAATCCTCGCTTCTTCGCTGCTGCCATGCTTACTCCTGATGAATATCGACAGCGCTGTCGATGGCGACATCGTCGCCATCGTCCTGCGCTGCCGGTACCGGTTCGCTCGCGGCGCCTGCGGCCAGGCCGCGTTCGCGACGGATCACTTCGCCGGCCAGGCCGATATAGGCAATCGCGCCGCGCGAGCTACGGTCGTACAGATGAATGGGCTGACCATGGCTGGGCGCCTCGGCCAGGCGCACGTTGCGTGGAATGATCGAACGCAGCACCTTGTCGCCGAAGTGCTGGGTCAGCTGCGCGGACACCTCGTTGCCGAGGTTGTTGCGCACGTCGTACATGGTGCGCAGCAGGCCTTCGATTTCCAGCTTGGGATTCAAGCGCTGACGCACGGCCTTGATCGTGTCGAGCAGGCTGGACAGACCTTCCAGTGCAAAGTATTCGCACTGCACCGGAATCAGCACGGCATCGGCAGCGGTCAACGCATTGAGCGTGAGCAGATGCAACGACGGCGGGCAATCGATCAGCACTGTGTGGTACTTGTCGCCCAGCTTGGCCAACTGCTCTTTCAGACGGCTCTCGCGTGCGATCGCGTCCATCAGTTTCAACTCGGCCGCAGTCAGGTCGCCATTGCCCGGCAGCAAGTCGTAGTTGCCTTCGGTCGTGACGATGGCCTGATCGAGCGTGGCCTCATCCAACAGCACTTCGCAGCCGTTGGGCTTGGCTTCGTGTTTGTCCACGCCGGACGCCATCGTGGCATTGCCCTGCGGATCGAGGTCGACCAACAACACCTTGCGCTTGGCAGCCGCCAGGGCCGCAGCGAGGTTGACGGCGGTGGTGGTCTTGCCAACCCCGCCTTTCTGGTTGGCGACAGCGATGATGCGGGCCATGGAGTGGTCGATACCGTGCGCAAGTGAAAAGGGGAGCTAGAGTACCATTGGTTCAGCTTCAAGGACCGGCCTGCTCATGCCAGGACCCCGGACCAGCTTAGCTGCCGCGGGCGATTTCCAGCAGGTGGCGCTCACCATCCAGGCCCGGAACGGCCAGGACGTGGGTCGCCCGTACCGTGAAACCCGCCGGTACGCCGGGCAGCTCGTCGTCGGGCCGTTTGCCCTTCATGGCCAGCCACAGGCCGCCCGGGGCCAACAGGTGGCCGCCCCAGCCAAGCATATCGCCCAGGCTGGCAAAGGCGCGGGCGGTGACACAATCGAACTGCCCCTCAACCGCCTCGACCCGCGACTGCACCGCGCTGACCCCTTCGAGTTTCAGCGAACGGATGGCCTCGCGCAGAAAGCGCACCTTTTTGCCATTGGAATCCACCAGCAGTATCTGCCGGCCCGGGGCCGCTATCGCCAGCACAATGCCCGGCAAGCCCGGGCCGGTGCCAAGGTCGGCGAGGCTGACGCCGCGCACATACGGCAGGATCGCCAACGAATCGAGCAGATGGCGGGCAATCATCTGTCCCGGCTCACGCACCGCGGTCAGGTTGTATGCGGCGTTCCAGCGCTGCAGTAGCGCCTGATAGTCGAGCAGCCGATCCACCGCCACACCAGGCAACTCCAGACCGAGCGCGGCAATACCGTTTTCAAGCTGAGTCTGCAAGGCGGCGCGGTCGGTCATCGGGATACCTGCAGCGAAGATGGATGTGGAAGTATCCCGGTAGAGCGTGGTTTATGCCAACCATCACCGACATGTATACCGTACTTGCGCATGAAGACGATTCCTTGAAACACAGAATTATGCCTTTCGTATTATCCATTCACAGTAAAAGCGTGACACCGATCATCAATTAATATTTTTCCATTGCTCAAAATACGCGATAGCGTCGACTTCATCCGAACGAGTCCATCGGATAAATAAATCGGAAGAACATTAACTCACGTGGAGTTAATGCATGACGAAATATCTACTTTCTCGATAGCTCTCGCGGTAAGAAAATTTACCGAAGCTCCGGCGATAAAGCCGCCGGTACCAGGGATGGAAAATTCGTGGAATGACCACGTTTTTCGGCCCGTTTTGTCAAACCCGGTCAAAACGTTGCCCACGCGGGTAACGCGGATCGCTTTTGGTCTGAACTTCAAGAAAGCACCTATCCCATTGCGCTGCATATATACGTGGCGCGATGCCGGGATGGCGTGCTCCAAATAGGAGGATATGGGTATGCCATTTGATTAGCTGCCTATTTAGCCAATGCTTTGACACAAAACCCCCTCGTCAAAGCACACATCGCTAATTCCTGGCTATGCGAACAACGATTCGCAGGGCTGAGTTTCCTTATTGCCCCACGATAAAGGAAAGATCATGCCAACCTTATGCTGCCCGGCCGTTCTGGTTCCCGAGCACACCATAAGCATGGAGGAGACGCTCGCGCTGGCCGAGCATCTGCACGCCGACCACCAGCAGCTTCCCCTGGTCAAACGGCTGATCGGCAACACGCGCGTGCGCGAGCGACACCTGGTGCAGCCGATCGAGCAGACGCTGAGACATCCGGGCTTCGAATCACGCAATCTGGTGTATGTGCGCGAGGCAAAGCGACACGTCCCCAGCGTCGTCGCCCAGGCGCTGCATAACGCCCAGCTGCGCGCCGAGGATATCGACGCCATCGTGTTCGTCTCCTGCACCGGCTTCATGATGCCGTCGCTGACGGCCTGGATGATCAATCATCTTGGCTTTCGCAGTGATACGCGGCAAATACCTATCGCACAGATGGGTTGTGCGGCGGGCGGCGCCGCGATCAACCGCGCGCACGACTTTTGCCTCGCGCACCCCGGCTCGAACGTGCTGGTGGTGGCGTGCGAGTTCTGTTCGCTCTGTTACCAACCGACCGATTTGTCGGTCGGCAATCTTTTGTCGAACGGCCTGTTTGGCGATGCGGTTGCTGCCGCGGTGGTGCGAGGCGAGGGCGGCGCAGGCATGCGCCTTACCGGCAATGGATCGCGCCTGGTACTGGGCACCGAAGATTGGATCTCCTATGCGGTCAAGGCGACGGGGTTTCATTTCTGCCTCGATCGGCGCGTGCCGGGCACCATGCAACAGCTGGCGCCGGAACTGCGAGCCGTCGCCGCGGAACACGGCTGGAATGCCCAGGCGCTGGACTTCTACATCATTCACGCGGGCGGTCCGCGCATTCTCGACGATCTATCGCACTACCTCGGCGTCGACCCGGAGCTGTTCGCGTACAGCCGAGCCACGCTTACCGAGTACGGAAACATCGCCTCCGCTGTCGTGCTGGATGCGCTCCGACGGTTGTTTGCAGCGGGCGGCATGCACGAGGGGGCTCGCGGCATCGTCGCCGGCTTCGGCCCCGGAATTACCGCGGAAATCACGCTCGGCAGCTGGGCCTCGGCCATTCCTGCCGCGCTTGCACAGTTCGCCAGTCAAACCCTGACCCAGAAGGACGCGATGCTATGAACGCAACCCTTGGTATCAATCCGCAACTCACGCTGGGCGACGACCTGGTCGTCAATCGCATCGGTTACGGCGCCATGCACCTGACCGGCTATGGCATGTGGGGACCGCCCGACGATCCTGCTGCAGCCATGCGCGTGTTGCGTCATGCCGTGCATGAGCTGGGCGTCAATTTCATCGACACCGCCGATGCCTATGGCCCCGGCGACAACGAACGCATCATTCGCGACGCGCTGTTTCCGTATCCCAAGGACCTCGTCATCTCGACCAAGGGCGGCATGTTGCGCGCCGGGCCGAAGGACTGGATACACGGCGAACCCGGCGCTCCCTACATCACGCCGCTGGGTCGGCCAGAATATTTACGCCAACAGGTGGAAATGAGTCTGCGCAATCTGAGGCTGGAGCGCATCAGCCTTTATCAATTGCACAGCATCGATCCTCGCGTGCCATTGGCCGATTCAGTGGGTGAGCTGGTGCGCTTGCAAAAACAAGGCAAGATTCATCATATCGGCCTTTCCAACCAACCCGGCGTGAGCATCGCCCAGCTCGACGAGGCACGCAAAGTCGCCAACATCGTAGCGATCGAAAATCTCTATAACATCGCCGACCGTGCCGACGACGTCACCCTCGATTACGCCGAAAAAAGAGGTGTAGCATTTATTCCGTGGTTCCCGCTCGGACATGGCGGACTGGTAGGTCCCGATAGCGTGCTCATTCCGATCGCCCGACGCTACAGCGCAACGCCATCGCAACTTGCACTTGCCTGGCTGTTGCATCGTTCGCCGGCCACGCTGCTGATCCCCGGCACAACCTCCATCGAACATCTGCAACAGAACGCGCGGGCCGCGGAGCTTTCCTTGACCGACGAAGACATGGTGACGATCACCGCCGCGGTCGATCGCGCCAATCCGCCGACCTGGCGCCCCGAGCGCTGATGCCTTTCCAAACGGGAGTCCATGTCATGCCAGACGCACACCAGAATGTAGAGATGCTACGTCACGTCTACGCCGATCTGCGCACCATCGATCGCTATTGCGACGATGATGTCGTGCTGCATACCGCCGATCGCGGCGCTTCCGGAGGACCAGCGCAAGTGGTGGGGAAGCACGCCGTGCTGGACAAGGAACTGGAATTGATCCGACTGACCGGCGACACGCTGATCATGGACGTGCAATCGGTCGCCGCCAACGATTACTTCGGCGCGGTCATGGGCATCTTGCGCGCCGAGCGGGATGGCGAGCAGGTCGGCATGCCGTTCTGTGGCCTTTGGCGTTTTCGCGATGGGCGCATTGTCGAGCACTGGGAGAACGCTTACGACGCCGGAGTCCTGGGCCGGTTTCTGATGGGCGATACCAAGGTTGCATCCACTTGGCGCAATCTGTGAGGTAGCCGCATGCAAACCCTTCCTCATCCCATCATGGGACAAAGCGCAAAGCCGCTGATGGCTTTGGTTGCGGGGTTCTGGGCCGCCAAGACGCTTGGAGTGGCGCACGAACTGGATCTGTTTTCCCATATATCGAGCAAAAGCAGCATCAGCGTCGGCGAATGTGCCGCGCACTATGGCTTTGCCGAACGACCGGCGGACATGCTGCTGACCGCGTGCGCGGCATTGGGCTTACTGCAGCGCCGTGGCGAGCGCTATGCGAATTCGGATATGGCCGACACGCATCTGGTCAAAGGCAGGCCGATGTATATCGGCGGCTGGATCGCCATGGCGAACCGACGCGAGTATCCGGCCTGGATGCATTTGAAGGATGCGCTCTACGCCAACCGTCCGCTGACATGGGATCCGGATCATCAGTCGTCCTTGTTCGACAGCGAAGACCCCGTGCTGAAAGACATTTTCTGGGAAGCCATGTATGCGCTATCGATCACGACCTCATGGACCCTGGCCGAAACCATCGACTGGTCCGGCGTGAAAAAACTGCTCGATGTCGGCGGCGGCGGTGCCGCCAACGACATCACCTTGTGCGAGCGTCACCCCCAATTACACGCCACCGTGTACGACTTGCCGTTCGTCTGCGAGCTCACGCGCAAGAAGATCGAAGCCGCCGGTTTAAGCGATCGTATCGGATTGGCCGCAGGTGATTTTTTCGCAGATCCTGCGTTGCCCGGCGGACACGACGCGATTCTGCTTTCGAAGATCCTGCTCGATTGGTCCGAAGACGATTGCCAAGCCATCATCGCCAAATGCTTTTCCGCTCTGCCTCCGGGCGGACGCATCGTCATCTGCGATCTGTTGGTCGACGACAGCAAGGACGGTCCGGTCGACGCCGCCCTGATGAGCCTGAACATGCTGATCGAAACCTGGGGCCGCAGTTACACGGCCGCGGAATACGCCAGCTGGCTGCGCAACGCAGGATTCGTGCGCATCGAAACGCATCGGTTCGATGCACCGGGTGCCAATGGCCTGGTGGTCGGATACCGCGGCTGACATCGCTTTCTCATCCATGCACTCGGTATCGAGGCAAGGAGGTTGCACTGAGTACCAGCCACGCCTGTTTGAGCTCTTCTCCAACATCGGCAAGACAGCTGCGTCGATCCACGGAGTCCGCCGAACATGTCTTATTCATTGTTACTTCGTATTCGCCGCCGTTGCCTTTCTAAATCGTTTTAGGAGGTAACTCATGTCCACGCAAATATCCAACGCAGCAGCGCGTCCGCTGCATCTTCTGGCTGCTGTATTGCTGCCGGCCTTGCTGGGTCTTGGCATGCTCGCCACACCGGATCGAGCGCAAGCGCTCGGGATCGATCTTGCCCAATGTACCGGTACCCATAACGCGCAATGGAGCCCGGGGGTCACTAATACACCCCAACTCATCACCGTAAGCACGCAGTCTCAGTGGACATGCGTACAGTTGCAGTTGCCACTGTTGATCAATGCATCATCGACCAATCAGTTCACTGCTCAATTTGCGTGCGAATCGCTGTTGGCGCCGGCACCGGCCACCTGGACGATCACATGGGGCGATGGTGCGACTAGTACGTTTGCTTTCACCGCTAGCGTGAACGCAGTCAACGGTAACCTCGTTATTACGGCGCCCGGAAAGATCACCGCAGGTCGTTACGCCAACGCATCTGCAACAGCGACTTTCATACTGCAGGATCTGGCCGATACGCTGAGTAATCTTTGCAACACTACAGGCGTAACCAACGCATCGGGTGCGTCGACGCTGACGATTACGCAGGTTGCGCTGTAATCGGCAACGGTCATCTACGCTTGGTTTGGATGTGTCACAAGCAAAAGCCCGCCTAGGCGGGCTTTTGTCATCAGGCGATATCCAGCTCGACGCGCGTCACCATCATGCCGCGCTCGCGCAGCGCCTTGTTCATGGCCAGCTTCAGCCGTGTGTTCAAGTCGCGGCGGTCGGCCTGCAGCGCTTCGGGTTCATCGCGTAGCGCGGCGAGCGCACCGCGGCGGATCAGCTGGTCGACCTGGTCGATGACCGCATCCGCGCGCTCGGGCTCCAGCACCTGCCAGTACACCGTGCCGCGCACGTCGTGCGCATCGGCCAGCGGCTCTTCGAAACGCAACACCTGCCCGCCCAGATCGATGCGGTGGCCGACACGGTCGACCCACGGCATCGTCAGGTGCGTACCCGGCTGCAGCAGGCGGCTCGGCTTGCCGCGGCGATACACGCTCACTACCTGTCCCGAAGGCACCCGCTTCACCGCACTGGCAGCCAGTACCAGCAGAAAAGCCACAGCGATGAGTAGGAGCACAGTGTTCATAGGAATAACAAGTAGTTATCGAGGTTAAGTTCGCTTTTTGCAGGAGGTTTAGGGTACAGCGACTTGCCAGCCCTTAGATTAATCAGAATTTAACGACATTCTGATGACTTTTTACAGTCGACCTTTGGCCTAGGCCGGACACCGTTTTCCCGAAAACGTCGGTTCTAGTGGGGTTATCGGCCGGACCGCCGTCTTCTTCATGGCCTATGCGAAAAAACTTGTGAGGCAAGTTGTTGCGTCGCCACACTCCCGGGCGAGCCATCCCTCAATGGCGAATTCCCGGCAAATCACCCGAAAGAGGGCTAAATCCATGCTTCAAACATATTGCAATGCAGCAAAGTCTTTGATTTGCAAAAGCTTTACAAGGCTTCATGAAAACGTTTACGTTGCGCCCGAAGTCGTTCTGGCGACATCCACTGGGGCTCTCACATCGTGGCAGTGACCATCAAAGACGTGGCGCGCGAAGCCAACGTGTCAGTGGCATCGGTGTCGCGTGCGCTCAACGGGCATGGCGGCGTCACAGCCGACACGCTCGAGCGCATCCGCGAGGTCGCCGCCCGCCTGCGTTACGTGCCGCACGGCGCCGCGCGCAGCCTGATCACCCGCCGGACGCATACCGTCGGCGCCCTGCTGCCTGACCTGTACGGCGAGTTCTTTTCGGAACTGATTCGCGGTATCGACCTGGCCGCTCGGGCGCATGGCCTGCACCTGCTGGTGTCCAGCTCGCACGACGATGCCGATGAAGCGGCCGCCGCCTTGCGCGCCATGCAGGGTCGCGTGGATGGTTTGCTGGTGATGTCACCGCATGCCGACGTCGCGTTCCTGCGCCAGAACCTGCCGGTGGGCTTGCCGACGGTGCTGATGAACACGGTGCTCGATGGCGACGACTATCCGGCGCTATCGGTCGACAACCATGGCGGCGCACGCCTGATGACCGAGCACCTGCTCGATGGCGGCTATCGGCACGTCGCTTTTATCCAGGGCCCGCCGAAGAACCGCGACGTGGCCGAACGCGAAGCCTCATATCGAAAAGTCATGGCCGAACGGGGCCGTCAGGCGATCGTGCTGCCGGGCGATTTCAACGAGGACTCGGGTTATCGCGCCGGGCAACAGCTGCTGACGATGCAGCCGCGTCCCGATGCGGTATTCGCCGCCAACGACATGATGGCGATCGGCTGCATGGCCGCCATTCGCGAAGCGGGACTGCGCATTCCCGACGATATCGCGGTGGCCGGGTTCGACGACGTGCCAATGGCGCGCTACGTCACGCCGGCCTTGACGACGGTGCGCGTGCGCATCGCCGAGTTGGGAAAAGAAGCGCTGAACGAGCTGGCTGCACATATCGAAAACGGCGAACGACCCGCGCGATCGGGGCAGCGCGTCGACGCCGATCTGGTCGTACGGAGTTCCAGCAACAAGTCTTCGAGATCGTAACGCCGCCAAGGTTGGCGGTTCGCATTACCGGGTTTTACCAGGAAACATTCCGGGATCACGGCGTGGCCAAGGCTCCGTCGTGCCCCCTCGGAACCATGACAACAACGGCATCTTGCCGACAGCACACTGTTTCGACCCTTGAGGGAGGGTAGTAAGCCATGGCACGCAGACACGCACTTTCGATGCAGATTTCACTGGCCCTGGCAGGCCTGGTCGCCACCGCGGCGCTACTGCCTTCGGTCGCCTGGTCGCAGACTTCCGACGCCACCTTGCGCGGCAAGGGCCCGGCGGACACCGATGTGGTCGCCAAGAACGTCGCAACCGGCTCGGTGCGCCGTACGCGTACCGACAAGGACGGCAGTTACGCGCTGGTCGGCTTGCCCCCCGGCACGTATCAAGTCGACGCCGGCCCCGGTAACCAGCGCACGGTGACGCTGACCGTGGCATCGGTCGGTACGCTGAACTTCACCGGCACAGCGGCCGAGCAGCCCGCGGCGGCGACCGCCAATGCAAAGGAACTCGGCACGATCACCGTCAACGCAACCACGCTGGCCGAAGTGACGACTTCGGAAGTGGGCACGTCGGTGTCGCAGCGCCAGATCTCCACGATTCCGCAGATCACGCGTAACTTCCTCGAATTCGCCGACACCGTGCCGGGCATGGTGTTTACGGTGAAGAACGGCAATACCAACCTGCAGGCGGGCGGCCAGAGCTCCGGTGCCATCAACGTCTACATCGACGGCGTCGGGCAGAAGAACTACATCCTGCCGTCCGGAATTTCCGGCCAGAACAATACGCAGGGCAATCCGTTCCCGCAGTTGGCGATCGGCGAATACAAGGTCATCACGTCGAACTACAAGGCCGAATACGACCAGGTATCGAGCGCAGCGGTAACGGCGGAAACCAAGTCCGGCACCAACGAATTCCACGGCGAGGTGTTCGGCAACTATACCAATCAGTCCGTGCGTGCCGAAACGCCGGCGGAACAAGACAGCGGCCACAAGATTCCCTCGCACAACAAGGAATACGGCTTCGCGCTTGGTGGCCCGATCATCCAGGACAAGGCGCATTTCTTCGTTACCTATGAAGGCAAGGAATACGACCAGCCGATCACCGTCATCCCGGGTGGTCCGATCGCCTACACCAGTCAACTGCCGGCCAGCGTCCTGTCCCAGCTTGGCCCTGCCAGCCAGCCGTTCAAGGAAAACCTGTACTTCGCCAAGCTCGATTGGGAGCCGACCGATCGTGACCGCATCGAAATCAGCGGCAAGTATCGCGATGAAACCGCGGTAAGCGGCATTGGTACCGGCACGGCGGCCTCCGCGTCCTACAGCACCAAGAACACCGACAAACGCTACGACATCCGTTGGGATCACAGCACCGACAGCTGGTTCAATCGCCTGCAGGTGACTTATGAGAACGCGTTCTATACGCCGACAGCGAGCAACATCGGCAATGGTGCGGTCTATACCGCCCTTGGCGCGAACAATCAGTCGATCCTGGCGACCGGCGCAGCTTCACCGCTGGCTTCACAGAACAAGGGCCAGAAGGGTCCGGCCATCCAGGACGATTTCACCTTCAACGACATCGAATGGCATGGCGACCATGTCATCAAGACAGGCTTCAAGGCCAAATGGGTACGGCTGACGGCACGCGATGCGGGCGAGTTCAATCCGCAGTTCTTCTACGACGTGACGCCCGATAGCGGCACGCTGGATCTGCCCTACCAGGTGCAGTTTCCGTCGCCGACGCCCGGACAGAGCCCGACTGCCAGTACGGTCGATCGCCAGTTCGGCGCCTATATCCAGGACGACTGGACCGTCGACGAGCACCTGACCTTGAACCTGGGTATTCGTTGGGACTACGAGATAACACCTTCGTATCTCAACTACGTCACCCCGCAAGCCGTGGTGGATGCTTTCAATTCGCAGGATCCGAATGCAGGTGCGCCCCCAGGGCAGACCTACGCGCAGTCGCTGGCCAAGGGCGGCATCAACGTCAACGACTACATCAGCAATGGCCACAATCGCCATGCGCCGCGCCTGAACTTCCAGCCACGCTTCGGTTTCTCGTACGACGTCAACGGCGACGAAGTGCATGTGTTCCATGGCGGCGTAGGCCGCTCGTACGATCGAGACGTCTACACGATCCTGCAGCTGGAACAGACCAAATCGGTACTGTCGCAGCCCACGATCCAGTTCCAGGGTTTCGACACGACCCATCCGTGCACGCCTGGTCCCACATGTATCCCATGGAATCCGATCTACCTGACGGGTCTGAGCAACTTGCAGGCGTTGGTTGCCGGCAGCAATGCAGGCAAGGAGGTGGACATGATTACCAACCACCTCAAGACGCCGTACTCGGATCAGATCAGTCTGGGTATGCGCAATAAGTTCGGCGATTGGAACACCGACGTCACCATCCAGCGCGTCAACAGCTTCGACGGGCTGATCTTCCAGCTTGGCAATCGCTTCCCGGATGGCTCGTTCTTCCAGGGTACGAACAAGCCCTTCGGCAATCCGATCCCGGGCTTCGGCAGCATGATCTACGCCAACAACGGCTTGAAGACCAAGACGACCCAGGGACTGATCTCGGTTGAAAAACCGTACACGCCCGAATCGCATTGGGGCGCGACGTTTGCGTACACCTACACCAAGAGCCGGTTCAACCACGACCAGCAGGACCTGACCGACCAGTACGCCTTCGACTATCCGACCGTTGGCGACTATCCGTTTGTCGGCGGCCCCGTCGCCAAGCATCGCCTGGTGTCTACCGGTACGTTCGATGGTCCATGGGGCTTCCTGCTTGCCGCCAAGCTGACGCTGGCCACACCGACCGCATCGGTCGGCCAGGCCTGCTTCGACTCGACCTCCCCGACCGCAACGCCCGACGGTTGTCAGGCGTTTAGCGCTGTCCCGCCGGGCACCGGTAAGTTCCTTATCGGCGGCAAGGTATTCGGCTATCGCGACCTGGACATCCAGGCCACCAAGAACTTCAAGATATGGAACAACCTGGATGGCTACGTTCGTCTGGATGTCCTGAACGTATTCAACTGGGCGAACTACAACGACTACATCACCAGCTACGGTAACAATGGCGTGCTCAGCCGCACACCGGTGGTCTACAACCCTGTAGGCAACATCGTCGACGTGTCGCGCCAGCTCAAGCTGACGGTCGGGCTGAAGTTCTGACCTTATGGAACGTCCAAAAAAGAGCCCTTGGGCTCTTTTTTGGAGAACCAACGTAAACGTTTACGTGATACAACATGCTTTCCCCTGCGGGCGGATCATGGCATCTAAGGACCCGCCCGCTTTTTTGCTTCAAAAGGCAGCACCATGCGCTCAAACAAACCAACCCGCCTTGCCCTGATCCTCGCCACGGCCCTGACCTGCCTCAGCCCGATGGCGGCACAGGCGAAGAAGACCCAGGCTGCGCCGACCCACCAGCAGGCCGACAACAAACGACTTCCGGCGTCGATCGAGGATCTGGAGAAGCGCACCTTCAGCTGGTTCTGGGATAGCGCCAATCCGGTCAACGGGCTGGTGCCCGATCATTACCCGACCGATTCCTTCGCCAGCATCGCTTCGGTGGGCTTCGGGCTTACCGCATATGGTGTCGGTGTGGAGCGGGGTTACATCACGCGCGATCAGGCGATCGAACGCACCCTGACGACGCTGAAATTTTTTCGCGACGCACCGCAGAACGATAGCGAAGACGACGCTACCGGCTTCCACGGTTTCTTCTATCACTTCCTCAACATGCAGACCGGCAAGCGCGAAGCCCGCTGGGTAGAACTGTCCACGGTGGATACCACGCTGTTGATGGGTGGCGTGCTGTTCGCGCAGTCGTACTACGACCGCGACACGCCGAAGGAAAAGGAAATCCGTGAGATCGCCGACGAGCTGTACCGCCGTGTCGAATGGTCATGGGCGCAGCCACGCGCGCCGCTGATCAGCATGGGCTGGACGCCAGGGGGCAAGTTCATTCCGCACGACTGGACCGGCTACAACGAAGGCATGCTGGTGTACATCCTGGCGCTGGGCTCGCCGACGCACCCGGTCAGCGACGATGCCTGGGCCGCCTGGAGCGCCAGCTACAAGCGCACCTGGGGTACCTTCTATGGCCAGGAACATCTTGGCTTCGCACCGACGCTCGGTCACCAGTACAGCCATGTGTGGGTGGATTTCCGCGGCATCCGCGATGCGTGGAGCCGGGAAAAGAACCTGGATTATTTCGAGAACAGCCGCCGCGCCGCGTATTCGCAGCGCGCCTACGCGATCGCCAATCCGGGGCACTGCACCGGCTACGGCAAGGACGTGTGGGGGCTGACCGCCAGTAACGGCCCCGGCGGTTACGTCGTGCTTGGCGCAGCCAGCGCACAGCAGCCAAAGTTCTTCGGCTATACCGCGCGCGGTGCGGGTATCGACTACATTCAAGACGACTGCACCATCGTACCGACCGCTGCCGGTGGCTCGATCGCGTTCGCGCCGGAGATCGTGGTGCCGGCGCTCGAAGAAATGAAGAAGCGCTACGGCAAGTACATCTACAACAAGTACGGCTTCGTCGATGCGTTCAATCCCAGCTTCCACGTCCAGAACGTGCAGCTGCGCACCGGCCGGCTGATACCCGAGATGGGCTGGGCCGACACCGTGCAGATTGGCATCGACCAGGGGCCGATCGTGCTGATGATCGAAAACTGGCGCAGCGATTTCGTGTGGAAGGTGATGAGGAAAAACCCGTACATCCGCAAAGGCCTGGAACGCGCCGGATTCACTGGTGGCTGGCTGAGTAAGGACGCCGCGCAGCCATGACGTTTTTCTCGCCCGCACGCTGGATGGCGAAACTGGCGCTGGGCGTTGGCCTGGCGTTGGCACTGACCAGCTGTGCGCGCGACGGCGATGCCGATCCGCTGGTGTTTTGGACTATCGGCCGCGAAGGCGAGGCGATCGCCAAGCTGATTCCGGATTTCGAACGTGAATATCCGCAGATTCACGTCAAGGTGCAGCAGTTGCCGCTGACGGCCGCGCACCAGAAGCTGCTCACCGCCATCGCGGGCGGCTCCACCCCCGATATCAGCCAGCTGGGCAACACCTGGATTCCCGAGGTGGCCGCGCTCAATGCGCTCGAGCCGCTACAGCAGCGCGTCGCGCAATCGAAGGTGATCCAGCCAGACGATTACTTCGCCAGCATCTGGAGCACGAACATCATCGATGGCACGCTGTACGGCGTGCCCTGGTATGTGGATACACGCTTGCTGTTCTATCGCGTGGATCTGCTCAGGCAGGCCGGGTTCGATCACCCGCCCAAGACCTGGAGCGAGTGGCGACAGATGCTTGCTGCTACCAGCCATCCGGACAAGAAGATTTACGGCGCGCTGCTGCCGACTAACGAGTTCGAACAATTGCTTTCGCTCGCGTTGCAGCAGAACGACCCGATCCTGCGCGATAACAACCGCTACGGCAATTTTCGCAGCGCCGGCTTTAAGCGTGCCCTGAGCTTCTACGTCGATACGTTCAAGCTGCATCAGGCGCCGGCGATTACCAATGTGGAAGCTGGCAATCCCTGGACCGAATTCGGTCGCGGCGTCTACGCCTTCTATTTTTCCGGTCCGTGGAATATCGGCGAGTTCCGCAAGCGCCTTCCCCCGGAACAGCAGGATGACTGGTCAACCGCGGCGCTGCCCGGCCCTGACGGTCCCGGCGCGTCGAACGCCGGTGGATCGAGTCTGGTGATCTTCAATACGTCCAGGCACAAGGAACAGGCCTGGCAGCTGATCGAATATCTGTCGCGTCCCGATATCCAGCGACGCTTCTACGATCTGCTCGGCGACATGCCGCCTCGACGTTCGTCGTGGGAGGGCGGTGCCTTGCACGACGATCCGAAAGCACGTGCCTTTCGCGAGCAGCTCGAACGCGTCAAGCCGATGCCGCCGATTCCCGAATGGGAACGCATCGTGACCGAGATGCAGCTGGTGGCGGCGCAGGCCGTGGCGGGCGAGTTGACGGTGGATCAGGCAGCCGAGGAAATTGATCGGCGGGCGGATCGGATTCTGGAGAAGCGGCGTTGGGTGTTGGAGCATTCAAAAGAGGCGCAACCGTGAAGCGCCTCTCGCTCTCCATTGTCGTCATCCCGGCGCAGGCCGGGATCCAGTGTCGTTCGCATTGGGTTTTCGCGACAACCGTGTTCTCAAGTCACTGGATCCCGGCCTGCGCCGGGATGACGATAGGAGGGGTTGCATGAACCCCACGCGCGCCGCCTGGATCTTTCTTGCACCCGCACTGATCGTTCTGGGTCTGTTCTTTTTGCTTCCCGTCATTGCAGCGTTTCTGCTCAGCCTCACCGACTACGACCTCTACGCCCTGGCCAACCTGCACAACCTCCGCTTCGTCGCGTTGGGCAACTACTGGGAACTGCTGCACAGGCCGCTGTTCTGGTCGGCACTGGGGCACACGTTTTATTTCGTGATCGTCGGCGTGCCGCTGTCGATCATCACCTCGCTCGGTGCCGCGCTGCTGCTCAACTCGCCGCTGGCGCGCATGAAATCGTTCTTCCGCACCGCCTTGTTTGCGCCGGTGGTCACCACCGTGGTCGCAACCGCCGTGATCTGGCGGTATCTGTTCAACACCAAGTACGGCTGGGCCAATTACTTCCTGCAAAGCGTGGGCATTCACCCGATCGATTGGCTAGGCGACCCGCATTGGGCCATGCCGACGATCATCCTGTTCGCGGTGTGGAAAAACTTCGGCTACAACATGATCATCTTCCTGGCCGGCTTGCAGGCGATTCCGGCCGATCTCTATGAAGCCGCGCGTATCGATGGCGCCTCGCTCCGTCGCCAGTTCCAGCACATCACCTTGCCGATGCTCAAGCCAACACTGGTGATGGTGGCGATCCTCACCGTCGCCGGTTATTTCCAGCTGTTTGCCGAGCCCTATGTGATGACCGAAGGCGGGCCGCTGCAAAGCACAACCAGCGTGCTCTACCTGATGTATGAAGAAGGCTTCAAATGGTGGAACCTGGGTTCCGCTTCCGCGGTGGCCTTCCTGCTCTTTGTGATCATGTTCGTGGTGACCGCCGTGTTGCTGCGACTGTCGCAGCGCGGAGACGAGGCATGAACGAGACACGCTTCGGCAAGGCGATCATCAACGGCCTGCTGCTCGGCGGCGCGATCGTCGCACTGTTCCCGTTGTTATGGATGCTCTCGGTATCGTTCATGCAGCCGGGCGAGGCCAGCTCGCTGCCGCCGCCGTTGCTGCCCAGGCACGCAACATTCGGCAACTACCGCGAACTGTTCGTACACGCCGGCATGGGCCACTACCTGGTCAACAGCTTGCTGGTTTCCACCGCGATCACCTTGCTGGCGCTGGCCTGCAATCTGATGGCCGGCTACGCCTTCGCCAAGCTGCGCTTCGCCGGCCGCGAGCGCTTGTTCCAACTATTGATCGGTGGCCTGGTGATTCCCGCGCAGGTAGCGATGCTGCCGCTGTTCCTGCTGCTGAAATACATGGGTCTGGTCAACAGCTATGCGGGCGTGATCGTGCCGGGCATGGCGACGATCTTCGGTATCTTCCTGGTACGCCAGTATGCACGTGGCATTCCTGACGACCTGCTGGAAGCGGCACGCATCGACGGTGCGGGCGAGCTGCGCATCTTCGTGCAGATCGTGTTGCCCTTGCTCAAGCCGATCATGGTGACGCTGGCGATCTTTACGTTTCTTGCCGCCTGGAACGACTTCATGTGGCCGCTGATCGTGCTGACCGGCCAGGAACACTACACCTTGCCGATCGCGCTGGCATCGCTATCGCGCGAGCACGTACAGGATTCAGAACTGATGATGGCGGGCTCGGTGGTCACCGTGCTCCCGGTGCTGGCGCTGTTCCTGGCGTTGCAGCGCTATTACCTGCAAGGGCTGTTGCTGGGCAGCGTAAAGGGTTAGGCAATGAAACGATGGCAGGGCTTGCTGGCAGCGACGCTGCTGCTGGGTACGTGCGCGGCCCATGCGGCAACGTCGCGGGTACTCGATGATTTCGGCCAACCCGGCGCGTGGCATGCCAGCGGTACCGATGACATCGATACGTCCCTGCATGCTGTTCAAGGCAAGAATGGGGTTGGCATCTGCCTGGATCTCGACTTCAACGGCGTATCCGGCGCAGCGACGCTGCATCGCGACCTGCCGATCGACTTTCCCGGGCACTTCGCGCTGTCGTTCGATGCGCGCGGATCGATGAAGCCGAACGACCTGCAGGTGAAGTTGATCGATGCCAGCGGCGATAACGTCTGGTGGTATCGGCAAGAGGCGTTCGAGCCCAAGGCGGATTGGCAAAACATCAGTGCGGACGATCGCCAGGTCGAGTTCGCCTGGGGACCGTCGAAAAACCGTGCACTCAAGCGAACGGCTGCCGTCGAGTTCACCGTCTATGCCGGCCAGGGCGGCAAGGGGCAGCTTTGCGTCTCCAACCTGCGCCTGATGGCATTGCCGCCGCATGCTGCCGACAAGCCCTTGCCGCAGACGCCGAACGCCTTCTTCCAGGAAGAAGCGAAGAAGGCACCGCGCGGCATGTATCCGCGCGGATTCTCCGGCGAACAGAGCTATTGGACGCTCGTCGGCGTGGATGGTGGCGCCCGGCATTCGGCGCTGATCTCCGAAGACGGTGCGGTGGAGGTCGACAAGGGCGGTTGGTCGATCGAACCGATGCTGCTCGAAGACGGCAAGGCGATCGATTGGGCAAGCGGCAAAAACTCGCAGCGCCTCGAAGACGGTTACCTGCCCATTCCCACCGTGCGCTGGCAGGTCGACCAGCTGAGCCTGGAAACCACAGCCATCGCCAATGGCAACCAGGCGCATTCACAGTTGTTGCTGCGCTACGTCCTGCACAACGATAGCGCCCGGCCGCGACAAGTAACGCTTGCCTTGCTGGCACGCCCTTTTCAGGTGAACCCGCCGACACAGTTTCTCAATACGCCCGGCGGCATCAGCCCGTTGCACCGATTCGCCTGGGACGGCCACGCGCTACGTATCAACGACACCTATACCGTGCAGCCGCTGCAAGCGACCGATGCGTTCGTCGCCAGTCCCTTCGATGCAGGCAATCTGCCTGAACGCCTGACGCATGGTGACGAACCCGCGGTATCGCAGTTGGACGACCCCAAAGGGTTCGCCCAGGGCGCCATGCTGTATCGCGTAACCATCGCGCCGCATGGCAGTCGGCAGTTCGCGTTGCTGATGCCATGGACGGGTGCCATGCCTTCGATCGGCAACCAGCCCATGACATGGCTCGAACAACAGGTGCAGCAGACGGTTGCCACCTGGCGCGACAAGCTCAATCGCGTCACCCTGCACATGCCGACCGATCAGCAAGCTACCGCCGATACGGTACGCAGCGCGCTCGCACAGATACTGATGTCTCGCGACGGGCCGGCGCTGCAACCGGGCACGCGCTCTTATGCGCGGACGTGGGTGCGCGACGGCGCCATGATGACCGAAGGACTGGTGCGTAGCGGCCATGCCGATGTCGCGGCGGAGTTTGTCCGCTGGTACGCACCGCATCAGTTCAGTAACGGCAAGGTGCCCTGCTGCGTCGATGCACGCGGCTCCGATCCGGTGCCGGAGAACGACAGTCACGGTGAGTTGATCTTCGCTATCGCCGAGCTGTGGCGATACACGCACGACCGTGCGGCACTCGAAGCGTTGTGGCCACACGTCGAACGCGCGATCGCTTATATGGACAAGCTGCGTGCCAATGAAACTCAGCCGGCACCACTTTTTGGCCTGATGCCCGCATCAATCAGTCATGAAGGTTACTCGGCCAAACCGATGCATTCGTACTGGGACGATTTCTGGGCGCTCAAAGGCTATGACGATGCGGCGATGCTTGCCGGCGTGCTGGGCAAGTCCGACGAGGCGACGACGTTCTCCGCATCACGTGATGCCTTTCGCAAGGACTTGGCGCAATCCATCGATGCAGCCGTCGCGCAGCATCACATCGACTATCTGCCCGGTGCAGCCGAACTGGGCGACTTCGATGCTACTTCCACCACGATCGCGCTCTCGCCCGGCGATGGCCAGAGATGGCTGCCGCCTGCACTCGTCGAGCGAACTTTCCAGCGTTATTGGGATGGATTCGTTGCGCGCCGCGATGGCAAGCACGCCTGGGAGGACTACACGCCTTACGAAGTACGCACGATCGCCAGCTTCGTACGCCTTGGCTGGCGCGATCGCATCGGGCAGCTGTTGACGTTCTTCTTTGCCGATCGTCGACCGGCGGCTTGGAACCAGTGGGCCGAGGTAGTCGGGCGCGACCCACGCAAGCCACGCTTTGTCGGGGATATGCCGCATGCATGGATCGCTTCGGATTTTCTGCGTTCGGCGTATGACCTGTTTGCTTATGAGCGGCCGAAGGATCAGGCGCTGGTGTTGGCTGGCGGGATTCCTGCTGAGTGGCTCAAGGGCCATGGCGTCGGGATCGAGCGGTTGCGGACGCCTTATGGATTGTTGAGTTATTCGTTGCGTGAGCAGGGGAAGCAGCTGGAGTTGCGTGTTGAGGGTGGGGTGACGGTGCCGCCGGGTGGGTTGGTGCTTGCTTGGCCTTATGGTGGTTCGCCGACGAGCAAGGTGTTGGTAAATGGGAGCGCTGCGCGTTGGCAGGATGGGGAGTTGGTCATTCGGGGAGTGCCTGCGAAGGTGCTCATCGAGAAGCCGTAGGCTTAGCGTTTCCCATGTTGTCTTGAGGACTTAAAGCCCCCCTCACCCCAACCCTTTCCCCCGGCAAAGCCGGGGGAGAGGGAGCTAAAAGCGCGCAACTTTGACACTTGCCTCGATCGGCTCCCTCTCCCCTGGCTTTGCCGGGGGAGAGGATTGGGTGAGGGGGCGCTCCTGCTACCGCTCTTAAAACTTCCCAGCCCGAAAATCCGCAATCGCCTCGTGAATCTGCTCAGGCGTATTCATCACGAACGGGCCATAGCGAGCGACCGGCTCCTTCAGTGCCTTGCCGGCCACCAGCAACACGCGCGCAGCACCATCGCGTCCGGCGACACGCACGCTATCGCCCTTGGACAGCACCGCCAGTTCGCTGCGTCCAAGGCGCTCGCCCGCGACCGATGCATCAGTGCCATCGAACACATACGCAAAACCGCTATGGCCTTCCGGCAACGGGATCTCGATCTGCGCGCCCGGCTGCACCGCGATGTCCATATAGATCGGCGCGGTGGCGATGCCATTGACCGGACCGACAGCACCATCGAGCTCACCGGCGATCACGCGCACTTCAACCCCATCGCTGGGATGCACGACCGGAATGCGATCCGGCGCGATGTCCTGATAGCGCGGCGCAGTCATCTTGTCCGAGGCGGGCAGGTTGACCCACAGCTGGAAACCCCACATCAGGCCGTTTTCCTGCTGCGGCATTTCCGAATGCAGGATGCCGCGGCCGGCGGTCATCCACTGCACGCTGCCGGGGCCCAGATCGCCGCGATTGCCGTGGTTGTCGCCATGCTGCATATGGCCGGCAAGCATGTAGGTGACGGTTTCGAAGCCGCGATGCGGGTGCTCCGGGAAGCCGGCGATATAGTCGCCCGCCTGGTCGGAGCGAAATTCGTCCAGCAGCAGGAACGGGTCGACCATATCCAGGCCGGGCTGGCCGATGATGCGCTTCAGGCGCACGCCGGCACCGTCGGACGTGTCCATGCCGCGGATGCGGCGGAGAATGCTGCGCTCGGTCATAAAGAGTTCCTCTTACTTTCGGATCTCGCCAAGATGGCGCCGAATAGAGCCTACGCCAAGCCGCGTGATGCGAACGGATTGTTTCCTAACCGAGCGAGGTGCCGCATTCCGGGCAGAACTTGGCAGTAGACGACACCGGATGTTGGCACTTTGGGCAGGCGTCGGGCCTTGGTTTGGCAAAGCTCGGCGTCACCGGCGGGCTTGGCGCCACCGCATCGACCACGCCCTGCAGCGCAGTTCGCGGATCGGCGCCCGCGCTGGCGCGGTTCATCGAGTTCATCGCGGCAATCTTTTCCAGATCCGCCCGCGAGGCGGGCATATCCACGCTGCTCTGGCCTTCGGCAAAACGCTGCAGGTGTTCGCGCAGGGACAAGGCCAGGTCGGGCCGGCCGCGCAGGCCGATCATGCGACGTTGCGAATCGGCACCGAAGGTCACCGAATCGACTTCGGCCACCCACACGCGCAAGGTCATGTCGTTGACGCTGATGATTTCCTTCTCGGTGCGCACGCGGTCGGTGAACTGCGCGCCGATGGCGGTATTGGACCGCTGGAAGTTGCCGTCGACTTCCACCCAGGTCAGACGCGAGGTGAAATCAAAGCGCGACCACAGGATATGACCGGCACGCAGACAGAAGGTGGCGAGCGAGAACATGCCGCCCGCAAAACAGATGTATTCCCAGATCACCGGCTCGGTGAAACGCATGGACACCTTGTGCGCGAACAGCAGCAACGATACCGCCGTGGCCAGGGTGTAAAGCACGCCCAGGCCGCTCAGCAGGGTCAGCCAGCGATAGCGCGGTTCGCGCAGCGCATCCTGCAGGGTGATCTTGCGCATGTCGTCGCGCGGCATCGGCTGGGTTTCTTCCAGCAATTCGCCGTTGAAACTTCCCGACGCGCCGACGGTTTGCGGAATCTGTCGCGCGTAGCGACGGTTCGGAATCTGTTCGATCCAGCCACGCTGCATTTCGCGATCGAGTTCCACCAGCACCTGATTCGGCGGCGCATTCATCGATACCGTGGCGATCTCGCAGGCCATGATGGTCTGCGGCGGCGCCACCATCTGACGTAGCAGCGCAATGAAGAACACCACCACGGCGGCAATCGCGCAGATCAGCAGAAACAACGCTTGCCCGCTGAGATCGACCCCGCCAAGCGTGCGCAGATGCGGCGACAGGTTGTGGATCAGCACCGGCGCAAGAATCGCCACCAGGACGAGTCCGATCAATCCTCCGGGCCCCAGATGCGTGCGTGCCAGAGCGCCCCGTTCCAGCGGAATGAACAGCAGCGCCGCCGTGTAGACGAAAAAGAACAGGCCGAGCCAGGCCAGATCGTTCGGTTCGGACACGCCGAGCATGGTGGCCAGCAAGGCGATCAGCACGACGATCAGGGTCAGTCCGGTACGAAACTGCAGCTGGGCGACCCACTGGATCGGCTGCGGCGCCCAGATCAGCGGACGGACCATGCTGTAGAGCAGGCCGTTCAATGCGCCGGTCGGCTCTTCCACCGCAATCGCACCGCCACGCATGGTGGCTTTCAAGCGCGGCGCATCGGGCTTTTCGCCGGTCTGGCCCTCGGCCAGTTCGCCGGCCAGGCCTTCGGGTTTGCCGCGACCGAAAAAGAAGCGCAGCCGGCTCAATGCCGTGGCCGCGTGCTTGATGCCGCCGGCCAGCATGCCGATACCGATAATGATCGGCGCCAGCGACCAGCCTTCAAGATGGGCGGTCAGTCCGTTGCGCGCAAGGAACAACGCATAGAGACCGCCGCCGATAAGAATGACCGCCGCTGCCATGCGGAAGACATTCTCGACCCGGTAAGGGTTGGGGAAATCCAAGCGCTGCGCGCTTGAACCGTATTCGTAAGCCATCCTTTTCTTCCCTTCAACGGTCGCTGCCGCAGGTGCCTACGGCGCCCCTGCTCAATGCACCCAATGTCCGCTGCGCTGGCGCGGCGGCGTGGTGGTTTTCTCTTCGGGTTCTTCGTGGACCAGCGCCTCGAGTTCGGCTTCGGTGGCGGGATGTTCCTGCCAATACTGGCCGACCGCACCCAGCACCATAGGTACCTGCGACAGGCACTCGTCATACTCGTCGTCGCTGAGTTTTTCGAAATCGGCCTCGGCACTCAGAATGCCTTCATCGACCGCCAGCGCCATCACCGGGCCGAGCAGTTCCATCAGATGCGGGTCGTCGGCCAGGCGCTTTTCCCACAGGCCGGCGCGCAGATCGATCGCGCGACTGAAACCTTCGCACCAGCCCGCCGCGCTTAGCACCGGGCCGGCTTCGGTATCCACTTCCCCGAGAATCGGCTCATAAGCATCGACGTCGAGTTCGGCGCTGATCGAATCGTTGAGCTTGGCCAGCAGCGCCAGCACGCGATTGCCTTCGTCTTCGTCGACGAAAGGCTCGTGCAGCACTTCGGGCAGCCATTCTTCCGGCAGCACCTGCAGCGGCCCGACCGCGAGCGCCGAGAGCATGCCGTGCACGCCATCCAGCAGCAGGTCGCCGTCGTTGGCGTGGACGCGCAGGTAGCGGTCCAGCTCGTCGAGCTCGTTGTCGTCCAGCGAACTGGGCCAATCTTTCTTGGGCGTATTCATCAGATATCCAAATCCAGCGTCACCGGCGTGTGATCGGAAGGACGCTCCCAACGTCGTGGCGTGCGATCGATAGCCGCCGCCTTTGCCACGGATTTCAAGGCATCGGAGATCAGGATCAGATCGATGCGCAGACCCATGTTGCGCCGGAACGCCGCCTGACGGTAGTCCCACCAGCTGTAGTGTTCCCCGGCCGTTTCGAACAGACGAAAGCTGTCGGTCAGGCCGAGGTCGGTAATCGCCTTCAGCGCCGCCCGCTCCGGCGGCGAGCAGAGAATGTCCTCGCCCCAGCTCACCGGATCGTAGACATCGCGGTCGTCCGGTGCGATGTTGAAATCGCCCAGCACGACCAATTTCGGGTGGCGCGCGATTTCCTGCGCGAGAAAATCGCGCATCTTCGCCAACCAGTCGAGCTTGTACGTGTATTTCTCGTCGTCGACCGCCTTGCCGTTGACGACGTAGAGATCGACTACACGCACACCACCGACCGTGGCGGCCAGGATGCGCCGCTGCGGATCCTCAAGACCCGGGATATCGGTAAGCACGTCCTCGAACGCATGCGTATCGCGCGCGAGGATGGCCACGCCGTTATAAGTCTTCTGACCGGAGAACACCGCGCGATAACCCATCGCGGCAATCTCGTCGACCGGAAACTTGGCGTCTTCCAGCTTGGTTTCCTGCAGCGCGACCACGTCGGGCTGCGCCTCGGCCAGCCACTGGGCGAGATGCGGCAGGCGCACCTTCAGCGAATTCACATTCCAGGAGGCAATTTTCATCGGCGCATTGTAAGCGATGCTTCAGGCCAGGCCGTGGCTCTTGAGCAGAGCCTCCGGTTCGGGTCTGCGACCGCGGAACGCGATAAAGCTCTCCAGCGCCGGCCGGCTCGCGCCAACGCTGAGAATTTCGCGACGAAAGCGCTCGCCGGTGGCGCGATCGATGACCCCATGGGCCTCGAACTCACCGAAGGCGTCGGCGCTCAGCAGCTCCGCCCACAGGTAGCTGTAGTAACCGGCCGCATAACCGCCAGCAAAGATATGGCTGAACGCATGCGGGAAGCGCTGCCAGGCCGGCGGATGCAACACCGCCACCTCTTTACGTGCCTGTTCGAGCACGGCCATGGTCTGGGCGCCGGTGGTCGGATCGTATTCAAGATGCAGCAGAAAGTCGAACAGGGCGAATTCCAGCTGGCGCACCAGGAACAGGCCGGCATGGAAATGCCGCGCATTGAGCATGCGCTGGAACAGTTCGTCGGGGAGCCGTTCGCCGGTTTCATAATGGCGTGCGAACAGATCGAGGGCTTCGCGATTCCAGCCGAAGTTCTCCATGAACTGGCTGGGCAACTCCACCGCGTCCCATTCGACGCCGTCGATACCACCGATCGACGGCAACGAAATCTCGGTCAGCAGATGGTGCAGGCCGTGGCCGAATTCGTGGAACAGCGTGAGCACGTCGTCGTGCGTCAGCAGTGCCGGTTTGCCTTCGGTTGGCGGCGCGAAGTTGCAGGTGAGGAAGGCCACCGGCAGCTGTTCGTCCTCTCCGTCGCGGAAACGCGCGCGACAGACATCCATCCAGGCGCCGCCGCGTTTGCCGTTGCGCGCATAGAGGTCGACATAGGCGCCGGCGAATACGCGACCATCGGCATCGCGCACGTCGTAGTAGCGCACATCGGAGTGCCACACATCGACGCCGTCGCGCGGGGCGAGGGTGATGCCATAGAGTTTTTCGGTCAGGCCGAACAGGCCGTCGATCACCGCCGGCAGCGGGAAATAGGGCTTCAACTGCTCCTCGTCCAGCGCGTACTGCTGCTGGCGCAATTTCTCCGAGGTGTAGCCGACATCCCAGGGTTCCAGGTTGTCGAGCTTGAGTTCCTCGCGGGCGAACTGGCGCAGTTCGCTCAGCTCTTTCTGCGCTACCGGCTTGGCGCGCGTGGCCAGGTCGCGCAGGAATTCCATCACTTCCAGCGGCGACTGCGCCATCTTGGTGGCCAGCGATTCTTCGGCCGCGTTGTCGAAGCCGAGCAATAACGCAGCCTCGTGGCGCAACGCCAGGATCTTTTCGATACGTTCGCTGTTGTCGTACTTGCCGGCATGCGGACCTTGGTCCGACGCCCGGGTCTGATACGCCCAGTACACGCGCTCGCGCAGACCGCGGTTGTCGGCATACGTAAGCACGGCCTGCACGCTGGGTTGCTTGAGCGTCACCAGGTAGCCGTCCAGTTGCTGGTCCTTGGCGTACTGGCGCAGCACGGCGCGGCCGGATTCGGGGATGCCGACGACGTCGCGTTCGTCGGTGAGGTGCTCGTGCCACGCGTCGGTGGCGTCGAGCACCGCGTTGGAAAACTCGGTCGACAGCTTGGACAGCTCCACGCCGATCTCGCGGAAACGTGAGCGCGCGGGCTCCTCCAGCGATACGCCGGACAGGCGGAAATCACGCAGCGCATGCTCGACGAGGGCGCGCTCGGGCCGGCCCAGGCCGGCGAATTCCGGAGCGTCGGCGACCGCCTGAACGGCCGCATAGAGTTCGCGATTCTGGCCGACCTCGATCGAGTGGTCGGTCAGCCTTTCTTCCGCCGGACCGTAGACCTTGCGCAGCGCCTCGCTGTCGGCCACCGAATGCAGGTGGCTGACCGGCGCCCAGGCCCGTGACAGCTGCTGATCGAGCCGCTCCTGGCTCAGCATGACGCTGGCGAAATCGCGGGGCGCGTCGGACGCGGTGATGGCATCGATACCGCTGCGATAGTCGGCCAGAAGCGCCTCGATCGCCGGTTCGACGTGCTCGGGGCGGATCTTCGAAAACGCCGGCAGGGCGGCGTCGGCCAGCAGCGGATTGTCTTTGCTCATGGGCACTCCTTAAGGATCAGGCGACCAGCGTGGCGACCACGCGGGTCGAAATCAAGCCGGTCCGTCATGGTTCGAAGGTCCCTGCTTTCGTTTTGTCACAAACCGCGCCGTAACATCGCCGATCATGAGCTCAACGGATCTTGCCGGGTCGCTCGCACGCTATGCCGTCTTTCGGCATCTGGATGCGGGCGCGCTGGCGGCATTGGAACGCGAATTGGTGTGGTTCAGCCTCCCCGGCGGACGGCCGCTGTTCAAGGCGGGCGAGCCGGCGGACGCGCTTTACCTGCTGAAAGCCGGCAGTTTGGGCGTATTTGAAGGTCCGACCGACCTGCTCGAGCTGATCGCCCCTGGCGACAGCACCGGCGAAATCAGCCTGATCAGCGGCGAGGTCCGCCGCCGGACCGTACGGGCGCTACGCGATTCGGACCTGCTGCGCCTGGATCGCGCGGCCTTCGAATCGCTGGTGGCCCGCTATCCGCAGGCCATGCTCGGCGTGGCGCAGGTGGCCATCGACCGCTTGTTGCGACGCGATCGCCAGGAAGCCGTCCCGTTCACCCCTCGCACATTTGCGGTGCTACCGGTCAGCGTCGATGTCCCGGCACGCGCCCTGGCAATGCAGCTGGCCCAGGCGCTGGAGCGTTACGGCAACTGCCTGGTGATCGATGCGACGATCGGGGCCGGACGCGGCAGCGACTGGTTCGCCGAGCGCGAAGCCCAGGCCCGTTTCGTCATCTACCTGGATACCCAGCTCGACCCCCACTGGCGGGAGCGCTGCCTGCGTCAGGCCGACGCACTGCTGCTGCCCGCGCTTGCCGCGCAGCCGGCCCAGCCCTGGCCGGAAACGGCGCCAGGGCATCCGTCGCGGGTGCGGCACCGCCCGCGCCACCTGATCCTGCTGCAACCCGGCCGCCAGCCCGGTCTGGGTTCGGCACATCGCTGGCGCGCGCAATTCAGCGGCGAACTGCAGCACCACCATATCGGCCACCAGGGCGACGTCGAACGACTGGCGCGGATGATCAGCGGCCATGGTCGCGGCCTGGTGCTGGCCGGTGGCGGTGCGCGCGGCATGGCCCATCTGGGCGCATTGCGCGCGCTGCACGAGGCCGGTCATGTGTTCGATGCAGTCGGCGGCACCAGTATCGGCGGCATCGTCGGCGCGGGTGTGGCCTGCGGCTGGGAGATCGACGCCATGACCGAGACCTTCCGCCGCGCCTTCATGCAGGGTCGGCCGCTATCGGACTGGACTTTGCCGCTGGTCGCGCTGACACGTGGCCATCGCACCTCGGCGATGTTGCGCTCCACCTTCGGCGCGCTGGATATCGACGATATGGTGCTGCCGTTCTTCTGTGTATCGACCTGCCTGTCCGGCAATGGCATGAGCGTGCACCGGCATGGCCCATTGTGGCTCTGGCTACGCGCCTCCTCGGCGATCCCCGGTGTGCTGCCGCCAGTGCTGCACCAGGGACGCGTCTACGTCGACGGTGCGCTGGTCGACAACCTGCCCACCGACGTCATGGCCGACGACGGTATCGAACACATCACGGCGGTGGATATCCGCGCGGAAATCACCCTGGCCACCACCGCCGAAGAATTCGCCACGCCGCCGTGGTGGCGCGTGCTGATGCAAAAAGACGCCGACATCAGCCGCCCTGGCATCGTTTCGACCCTGGTGCGTGCCGCCATGGTCAACAGCGAAGGCCCCGCCGAACGCCGCCGCGAACGTGCCGATCTATTGCTGACGCCACCACTGGAACATGTGGGAATGCTGGATTGGAAGGATTGGCAGACTGCGATCGAGTCCGGGTACCGGCATACGTGCGAGATGCTCGAGAAGCAGTGAAGCCGGTTGCTTGGCATCGGCTTCACGTAAAATAACGCCATGAACCCGCTACGCAGCTACAAAGGCATCACTCCGACCCTCGGCGCACGCGTCTACGTCGATCCCGCGGCTACCGTGATCGGTGCAGTCGAGCTGGGCGACGACGTCTCGATCTGGCCGTGTGCGGTATTGCGCGGCGACGTACATCGCATCCATATCGGCGCGCGCAGCAATGTGCAGGATGGTGCGGTGGTGCACGTCACGCACGATGGTCCCTATTCGCCAGGTGGCTTTCCGACCTTGGTCGGCGAGGGCGTGACCATCGGCCACGGCGCGGTGATCCATGCCTGCACCATCGAGGACTACTGCCTGATCGGCATGCATGCCACCGTGCTCGACGGCGCGGTAGTGAAAAAGTATGGTTTCGTCGGCGCGGGCAGTTTGATCCCGCCGGGTAAGATCGTTGGCGAACGGGAACTGTGGCTGGGCAACCCGGCCAGGCTCGTGCGGCTGCTCACGGATAAGCAAGTGGAGCAGCTGCAGTATTCCGCCGAGCACTATGTGCGGATCAAGGACGACTACCTCGCCGGCTGACGACGGTTGCCTGGCGTAAGAAGCCGGCGTCATCGCAGGATTCCCCCAGAAGCCGCCTGATCACCGCGTTATTGGCGGCGGGCGCTGTCATAAATTTTGTTTCAGTGGGTTAACGCCGATATCCGCGGCTACATTATCGTTACGTCAGTATATATCTCCCTCCCATTGACGCCGGCACGCCGATTAAGCAGCGCTGTTTATATGTCGGTGTTTGAAGTGGCATTTTCCATTCGAAGAGAAGTTGTTACAGCGAATATTTCCGCTGCTTACTTTGCTGTTTTGTAATGCTTTTATGATCGCCAATATTTCCGTATGGATTTTATTACATGGAATATTTCCATGAGAATAAATTTTATTATACGACGGGTTTTTCCATCATTTTAAATAAACCGCATGCTAGGTTTATGAGCTGCAGACGGATTTGTCTGCACAGGGGCTGTTCTTCTTTGTACATCCATCGGGAGATATACGTCATGTCGCATCGCGCTTTGGCTCGTCGCGCCCTTTACGTGGCTAGCTTGTGTGCCCTGGGTTTCGCGGGCACGGTTTATGCCGGCGGGGTTTCTCAACCCACGGTCGGTTCCTCCAACACTGTCGTGGCCGATCCGGCCGTGCCACGTCCGGCGGGCACGCCGTGCGTGGTCGAGTTGTTCAGCAATGAAAGCTTCGTCGACGCCGCCAACCACCCGTTCAACTACGCCCCGCCTGCCGGTTGCCAGGGCAACTGGTCCAAGGTGGTGCTGGAAGCGGATTTCTCCATCAGTGGCGATGCACAGTCCGACGCTACCAATATCTGGGTCGGCGGCGTAAATCTGTTCTACGGCAGTACGCCGCTGCCTTCGGCCACGCTGTCGCCGAGCTGGCACGTCGAGCGTGACCTGACCGACTACACCGCGCTGCTCAAGTCCACACAGCAAGGCCAGGCTCTGATCAGCACTCTCGTCAGCGGCAACAACCACGGCACCGTTCAAGGCAGTGCGCGTCTGCTGTTCTATCCCGGCAAGCCGGCCGCGGCCGCGCCGGATGCGGTATACCCGCTGGGTAGCGACCCCGTCGGTGCCACCACCGTACTGGCCACGCCGTCTGCCGCCCTGGCCAAGACCTTCACGCTACCGCACAACGTGGAGAAGGCCTACCTGGATGTGTTCGCGCAAGGCCAGAACTTCGATTCGCTGTGGTCCATCTGCGTACCCGACCAGTATGCGGCCGAAGTGCAAGCCTGCGGTGGCGGCAGTTTCCGCGAAACCGAAGTCAGCATCGATGGTCAGCCGGCCGGCGTAGCGCCGGTGTATCCGTCGGTCTATAGCGATGGTGTCGATTCGAACCTGTGGCAGCCTACGCCGGGCGTGCAGACGCTCAACTTCATCCCTTATCGCGTGGATCTGACGCCGTTTGCCGGCGTGCTCAGCGACGGTCAACCGCATACGGTCTCGGTCAGTGTCGCCGGCGCGAACAATGCTTTTGCCGCTACGGCCGCGTTGTTGGTCTATCGGGATGCCAATAGCCAGCAGGTCACGGGTAGCGTGACGCGCAATACGTTGGCCGGCCAGCCGGCCGCCCCCACCGTCAGCGATACGCTGCAGGTCGACGCGCAGGGCAACCTGACCGGTGCGATCAACACCACGATCAGTCGCCAGTTCGTGATCGAGGGCGTTGCCAATACCTCGAAGGGCCGCGTGCAATCGACGGTGAAGCAGACGGTGGGCTTCGACAGCACCCAGACCTTCACAATCAACGGTACTCAGTATCGCCAGGTCACCAGCCAGACTGCGTCGGTCGATAGCAACAGCCAAAGCAAAATCGGCGCGCTGATCACCGCCGATTACCGCGAAAAAGTCAGCTATCCGCTCAACCTGGACTTCAACGAAACCATCAACGACCAGGGCGGTATCGACATCGCCAGCGCGGTCCAGCAGGGTTACAAGAAGCACCTGGCCCACCGCCTCTTCGGCGTCGACCTTTTCAGTGCCGATGTGTCCAATACCGTCAACAGCAGCAATACGCAGGTATTCGACGCCGACAGCAGTGAAGTGACGAACGTCGGCCAGCAGAGCTCGCAGGACTTCAGCTATACCGATTCCCTGCTGGGCTGCTACAAGGCCTCCCTGACCACGTCGACCGGCGCGCTCGCCAGTTTCACGAATGGCAAGGGCTGCCTTGGCGGCGTAAACCGCGTGTCCTCGTTCACCCATCCGGATGGTTCGCCGGACGGTGGCAACGCCAGCCTGCTCTGGTGATCTGCGCCGGTACGCTCCTCGATCCATGTGAGGGGCGTAATTCCACAGGCGCTTTACGAAGCCCGACGCCATTGAGGCGTCGGGCTTTTTAGTTAGCGAGAGTGCGCGACTGACACTGCATGGATGATTTCAGGCAAAGAAGCCTCGTTTCGGATCCGGGCCGGAAACGATGTCAGTGTGCCGCGGCACCTTGTGCATTGGCTGCCTGGATAGCTGCCGCACGTGCCTCGTCCTGCTTGATCATCACCTGACGCGCGGCATCGAGCTTGCCACCCAGCAACGAGAGCGTGTAGTTGGTGCTGTCGAATTCACGCAGCAATCCAAGTTCACGCTGGGCCTCGTCGAGGTCGTTGTTATTGATCGCGCGCTCGACCTCTTCCGACGCGGCACTGAACAGATCGTGCATGTTCTGCTGGGCGGTCTTGTTCTGCGCATCCAGCTGCAGCACGGAGAGATAAAACTCGTATGCATTGCTACCGGCCGGAGCGACCAGGTGCTTGTCCTTGATCGCCGTGTCGGCCAGGCCGAGCAGAATGCCGGTACCCGAATCGTCCGCGCTGGATGCCGACGCCGGCGCACCGCCGGTCGAAACGGACGAGCCCATGCCGGCATGGCCGACGACATACCAACCGATCGCGCCAAGCACGACAGCAGCCACCGCGCTGGAAATCCAGATAAGCCCTCGCCGGTTGGGCGTGGCGGAGAGAGAAGCGTTCATGACACCGGGGGGATCGGGGGAATCCGTCGCAACAGGAAGCTGCCCCCTGTAGACAGGTCCTCGCGACAACTTGATTACCGTAGCCGGACAGCGTGTCAGGAATGTGACCGGGGTCCTGGCAACACTCAGCCGAAATGTCCGCCCACGATGCGCCCATCCTTGTCCAGCTCGACAAAATACCGACTGTTGTTGGAGCGAAAATCCATCGTGGTGATCGTATTGGGCATCACCAGCTGCACATCCGGATACATCGCGCGGAATTGTGCCGGCGTCGGGTGCGTTGCGATAAACGCATTGAACGCCGTCATGTCGGTGACATAGCCGTGTACAGGCGCAGGGCTGGCGGTCGACATGGTCTGGCAGCCTCCTAGACCAAGCGCCACGGCGAAGGCCGCAGCCAAAAACAGACGATGACGCATGGCGATTCTCCTCGTGATGCCCGAAAGAACGCGCTCCTCGTCATCACCGAGGAGCGCGCTTCGACCTCACCACAAGATACTGGCATTGCCTCCATCAGGCGAACCATCCGGATGGGTGAACCACGACAGGCGATTGCGCCCGCCCAGGCATCCCTTGCCTTCGGTATAGCTGGCCAACGTTCCGGCCGAGGTGGTCAACGATGCCTTGTAGCAACCAAGCAGCGAATCGCCATAGCTGAAGTCCTGCGTACTCTGCTGCCCGCTATGCGACGCCAGGGCGCCGGCAGCATTGAAGACCAGCGTGTCGCCGGTGCTGATGGCGTTGGCGATATCGGCGGTGAACAGATCGATGCCGAGCAGGCGATGCGCCAGATGCTTCTGGTAACCCTGCTTCACCGTACTGGCAACATTGGTGCTGCCGTCCTCGTTCGCGGTCTGGTTGTAATCGAGATAGAACGGATAGCTCGCGTTCTCACGATATTCGGCGGTAATCAGCGGACCGATCTTGCTCTGGCTGACGCTGTTGACGGTGGTGGTCTGCTCGGTAACCTGGCGATAGGTATTCGCATTGATGGTAAAAGTCTGCGTATCGGCAAAACCCACCGTCTGCGTCACCGTCGACTGCACGCGACCCTTGGAGGTATTGGCATACCCCTCGATGACGAACTGGCGATTGATGCCGGTGTTGATCGAACCACTGACGTTGCCGTTGCCATCGTTCTGCAGCGTGTCGCCAATGGTCGGCGTCGGCGGTTGACCGACCAGCGTATTGCGCGTGACTTTGCCGGTGACCTGTTTGGCATGCGCATCCTGATATACCAGCAGGGTGGCGGTGGTCGAGAAGTAGTTGTTCGCGCCTGCCACGCTGATGGAGACCGTGTGTGGCGAACCATCGCTGAGTACGCCGGCAAAGGGGGTCAGGTCCACCCGGTACGGCATGAAGTTGAGCGTTTGTACGCCGGGTGTCGGGCGCCACATGTAAGGATCGATGCCACCGGTATAGACCCATGGATACACCGGCGCCACGCCGGCGGGCTGACCATCGATGCTGACCTCGGTCTCGCGGAAATTGCCGCCGCCGCATTCTTCCACCGTGGCGGCGTATTGATCCGGTACGCAGGTGTACCAGAACTCATCGCCGCTCTGGCTTTGCGCGAATACGTCGAGATAGGCCTTTTCGACGTTGCGCGGCAACGTCAAGGTTCTGGACAAGGTATCGGTCGAGGTGTTGAGCGTGACGGTGCTGCCGATCGGGTCGCTGCCCAGCGGATACACCGCATCGGCCGTCGTCGCGGCAGGCTTGCCGGGATAGAACAACAGGCGCGCGGTACCGTGGATGATCCCGGTATAGGTGCTGTCGACGATGTTGCCGATAAACGTCTGGCCCTGCTGCGGCGAGCGCAACAACGCGGTGTAGTCGGTAAGGTCGCGCTCGACGTGCCAGCTCGGCGCCACTGTCGCGGACGGCTCCTGCGTGGTGCCGAAATAAATGTTCACCCCGCCCAGCCACATCGTCGCGGTGCGATCGAACTGACGCCCGGCCGTTACCGAGAAATCGGCCTCAAGCACCACCTTCGACCAGTTGCCCTGGCAACCCGCCGGTGGCGCATAGCTGAAGGGCCGCGTATTGAAGTCGGTGAACGTAGTGTCTCCGAATAGCTCGACCACGCAGGGCTTGCCGGAAGGGCGTGGCACGCTCGGGTCGGCAACGGCGACATTCGGAGAACCGATCGTGGGCTGCGTTGCCCCATCGGCGAAAACGGTGCCCGCAAAACCCAAGGCACACGACAAACCCGCCAGGTACATAACGTGGCGAGCCCAACCATGCTGCGACATACCCTGTACTCCCTTTACACCCCGGCCCCCTGCCCCGTGAAATTAGCACGCTGAAGGGTATGCGGGACGAGAACGAGACCGCGCGGGATCGTCGCAAGATTATGCGACGCGCGATCAGCGTGTCGCCGCTTCCAGCGCATTCAAATACACCAATGCGTGCGCACGATCGGGGCCGCACATCGCCGCGTCCGGCTTCAGCCCCGAACACACCGCCGGCCGGCCGGGTTGTCCGAAGATCGCGCAGCGGTTGTCGTCGGTCAGCTGCACGCAGCGCACCCCGGCAGGTTTGCCGTCGGGCATGCCGGGAATGGGCGAGGAGATCGACGGCGCGATGCAACACGCGCCGCAACCCGTGCGGCAGACCAGGCTCATACTCAGCCGTACTGCTGACGCAGTTCGTTGTAGACCGGCTCGGTGTCCGGGCGTCGGCCGTGCCACAACTCGAACGCATCGGCGGCCGTTTCCAGCAGCATGCCCAGGCCGTCGACGATGAACTTGGCATTGGCCACACGCGCCCAGGCGAGGAAGGCGGTAGCACCCTTGCCGTAGGACAGGTCGTAGCAGGTGGCTCGGTTGCCGACAAAACCAAACGGTAGGTCGAGTCCCTTGCCGAGCACGCCGGCCGAGGTCGCATTGATGATCAGGTCGAAACTGCCGATATCGTCGAGGTCTTCCCAGTAACGCGTATGCGCACGCTGTGGGTCGCCGATCGCGTCGGCGATCGCGTCGGCTTTTTCGGGCGTGCGGTTGACGATGGTCAGCGTGCGTACGCCGGCATCCATCAAGGACCACGCCACGCCTTGGGCAGCCCCGCCCGCACCGAGCAACAGAGCATCGTGCCCGCGCAGGTCCAACTGGTGACGTTCGGTGAGGTCGCGCACGGCGCCTGCGCCGTCCGTGTTGTGCGCGGCGATGCGTCCGTCGGGAAGCAGGGTCAATACATTCGCGCTACCGGCACGCGTGGCCGCTTCGCTGCGGACATCGGCCAGCGCATAGGCGGCGTTCTTGTGCGGCAGGGTGACATTGGCACCGCGCGCGCCGTCCTCGGCGAAGAAACGGCGCACGGCAGCGGCGAAGTCGTCTGGGCTGGCGTCGATCGTGCGATAGGCCAACTCCAGGCCGAACTGGCGGGCGAACGCCTGGTGGATCTGCGGTGACAGCGAGTGGCTGATCGGATGACCGAAAACCGCGAACTGACCTGCCTTCATGAGCACTCCCTTGTGATGAGCCGACGGCCGGTCGGACCGGCCAAACGTCGATTTTATCGCGGTCGCAGTCCGTGAGATGACTGCCGCCCACACTTGCTTCCACACCATCACCGGATGCGAAGCGATGCGCCAGCCTACTCAATCCCATCAAGCCCGCCATCAGCGCCTGCTCGGCGCGGCGCTCGTGTGGCTGCTGGCCGGCACCACCGCGCTGCTGACCACCCTGGTCCCGGTGCATAGCGAGCAGTGGGGCTGGACCCCGGCGTTCTGGCTGGTCGCGGCGCCCATGTCGGTCCTGCTGGTGCTCGAACCCGGCCTGCCACGCCAGTTGATGGCCCTGGCCCGTTTTCGTCGCCGACCGGCGCGCACGCCGGTCTGGAACTGACGGACCCATAGGAACCCAACCTGATTTTGTAGGAGCGACTTCAGGGAACCCCTAAAAACCTTCCCTATTCGTCATTCCGGCGAAGGCCGGAATCCATTCCTCAGCGCAGATGCTTGCCACAGGCTGCCTGACAAGCGGCAACTGAGGAATGGATCCCGGCCTTCGCCGGGATGACGACAAAAACTGAGGTTATTCGAGGTTCCCTTCAATCGCGACACACGGTTACGTCACGGCTGGTCGCGACTGAAGTCGCTCCTACAACAAGGGCAACAACGAACATTCCGCTTGGCAGTGGATGAAAGCGGCAGGAGGCCGCGAGGGGACTCGTCGGTGGAAAGGGAAGCGGTGCACCACCGGCGAGCGGCATCAAGGGACGATGCCTATGCACCTGGCGACTCAGGGACGAGTCGCCGGCATGACCCTTTGTGCGTGAGGTCGCGAGCTGTGCTCGCTGTCAGGAGTCAGGAGTCAGGAGTCAGGGGCAAAGAAGGCTCCCGCTTTCCTCTTCACTCCTGACAGGCCCCGGAGGGCCGTCCTCACACCTCACTCAATCAGCTATCCCAAGCCGCTTGCGCTCCATCCGGCGCAGGAACTCCTGCATGATCCGGCGATAGAGATCGTCGCCCAGATAGGCGTCTTCCACGCCCGCGTCGATCGACGGATTGTCGTTCACTTCGATCACGACCGGCTTGTCGGCGACCTGTTTCAAGTCCACGCCGTACAGGCCATCGCCGATCGGTTGGGTGGCTTTCAACGCCAGCTTGACCACCTCGGACGGCGCGTCGCGTACCGCGATGGTTTCGAAACCGCCCGACTTGGCTGTGCCCTTGGCGCCGTGGTTGTAGATCTGCCAGTGACCGCGCGACATATAGTATTTGCAGGCGTAAATCGGCTCGTGATTGAGCACGCCGATGCGCCAGTCGAAATCGGTATAGACGAACTCCTGCGCCAGCAGCAGGGCGCTGTGCTGGAACAGTTCGCCAGCGGCTTTTTCCAGTGCCGCCTCGCTTTCCACCTTGACCACGCCGCGCGAAAACGAACCGTCGGGAATCTTCAGCACCAGCGGAAAACCGAGCTTGGCCGCCACGTCCTTCAAGCCCTTGGCGTTGTCGCGGTACAGGATCTCGGTATTGGGCACGGCCAGCTTGCGCGACACCATCAAGTCGTTGAGGAAGATCTTGTTGGTGCAGCGAAGGATCGAGCTTGGGTCGTCGATCACCACCATGCCTTCCTTCTCCGCGCGATGCGCAAAGCGGTAGGTGTGGTTGTCGCTGGCGGTGGTTTCGCGAATGAACAGGCCGTCGTACTCGGCCAGGCGCTGGTAGTCGTTCTTGCCGATCGGGTCGACCTCGATGCCCAGCTCCTTGCCGGCCGAGATAAAGGATTTCAACGCCTTCTTGTTCGACGGCGGCATCGACTCGTCCGGGTCGACCAGCATCGCGATGTCGTAGCGGTAACGCTTGCGCGCGCGCGGCTTGCGCCAGAGCTTCTTGGAGAAGCGATCGAGCTCCTCGGCAAAGGCGTCTTCCTGCGCGTCGTCGAGGGTGTGCAGGCCGACCGGCTTGATCGAGCTGATCTGCCACACGCGGTCGCGCTCGAACTCGATCCGCAGCAGCGGGCACGGGAAGGTTTCGAACACCTGGCGGGCCAGATCCTGCAGCGCCGGGTAAGCGGTCTCGCCGAAGTAGACCAGGATGCCGAAGTCGGTCGTGTCACGCCCGCCCGCCGGCAGGAAGTGGGTGAGCTTCTGGTTGAGGTCATCGATATCCAGGCCGTACAGCGAGCGGCGGCGCAGGTCGTTGACCGTGCGCACCGAGGGCATCACGCGATGCCCGCGTGCCTCGGCCAGCAGCGATACGTAGTAACCCGTGCCCAGGTACTTGTAGCTGCGGCACAGATTGATGACGTGTGTGCGCTCGTCGTCATCGTTGTTGATCGGCTCGCGCAGATAGTCCATCGCGCTGACCACGTCCACAGACGGATAATACGAGCCCCAGTCGGAAGCTTTCTCGACGACGATGACGAGCCGGGTCATGACACCTCAGTGAGCCTGCCCTGGCAATCCGTCGCCGCGGGAGGACGTGAAAATTCGGCGCATGGTCGCCATGCGTTCAAGTCGCGCAGTGTGGCACATAGCCACCCACACACAAGTGTGCGCACTGAAGCCAAATTAAACGCCCTGACCGCTCGCGTTTGCCGCCATGGGAAGGGACCGCTAGAGTGCCGCGCTTGTTCTCCTTCCCCTGAGCGCAGGACGCCACCATGACCCCTACGCCAGCTACCGCCGCCGTCCGCGTGCGGCGCGCCGAACTCTCCGATCTGGACGACCTGGTCGCGCTCGAAGATGCCACCTTCGACAGTGACCGGCTGAGCCGCGCGCAGTATCGCCGGCACCTGGACAGCGATACCGCGCAGGTGCTGGTGGCCAGCGCCAACCATCGTCGTTTTCTCGGCACCGCCGTGGTGTTCTTCCGCAAGGGCAGCCGGGTCGCGCGTCTGTATTCGATCGCCAGCAAGCCCGAGGCGCGTGGCAAGGGCGTGGGCTCGGCGCTGATTGCCGCGGTCGAAGGCGCTGCGCGTGCACGTCACTGCCAGTCGCTGCGGCTGGAGGTGCGTACCGACAACGAAACGGCGATGCGTTTGTACGAGCGGCTGGGGTATCGGCAGATCGGGCGCTATGCGCGCTATTACCAGGACGGAGCGGATGCCTGGCGGTATGAGAAGGTGCTTTAGGGTTAGGGCGCTCGCTGGTGCGAGCTGTGAGGACGCGCCTGGGGCGCTGTGAGGGGTGAAGAGGAAAAGCCGCCACGCTTTGCTCTCACTCCTCACTCCTCACAGGCTGCCCAGCAGCCGACCTCACAGCTCGCACCAGCGAGCGCCCTAACTCCTAAAAAGGTTGCCCCATCCGCTGCTCAGTCGCCTCATCCGCCCGCGCCACCAACCCACCGGCACGCGACAACGTCACCGTGTAATGCCCCTGATCCACCAGCGGCAGATACACACCGCCGCCATAGACCGCATCGACCTCCGGCAACCAGGTCATATAGGTCTTGCGCAGACCGACCAGGTCCTCGGCACCGTCGCGCAGGTCGATGACCGTGCGCGGCGCATGCGCTTCCTGCTCCGTATCGTCGTATCGCCCGGTAAGGCGATCCAGTCGGTAGAGCGGCGGCACGCCGGCCAGCACCGCCGGCAGTTTCCATTTCACCACCAGCGCCTCCAGCCGCCACGCGTCGCCGGAGACGGCCATGTGCTGCACGCTGCCGTCAGGCCGGTGCAAGGTCAGCGCCCATTGCTGCGGCGAGAGGATGCGCGCATCGATCTCGGCAACCGGCGTTTCCTCGTCCAGCAAGCGGTAGCCGTGAATCATCCAGCCGGTGCCGGCCAGCAGCAACGTCAGTGCGAAGGCGACCAGCACCACCACCGCGCGAATACCGGCCGAGAGGCGCAACCCCCGCTGCAGGCGATCGCGCAGCACAAACAGCTGCAACAACGTCACCAGCAGCATGACTGCCGCAAGAATCAGCAGGATGGTCGATGGCCAACGCAGCCAGACACTCCAATCCATTGTTTTTTCCGCCTCACCGAACACTACTGGCGCCTATGATAGCCAACCGCGCCAGCATGCTCGTTCTATACTCGCGCCGACCTGGCAGGAATTCTCACTATGCGTCGTTCACTTTCACTGGTTTCGCTTTGTGCCGTGGCGCTTGCCCTGGCGGGCTGCGGCAACAAGGGGCCGCTTTATATGCCGGCCAAGCCGGCCACGCCCGCGGCGGCGCCCGCCAAACCCGCGGCGCCTGCGCCAACGGCCAGCACGGTCAAGCCCGCTTCCGCCAGCAGCTCGCTTTGAGTCGACGGTGAGTTTGCGCTTCACCAAGATGCACGGGCTGGGCAACGACTTTGTCGTGATCGACGGCCGGGCTCCCGATTTCGAACTCGATGTGGCGCGGGTTCGCGCGATCGGCGATCGCTATCGTGGCGTGGGCTTCGATCAGCTCTTGACGATCGAACCGGCGCGCGATCCGTCCTGCGCGTTCTATTACGGCATCTGGAACACCGACGGTTCGCTGGCCGGGCAGTGCGGCAACGGGGTGCGCTGTGTCGCCGCGTGGCTTTATCGTGCCGGGCTGATGTCGATGGGCGACGAGGCACGGCTGGAGAGCCCCTCGGGCCCGGTGTCGGTCAAGTTGCTGACAGCGACTCGCGTGTCGGTCGACATGGGCGAGCCCGATTTCGATCCCAAGGCCTCACATTTCGACGGCGGCGCACCGACGATCGGCGTAACGCTCGGCCAGCCACCGGGGCCGCTGGCCGGCACCGTGGTTGAGTTTGGCGTGGTGTCGATGGGCAACCCGCATGCGGTGGTCACCGTGGACGATCTCCGTGATCCGGTACTGGAAACCGTCGGACCCGCACTGACCACGCACCCGCGCTTCGCCGACGGCGTCAATGCCGGCTTCGTGCACAAGCTGGCCCGCGACCACCTGCAATTGCGCGTTCATGAACGCGGTGCCGGCTGGACCCAGGCCTGCGGCACCGGCGCTTGCGCCGCCATGGCGGTGCTCCACCAGCGCGGCGAAGTGGACGACAGCGTGCAGGTCGATCTGCCCGGCGGCAGTCTGCGTATCGACTGGGCCGGGCCCGGCCACACCTTATGGATGACCGGCCCGGCCACCTTCGTCTTCGAAGGCGAATGGCTGGATATGGACTTAAGCGATTGATGCCCGGCATCGACTCGTCGCACACTCCGGCTGTGCGCCCCCTCCGCACGGTATTTGAGGACAAGGCATGACCGACACGGCACTCGTGGATCCGCTACAAGCCAGCGACGTGGCCGCTTATCTCAAGCGTCACCCCGATTTTCTCACCGACTACCCCGAACTGGCCGCCCAGTTGCAGCTTCCGCGCGAGCAGGGCCAGGTCGCCTCGCTGGCGACCTATCAGTTGCAGAACCTGCGCGAAAAGAACGCCGAGCTAGAGCGGCGCATGGCCGAGTTCATTGCCGTTGCGGCGGAGAACGAGCAGCTCATGCAACGCGTGCACGAGCTGAACGTGGCGGTGCTGCGCGCACGTACACCTGCCGTGGCCGCTCGCAGCGTAATCGCCACCCTGAGCGAAGATTTCCACACCGAACAGGTGCGCCTGATGTTGTTCGGTGACGCCGCACTGCCGCCGGCCGACTGGTTGGTGCTCGAACCGGGCGGCCGCGCGTCGATACCGGAGTTCGCCGACTTCCTCGCTCATCACGAACCAATCTCCGGGCGGCTGACCCAGGAGCGCCTGCAACGCCTGTTCGGCCAGCATGCCAGTGAAATCCGTTCGGCCGCGGTGATGCCCCTGGGCGAACTGGGGTTGCTGGCGATCGGCAGCAAGGACCCGGATCATTTCCAGCCCGGCATGGGCACGGTGTTCCTCAAGATGATCGCCGCCACGGTGACCGCCGCCCTGGCACGCACGCAGGACGTCGTCTGACGCGCGTGTCCGGATGAAGCCCAGCGAGCACGTGGAAGCCTGGCTCGGCCGACTCGCCGGCGAGCGCAAGGCTTCCGCGCACACCGTCGATGGCTACCGGCGCGACCTGGCCAAGTTGCTGCGCTATATGGAAGCGCAGCAGATCGAGCAGTTCGACACGCTCGACTCGCATCGCATGCGCAGCTTCGTCGCCGCGGAACATCGCGGCGGCCTGTCGCCGAAAAGCTTGCAGCGTTTATTGTCGTCGTGCCGAAGCCTGTTTCGCCAGCTCAATCGCGAAGGCACGCTGAGCCACGATCCGACGGCCGGCGTACGCGGACCGAAGGTGCACCGCAAGCTGCCGCAGGTGCTGGACGTGGACGAAGCGACCACGCTGGTCGAAGCCGACAGCGGCGGTAGTCTGGGCGTGCGTGATCGGGCCATGCTGGAGTTGTTTTATTCCTCGGGCCTGCGCTTGTCCGAACTGATTGGCCTGCGCTGGATCGACCTCAATCTCGATGATGGCGAAGTGCGCGTGCTCGGCAAAGGCAGCAAGACGCGCATCGTGCCGGTAGGCCGGCACGCCATCACCGCATTGCGTGCACTGGGCGAAGCGGAAGGTCGTGCGCCCGAGTCGCCGATCTTCCGCGGCCGCGGCGGTGCACCGATCAGCCCACGCACCGTGCAGGCGCGGCTGAAACATCTCGCGCTTGCCAATGGCTTTGCCAAGCACGTGCACCCGCATTTACTCCGCCACACCTTCGCCAGTCATATGCTGGAATCGTCCGGCGATCTGCGCGCGGTGCAGGAGCTGCTTGGCCACGCCGATATCGCTACCACGCAGATCTATACGCATCTGGATTTTCAGCACCTGGCGAAGGTGTATGACGCGGCGCATCCGCGGGCCAAGAAGCGTTAGAACGGCTCGGACCATGACCGGCGTTTACGTTACGGCCTGTCGCGACTGAAGTCGCTCCTACAAGCTAGCCATGCCTCGCTGAGTTTGTAGGAGCGACTTCAGTCGCGACCACCGCATCATAGGATCGTGGTTGTTCGGTAACCATTGAACCGCCGACGGCCACCCCCACCTCATCGGTTCAAGTCTTCGGAGCGACCTCATGGAATCCTTCCACGCCACCACCATCGTTTCGGTCCGCCGTAACGGCCGCGTCGTCATCGGCGGCGACGGTCAGGTCACGTTGGGCAATACCGTGATGAAGGCCAATGCGCGCAAGATTCGCCGCCTGGGCAAGAACGGCGACGTGATCGCCGGCTTTGCCGGTGCCACCGCCGATGCCTTCACCTTGTTCGAGCTGTTCGAGGAAAAACTCGCCAAGCACAGCGCCAATCTCACGCGCGCCGCGGTCGAACTGGCCAAGGAGTGGCGTACCGATCGCCGCCTGGGTCGTCTCGAGGCGATGCTGGCGGTGGCCGACAAGGATGCCTCGCTGCTGATTTCCGGCAACGGCGATGTGCTGGAACCGGAGCATGGCCTGATCGCCATCGGCTCGGGCGGCCCCTTCGCCCAATCGGCCGCGCTGGCGCTGATGGAAAACACCGAGATGGATGCGCGCGTCATCGTCGAAAAAGCGCTGAAGATCGCCGGCGACATCTGCATCTATACCAATCACAACACGACGATCGAAGAACTTTGACGTGAGCGGTCACCCCTCGCTCCCCATTCCCTGTTCCCCGAGCTAAAGCCATGTCCGAACTCACTCCCCGCGAAATCGTCAACGAACTCGATCGTTACATCATCGGCCAGCACGACGCCAAGCGCGCCGTGGCGATCGCGTTGCGCAACCGTTGGCGCCGCATGCAGCTGGAGCCTGGCCTGCGCGACGAGGTCACGCCAAAGAACATCCTGATGATCGGCCCGACCGGCGTTGGCAAGACCGAAATCGCACGCCGCCTCGCCACCCTGGCGAATGCGCCGTTCGTGAAGGTCGAGGCAACCAAGTTCACCGAGGTGGGCTATGTCGGCAAGGACGTCGAGTCGATCGTGCGCGATCTGGTCGATGTGGCCTACAAGCTCACCCGCGAGCAGGCGATGAAGCGCGTGCGCACCCAGGCCGAAGACCGTGCGGAAGACCGCATCCTCGACGCACTGCTGCCACGCCGTCAGTCGCCCAGCGATTGGAGCCACGATCCCGCGCCGGCGATCGATAGCGACACCCGCCAGAAGCTGCGCAAGCAGCTGCGCGAAGGTGCGCTGGACGATCGCGAGATCGAGCTCGACTTCGCCATGAATGTCGGCGTCGAGATCATGTCGCCACCGGGCATGGAGGAAATGGGCCAGCAGTTGCGGCAGATGTTCCAGAACATGGGCGGCAGCAAGTCCCAGCAGCGTAAGTTGTCGATCAAGGCCGCACGTCCGCTGTTGATCGACGAAGAAGCCGGCAAGTTGCTCAACGACGAAGAAATTCGCGCGCACGCGGTCGAAGCAGCCGAACAGAATGGCATCGTCTTTATCGACGAGATCGACAAGATCGCCCAACGCTCGGAGTGGGGCGGTGCCGGCGTCAGCCGCGAAGGCGTGCAGCGCGATCTGCTGCCGCTGGTCGAAGGCTCCACCGTATCGACCAAGTACGGCCCGATCAAGACCGACCACGTGCTGTTCATCGCCTCGGGTGCGTTCTCGCTGGCCAAGCCGTCGGACCTGATCCCGGAGCTGCAGGGTCGTCTGCCGATCCGCGTCGAGCTGTCGGCACTGTCGGTCGGCGACTTCAAGCGCATTCTGCGCGAGCCGCATAGCGCGCTGACCAAGCAGTACGTCGCGCTGCTCGGCACGGAGGGCGTGAGCCTGGAATTCACCGACTCCGGCGTGGACCGCCTGGCCGAGATCGCCTTCCAGGTGAACGAGCGCACCGAAAACATCGGCGCCCGCCGCCTGCACACGGTCATGGAGCGGCTTTTGGAGAAGATCTCCTACGAAGCTGCAGACAAATCCGGCGAAAAGTATACGATCGACGCCGAATATGTAGACAAGAACCTCGGTACCCTGGTCAAGGACGAAGATCTCAGCCGCTACATCCTCTAAGCCCTGCGGCATTGTCGCAAGTCATTGTTTGTGAAAGCTTAAGTACCGAGATTTCTTGCCCGTTAGCCGGCCCTAACAAGCCGGCGACCCCCCTCTGGTAAAATTGCGCCCATGGGCAAGATCATCGAACTGAAGACCACTGGGCAGCGCGCGCAACTGCGTGAAGCCCAGGAAAACCGCCAGCTGGTCAGACTATGGCGTGAAGAACTCGAACACGGCAGCTTCTGCGGATACGTCGGCGGCGTCGGACGCGAGTTCTTCCTGCTGTGGGTGGTGGGCGACACCATCACCTACGACGGCATCTACATCATGCGTCACCGCGACGTCAGCGAGCTGGAGGTCCCGGACAAGCACGCCTTGTTCATGGAGAAGGCGCTGACGCTGAAAGGGCTGACGCCGACCCTTCCGCTGAACTTCCCGCTGGACAACATCCGCGAAGTGGTGGAAGCCGCAGCTCGCCAGTCAGCGGTGATCGGCGTGCATGTGGACAGCGAGGAAGAGGCCGAGGTCTGCTACATCGGCAAGCTGGTCAGCGTCGAGGAAGACGGTTTCAACATGCAGGAAATCAGCCCCGACGCGGAGTGGTTGCGCGAGGCGTCGTTCTTCTCCTGGGATGAGGTGTCCACCGTCAGCATTGAAGACGGGTATGCGCAGTCCCTGCTCGCCGTCGCCGGTACCGCGCCGCCGATCGAACAAGGCTCCGGCCTGGGGTTGGCGCACGAGTAAGCTTCGGCAACACCTATATCTACAAAAGAGGCGGCCCATGCGTATTCGAACTTTCATCGTCGTTCCGCTGGCCGCCTTTCTTGTGTGTGCCGCCCACGCCCAGGTCTACCGGGGTAATGCGATGCCCGCCGATGCGGCACCCAACACCAAGCAATTGATCGTCACCTACAAGGACGGTCCCAAGTCCGCCGCCGCCCAGGCGGCGAACGCAAAAGTCGGCACCATTTTCGTGCGGCCGATGGGTTCGGGTGATGCCGCCGTAGTCACGTTACCGCCCGACGCGGATATCGATCAGGCCATCGCTGCATTCAAGGCGCAGCCCGGCGTGACGCATGTGGAAGTCAACGCGCGCAAGACCGTCGATCCGCTTCGCGGTCCAAAGCTCGATAAATAGCTCGCAACGTAAATTCATACTCGTACAAGGCCATGGTGAATGCGACGTTCTTGCGTCGCATGCGTTGGTATGATCCGCGCGTAGCCTAACGAGTAGGAGAGCCCAGCATGCTCGGTGTCAACGGTCGATCGCGCCCCCTCCACGCCTTGCGTGTCATCGCCGCATTCGGCGTGATCGTTGCGATCGCCGGTTGCAGCATGATCTCCAAGCGTCACCAGCGCCCTGACGATTTCGCGGTGAAATACGCCAGATCCACCGGCGTGATTTCATCGCCGAACTGGTCCCGTTATGCCGTCGATATCGATGCCAAAGGCAAGAAGACCATTCAGTCGGGATCGCACAATGGCGACGTCAACAAGACTGTGCAGCTGAGCCCGGCGGAATACGACAGCTTCTACGCCGCGCTGCGTAGCGACGGCGCATTCGACGACCTTTCCGACAATCCGCCTTGCCCAGGTCCTGCGACGGGCTACGAAGACCTTTCGTTCTTCGCCAACGGCAACTACGTTTCGATTCCGCTTTGTTCGAAGTCCAAGAAGAAACAGAAGAAGATCGATAAGGTTTGGCAGGATGTGCGGGCAGTAGTCGGTCAGCCATAAATTGCAGTGGGACGGTCGCGACTGAAGTCGCTCCTACAAGCTAGCTGTCCCCCAACTAAGTTTGTAGGAGCGACTTCAGTCGCGACAAACCGTGACGCAACCGCAAGTCACGGCAGGGCTTTACTTACCCGAAGCATCACCCCTCACCTGCCCCTGAAAGAAATTCTCAATCAGGTGATAAACATGCACGCGCTGCCCCGGCAGATTCAACCCATGCTTCGCACCCGGGTACGCCATGAACTCGAACTGCGTGCCGCGCTTCTGCAACTCGGCCATCAGCTTGGTCGAATTGACAAACAGCACGTTGTCGTCAGCCATGCCGTGCACGAGATAGAGCTTTGAAGTGAGGCCATCGAGCCACGCGAAGGGAGAACTGCGCGTATAGCCGGCTTCGTTATCCTGCGGACGACCAAGGTAACGCTCGGTGTAGAACGTATCGTAGAGATGCCAGTCGGTAACGGGGGCGACGGCAACGCCACCGGCGATTTCGTTCGATGCCTTGCTCAACATCATGGTGGTCATGTAGCCGCCGTAGCTCCAGCCGAATACGCCGATGCGATTGCCATCCACCCATGGCTGCGATTTCAGCCAATGGATACCGGCGAGTTGGTCGTCGACTTCAACCGCACCGAGTTGCTGATAGATCGGATCTTCGAACTTGCGGCCACGGCGGGCCATGCCGCGGTTGTCGAGGGTGAAGACGACGAAACCCTGGTTGGCCATGTACTGGTTGAAGTAATCCCCCCAGCTGTCGACCACCAGCTGCGCATGCGGGCCACCGTAATACGCATCGAACACCGGATACTTCTTGCTTGGATCGAAGCCGGCCGGCTTGTAGATGCGGTAGTAAAGCGTTTGGCCGTCCGAACTGGCGATGGTGCCGAATTCGGGCTTGATCAGGCTGTCGCGATAGGCCCAGAACGGATGCTTTTCGTCGAGCGGGTTCTGTTCGATCCAGCTGATCAGCGTGCCGTCCGGCTTGCGCACGCTCACCTGCGGTGGCGTCTGCGAGTTGGAGAACGTATCGAGATAGAACGCCGCGTCGTGCGAGAACTCCGCCTGATGCGTGCCGTTGCCCTGGCTGATGCGCGCGGGTGCTGTCGCGTTACTGCCGTCGAGCTTGAGTTCGTAGACCTGACGATCGGGTACAAACTCGCGGTTGGAGCTGACATAGACCTTGCCGGCTTTTTCATCCACCGCCAGCACACCATCGAGCTGCCAGTCGCCCTGGCTCACCGGATGCTTCAGCTTGCCGTCGATGCCATACAGGTAGAGATGATGGTAGCCGCTACGCTCGCTACCCCACAGGAAACTCTTGCCGTCCTTGAGGAAGGTGAGGTCGTCGTTGAGATTGATCCAGGTCGGGCTGGTTTCAGTGACGAGCACACGCTGCGCCAGTGTCTTGGCGTCGACCAGCCGCAGTTCCAGTTTTTGCTGGCTGCGCGGCATCCATTGATAGCTCAGATGTTTCGCATCGGGCAGCCATTTCACGCGGGTGAGGTAACTGTCGGTGTCCGAGCCCAGGTCGATCCAGCGCGCCTGTCCACCAGCGGGCGCGACCAGGCCCAGCTTGACCAGTACGTTCGGGTCGCCGGCAGCCGGATAGCGCTGGTCGATCACGTCGGTGCGATCGGCATAGACCTCGGTACGCTTGACCGTGGGCACCTTGGATTCGTCGTAGCGCTCGAAGGCGATCTGGCTGTCGTCCGGTGCCCACCAGTAGCCTTCGCTACGCTCCATTTCTTCCTGCGCGACGAATTCGGCCTCGCCGTTGTGCACGGTGCCCCCGCCGTCGTGCGTCAACTGGTGCGCGTTGCCGCTGGCCAGATCGATCACCCACAGGTTTTGATCGCGCACATAGGACACGTAATGGCCCTTGGGCGATATGCGCGGATCGATCACGTCGCCGCCGGTGTCGAGCTGGCGCGGCGCCGGCTTGTCGGCAGCCAGGTCGTAGAGATAGAGCTTGCCGCCGATGGGGAACAGCAGCTGCTTGCCGTCCGGCGACCACTGATAGGTCAGGATGCCGTGCAGGCCGGCAGTGCGGGCCCGCTCGCGGCGCGCCTTTTCGGCATCGGACAGGTGCTCGCCCTGCGGCTCGAGCTTCTTGGAGTCGACCAGCAGATGCGTGCTGTTGTCCTTGATGCGGTATTCCCACAGATCGAGCTGATTCTGGTCGTCGGGCTTGGCGCGCAGGAAGGTGACGCGCGAGCCATCGGGGGAGATCTGCAGGCCGCGGGGCGCGGGACCCGCGAGGTTACCGCCGTCGAAGATCCGTTCGATCGTCAATTTTTCAGCCATCGCGGGACCAGCCACCGTCATCAAAGCCGCAAACAAGAGAGCGCGCATAAAGAACATCCTGATAAAGCGCCAACACAAAAGATCGAAAGATTAAAACGCGTTGTGTGACGCAATACCAGTATGTCCTGGCCTTAGGCTTGCGGCTTGGCACCCTGGCCGAACAGCACCTTGCGCGCTTCTTCGTCCTTGGTCAGGTCGAACCCGTTTCGGATCGGCTCGCCCAGCGCATAGGCACGCTGCGTGGCCGGCCGCGCGGCAATGGTCTCGAACCACGCTTTCAGATGAGGGAAATCGGCCAGATCCATGCCCTGCGCCTCGTGCGACACGGTCCACGGATAGGCCGCCATATCGGCGATGGTGTAGTCATCGCCGGCAATAAAGGTGCGGCCGTCCAGGCGCTTGTTCAGTACGCCATAGAGTCGGCGCGTTTCATTGACGTAGCGGTCGATCGCGTAAGGGATTTTTTCCGGTGCATAGCGATTGAAGTGGTGATTCTGACCCAGCATCGGTCCCAGTCCGCCCACTTGCCAGTACAGCCATTCCAGCACGCCATAGCGTGCACGGGTGTCGGTCGGAAGGAACTTGCCGGCCTTGCCGGCCAGGTATTCGAGAATGGCGCCCGATTCGAACACGCTCAGCGGACCCTGGCCGTCAGCCGGCTCGGTGTCGACGATGGCTGGCATGCGGTTGTTCGGCGAGATTGCCAGAAAAGCCGGCTCGAACTGGTCGCCCTTGCCGATATTTACCGGTTTGATCGCGTAAGGCAGGCCGCTTTCTTCCAGAAACATGGTGATCTTGTGGCCGTTGGGCGTGGGCCAGTAATACAGCTCGATCATGGGAAACCTTTAAAGAGAGCGGACGGAGCTCTGATTTTCGGGGCGTTGCGCCGGCTTTCAAGCGAGAGAACGTCAACGCCGGCCGCAGGCGAGGCGTTGAGCCGTGGACCCAACTCAAAGGATCGGTCCGATGAAACGCTTGATGCTCGCTTCGCTTTCCCTGGCTTTCTGCCTCGTCGCCGTTCCGGTGCTGGCCCAGGACAGTGCACCGACCGGCCATGCTCAAGGCCAGCACATGGACCCGCAGGAGCAGCTGCAGAAGCTCAGCAAACGCCTGCAGCTGACCGCCGATCAACAGAGCAAGATCGGCGCGATCCTGCAGGACCGCCAACAGCAGGCGCAATCCATTCGCGGCGATAGCAGCCTGAAGCCGGCCGACAAGCACGCCAAGCTGAAGTCCTTGATGGAAAACTCGCAAAACAGCATCAGCGCCGTACTGACCGACCAGCAACGCCAGCGCTGGGCCGATATGCGCGAGAAGATGATGGAACGGCGCGAGGCGAAACAGGATGGCCAGGCGGCACCGGCCAGCGGTAAGTAGCTAAACCATCCGGGCATAGCTTTTTTCGTGGGAGCGACTTCGGAAGCCCCAAAAAGCCTGGCTATTTTGTAGGAGCGACTTCAGTCGCGACCGGTTGCGCCTCGCGCTGCACGGTCGCGACTGAAGTCGCTCCTACATGCTAGGCAGCGTTTTTAGAAGCTCCCTGGAGCCGCTCCGACAGAAAGCCACTTTAGTATCTGTTTGAAAAAACACCCCTTTGACGACCGAACCGCACCGGATCGCGTATCCTGCGCGGTCTCTTAAATTCGTTCAAAGGAACCACATGACCCGCGTCGTTGTGGTTGGCAGTATCAACATGGATCTCGTCACCCTGGCGCCGCGCTTCGCAGGCCCGGGCGAGACCTTGCTCGGCGAGCGCTTTCTCACGCTGCAGGGCGGCAAAGGCGCCAATCAGGCCGTAGCCGCTGCCCGCCTGGGTGCCCAGGTGACCATGGTCGGTGCCGTTGGCGACGATGCCTTCGGCGATCAGCTGCGTGAAGGCCTGCAACGCGAAGGCATCGCGCTCGATCACCTGCACCGTATCGACGATTGCGGCAGCGGCACCGCCTCGATCACCGTCGCCGGTGGCGAAAACCAGATCGTCATCGTTCCCGCCGCCAATGGCCGCCTGACGCCAGCTCACGTCGAGGAGGCAAGCGATGCCATCGCACGCGCCGATGCCGTGCTGGTCCAGCTGGAATCGCCGCTGGAAACCGTCGAGGCCACGCTGCGCCTGGGTCAACGCCTCGGTGTGCCGGTCATCCTGAATCCCGCGCCGGCGCAACCGTTACCACTGGAATGGCTCAAGCTCGCACGCTTCGTCACGCCCAATCAACACGAATTGGCGATCCTGCTCGGAGCCGATCCCAACGAAGACTTCCGCGAGCTGATGCGCCGTACGCCTTGCCCTGTTGTGCTTACCCGTGGCGCCGAAGGCGCCTGGTATCGCGACGACGACGAACCGCAATCGCAGGGCGGCTTCCACGTCGATGTCGTCGACAGTACCGGCGCGGGCGATACCTTCAATGCCGCGCTTGCCGTATTTCTCAAGCAAGACCTGGGTACCGCCGTACGCAAAGCCTGTGCAGCTGGCGCCTTGTCGGTCACCAGGTTAGGTGCACGCAACGGCATGCCAACCCTGGCTGCGTTGAATACATTCCTGGAGCGGCAGCCATGAGACGCCAGGGTCTGCTGCATGCCGAGCTCAATCGGGTGATTGCCGCGATGGGGCATACCGACACCATCGTCATCGCCGACGTCGGCCTGCCGGTACCTGCGGGCGTGCCGTGTATCGACCTGGCACTCGTCGCAGGTACGCCACGCTTCGTCGACGTATTCGACGCGGTCTATCGCGAGCTCGCGGTGGAACGCATCACCATGGCAAGCGAAATCCATGCGCGCAACCCTTCGATGGTAGCGCTGGCGGAGCGATTGCGCGCCGATGGCCTCGCCGTGGATGAATTGACCCACGAAGATTTCAAACGCGCCTGCGCCTCCGCACGGGCCGTGGTACGTACCGGCGAAACCTCACCTTACGCCAACGCGATCCTGCACGCCGGCGTCACTTTCTAAGCATTCTCATGACTACCAACCTGGTCAGCATGCACGGCATCCATAAGGCCTTTGGGCCGGTGCAGGTGCTGCGAGGCGTCGATTTCGAACTGCGCGCGGGCGAAGTGCACGCGCTGATGGGCGAGAACGGCGCCGGCAAATCCACTCTGATGAAGATCCTGACCGGGCAATACCGGCCCGATCAAGGCGAGATCCGTGTCGATGGGCAGGCAACCACCATCAGCTCGCCCACCGATGCCGAGAAGCATGGCATCGCGATCATCCATCAAGAACTGAATCTTATCCCCAACCTCACCGTGGCCGAGAATCTCTTCCTCGGCCGCGAGCTGCGTCGCTTCGGCGTATTGCAGCAACGCGCGATGCGAGCCAGGGCACGCGAGTGGCTGGCACGCGTCGGCATGCAGGCATTATCGCCCGATGCCAAGGTGGACACGCTGTCGGTCGGCCAGCAGCAGATGGTGGAGATCGCCAAGGCGCTGGCGCAGAACGCTCGCGTGCTGATCATGGACGAGCCCACCGCAGCGCTGACCGAACGCGAGACGACGACGCTGTTCGCGTTGATTCGCGAACTGCGCAAAGGCGGCACCGGCATCGTCTACGTATCGCATCGCATGGAAGAAATTTTCGCGCTATGCGATCGATTGTCCGTCTTGCGCGATGGTCAGTTCGTCGGCGTACGCGATGTGGCCGGGCTGGATCTGGACGAGGTCGTGCGCATGATGGTGGGGCGCAGTCTGGAGGCGCGTTTCCCTTCGCGTAGCGCCGAGCCGGGGCGCGTGCGCATGGCGGTACAAGGGTTGGGCGACGACTATCTTCGCGATATCAGCTTCGATGTGCGTGCCGGTGAAGTGCTTGGCGTATCGGGCTTGATGGGTGCGGGCCGCACAGAGCTTGCTCGTCTGCTGTTTGGTCTACGCAAGCCACGCAGTGGCAGCATCAGCCTGGATGGCAGGCCATTGATCGTGCGCAATCCGGTGCAGGCGATCGACGCCGGGATGGGATTCGTCACCGAAGACCGCAAGGGCCAAGGTCTGGTGCTGGATCTGTCGCTACGCGAGAACATCAGTCTGGCGCACATTCCCGCTCGCCTGGGCGTGATCGATCGTGGTCGTGAGCGTACACAAGCGCGCGAGTTGATCGAGCAGCTGCATATCCGCACCCGCGATATGGAGCTGGATGTTCGCGCACTCTCCGGCGGCAACCAGCAGAAGGTCGTGCTGGCCAAATGGCTGGCGCTCAAGCCGAGCGTATTGCTGCTGGACGAACCCACACGCGGCGTGGATATCGGTGGCAAGGCGGAGATCTACCAGATCATCAATCGCCTGGTCGAACAGGGCGTGGCGATTGTAATGATCTCGTCGGAGCTTCCCGAAGTGCTGGCGATGAGCGACCGCATCCTAGTGATGCATGAAGGGCGTGCGACCGCGTTGCTGGAAGCCGCTGCCACCACGCAGGAAGAGATCATGCGTGCCGCGACTGGCGGGCATTGAAAGGATTTGTAGGAGCGACTTCAGTCGCGACCGTCAGCTCACAGGTCGCGACTGAAGTCGCTCCTACAAACTAGTTACCTATCGAGATTTTGACATGACTGACGCTACCGTTCCGACACCTCCCTCACGCTTCACCCTGGATAACACGCTGACCCTCCTGCAGCGCCTGGGCTCGGTGATCGGTCTGGTGTTGCTGGTGATCGCGCTCAGCATCCTCAGTCCCGATTTCCTGACCACCGGCAACTTGCTCACGGTGCTGCGCCAGGTATCGATCAATGCCTTGATCGCCTTCGGCATGACCTTCGTGATCCTCACCGGCGGTATCGATCTATCGGTCGGTGCCTTGCTCGCATTTTCCGGCGCGATTACCGCCGGCGTCATGGCGGCGGGGCAGAGCGCGGGGTTGGCCATTTGCGCTGGTCTGGGCATCGGCACATTGCTGGGCCTGGTCAACGGCGTGCTGGTGTCGTGGGGCCGCGTCGCGCCTTTCATTGCCACTCTCGGCATGATGACGCTGGTACGCGGCTTGACGCTTTCGTACACGCAAGGCCGGCCGATCGGCGTATCCAATCCGGGGTTCGCGTTGCTCGGCGATGGTTATGTCGCGCACCTGATTCCGATTCCCGTCATCTGGATGTTCGTGCTGTTTGCGGTCTGCGGCTTTGTGCTGCGCGGAACCGTGTTCGGTCGACATATTTTTGCCATTGGCGGCAATGAAGAAGCCGCACGTTTGTCGGGCGTACGCGTCTGGGCGATCAAGCTTGGTGTCTACGGTCTGTCCGGCCTGCTTTCCGCTTTCGCCGGCATCGTGCTGACCTCGCGGCTTTACTCGGCGCAGGCCACCGCTGGCAGCGGCTACGAACTCGATGCGATCGCCGCCGTCGTGCTCGGCGGCACCAGCCTGTCCGGTGGCCGGGGCTGGCTGTTCGGCACGCTAGTCGGTGCGCTGCTGATCGGTTTTCTCAACAACGGCTTGAACCTGCTGGGCGTATCGTCGTTCTACCAGCAGGTCGTGAAGGGCGCGGTGATCCTGATCGCTGTGCTGATCGATCGCCGCAAATAGTCCCCCCAGACAATCCCCGTATTACCGAAGGAGTCCCCATCATGCGCAAACTAAGGCTCATTGCCGCGGCCACATTCGTCGTCTTCGCTGCCGCGTGCAGTCAGCAAGGTCCGGGCGAAGCCTCCGCGCCGGCCGCATCGTCGAGCGCAGCCGGCGGCGGCAACAAGACCATCGGCTTGGCTATCTCAACGCAGAATAATCCGTTCTTTGTCGAGTTGAAGGATGGCGCGCAAAAGGCAGCCGCGGCCGCTGGCTTGCAGCTGGTCGTCGTCGATGCGCAGGACGACCCGGCCAGGCAGATTTCCGGCGTCGAAGACCTGATTCAGAAGAAGGTCGGCGTGATCCTGCTCAATCCGACCGATTCATCCGCCTTGGCTGGCGCCGTGCAATCGGCCAACAATGCGCATATTCCGGTGGTTACGCTGGACCGCGCTGTCGACGGTGCCAACGTCGCTTCGCACATCGCCTCGGACAATCTCGCCGGTGGTGCCATGGCGGCGAAGTTCCTGTCGGAGCAACTGCAGGGCAAAGGCAATGTGCTCGAACTTCAAGGCGTGCCCGGTACGTCCGCCGCACGTGATCGTGGCAAGGGTTTCGACGACGAAGCGCAGAAGGATGGTCTGAAGATCATCGCGCAGCAGCCAGCCAACTTCGATCGAGCGCAAGGCCTTTCGGTCACGGAGAACCTGCTGCAGGCACACCCCGACGCAAATGCCATCTTCGCTCAGAACGATGAAATGGCGCTCGGTGCATTGCGGGCATTGGACAGCGGCAAGCACGGCAACATCACCGTGGTCGCCTTCGACGGTACACCTGACGGCATCAAGGCGGTGAAGGACGGCAAGATGGCTGCCACTGTTGCACAGCAGCCGAGCGAGATCGGTCGCCTCGGCGTGGAAACTGCACAGAAGCTACTAAGCAATCAGAGCGTCGACAAGAGCGTTGCCGTGCCGCTGAAACTAGTGACCAAGGACAGCGCCCAGTAAGATCACATTACTTTTGTAGGAGCGACTTCAGTCGCGACCGGCGGTTGCGTCACGGCCGGTCGCGACTGAAGTCGCTCCTACAAACTTAGCCGGGTTTACTCTATCGGCGCGGGCGCGATGACATCGCGCTGGCCGTTGATACCCATCGACGACACCAGGCCCGCCGCTTCCATCGCCTCCACCAGACGTGCGGCTCGGTTGTAGCCGATGCGAAACTGACGCTGCACGAACGAGATCGATGCGCGTCGTGTACGCAGCACGAACGCAGCCGCTTCGTCGTAAAGCGGATCGAGTTCAGCGTCACCGCCTTCCTCAGTAAACAGTTCGCCGGAACCTTCGCTTGGTGGACCGGCAAGGATTTCGTCCTTGTAGTCGGGCTCGCCGAACTGCTTGAGCCACGCCACCACGCGATGCACTTCTTCGTCAGCGACAAACGCACCATGGATGCGCTGCGGATAACCCGTGCCCGGCGGCAGGAACAACATATCGCCCTGGCCGAGCAGGCTTTCCGCGCCCATCTGGTCAAGGATGGTGCGTGAGTCGATTTTTGACGATACCTGGAACGCCACGCGCGTCGGAATGTTGGCTTTGATCAAGCCGGTAATCACATCGACCGACGGGCGCTGTGTAGCAAGGATCAAGTGAATGCCCGCGGCACGCGCTTTCTGCGCAAGGCGCGCAATCAATTCTTCGATCTTCTTGCCGGCCACCATCATCAAATCGGCGAGCTCGTCAATCACCACTACGATCATCGGCAGCGTATCGAGCATCTCGGGAATTTCCGGATGCGCGGGGAACGGGTTCATTAGCGGCCGGCCCGCCGCACGGGCCTCGCGTACTTTCTGATTGAAGCCGGCCAGGTTGCGCACGCGCAGGTCGGACATCACCTTGTAGCGGTTCTCCATTTCCGCCACGCACCAATTGAGCGCATTGGCCGCCAGCTTCATATCGGTGACTACGGGTGCCAGCAGATGCGGAATGCCCTCGTAGACCGAAAGCTCCAGCATCTTCGGATCGATCATGATCATGCGCACGTCGTCGGGCGTGGCTTTGTAGAGCATCGACAGGATCATGGCATTGACCGCCACCGACTTGCCCGAACCGGTGGTACCGGCGACCAGCATATGCGGCGCTTTGGCAAGGTCGGCTACTACCGGCTCGCCGGTGATCCCCTTGCCCATCGCCAACGTCAACAGCGAGTCGGAAGCGCGGTATTCGTTCGAATCAAAGATCTCCGATAGCGCGATCATCTGCCGCTGCTCGTTGGGTAACTCCAGTCCCATGCAGGTCTTGCCGGGGATGGTTTCGACTACGCGAATCGAAGTGCGCCCAAGGCCGCGTGCGAGATCCTTCATCAACGCAACGATCTGGTTGCCGCGCACACCCACCGCGGGTTCGACTTCGAAGCGCGTGATTACCGGCCCGGCCGACGCGCCGACCACGGTTACCGGTACTTTGAATTCGCGCAGACGCTGCTCGATCAGTTCGCCGGTTTCCGCCAGCTGTGCGTCATCGATCGACGAGCTCTGCTGACGTGGCGCGGAAAGCAGATCCAAACCGGGCAGAAGAGTTGCGACTCGAGATCGTTGCGCGACGACAGATGTCGCAACGGCCACAGGCTTCGCCGCGGCTTCGACGATTTCATCGTTCGCTGCGTCACCGAGCGCACGTATCGGGGAGGGTGTGACTGCACGCGACCAGCGCGGCGGCTCCGACGCGATCGATGCTTCAGTATCGGATGCCTGCGCAGGGACAGCGTATGTTCCCATCACCTCGACGGGTGTGGCGGGAATGCGTGGCTCGTCACCTGGGAGGTTTTCATGCACTTCAGGTATCGCCCCAGCACGAACCGATGCAACCGATTCTTGCTCTACGCGTTGCGACGCCTGGACCGCGGCAACGATGGCCCCCGTAGAGACCGATGGCGACCTCGGCGCAATTTCACGTCGTTGCGTGGGCAACGCCGACGATAGTCGCGTGGTCTTGGGCAGCAGCCAGGGCTGGTCGATCAGGCGTTCGCGCGGCGCGGGGCCGGTGCCAGACCGCAAAGGCTCGGACGGCTTGGCTGAAGGTTCCACGCTTGCCGGCGGTGCCGGCGCGCGCCGCGGACGCTGCGAACGATCCGCACGGCGCACCGCACCCGAACGGGGGCGTCGCGGAGCACCCGCGCGGGCGAACACGCGCTGTACCCCCTCAACTGCCAGAGCGCCCAGGGGTTCGATGATGTCAGTGACGCGGGCCAGTGCCACCGTCCAGGAGACGCCAAGATACCAAGGCAAGGTGCCAGCCAGCACCACGAGCGCCAGCAAGGCAGTCAAGGCACTCCCCAACGTGCTGCCTAGACCGGTGGCGAGGGCACGACAAACAGAACCGCCGACAGTCGCCCCGGCAGTTACCCAGTCGATGACGACGCCTTCCAGTGTTGCGCTTGCGAGCAGTACCAGCAGCACACTCAGCCAAAAGCGAATGGCACCGGCACCGCCGATCGCCATCGGTTCGCCACGGCGCCAAAGGGGCCGCAGCAGACGCCAGAAGGGTCGGATCAACCAGAACGTAGACAGCCCGAAGCCGCCAAAAATAAGGGAGAACATGCCTGGGTTCGCAAGGACTATCTAGCAAACCCAATATGTTAGCGCCTGCTTGTAAGGTGTGACAGCGAAGCTGTGGATAAATATCGCGCTCGTGTCGCCGAGGTTCATTTCGCGAACCACCTGCGAGTCGGCGGACTACTTGCCAATGCAGAACGAGCTGAAGATCGCACCAAGCAAATCGTCGCTGCTATAGGCACCGGTAATTTCACCGAGTGACTGCTGCGCCTGACACAGTTCTTCGGCGGCCAGTTCGCCGGCACGGCTGGTGTCCAGGATCTCGGCGGTGCGTTCGAGATGGATGGCCACCTGCTGCAACGCCACGACATGGCGGCGTCGCGCACTGAAGGCGCCTTCGCCGCTGCCCGCACCCGCGAGTTGTTTGAGCATATCGCGCAAGGCGTCGAGGCCGGCGCCGGTCTTGGCTGAGATCCACAGCCACATGGCGGCGTCGCGCCGCTCGGCGTGCTCCGGGGTGGCAGCGATGTCGATCTTGTTGACGAGTACAAGGCGTTCCACTGTCGATGGAACATTCGCCAGCAAGGCCACATCGCCCTGCGCGTGTTCGATGTCGGTGACCAGCAATACAACATCGGCACGTGTGAGTTCGCCGTGCGCGCGGCGCACACCTTCTCGCTCGATGGGGTCATCGGTTTCGCGAAGACCAGCTGTATCGGCCAATTCGAGTGCAATGCCGTCCAGTTGCAAGGATTCGCGCAACACGTCGCGTGTCGTTCCGGCGATATCGGTCACGATGGCGCGCTCGCTGCCCGAGAGCGCGTTAAGCAAGCTGGATTTGCCAGCGTTGGGTCTGCCGACGATGGCGACGCGCAGGCCGTCGTTCAAGCGCAGGCCACGTTTCGCTCCGCGCAGCAGTTCGGCAAGTTGCGCACGCAGCGCGTGCAGTTGTGCGGTGATCGCCGGATCGGCAAGAAAATCGATCTCTTCTTCGGGAAAGTCGATCGCTGCCTCGATATGCACGCGCAGTGCGATCAAAGCATGCAGCAAGGCATCCACTTTGCGTGAAAAGACCCCTTCCATGGATTGCAGTGCGGCGCGTGCGCCAGCCTGCGAGCGCGCCGCGATCAGATCGGCGACCGCCTCTGCCTGTGCGAGATCGAGCTTGCCGTTGAGAAAAGCGCGTTCGGTAAATTCACCCGGGCGCGCGAGGCGCGCACCCAGTTCGCAAACACGATGAAGCAGGGCATCGAGCAGCACCTGGCTGCCATGCCCTTGCAGTTCGAGCACGTGCTCGCCGGTGTAGGAGGCCGGAGCGGGGAAGTGCAGCAACAGACCGCGATCGATCAATTGGCCTTCGGCGTCGCGGAATGCGCTCATATGCGCATGCCGTGGTTGCGGCTCGCGGCCCAACAATTGATTGGCGATAGCCGGGACATTCGGGCCCGATACGCGCAGTACGCCCACGCCGGCGGCACCGGCGGCGGATGCGATGGCGGCGATCGTGTCGTTGGAGTGCGTCATGGTGGGATGGTAGCGGCTTTGATTTTCGGTGGTGTGGGCGGCAAGAGCCCCCTCACCCCAACCCTCTCCCCCGGCAGAGCCAGGGGAGAGGGGGCCAAAAGCGCGCAAGATTCAAACTTGCCTCGGTGTGCCCCTCTCCCCTGGCTCTGCCGGGGGAGAGGGTTGGGGTGAGGGGGTGGGTCAATCGAGCGACAGAAAAAAGGCCGCTTTCGCGGCCCTTTTCTTCAAGCAGTCTTGACCTTCTGATCCGCCCGCTCAACTTGTTGCGTAATAAACCATTGCTGGCCCAGGCTGACCAGACCGTTGGTCACCCAGTACAACACCAGACCCGCGGGGAAGAAGAAGAACATCACGCCGAACAGCACCGGCATCACCTTCATCATCTTCGCCTGCGCCGGGTCCATGCCCGCAGCCGGCGGCGTCAGCCATTGCGTGGCCAGCATCACCAGCACATACAGCACCGGCAACACGAAGAACGGATCGGGCGCGGAGAGATCGTGGATCCAACCGAAGAATGGCGCCTGACGCAGCTCGACGCTTTCCATGATCACGCGATACAGGCCGAAGAAGATCGGCATGGTCACCAGCACCGGCAGGCAACCGGTCATCGGGTTGACCTTCTCCTTCTTGTACAGCTCCATCATCGCCTGCTGCATCTTCACCTTGTCGTCGCCGTAGCGCTCCTTCAAGGCGTTGACGCGCGGCTGCAGCTTGCGCATCTTCGCGCCGGAACGGAACTGCGTCGCGGTGAGCTTCCACAGTGCTGCCTTGATCAGCAGCACCAGCACGATGATCGCCAGACCCCAGTTACCGACGAAGGCATGCAGCTGGGAGAGCAGCCAATGCAACGGCTGCGCGATGACCGTGAGCCAACCGTAATTGGTGGACAGCTCCAGACCCGGGACGATCGAGTCGAGCGTGCCCTGCAATTTCGGACCGACGTACAGGCGCGCGCTCGACGTAGCGTTCTGGCCCGGTGCCACTGTCATCGACGGGCCAACCGAACGGATCAGGTAGGTCGGCGTAGCGGTGTCGGGGTTGCTGACGCTGGTAGAGAAAGTGCTTGCCTCGTCGGCCTTGGGGATCCAGGCGACGAAGAAATAATGCTGCAGCATTTCCACCCAGCCGCCGGTGACGGAGCGGTTGAGCGGCTTTTTCTGGAAGTCGGTGAAGCTCAGGCTATCGAACTTGTCTTGCGGGCTGTACCAGCCGGCACCGAAGAAGCTATGCGACGACGGGTCGCTGAAGCTCTGGAACCAGCTCTTGCTGGTGGCCGGCGCCAGGCGCTGCAGCTGTTGATAAGCGTTGCCCTGCCAGCTGGCGCTGCCGGTGTTGTCTACGCGCTGGGCCAGGTCGATGACGTAGGAGCCGCGGTTGAGCGTGTAGGTCTTGGTGACCTTGATGCCGTCGGTACCGGTCCAGGTCAGGTCGACCTTGAGTTCGTTCTGGCCGTTGGCCAGCGCATAGCTGGTCTGCGCGCTCTGGAACACCGCGCGATGATCCGGTGCATTGCCCTGCGAGCTTACCAGGCCGCTTTGTGCGGCGAAGAAGTGCGCCTGATCGTCGTCAAGCAGGCGTGCCGGCGCCGGACTCGGATTGTTCTTGGTGCGCGGCTCGGCCGGGTAGTTGAGCAGTTCCGAACGCACCACGCTGCCGCCGCGCGTATCGATGGTCAGGCGCAGCAGGTCGTTGCTGACGGTGATCAGCTGCGCGGGGTGCTCGTTGCCACCGGTGCCGGTCGTCGGAATCGCCGCGTTGCTGCCGCTGGCGCCGGGTACCGTGCCATCGGCAGACGGTGCCGCGCTGGTGGTGTTGGCAGCTACCGGGGCCGGTTGCGGGCCGTAGTCCTTCTCCCAGTCAGTCCATAACAGATACGCCAAAGCCAACAAGGCGAAGATAAGAAACGTGCGCGTTTGATTCATCGCGGAGCGGTCCGGGGTGGGCGCTACGGCACAAAGCCCGCAGCAAACAAAAGAAATAAGGTCAACGGACCATTGTGCCGGCCGAATCGTCCAGCTTCAACGGCTTGAGCTTGGCCCAGAGGGCATCGATGTCGGCCAGCAATTCGGCACTCGACTGGCCAGCGGCGTGGTCGCGGCCCATAACCAGGACATCGATCGGCGGGAGTTCGTGACGGATGCGACGAAATGACTCGCGAACCAGCCGCTTGAGGCGGTTGCGATCCACCGCGCGCTTGGAGACGCGCTTGGAGATGGCCAGCCCCAGACGGGCGTGATCGAGGCCATTGCCGCGATAACGCACAGCAAAACAGCGCCCGCCTGAGCGGCCGCTGTTTTGGCGTAACGCAGCGAAATCACCAGCGCGGCGGAGCCGCGCATCGCGCGGCAAACCGGCGGCGCGCATAGTCGCGTGCCGCTTACGGGATCAGACGCTTGCGGCCCTTGGCACGGCGGGCGTTCAGAATCTTGCGACCATCGGCCGTGGCCATACGGGCACGAAAGCCGTGCGTGCGGGCGCGCTTGAGCTTGCTGGGCTGGAAGGTCCGCTTCGACATGGCTTCCTCCTATTGGTATGTGGGTAAAAAGGTTGGAAATTATGCAAGGCTTTCGAGTGGGATGTCAAATCCGCCACAATGGGCGCCTCGGGAACCCTGTGGATATCCATGTGGATATCCTCCACTTTGAGCGGCCTGCGTGCTGCTAGACTTCCCGGTCCACCCTGCGCGTAAAGCGCCCCTTTCGTGGTTGAAAATTATTCATGAGTGATCTGTGGCGGCGCTGTCTGGAGCGTCTCGAGGGCGAATTGAGCGCCGAGGACCTGCATACGTGGCTGATGCCGCTACAGGCACGCGACGACGCGGCCGGCATGCAGCTGTTCGCGCCCAATTCTTACACCCTCGACACGGTTCGCGAGCGTTACCTGCCCAAGATCCAGGCCATGCTGAGCCATCTGGCCGGGCATGACCTGGCGGTCAGGCTGGAAGTCGGTTCCAGTGCACCGCGCATGCCGCCCAAACCCGCCAGTGCCGCGGCACCCGCGGTAGCCAAGGCAGCGACGTCGTTCAGCGAGACGGTGGCACCTGCGCCGGTGTTCCACCACAACCTGGATCCGCATTACACGTTCGAGACCTTCGTGGAAGGCAAGTCGAACCAGCTGGGTAAGGCTGCCGCCATGCAGGTGGCGATGAATCCGGGCCGCGCCTACAACCCGCTGCTGCTTTACGGCGGTACCGGTCTGGGTAAGACGCACTTGATGCACGCCGCCGGCAACCTGATGCGCGAGCGCAATCCCGATTGCAAGGTGCTGTATCTGCGCTCCGAGCAATTCGTCGGTTCGATGATCGAAGCCTTGCGCACCAAGAGCATGGACGAGTTCAAGCGCCGCTTCCGTTCGGTCGACGCACTGCTGATCGACGACATCCAGTTTTTTGCCGGCAAGGACACCACGCAGGAGGAGTTTTTCCACACCTTCAACGCGTTGTTCGAGTCCAAGCAGCAGATCATCCTGACCTGCGATCGCTACCCAAAAGAAGTCGACAAGCTTGAGCCGCGATTGAAGTCGCGCCTGGGCTGGGGACTTTCGGTGGCGATCGAGCCGCCGGATTTCGAAACCCGCGCGGCGATCCTGCTGGCCAAGGCGCACGAGAAAAATGTCGCGGTCAGCGAAGACGTGGCGATGCTGCTGGCCAAGCGTATCCGTTCCAACGTGCGCGACCTGGAAGGGGCGCTCAACACACTGGCGGCGCGCGCCAATTTCTATGGTCGTCCGATCACCACGGATTTCGCCGAAGAAACCTTGCGCGATCTGCTGGCGACCCATGCACAGGCGGTGACGGTCCCCAACATTCAGAAGATCGTGGCGGACTACTACCAGGTTCGATTGCAGGATCTGCTCTCCAAGCGCCGTGTGCGGTCGCTGGCACGCCCGCGTCAGATCGCCATGTCCCTGTCCAAGGAATTGACCGAGCACAGCCTGCCGGAAATTGGCGATGCGTTCGGTGGGCGAGACCATACGACGGTGCTGCACGCGTGCCGGACGATCAAGAAGCTGTGCGAAACCGATGCCCGGATGCGGCAGGATTGGGAGCAACTCATCCGCATTCTTACCGGTTGAGTTCGAAGTGCGCCAAGATGGGGAAAACGCTTGATAACCCCAGGGGCAAGCTGTGGATAATAGGTGGACGAAAACGGCTCCTAAAGTTATCCACAGAACACCCACAGTAAGCAGGTCGTTCGGAACACAGTGTAGAAATGGCCTAAGATTTTGTTTTTAAAAGAAAATCTCGGGTTTAAAAGTTATCCACGGCACCTACTGCCACTACTATTCTTTCTTTTAAAAACAGAACAGCAGTAAAGGGGAAGCGCCCACATGCAATTCAGCATTCAACGAGAAGCTCTGCTCAAACCCTTGCAACAAGTCGTAGGCGTCGTCGAACGCCGGCAGACCTTGCCCGTTCTTGCCAACCTGCTGGTTCGCGTTGCCGACGGAAAAGTGTCGTTTACCGGTACCGATCTGGAAGTCGAAATGATTGCCACCACCGAAGCTGAAAAGCTGGCCGATGGTGAGATCACGATTCCGGCGCGCAAGCTGTTCGATATCGTTCGTGCCTTGCCCGATGGCGCCCGCATCGAACTGAAGCTCAACGGCGATCGCATTGCGCTCAACGCCGGACGTAGCCGCTTTACTCTCGCAACGTTGCCGGCCACCGAGTTTCCGACGATCGACGAGATCGAGCTGGTCGAGCGTGTATCGCTACCGGAAGAAGTGCTTCGCGATCTGATGGAGCACACTTCGTTCGCGATGGCCAACCAGGACGTACGTTATTACTTGAACGGCATGTTGCTCGATTTGCAGGAGCACACGCTGCGTTGCGTAGCGACGGACGGACATCGCCTGGCTTTGAAGGAAACGCAGCTTGACAGCTCGGTGTCCGCTCGCAGGCAGATCATCATTCCGCGTAAGGGCGTGAACGAGCTGGTAGGCCTGTTCGAAACCGGCGACGGTCAGGTGGAGCTGGAGTTCGGCCGCAACCATCTGCGTGTGCGTCGTGGCGACGTCGTGTTCACCTCGAAACTGATCGACGGACGTTTCCCGGACTATGAGGCGGTCATTCCGCTCGGTGCCGACAAGAAAGCGGTGCTCGATCGCGAAGTGCTACGCGGGGCGTTGCAGCGAGCGGCGATTCTGTCGAACGAGAAGTATCGCGGCGTGAAGCTGGAGCTGTCTCCCGGCAAGTTGCGCATCGTGGCGCACAACCCGGAGCAGGAAGAGGCCGTGGAAGAGCTGGAAGCCGATACCGTGGTTTCGGATCTGGCCGTTGGCTTCAACGTCGGGTATTTGCTGGACGCGCTATCGGCGTTACGCGGCGACAAGGCACGCTTGAACCTACGCGATGCACAGTCGAGCTGCCTGGTGCAGGAAGATGAGAACGAGCAGGCTCGTCACGTCATCATGCCGTTGCGCCTCTGATTGGCGGTTGTCAGTGCATGAAAGCAGGCAGTGAGCTGGCCTGGAGCGCCGGAGCCGTCGAAAGACGCTCCGGCGTTCTCATATCGGGGTGCCACACTGATGCGCCTTGAGCAATTGCGCATCCGGGGTTTGCGTTGCTTGTCCGACGCCGATCTGGCTCTGGATCCGGGGATCAACGTCTTTATTGGCGACAATGGGGCAGGCAAGACCAGTGTCTTGGAGGCGGCTTTTTTGTTGTCTCACGCGCGATCGTTTCGTAGCGGAGCGAAAGAGGCTTTGTTGCAGAGGGGCGCATCCGGGCTTTCGGTGTTCGCCGAGCTGCGCCATGACGACGATCGACGGGTGAGATTGGGCCTAGGGCGGAGTGGGTCACGGTGGGAAGCACGGGTCGACGGCGAGGGTGTGGCCATCGGGCAATTGGTGCGTGATTGCGCTGTGGTTTGTTTCGAGCCTGGCTCCCATGCGCTGATCGCGGGTGCGGCTGAAGAGAGGCGGCGCTATCTGGATTGGGGAGTGTTCCACGTGGAACAGCTTTTTCTCCCTGCGTGGCGTCGGTATCAACGTGCCCTGAAACAACGGAATAGCTTGCTGCGTTCCGGTGACCTCATAAGCGATGCCTTGCTTGAACCCTGGGAGGCCGAGCTCACGCAGGCGGGTTCTCTCATTGATGCTCAACGGCAGGTCTATCTGGACCTTCTGCGCCCAAGACTGGCCGCGGAGGTTGCGGAGCTGCTGCCTGAGCTGGGCGACATTGAACTTCGCTACAGGCGAGGTTGGGGGGAGGGGCGTGAGCTCGCGGATGAGCTCCGCTTGCAGCGAGGTCGGGATATTGCGCGGGGTCACACGACACTCGGGGTTCATCGCGCTGACTGGTCCCTGGCCTTTGAACATGCTCCGTTGCGGGAGCACTTATCTCGTGGGCAGGAAAAGCTGACCGCGCTGGCATGTGTGCTGGCCCAGGCGACGCTCTTCGCTGAGCGCCGGGGTGAGTGGCCCATTGTCGCGCTCGACGACCTCGCATCTGAGCTCGACGCGACGCATCAAGCATCAGTGGTTCGCCGACTGAGGGCCGCTGGAGCGCAGGTGCTGCTGACTGGAACCGAGCTGCCAGCGGCTTTGCAGGCTGTTCCGGCCCGAGTGTTCCACGTGGAACAGGGGATCATCGCACCCCTGCTATAATCGACAAATTATGCCCCCGTTCGGCCTTTAGGCGCCGTGCTGGGCGGGGCCGCTGGCGCCAGGAAAACGGGCAGGGCATGAGCGACAACGACAATTACGACTCAAGTAACATCAAGGTTCTGAAAGGTCTGGAAGCGGTGCGCAAGCGCCCTGGCATGTACATCGGTGACACCGATGACGGCACCGGCCTGCACCACATGGTGTTCGAGGTCGTCGATAACGCGATTGACGAAGCTTTGGCCGGCTACTGCGACCATGTCATCGTCACCATGCTGGACGACGGGTCGATCAGTGTGTCGGACAATGGCCGCGGCATCCCGGTCGATATCCATCCGGAAGAGGGACGATCGACCGCCGAGGTCGTGATGACCGTGCTGCACGCCGGCGGCAAGTTCGACGCGAACTCCTACAAGGTCTCCGGTGGCTTGCACGGCGTGGGCGTATCGGTGGTGAACGCGCTTAGCTCGCATCTGTGGCTGACGATCTATCGTGATGGCCAGGAACACCAGCAGGAATACTCGCTGGGCGAGCCGCTTTACCCCCTCAAAGTGGTGGGGCCATCGACCAAGCGCGGCACGATGGTACGTTTCCTGCCCAGCACCGGTACCTTCACCAATACCGACTTCCATTACGACATTCTGGCCAAGCGCCTGCGCGAACTGGCCTTCCTCAACTCCGGTGTCACCATCGAGTTGAAGGACGAGCGTGGCCCTGAGCCGCGCGAGGATGTGTTTGCGTACGAGGGCGGTATTCGCTCCTTCGTGCAGCACTTGGCTCAACTGAAGACCGCGCTGCATCCGAATGTGATCAGCCTGAGCGCCCAGCAGGACGGGATCAGCGTGGAGCTGGCGATGCAGTGGACCGACTCCTACCAGGAGACGATGTTCTGCTTCACCAACAACATCCCGCAGCGCGACGGCGGCACGCATTTGACCGGCTTCCGCGCGGCGCTGACCCGTTCGTTGACCAGCTACATCGAGAAGGAAGGCCTGGCCAAGAACGCCAAGGTCGCGCTTTCCGGCGATGACATGCGCGAAGGCATGATCGCGGTGCTGTCGGTCAAGGTGCCCGATCCCAAGTTCTCATCGCAGACCAAGGACAAGCTGGTTTCCTCCGAGGTGAAAACCGCGGTGGAGCAGGCAGTCAACGAAAAGCTGAGCGAGTTCCTGCTGGAACACCCCAGCGAAGCCAGGGCGATCGCCTCGAAGGTCGTCGATGCGGCCCGCGCACGCGAAGCCGCCCGCAAGGCGCGCGAGATGACTCGCCGCAAGGGTGCGCTGGATATCGCGGGCCTGCCGGGCAAGCTGGCCGACTGCCAGGAGAAGGATCCGGCGCTTTGCGAACTGTTCCTGGTCGAGGGTGACTCCGCCGGCGGCTCGGCCAAGCAGGGCCGTAACCGCAAGACCCAGGCCGTGCTTCCGTTGAAGGGCAAGATCCTCAACGTGGAGAAGGCGCGCTTCGACAAGATGCTGTCCTCGGCCGAGGTCGGCACCCTGATTACCGCCCTGGGCACCGGCATCGGTAAAGAGGAATACAACCCGGACAAGCTTCGCTATCACCGCATCGTCATCATGACCGACGCGGACGTGGACGGCTCGCACATCCGCACGCTGCTGCTGACGTTCTTCTACCGTCAGATGCCCGAGCTGATCCAGCGCGGCCATGTCTATATCGGCCTGCCGCCGCTGTACAAGCTCAAGCAGGGCAAGCAGGAGATGTACCTCAAGGACGACGCGGCGCTTAATGCGTACCTGGTTTCCAACGCTGTCGACAACGCCGAGTTGCAGGTAGGCCCGACTGCTCCCGCCGTGACCGGCGAGGCGCTGGAAAAGCTGCTGCGCGACTACCAGCTGGCGCTCGACCAGGTGGAGCGTCTGAGCCACCGCTTCGACAGCAATCTGCTCCACGCGATGATCGAGCACACTGCACTGGAGCCCGCGTTGTGGAACGACGCCAGCGCCATGCAGACGTGGATCGACGGGCTTACCAAGCGCCTGGCTGCCAGTGGCCTGGGCAAGCCGCGTTATCGCGTCAGCCTGCGTCCGGCGGTGGACGAACAACCGGCAGCATTGGAAGTGGTGCGCGACCAGCATGGCCTCAGCCACACCTGGCTACTGCCGCAGACGTTCTTCGCCAGCGGCGAATATCGCCCGATCCTGCATGCCAGCCAGGACCTTGCCGGCCTGCTGCAGGCCGATGCGGTCGTGCGGCGTGGCAATGGCTCGCGTGGGGTGCTCAGCTTTGCCGAAGCACGCGCCTGGTTGCTCGAGGAAGCGAAGAAGGGCCGCACGATCCAGCGATTCAAGGGTCTGGGTGAAATGAACCCGGAGCAGCTGTGGGAGACCACGGTCAACCCGGAAACCCGCCGCATGCTGCAGGTCGGTGTCGAAGACGCCTTCGCCGCCGATCAGATGTTCTCGATGCTGATGGGCGAGGCGGTGGAACCGCGCCGCGACTTCATCGAAGCCAACGCGCTGAAGGTCGCCAACCTGGACGTGTGAACCCAAGGGCCGGCGCAGTCTTGTGCCGGCTCTGTCTCGATGACCGGACGAGCCGCGACCGCGCGAAACCCGTCCGGTCTTTTTTTGTATACATGTATTAGCGCATTAGTACATTAGCGCACGAAGCCATCTGGTGCATTTCTAAAGCCGACGACTCCCCGGCCGATACGCTCGGCTACCGGCAACTCGAAGCGGCTCGGCAAAGCAAAAGTAGGATTTATACGACAACAAAGATCGATATAAGTGCAGGGAAAAACAGGCATATACGCTGGCGTATCCTGCAACTAATTGATATTTAACAACCTTTGCTGCGGCACTGCGACTTGTCCTGATGGGGCACATCAGGTTACGCTCAGTGATCCCCCGCACAGTTTGTGCGAGAAACCTTACACAGAGGCTCCGTCTTTCATGAAGCATGTTCCCGTACTCAAGTTGCTGGCTGGCGCAATCATCGCGCTGACCGTGGCGAGCAGCCCGGTCATGGCGCGCGACAGCAATGCGAATTCGAAGGACAAGGACAAGAAGGAAGCGTTGTATCCGAACGCGACCCGCACGGAACCCAAGCTCGACCTGACCAGCGAAAAAGATCAGAAGGCGCTCAACGAAGGCCTGGACGCGGTCAACGCGCAGGACAAGGAAAAGGCGACGCAGATCCTGCAGCCGATCGCCGACTCGAGCAAAAGCAAATACGCCCAGGCGCTGGCCCTGCAGGGTCTGGCCAACGTTCACTACAACGACGGTGACGTGAAGGGCGCGATCGATCTGCTGAAGCGCTCGCTCGATAACGGCACGATGCCGAACGACACCTACTTCCAGCTCGAGTACATGCTCGCGCAGTTCTACATTGCCAATGAGCAATACCAGCCGGCGCTCGACACCATTGCCAAGTGGCGCGCCGAAGGCAAGAAAGAAACCGCCGAATCGTATGCGCTCGAAGGCAACGCCCAATACCGCCTCGAGAAATATCCGGAAGCCATCGCCGCCATCAAGAAGGCGCAGTCGCTGTCGCCGGACAAGCCGAACGACAACTGGAACCAGATCCTGATGGCCAGCTACGCCGAGTCGGGTCAGACCGATCAGGCCGCTCAGCTGGCCCAGCAGCAGCTGGCCGCCAACCCGAACGACACCACCGCGATGAGCAATGCCGTCGCCGTGCTGATGCAGTCGCAGAAGTATCCGGAAGCCATTGCGCTGATGGAAAAGCAGCGCGCGTCGGGCAATCTGAAAGATGAAAAGAGTTACGTGAACCTGGCCAAGCTCTACCTGGTCACCGGGCAAGAAGGCAACGACGCCAAGGGCAATGCCGTCAAGGCAGCCGGCGTGCTCAAAGAGGGCATGAGCAAGGGCGTCGTGCAGCCGAGCTACGACAACTACAAGTTGCTCGGCGATGCGTCCTATGTCGCCGAGAACAACAGCGAAGCCATCGACGCCTATCGCAAGGCAATGCCGATGGCCAAAGACGGCGAGGCCGCCGTGCGCGCCGGCCAGCTGTTGCTGAGCGAAAACAAATTCAGCGAGGCAAAGAGCCTCATCCAGCAGGGTATCGATAAGGGCGTGCAGAAGAAGGGCACGGCTTACATGCTGCTGGCGGAGGCCGAACGCGGTCTCAAGAACAAGCCCGGCGCAGTTGCCGCCATGCAAAAAGCCGCTCAGCAACCCGAGACGGCCGATAAAGCGAAGGCTTGGCTGAAGCAGGCAGGAGCCAGCAAATAAAACACGGTATTTGTAGGCCTCAGGCCGCGGTGTGTATGCGTTTCGACCGCGTTCAGAGTGCTATACAAACGCCATGTGCTGTTGTACCGTTGGATACTTTCCTTGTACGTGTCTAGTGGCAAATGTCATATCCCTCAGGGAGATGAATTTGCTGCCGGGTGCTGCGACCACGTCATTCCGAATGACCCGCTCCAGAAAATGACAGATGGCCTCAAGTAACGAATCAACCGGCCAAGGGCCGTTCAATTGGAGGCGTACCTGGGCGTTGGCTGTTGCCATCGCGCTGCATGCGTTCGCGTTCCTGTTGCTGGTGGCGCCTATGGCACCTCCGAAGGCAGCAGATAAGAAGGTGGAGCGTACAGTCCAGGTAAACTTCATCGAGCCGCCTCCGCCTCCCCCTCCGCCGCCGCCGCCGCCACCGGAACCGCCGAAGCAGCCGCCGCCGAAAATCATCCAGATGGTTAAGCCGCCGCCGACACCGCCGCCGCCGGCTCCGCCGCCGGCTGTTGAAGAAGCGTCGTCCAATCCGATTCCTGCGCCGCCGCCGGCTCCGCCTTCACCGCCGGCTCCGCCGACGGAGATTCAGGCCAGCTCGGATCTCAGCTATAACAGCCGTAATCCGCCCAAGTATCCGCCGCAGGCCATTCGCCAGCGTCACGAGGGCACGGTTACGCTGATGATTCTGGTCGGTACCGACGGTTCGCCGAAGGACATCAAGGTCGAGAAGTCTTCGGGCTTCCGCGAGCTCGATCAGGCCGCGATCGAAACGGCACGCAAGTGGCGCTTCAATCCGACCACAAGGAATGGGCAAAAGGTTGAGGGTTACGCACGCGTTCCCATCAACTTCAATCTTAACCAGCTGTAATTCCAGTTACAGTCACAGTTCACGCTTGACTTTCCAAGGGTAGCGTTATGTTCTTCCAGCAAACTCCTCCTGCCGCCGGTGGCGGTACCTCCAACGCCGAAGCCATGAAGTCGATGGGTTTCGACCACCTCATCCATAACTTCGATCCGCTGGGTTGGATCGTGTTCGTGGTGCTGGTGGTGATGTCCTTCTCCTCCTGGTACTTCATCATCGCCAATGCCATCCGTAACTCGATGGTCCGTGGCCGCGCCGACAAGGTGATCAACGGCTTCTGGGGCAATGGCTCCACTCAGGACGCAATCCGCGAGCTCGAGGCTCAGCCCAAGGGCGAACCCTTCTCGAAGATCGCTCTCGACGCCGCATCGGCCGTCGCCCATCACCAGCAGGCAGCTGCCGGTGGCGGTCGTCTCGCCGAGTCGCTGAGCCGTTCGGAATTCATCGACCGCGCTCTGCGCCAGGCCGTGGCTCGTGAGAGCCTGCGTCTGGAAGGCGGCCTGACCCTGCTCGCCACGGTCGGTTCGTCGGCACCGTTCATCGGTCTGCTTGGTACGGTGTGGGGTATTTACCACGCGCTGATCAAGATCTCCGCGTCGGGCAATGCGTCGATGGAAGCTGTGGCAGGTCCCGTGGGTGAAGCGCTGATCATGACCGCGTTCGGTCTGTTCACCGCTATCCCGGCCGTGCTTGCCTACAACTTCTTCAACCGCTCGAACCGCTTGACCTACGCTCAGTTCGACGAGTTCGCGCACGACCTGCACGACTTCTTCGCTACTGGCGCGCGCGTCGAGCAGAAGTGAGGGATTGACCCATGGCGATGAGCTCCGGAGACAATTCCGGCGGTCCGATGTCGGAAATCAACGTCACGCCTCTCGTGGACGTGATGTTGGTGCTGCTGATCATTTTCATGATCACCGCGCCGCTGATGTCTCATCGGATCACGGTTGCGCTGCCGACCGCGAATCCGAAGGTTGCGGATAACGAGCCGGTTGAGCCGATGGATCTGGCAGTGAAGCCCGATGGCACGATGTATCTCAACGATACTGAGGTCAACGAGGCCGAGCTGAAGCTCCAGTTTGCGACTGCGGCGGCAAAATCGCCGCAGCCGGAACTGCAGATCCGCGCGGACAAGACCACTGAGTACAAGATCGTGCGTAAGATTCTTGGCGCCGCCAAGGAGCAAGGCATGGTCCATGTCGGTTTCATCACGACCGGCAAGGAGTAAGCAGTTATGGCATTTAGTAGTGGTAGCGGTAAGGGACCGATGGCTGACATCAACGTCACGCCGCTGGTCGACGTGATGCTGGTGCTGCTGATCATCTTCATGATCACGGCGCCGATGCTGACCCATAAGGTGAAGATCGATCTGCCGCAGCCGAACCCGAACGTTGTCAATCCTGACAACCCGCCGGAGCCGGTGCGCCTGAAGATCGATCAGTCCGGCGCGTTGTACTGGAACGACACGCCGGTGAGCGAAGATCAGCTGAAAGGCCAGTTGTCGCTGATCGGCGCGATGGGCGATCCGGCCAAACAGCCGGAAGTACAGATCAACGCCGACGACGCCGTGGCGTATGAGAATGTGGCCCGCGTGCTGTCCGACGCGAAAAGCTATGGTCTGACCAAGATCGGCTTTACCGAAGGCCAGTGATCTTCTAGATCGCAAGCAGCGTTACCCGAAAGCCCCCGCCTTGTGCGGGGGTTTTTTTATGCTCGAAGCGGAGGCGATACGGACAGGCGTCTAGCGCAGGATCTGCAAGTAGTTACGCACCGTGGTGGGCAGCCCTTCGTACAAGGCTTCGCCGATCAAGGCATGGCCGATCGATACCTCGGCCAGACCGGGAATCGCCGCCTTGAACGTGCCGAGGTTCGCCTGGCTCAGATCATGTCCGGCATTCACGGCCAGCCCTGCCTGCTGCGCACGCCGCGCGGTCTCCACGCAAAGCGTCAGCTGTTCCTGTGCCTGGCCGTCTTCAAAGGCCTGTGCGTAAGGGCCGGTGTAGATCTCAACGCGCTCCACACCGATGGCAACGGCCGCTTCGAAACGGGTCGTACCGGCGTCGACAAAGAGGCTGACGCGGCTGCCGATGGCGCGCAGCTCGGCGACCAGCGGCGCCAGTCGTTCGATATCGCCTTGCATATCGAAGCCGTGATCGGAGGTGATCTGGCCGTCGCCATCCGGTACCAGCGTTACCTGGGTAGGACGCACTTCGCGAACCAGTTCGATCAAGCCAGGATAGGCACCCCGTGCCGGGGCGAAAGGGTTGCCTTCGATGTTGTATTCGACGCGGCCGCGAATGGCCGAGGCCAGCGCGCGCACGTCATCCGGTCGGATATGGCGCAAGTCGGGACGCGGGTGCACGGTAATGCCGCCACAACCCGCCTCGATGCAGGTCAGCGCAGCGCGCACGATATCGGGTTCGGTGCCGCCGCGGGAGTTGCGCAGTACGGCAATCTTGTTGACGTTGACGCTCAGCAGGGTCATGGATGCTTTACAGATCGGCCGACGAGACTCGGCACTGTGGACCGCCAACAGTGCGCCAATCGCTAGCGCTCGGCAAGTGTCCCATACCGAAGCGTTCGCGGGCCGCCCCGCCATGCGATAGCGCCGATATGCGCCGCATCCAGCGTGAGCCGGCACAGCTGCCAGGCCTGCGCGTCGTCGTCGTCCAGCCAGCGCAGGTGCAGCCGGTCGCTTTGGATGGCGATGCGCAGCCGATGGAGCCCGAAGGCGATACCCCGACCAAGCGCCTTGAGCACGGCCTCCTTGGCCGTCCATAACTCCAGGAACGCGGCGTTTCGCGCCTCCTCGCCGGCCGCTTCGAGCGCACGGGTTTCCTCGACATCGAAATAGCGCTGCGCAATCTCAAGCGCTCGTGGCCGGGGGCGCAAACGCTCGATATCGATGCCGGGCTGGACGTCGATACCAATGGCAAGGACGGCCTGATCGCCACTGTGCGACCAATTGAAAGACAGGCTGCTGGCATGCGCCGCGGCGAGTTCGGGGCGGCCATGCTCCGACTCGATCAGCTGCACCTCATCGGCGTCGCAGCGCAAATAAGCGGCGAGCAATTCGCGCAGTGGCTCGCGCCCCTGGTGGTGGCCATAGACCATCCGCCAGATGTGCAACTCGTCAGGACGCAAGTGCTCTGCTACTTTCGTTACCGGTTGACCTTCCACTGTCTTCATAAGGCGCATGGTGCCGGCCAAGCGGCCATACACACAAGCGCGCCGGCGAAGGGAATGGCAACTCCCTCGCCCTGGAAGGCACTGGTCGATACGGGGGTATTGATGTGATCGCAGGCTGGTTGCTGTTGCTGGTATCGCTGTCCTACCTGGGACTGCTGTTCGTTGTCGCCTATATGGGCGACCGACGCCCGTTGTACCCGCGCCAACCCAAGCTGCGCCCGGTCATCTACAGCCTTGCGCTGGCCGTCTATTGCTCGTCATGGACGTTCTACGGTGCGGTCGGTACGGCCGCGCGCGACGGCCTGAGCTATCTGCCGATCTATCTCGGCCCGATCATCCTGTATGTGTTCGGCTATGGGCTGCTGCGCCGCCTGGTGCTGGTATCCAAACAGCGCAACATCACCTCGATCGCCGATTTCATAGGCGCACGCTTCGGCAAATCGCACGGCTTGAGTGCGCTGGTGGCGGTCATCGCGATGATCGCGATCGTTCCCTATCTCGCGCTGCAGTTCAAAGCCGTATCGATGTCGTATGCGGTGCTTGGTTCGCCGGATGTTCCGGCCTTCGGCGACAGCGCCATGTGGACGGCGATCCTGTTGGCGGTATTTGCGATCCTGTTCGGCACGCGCACCATCGATGCGACCGAGCACCACCACGGCATGATGCTGGCGATCGCGCTGGAGTCGCTGATCAAGCTCGTTGCCTTCGTGGTGCTGGCCGGCTACGCGTTATGGCACGGCCCGGGTTTGCAAGTCACCGCTACCCTGCCGGTCAAGCAACTGGCCGATGGGATTTCGCCGGGCTTCTTTGCCAAGACGCTACTCGCGTTCTGCGCCATGTTTTGTCTCCCGCGGCAATTCCAGATCGGCGTGGTCGAGTGCGAGGACCCTCGCGACCTGCGTCGCGCACGCTGGATGTTGCCGTTGTACATGGCGATCATCAGCGTCGCCGTGCTGCCGATCGTCGCCGCCGGTCTGCACTTGCCGTCGGTGCGTGAAGGCATGCCCGATGCGTGGGTGCTGAATCTGCCGCTGATGCAGGGCGATCGCGGCGTTGCGCTGCTTGCCTTCGTCGGTGGGTTTTCCGCCGCCACCGGCATGATGATCGTTTCTTCCGTCGCGTTGTCGACCATGATCAGCAACGACCTGGTCATGCCGGCGTTGCTGCGCATCCGTCGATTTCGACTCGACCAGCGGACCGATCTCTCGCAACTCGTGCTGCTGGTACGCCGCATCTCGATTCTCGGCCTTGCCTGCCTTGCTTACGTCTATCACCGCGCCGTGGACGACTCCGCTTCGCTGGCATCCACGGGCTTGCTCGCATTCGCCGCGGTCGCGCAATTTGCACCGGCCATTATCTCGGCCTTGTACTGGCGTGGCGCGAGCCGTCGCGGCATCGTCGCCGGGCTGTTGGCCGGGTTTGGTGTCTGGGCCTATACGTTGCTGTTTCCGGCGATGGATCACACCGCGACATGGTTGCAGACCGGTCCGCTGGGTTGGCATTGGTTGCGACCGCAGGGGCTGTTTCATCTGAGCGGGTGGGATCCGGTGATGCATGGCACCTTCTGGTCCCTGCTCGCCAATATCGGTTGCCTGGTATTCGTCTCGCTACGTTTCCGTCCCAGTCTCGAAGAGCGGCTGCATGCGGCGATGTTCGTGGCACCCTACGCTACCGGTGCCACCGGCGCCGGCGACTGGCGCGGACGTGTCTCGGTGCGCGATTTGCGCACCATCGCCGAACGTATCGTCGGCGACCGCAGTGCGGAGCGCGCTTTTACCGAATACGGCGAGCGCAGTGGCCGCGCGCTGCAAGGCGGCGAGTCGGCTGACCGCTCGCTGATTCAATACACCGAACGCTTGCTCGCGGCGGCGGTCGGCGCGGCCAGCGCGCGGCGTATCCTGATGGGTGCACTGTCCGGTTCGGGACTGGATATCGCCGAAGCGATGGCGCTGATGGACGAAGCCTCGCAAGAACTGCGCTTCAATCGCGAGCTGCTTTCCACCACCCTGGAAAACGTGTCGCAGGGCATCAGCGTCGTCGATGCGCAAATGTGCCTGGTGGCATGGAACCGGCGTTATCTGGAACTGTTCGACTATCCCGATGGCATGGTCTATGTGGGTGTACCGGTAGCCGATCTGATCCGCTGGAACGCGGAACATGGCGAATGCGGGCCGGGTGAAGTCGAGGCGCACGTCGCCAAGCGCATCCGCTTCATGCATGTCGGCTCACCGCATCTGTTCCAACGCATTCGGCCCGACGGTACGGTCATCGAAATGCGCGGTCGTGCTCTGCCCGGTGGCGGTTATGTAACGACCTATACCGATGTCACGGCTTACAAGCACGCCGAGCAGGCCCTGATCGAGGCTAACGAAAATCTGGAGCAACGTGTCGAGCAACGTACCGCGGAATTACGCGAAGCACTCGAAGCCACTGCCAATGCACGGCGCGATGCGGAAGCAGCGAACGCATCCAAGACGCGCTTCCTCGCCGCGGCTAGTCACGATTTGCTGCAGCCATTGAATGCCGCGCGCTTGTTCACCGCGGCACTTCGCCAACAACCGGGCCTGGACAGCCAGACCAATCAGCTCGCCGAACGTATCGATGCATCTTTCCGTGCGGCGGAAGATCTGCTGGATGCGCTGCTGGATACGTCACGGCTGGATGCCGGCAGTTATCGACCGGATATCGGCCTGTTTGCATTGGCGGATGTATTCGACTCGCTGCGCGCGCAGTTCGCGGTAGTCGCCGAGCAGCGCGGTCTGCGCCTGCATGTTGTGCCGACCAAACTGGCGGTGCGGAGCGACCCGCAGCTGCTGCGGCGGATCTTGCAGAACTTCATTTCCAACGCGCTGCGCTACACCGAAAGCGGTGGCGTCCTGCTCGGCGCAAGGCGCCTCGGCAACGAAGTGCGGATCGACGTTTGCGATACCGGCCCGGGCATTGCGCCCGAGCAGCAAGCGCGAATATTCGGCGAGTTTCAGCGCCTGGATCACCCGTCGCCCTGGGGCGAGAAAGGCCTGGGCCTGGGCTTGTCCATTTGCGAGCGTATCGCCGCCATTCTTCGTCATCGCCTGGACCTCACATCGCACACAGGGCACGGCAGTCGCTTCTCGATCACACTGCCGCGCGCGGAAGTGAAAGTTGCGCCACGCCGTGTCGTCAGCCAGACAGTGTCGCTCGAAGAGCTGCCGCTCACCGTGCTTTGCCTGGACAACGATATGGTGATTCTCGAAGGCATGCGCGCGTTGCTGCAACGCTGGGGTGTCGATTGCCGGACAGCGGTAGACGTCCGGCATGCATTGGCGGAGCTGCAGAGCGGACCGATCGATCTTATCCTGGCCGACTACCATCTCACCGATGATATGAATGGCCTGGAGGCGATCGCTCACTTGCGTCACAACGTTGCCCAACTACCTCCCGTGGTGATGATCACGGCCGATGGCAGCAGCGACTTGAAGCAGCAGACGCGTGCATTGGGCTATCCAATGCTGCACAAACCGATTCGCCCGGCCGCATTGCGCGCATTACTTAGCGCGCTGGTTCGCAAGCGAGCTACAACAGTGACCTGATTCCACCTCTGCCGACGTACTCTCTACCTTGCGGCACACATTTTAAAACTACTTCTAGAGCGAGCGACTGGATCGCTTGCTAGAGTCGACGTGCCTCTCAATGAGGCGTCTAAAGGGAGAAGTTTCTTGGGAAGGATTATCCTGGCGGTCATTTTTACCGCGTTGGCGTCGCAAGCAACGGCCAAGGCAGACATCCATTGGTGCGATAGCTGCACAGCGGAACAAGAGAAGGCGCTAGTTCCGCAGCTTACCGATGAGATGGGGACGTTCGATTTCTACATTGGAAACCTCAATACTCGCACTGTTCACAAGTATCAATTGGCGAGGGGATGGTCACAGCCCCCTTGTTCCGGAAGGCCCGGTGATCCCAATTGCAATCAAGAACAATCGATAGGCCAGCCTTCGCTGCTCCATAAGCAGACAAGTCCTCAGGCAACGATTCTGACCTACGTGTATGAGAAGACGGTGGAACCGGATATCGCCGAAGCGTATGACCATCTCACCGAGTTCTATTACACCGCACCGACGGGATGGAAAAAGCAGTTCAACCTGCAGATCATCGACCCGACACAACCATCATCGGTGGGATACAGGAAATTTCACCAGGACGGGAAACGGATTTCTGTCACGGTGGATACCTTCTATGGAACGCAGGAGCTGACGCCAGTCGTCAATTACCCCGATCCACAAGTGAACGTCTATGACATCGCCAAAACCGGCGATGCGCAAAACCGCTTTCTCGACAACATAAAGACGACGCTGGCCCAGCAGATGAACATCAATATGACTTACCTGCAAAAGGTATTGTCCGCGTTGGGCTTTGGAGATTCCTCGAAGATGCCCGGCGTAGGTGTCGTCATCTACTTCAGCGACGGCGGGCAGGTGACATTGAATCTCGACACGTCGACGACCGCTCCACGATACGTGATCAATCCAGGGACGGCGCGCGATTCGCATAACAATACCGTGCCGATCACCCTACGAGAAATCAGCGGCGTGGTTTCCGTCTATGATTTTCGTGGTTCAGGTTCGGCATACGATCAGCCCAACATGCACAACCAACTACGCGGTATTGGGGCCAACGTGGGCCCGGTTCCCTCGGGCTCTCTTCAGTGGAGCTGCGGAGCAAATCCCGATGGCTCTACTGGCGTAACCTGCAACCCCTACTGATTCGCTGGCGCGTGGGCAGCTAGGTGTCCGGTTCGCTCGGTATGCTGGGCACCGCCGTCTGATCGACGGCAAGGTGCCCGGCAGCCAGTGCAACCTGTGTGCGATTGTTGACGCCGAGCTTGCGCATGATCGCGGTCATATGTGCTTTCACGGTCGCTTCGGATACGCCAAGGTCGTATGCGATCTGTTTGTTGAGCAGCCCTTCGGCGATCATCGTCAACACCCGGAATTGCTGTGGCGTGAGCGACGCAATGCGCGCGGCGACGTTCGCTTCATCGGGTTTCAAGGCGACATCGTTGCCACCCATCAAGCGATGCGGCAACCACACATCGCCATCGAGCACGCTGCGGATCGCGGTGATGATGTCGTCGCCGGACGTGGATTTGGGAATGTAGGCCGATGCACCGTGCGCCAGCGCGCGGCGAGCGACCTGCGCTTCTTCATGGCCGGAGACGACGATCGTTGGCAGTCCGGGATATTGACCGCGGATATGCGCCAACGCCGAATAACCTCTCGCACCGGGCATGTGCAGGTCCAACAACAGCAGCTCGGCATCGGGATAGCGTTCGATCAGCTCGAGCAGGTTCGGCACGCTGTCGGCGCTATGCACCTGCGCTTCGGGAATGGCAGCGACAACGGCGCGTTCCAATGCATCGCGGAACAACGGGTGGTCATCGGCAATCAATACGTCGGGCATAGGGCAGCTTATAGAGGAAAGGAGTGAGAAAAGACGGGATCGGTCGCGTTTTTACTCGTTCTCACTCCTGTCCACGCATCACTTGATCAGGCGCTCATCGACCAGGTTCTTCACCACGCTCGGATCGGCCAGCGTGGAAATATCGCCGAGCTGGTCGGGCTGGTTCTCGCCGATCTTGCGCAGGATGCGGCGCATGATCTTGCCCGAGCGCGTCTTGGGCAGGCCAGGCGCCCACTGCAGATAATCCGGCGTCGCGATCGGGCCGATTTCCTTGCGCACCCAGGCAATCAGTTCCTTGCGCAGTTCATCGCTACCGTTCTCGCCAGCGACCAGGGTGACATAGGCATAGATGCCCTGGCCCTTGATCTCGTGCGGGCAGCCAACCACCGCCGCCTCGGCGACCTTCGGGTGCGACACCAGTGCGCTTTCCACCTCCGCCGTGCCGATACGATGGCCGCTCACGTTGATGACGTCGTCGACGCGACCGGTGATCCAGTAATAACCGTCCTCGTCGCGGCGCACACCGTCGCCGGTGAAATAGTTGCCCGGATAGGCCGTGAAATAGGTTTCGATAAAGCGCTGATGATCGCCGTACACCGTGCGCATCTGGCCCGGCCACGAATCGGTAATGACCAGGTTGCCTTCGGTGGCGCCATCCAGGATCGCGCCATTGGTGTCGACCACCGCCGGCTTGATGCCGAAGAACGGCAAGGTGGCCGAGCCCGGCTTTGCGTCGATCGCACCGGCAAGCGGAGTAATCAAGATGCCGCCGGTTTCGGTCTGCCACCAGGTGTCGACGATCGGGCAACGCTCGTCGCCCACCACGCGGTAGTACCACTCCCAGGCTTCCGGATTGATCGGTTCGCCGACCGAACCGAGCAGGCGCAGGCTGGCGCGTGAGGCTTTCTTGACCGGACCCTCGCCCTCGCGCATCAATGCGCGGATCGCGGTGGGCGCGGTGTAGAACAGGCTCACCTTGTGCTTGTCGACCACCTGCCAGAAGCGGCTGGTATCGGGATAGTTCGGTACACCGTCGAACATCACCGTGGTGGCGCCGTTGGCCAGCGGGCCGTAGACGACATAGCTGTGGCCGGTGACCCAGCCCACGTCCGCGGTGCACCAGTAGATATCGTCCTCGCGCAGGTCGAACACCATCTCATGCGTGTAGCTGGCATAGACCAGGTAACCGCCGGAGGTATGCAGCACGCCCTTGGGTTTTCCGGTGGAGCCGGACGTATAAAGAATGAATAGCGGATGCTCAGCCTCGACCGGTTCGGCCGGGCAGTCGGCCGACTGGCCTTCCATCAGGTTGTGGTAATAACGGTCGCGCGGTGACTGCATCGGCACCGCACTGCCGGTGCGCTTGACCACGATGACGGTCTCCACGCTGTTCGTGCCCGGGCGCTGCAAGGCGGCGTCCACGTTGGCCTTGAGCGGGATCTTCTTGCCGCCGCGCACGCCTTCGTCGGCGGTGATGACCACCTTGGCAGTGGAGTCGGCGATACGGCCGGCCAGCGAGTCGGGCGAGAAGCCGCCAAACACCACCGAATGGACCGCGCCGATGCGCGCGCAGGCCAGCATCGAGACGGCCGCCTCGGGAATCATCGGCAGGTAGATCGCGACGCGATCGCCCTTCTTCACACCCAGATGCTTCAAGGTATTGGCGAACTTGCACACTTCTTCATGCAGCTGGCGATAGCTGATGTGGCGCGAATCGTTCGGGTCGTCGCCTTCGAAGATGATCGCGGTCTTGTCGCCGCGCTTTTCCAGGTGGCGATCCAGGCAGTTGGCGGCGACATTCAGTTCGCCGTCTTCGTACCAGCGGATGCGGAAGTCCTTGGGATCGTAGGAGACATTCTTGATCTTGCCGGGCTGGCGGCTCCAGTCCAGGCGCCCGCCGATCTTTTTCCAGAAGCCTTCCGGGTCGTTGACCGATTCGGCATACAGCCGCTGGTATTCCTCCTTGCCGATGCGGGCCTTGGCGGCGAATTCGGGCTTGACCGGGTAAAGCTTGGACATGGGGACTCCTGAAAAATAGTGCCGGGCGCCCGGATTTTCCGGATGCGGTGCCCGGCGATAGCCGAACGCTGACGTTACTGGATTCTGGCCTGTGCCGGAATGACAAGTTGCAGGCTTTGCGCTGCCGATATCGGCCTGGAAGTTTAGCCGGCCGCCAGTGATCGGGACGTCGCCACGGCTTATCGACTTTGGTCGAGTTTCGACCATTGGGGAATAGTCGCGCCAAAGCCGCTAAACCCATGCTCGGCTAGCCATAGCCTGGGGAGGCAAGAACATGGTTTTCAGACGTTTCGGTAGCCG
>Ga0207695_10000208_pt1 | contig 158591 bp, 130 predicted proteins | sample KBSC54metaG_FD_184354 | JGI IMG/M metagenome (GOLD analysis project Ga0207695, IMG submission 184354) | Corn rhizosphere microbial communities from Kellogg Biological Station, Michigan, USA - KBS C5-4 metaG (SPAdes) (version 2) | ecosystem: Host-associated > Plants > Roots > Rhizosphere >...
GCGCTTTGCCGACAAATGCGAGGTTTGTCATGACGATGCGCACCCGGTATTCATGGGCAAACTCACCAGTTCGCCACTGTTTGGAGCCAAAGATGAATCAACACGTCTAAGTCAGGCGGAATTGATTCAGCGGAACCTTCAGGAAAACACTTCGATGGAGCGGCTGGACAAGGCCTGTATCCATTGCCATGAACCACAGTCCCTGCACCAGCCGCAGGGGACAGCGGAGGCGGTGCGCAAGATTTCCGTCGATCTGACGCTGGTTCAATCCGGCTCCTGTTCCTCGTGCCACCGCGAACACCAGGGTCCGGGACCGATGAAAGAACCGGACAACGACAACTGCTCGTCCTGCCACGGCAACCTCGATCAGCAGAAGAAGAATATCGTATCCATTTCTTCGTCCGGTGGTGTGCGGATTCCGCCGGAAGGGTTGATTTCGGATAAGCTCGGCGATGGCATCCGGCGGTTTTTCCCGCCCGTGGTTTCGCATGAGCCGGCGGTCTTCAAGCGCTTTGACACGGGGCACCCGAGCTTCGGCTACGAAACGCCGGGCGCCAAAGATACCGCGAAGATCCGCTATAACCACGAACGGCATGAACAGGCAGACGTGAAGTTGAAGGGGCGCCAGCTTGAGTGCGCGGATTGCCACGTTCCCGGCCCGAGCGGCGTGTATATGCGCCCGATCAAGTACGATGATCATTGCGCCCGCTGCCACTCGCTGCAATTTGATCCGGATTATCCAAAGCTTTTGGTCCCGCACCGCGATGCGGATAAGGTGCATGACTTCCTGCGGAGTCTGAAGGCGCAGTATCTCGATTACGTGACCTTGAATTCGCCGGAGATGACCGATGCCCAACGTCAGGACTTCATCAATGCACGTTTTTCGAAGTTGCTCGGCACTTACGGCTCCTATGCCAAGCTCGATGAAGTGATCTTCAAGACCGGCAACCCGGCTTTGGATTATGATCAGGCGGCAACGGGCTCGGATCGCGTGACCGGCCGGAGCAACAAGGATCAGTTCGTCATTGGCTGTAACAAATGCCACCCTGGTGTGACCTCTCCGGTGGGAAATTCCGAAAAATGGACGCTTCCGACGACCAATATGGCCGAGCGTTGGTTGACTCACGGGCCATTCACGCATGCTCCGCACGTGCACATGTCATGCGTCGATTGCCATGGGGCAGGCAACAGCCTGGTAGACGTCGCGAAGAGCAGGAATACCTCCGACATTTTGATGCCGACGCAAAAGAGTTGTGCCGAGTGCCACCGTCCGCTGGACGAATTCCAGGCCAAGGCTGCGGTCGGCAAAGAAGTGTGGAAGAAATCCGGTCCAGAGCTTGTTGCCCAACAGCGCAAGGAAGGCGGTATTGCCTCTGACTGCCAGTCCTGCCATCCGAAATATCACACGACCGAACGGGACGTGCGACTGCTCGGGGCGGCTGGGCTGCGGTAAAGGGCCAGCCATAGTGGAAGCGGCGGCCCCGCCGCTTGGAAACGGTTGGCTGCAAGATCAGCGCGGATTCAATCTGCGGCGTGGTCCACAACCAAAACGTTCACTGTGCAGGTGCCAGCGCCTCCCCGATCAACTCCTTCGCTCTTGAAGAAAGCGGCAGGGCAAGCGCGTGCGTCCGCGCCCCGTCCGACATCTTCTTCCAGGTCTTCCGAAGGATTTCGACCATCTTTTCCGGAGCGGTTTTCGCGATCAATTCCTCCAACTGATACTGCAGCGTAACGAGGCAAAGCGCGTCTTCGAGGATCTGACACTCCGGGTCCGTGCCGAGTCCTTTCTTGAGATTGAGATCCTGAACGCGGGCGACGATCTCTTCCGGATAGCCGACCTCCCGCAAAATCTCCGCCGATTTCCGCGCGTGGAATTGTTTCAATTCCGCCCGCCAGCGGAGGTATCCGGCTCGTGACATTTCGAACGAATTGCGGGGAATTTCCCAGCGGCAAAGATGCTGGCAATGGGCCGCCAGTCGCAACGGCTCTGAAGCATTTGGCGAGAGGCGCGCCACCCAATCGGAGAGCCATTGTGCGTATGCCTGTTCCCGAGGACGGTTGATCCCGCCCTCGAGGACGAAATTCGGGTCCCGGCTATTCTCTTCGTCGAAGCGGCGCAAGGCTTCCTGAAATGGCGATCCGGCGTTCATGCGGGCAGTTTAGCGAACGATGCCGCAACTTCCAACGGCATTGGCCTGATGGTCACAGTTCCGCAGCTTGTGACAGGTTGAGAAAGGAGATGTGCAAATCCGTTATTGGACCGCGCGGAAGTTTCGCTGTAGAAGTGCAATCCCTTTTTTACACCCGACAATGAATCCTGACCAAATTGCCCGTTGGAATGCCGAACTCCGGAACCTTTCGCCGCTGGAGATCGTGAAATGGGCCGTCGGTCAGGGGGAAGGCCGGGCCATTGTGTCGACGAATTTTCGTCCATACGAAGCCGCAATCCTTCATCTGGCGGTGCAGGCACAACCCGATATTCCGGTGCTCTGGGTCGATCACGGGTACAATCGTCCGGCGACTTACCGCCACGCTGAGGAGGTGCGCAAGCTTCTCGGACTCGACATTCATGCCTATTTGCCCCGGATGACGGCGGCGCATCGTGACGCCATCCACGGGCCCATCCCGTCGCTGGACGATGAAGCGGGCCTGAAGCAATTCAGCGCGATCATGAAGCTGGAGCCTTTCCAGCGCGGCATGAAGGAAATGGCGCCGAAGGTATGGATTACCGCCCTGCGGAAAGTGCAGAATCCAAATCGCGCCGAACTCGATATCGTTTCGCACGACGCCAATTTCGGCAGCCTCAAGGTGAGCCCGTTCTTCTACGCGAGCGACGCACAAATGGAGGAGTATCTCGCGAAGCATTCACTGCCAAATGAATGGGACTATTTCGATCCAGCCAAGGCTGACGAGAAGCGCGAATGTGGCCTCCACGCGGCGTGGGGCGGCGAGGCGGTGAAGCATTGATCTTTGCGCGAAACTTTTGATGAAGAGCTACTATCTCGATCACCTGCAATATCTCGAAACGGAAGCCATCCACATCATGCGGGAGGTGGCAGCCGAATTCGAGCGGCCAGCGCTGCTGTTTTCCGGAGGAAAGGATTCCATTTGTCTGCTCCGGCTGGCGGAGAAAGCGTTTCGTCCGTCGGACTTTCCTTTTCCGTTGCTGAACGTCGATACCGGGCACCATTTCCCGGAACTGAACGAGTTTCGCGATGCGCGGGCCGCCGAACTTGGCGCCAAGCTGATCATTCGCACGGTGGACGAGGCGCTGGAAAAAGGTATTGCCACACAGGCTCCGGGCCAGGTCAGTCGCAATCACCTGCAGATCCCGGTGCTGCTCGCGGCGATCGAAGAGTTTCGCTTTGATTGCTGCATCGGTGGTGCTCGCCGCGACGAAGAAAAAGCGCGCGCGAAGGAGCGCTTCTTCAGTTTTCGCGATAGCTTCGGCCAGTGGGATCCGAAGAATCAGCGCCCGGAGATCTGGAATCTTTACAATGCGCGGCTGAATCCGGGGGAAAACATGCGCGTTTTCCCGCTGAGCAATTGGACGGAAATGGATGTGTGGGAATATATCCGGCGGGAAAAACTCGAGGTGCCGAAGATCTATTTCAGCCATGTCCGCCGCTGCGTCCGCCGGAATGGACAGTGGTTGCCGGCCAATGATCTTGTTCCGCCGAAGCCCGGTGAACGTGTCGAGGACGTCGTGGTTCGGGTTCGAACCATCGGCGATATCATCAGCACTGGCTGCGTCGAATCTCCCGCCGATAACGTGGACGACATCATCGCCGAGATCGCCGTCGCGCGTGTGACCGAACGTGGTTCACGGGCCGATGACAAAGTCTCCGAAGCCGCCATGGAAGACCGGAAAAAGGCCGGTTACTTCTAAAAATCCCAAGGCAACCCTTTCGCTCTTTTCCCATTACCGTGGCAGTTCCTCTTCATCATTCCGTCGATATCCTTCGCTTCAATACGTGCGGCTCTGTCGATGACGGCAAATCCACACTGATCGGACGTCTTCTCTACGATTCGAAATCGCTCATGGAAGACCAGATCGAGGCGCTGGAGCGTTCCGCGGATATTACCGGCGGCGGCCAGATCAACCTGGCAAATCTGACCGATGGCCTCCGTGCCGAACGCGAGCAGGGGATCACGATCGACGTGGCCTACCGCTATTTTGCGACGCCGCGGCGGAAGTTTATCATCGCGGATACTCCCGGGCACGTGCAGTACACGCGTAACATGGTCACAGGTGCATCGACCGCGAACTTGTCCATCGTTCTCGTCGATGCGCGTCTCGGCGCCATCGAACAGAGCCGTCGCCACACTTGCATCGCTTCGCTGCTGCGCACGCCGCACCTCGTGGTGGCGATCAACAAGATGGATCTGGTCGGATGGAGCGAAGAGCGCTTTGCGGAAATCCGCGGACAGTTCGAGGAATTCCTGCCGCGCCTCGATATTCGCGACGTCAAATTCATCCCGGTGAGCGCACTGAATGGCGACAATGTGGTGGATCACTCACCGAATACGCCGTGGTATTCCGGGCCATCGCTGCTTGGACACCTCGAATCGGTGCACATCGGTAGTGACTGGAACCTGAGCAATTTCCGGATGCCCGTGCAATGGGTGAACCGGCCGAATAATCCGAAGGATCCTTCCCTGCATGATTTTCGCGGCTTCAGCGGACAGATCGCAGGCGGTGTGGTTCGCGTCGGACAAAACGTCATGGTGTTGCCCAGTGGATTCAGCAGCCGCGTGAAAGAGATTTGGACTTACGACGGCCGTCTCGAAGAAGCATTTTGCCCGCAGTCCGTCACGCTCGTGCTTGAGCATGATATCGATGTCAGCCGGGGCGACGTGATCGTCGACCCGGAGGACCTGCCCGGCTGTAGCACGATATTGCACGCCAAGGTTTGCTGGATGCATCCGCGTTCGCTTCAGGCCGGTCGCAAATACCTGCTTAAGCACCTCAACCAGACGGTGCAGGCGGTTGTGACGAAGATCGAGCATCGCATCAATGTCTCCACGCTGGAGCCAGAGCCCGAGGCACCGGAGCTGGCGATGAACGATATCGGAGAAATCCGGCTGACGACGTCGAAGCCGATCGTTTTCGACGGATATGCCAACAACCGGCTGACCGGCTCCTTTATCCTCGTTGAGCAAGGCACCAACTCAACCGTTGCCGCCGGCATGCTCTATCCGCCGACGGAAGTTGCGGAACCGGAGTATAAGGACTTCTCGATTTAAGGATCCTGGGCCCGTCCCCAGGTTGGCTAACCTGGGGACGGGTCGAGAGAAATGGAGCTAAGTCGAAATTCGTTTTTATGTTGAATTGAGAATCAATTCAAAGGTCTGGTGCGCATTCCGGTGATTGCCTGTAGGCTTTTCGCCTCCAGCTTCCCTGCATTATGCACTTCCCCTCACTTTTTGTTTCCGGACTCCTTTGCCTTGCGGCGGCCGTCTCCAGCTCCGCCGCGGAAAAACACTATCTCTACGCGAGTTCTCCCGATGCAGCGCAAAATGCGGGGCATTCCGGGAATGGCATCCTGATTTTCGATATCGACGACGGACATAAGTTCGTTCGCCGGATCGATATTCCGATGTTCAAGGAAGGGATCCGCGGAATGACGGGAAATGCAGCAAACCACTGTCTCTACTACTCCACGACCAGCCATGGTCTCGGTTGCTTCGATCTGGAGACGGAGAAGGTGGTGTGGGAGCAGCATTTCGATATCGGGTGCGATCGAACGTCGATTACGCCCGACGGCAAGAAGCTGTATGTGCCGAGCGGTTGGTGGTATCGCGACCCAGCCACGAGTGGTTTTCTGGTAGTCGATCCGGCGAACGGTTCACTTACCGCGCGGCTTCCAGTGAACGCGCCCGCCGCGCATAACAGCATTACCAGTCTGGACGGGCAGTTTGCCTTTCTCGGTTGTGATACCACCTTCACGATCTTCCGCACGAGCGACAATTCCATCGTTCGACGGGTCAAGCCGGTCGGTGAATCCGGCGTCTTCCCATTTACCGTCGATAGCCGGAATCACTTTGCTTACGTCTGCCTCGGCAAGCATGTCGGGGTGGATATCGTGAACATCGAGACGGGCGAAGTAGTGAACCGTCTCCTGGCGGGAGATGCGCCGATTGCGCATCGCACGCACGGCGCCGCCCTGACTCCCGACGAATCAGAGCTGTGGATCAGCGATCAGGAAGACAAAAAGCTCTTTGTTTTCGATGCGACCCAGATGCCGCCGAAACCAAAAGCCGAAGTGCCGTTGAGCGTGGGTGGGCATGGCTGGATCTGCTTTTCCCTGGATGGCCGCTATGCGTGGTGCCACACGCCGGACGTGATCGACGCCCGTAGCAAACAAGTCGTGGCAACCCTGAAGGATGAGAGCGGAGCACCGTTCGCCAGTTCGAAATTTATCGAGGTCGATTTCGATGGACCAAAAGTCACGCGGGTGGGTTGTGAGTTTGGCTTGGGAAGGAAAGAAGTCGCCGCGGTGAAGTAGCAACGTTGGCTTCAGTCGCCGGACAGGTGTTTCACGAAGCGGCGGCATTCCATGTGAAATCCTGCTCTTTCGTAGAAGGCATGGGCGTCTGCGCGATGATCTCCGCTCGTTACCTCCATGCGAAGGCAGCCGCGTGTACGTGCATGTTCTTCGGCAGCAGAGACCAGAAGTTGTCCAACTCCACGACGACGATGACTGGGAGAAACGACGAGACTTGTAATCCTCCCAAGGCCGCCATCCGCATGAAAAAGCGGAATGAGATGGAATGAGAGCACGCCGGCAATTTCGTCTCGAAATTGAGCAACCCATACGACCGAGGAATCTTCGAGGGACAGCGTTCTGATGCGTTGCTCCGTCTGTTCTACCGATGCAGGATAGCCCAGCACGGCAAGCAAAACGGCAATCTGGCGCGCGTCGGTTGGCTCAGCTCTGCGGATGATAATCTGCTCTCCGGGCGAATCTGCGGTGCTCATTTTGGTCGCGCAAAATCGTACGCCTCCGCCCAATATTTCCACATGGCATTTCTACGACCGTTGTCTGGCATTTCACGGTGCTTTCTCGTCATAGCCGCGATGATTGCAGTTCTGTCGGGCACAGTTGAAGCCCGTGAGCGGTCGGAACTGCACCTCTTGTGCTGGTCAGAGTATGTTCCGCAAACCGTGATTGATCGTTTCTCCAGGAAGACCGGCGCTCGAGTACTTGTGGAGAACTATAATTCCAACGAGCAAATGCTGGCGAAGCTTCGAGCCAGGCCGGGTTACTTTGATTTGATTCAGCCCAGCGGCTTTTATGTCGAAACGCTGGCCAGGGAAAACATGCTGGAGCCGTTGGATATTGCGCGGATCCCAAACATACGAAACCTCGACCCGAGGTTCCGGCGGGCGGCGCATGATTTGAAAGGGGAGTTTAGTGTTCCGTGGATGTCAGGAACAGTCGGGATCGTGGTCAATACGACCCGAGTGAAGACGCCGGTAAGAGATTGGTCGGGTGTGTTCGACGGCAGTCACGCGGGGAGGATCGTCATCGTGGATGATCCTCGTGAAATGGTGGCCTGGGCTTTGGCCAGTCTGGATCTCCCGATCACCGATGTAAGTGAGCGGGCGCTCGCGCGTGTTGAGCCAGTGTTGAGGAGATGGCTGCCACAAGTCGCCATATTCGACTCCGACAGCCCAAAGTCCGCCATGCTCGATGGGCGCGCCGATATCGGTGTGATGTGGAGTGGCGAAGCCGCGCTTCTGTGGGCAAAGAACAGGCGCTTCAAATACATCCTCCCGAAACGTGGCGCCCATCGCTTCATCGATAGCCTGGCAATTCCGCATCGCGCTCCGCACAAACTTCTGGCCGAGCAGTTCATCGACTTCTGCCTGGATCCAAAGATGAGCGTGCTCATTAGCAATGCCTACCCTTACACGAATCCAAATCGTGCCGCACGACGCCTGCTCACTCCCGCGCAGCTCGCGAATCCCGCAAGTTATCCGCCGGGAGATCCCAATTTGCCGACATTGCGAAATGAAGGCAATACGACGCCTGCGGTCGCAGCCTTTGTGGCCAAGGTGCGGAAGAGTCTGTCAAAAGCGAGATAGCGTCGCCGGCACTGGGCCGGCGGGAGCTAAGCTGCTTTCCCGGCGCTCAAACCAAATGCGTCATGCGCGAGTCTGGCGGCTTCGGCGATGCGCGCTTCGTCGATGATGACCGCCGTCTTGATCTCGCTGGTCGAGATCATCTGGATATTGATGCCGCCATTGCTCAATGCTTCGAATAGCTTGGCCGCGACGCCGGAGTGTGAGCGCATGCCGATGCCCACGATCGAGAGCTTGGCGATTCCATCCTGAGCGATGAGCTTTTTGGAACCGATGGCTTCGACGATGGGGGCCAGGGCGGCTGTCGCCTTGGGCAATTCATCCTTGTTCAGTGTAAAGGAGATGTCGGTCGTGCCGGCGACGCTGACGTTCTGCACGATCATATCGATGATGATATTTGCCGTGGAGAGGGCATTGAAAACCTTCGCGGCAATGCCGGGCGTGTCGGGGACATGCGCCACGGTGACCTTGGCTTGATTCTTTTCGAGACTGACGCCGCGGACGACGACGGATTCCATGCTCATAGTTTCTTCCTTCACGATGGTGCCAGGATTGTTGTTGAAGCTGCTGCGGACCTCGAAGACCACGCCAAATTTTTTGGCGAACTCGACCGAACGGGATTGCATGACTTTCGAGCCGCTCGAAGCCATTTCCAGCATTTCGTCGTAGGAAATCTCATCGATCTTCTGGGCCGTGGGGACGACGCGCGGATCGCAGGTGTAGACGCCATCCACGTCGGTAAAGATCTGGCATAGGTCGGCCTTGACCGCTGAAGCGATGGCGATGGCCGTAAGATCTGAGCCGCCGCGGCCGAGCGTGGTGATGCGTCCATCGGTCGTTTCTCCCTGGAATCCCGCCACGATGACGATATTGCCGTCATTCAGGTGCTGATGAACCTGTTTGGGCGTGATGTTGGCAATCTTTGCCCTGGTATGCACGCCATCCGTGATGATGCCGGCTTGTGCGCCGGTGAGAGAGACGGCTTTTTTTCCGAGTCCATTGATCGCCATGGCCGTGAGGGCGATAGTCGTCTGTTCACCCGTCGCCAGAAGAACGTCCATTTCCCGTTCCGTAGGGTTCGAAGACACGTCGCGGGCGAGCTTGATGAGGCCGTCGGTGACGCCGCTCATGGCGGAAACGACGACCACCACCTGGTGGCCCGCCTCTTGCGTGGCGATCACTCTGCGGGCGACGTTCAGGATGCGTTCGGGATTGCCGACGCTGGTGCCGCCGTATTTTTGGACGATGATGGACATCTGGTTTTGGCTCTGCGGAAAAAGTCGGGGATCATCGACGCGAACCGCTTGTGCTGTCAATGCCGTGAAATAAAAACCGCCGGAGCGGGAAGCCTTATAAAATTACGCGGCTTCGAAGCTCTCATACCCGTTTGCGCGGGCCCTATTAATTACGGAGAGGATTTCGGTGTCGGACTCGGCTTGGGAGATGCCTTTGAATCAACGGCTTTTTTGGTTTCGTAGATCATCAAATACTCGTATTCGGCGAGTTCTCCGGAATGCTTGCGGATGCGCAATGTGGATGCGTTCCGTGAAATCAACGTGAGTTCGTCGATAAGCTGTCCGTCTTCAGTCAAGATCTTGAGCCGCCCGGAAACAATCTTCCAACGGTACGCCGGCAGAATGACCGAGCATTGACCATTTTTGACTTTGCCCAGCGTGGCTGGAACACCACCACCCTCGAAAAAGGCGAAGCGTTCGATCCGGGTTTGGTCGTTAAGCGTCATGCTAAGACCGATGACATCCTTTGACGTCCACGGAATATGATCCAGATTCGGCTTGGCCATTCCCAGCCGGCCAATACAGGCAAAAATGAGGAGGAAGAAGACTGCTCGGAACGATTGCACGAATGGAAAAAGAAGTTATGGCAAGGCGCGGACTTCAATGTCTCGGAAGCTGGCCTTCGTCATGCAGGTGCCGATGGAATAATCTTTACCGGTTTTGATCGGATCGGGATCTGTCCAGGAACCGATCGCTTGACCATTCCTGGTCAGATCAATCGTACCAGAGGCGGTATCGTAGACGATGCGCAGATCGATCCACTGACCATTCACCGGAGTCGACGGGAACTTTTTCATTTCCTTGGTCTTGTCGTCCGTGACCTTGACGATGGTCATGTCCGCATGGCCTTTTTCGTTCAGGCCATCGACAATGAGGTAAGCGTTGCCGCGCTCCGTTTTTTCGCCGTCATCGCACATGATATAGATCGTCGTGCAGGCGGATTTTCCACCGTAGTATTTCTCTTTCACCCGGTACTCCATTTTGCCGCTTTGGGGGAGCGGCATGTAGGCGTTCGTGCAGCCATCCTTGTTATCATGCTGCTCGATTTCGGTGTCTCCGGTCACGGTCCATTTTCCTCGAGGCATTTTCCATCCGGCGCGGAAGCTTTGGATGTGAGATGCGGGAACTGCACCGGAGGGCGAAGGAGACGTCGCCGCGGCATTCGCGGCTGTCTCCGGATTGTTTGAAGCGGGGGCTGTAGCGGTACCCGTTCCAGCGGGAATGCGGGTGAGAATGTCGGTCGCGGCGGGTGCGACGACCGCAGCGGCTGTGCCGATCATTACGGTGAGGCGGTTTGCCTCGACGCGTCGAAGTTGCAAGGCAAGGCCAGCGTTTCCCTGAACGGAGCCGGTCGGACGGCCGTTCTCGAAAAGCTGAAGCGGTACGGCCCGTGTCAGTTTGATTTCGCGGGGCCAGAGTTTTGGATCAGCCGCGACTTGTTCGATGGTTACTTGCGCGTGGAGACGTGCCGCAAGGAGGAGTATGCCGAAACCGAATAGTGGAATCGAGGGGAGTTTCATAAGATAGTGCTGCCGGGGATGCAGCCCTATCGCCGATCTTACCAAAACTTCTACGCAGCCAAGCTATTTCTTTCCTGCTTCTTGCTGATCAATTGCGTCGGATCAGATAAGTGGCGGAATAGATTCTTCGTAAATGGTGGGATTCAACGTTGTTCTCCACTTACCGCGGTGCTGTTGGCGCGGTTAGCCCGGGAATAGCGGGAGGTTCTCCAGGGAGTGGTCTCGGTGCCTTGCTACTCTCCACTTCGACCGCAATGAAATCTTTTTTGAAAGACTGGAGATCCTGAAGCGAACCCATCGGAAGATGATGCGCATCGAAGATGGCAGCCAGCGAGAGCCAATCGAGATTTCGTATGGCGTTTTTGGGCTGGATACGGAAACCGCGGCAGCCGAAGCACAACTCGACAGAGGCCACCGGTTTCTTGTCGGCATCGTAAAAGACGAACGCATTGTGCGGGAGATAACAAGCGGCAACCGGATACTCCGGATGCTTCCCAGTTACTGCCGCACGAAGTTGCTGGACTTCTTTAGCGGTGAGCAGCGCGCCCTCCTTGTTGATTACTCCAGGTTTGAGACTTCGGTCCGGCATGATAACGGCCGTCGTATTTTGGTCGTCAGGCCATGCGTACGCTCGAACTTCGGTGAAGGTTGCGCTAGGCCATTCTCCAGCCAGGAGCGGAGAAACTGCCGGCAAAACAAAGATAAGGACGAAGAGGGCGATTGCTTTTGTTTTCATCTTGGATGCGAAGCGGACGGAGACGCAGCCTCTGGGATATTGCATTCGGAAGCCATCATCTTTGCGAGGGCAAGGTCATCAGGATCGCCCAATTGAGAGAGTGCCTCATATACTCCTTGGAGATCAGCTAGCGGTCGGTTTTGGCCGAGTTTGAATTTGCCTTCGAGTCGTGTGATTGGGATTTCGAAGGCCACAATTCCCTGAATCATCTTGTCCCGAAACTCGATGGGCAATTCGCCGGACCACGGCTTTTCAAGGGAGGCTTCGTAGATGGATATCGTGTCTTGCAGGAGTGAAACAATACGCTCGTGGTCATCGAAGATTGCAGGAATGCCGTAAGCGTGAACAGCAGCGTAGTTCCAGGTAGGGACTGCGGGTGCCGTCTGATACCACGAAGGAGATATGTAGCCGTGCGGGCCGTGAAAGATGACGAGTGCTTCGTTGCCCGCAGCGAATTGCTTCCATTGAGGATTGGCGCGCGCCATGTGGGAAAGCAGCGTACCGTGGCCGCTGCCCTCGGGACGGAAAAGCATCGGGAGATGGCTGGCAAACGGCTCATGGCCGTCGTTCGTGACTAGCGTGGCAAAGCTGTGTTTTTGAATGAATGCGCCAAGCTTGGCGGAATCTTCAACGCGGAAGGCGGGCGGGATGTACATTGCAAATATGTCGCGCAGGAAGAGCTTGGTTAAAGCTGGTTCATCTTCCAGCGATAGATAAGTGCAGCTGCGAACCCGCCATAGGCAAAGGCGATCGCAATGATAATAATGAGGCGACGTTTGAAGACACTAACCATGGAAAGATTGACGGAGACGAAGACGAAGTGAAGGGCTTACCGTCTTTACCAGCAGCGAAAGATGCCCAGCAACCCATGCCAGAAGCGGTCTCCGTAGTAGACTGCGGCCATTCCACAGGCGAGAACAGCCAGGCTGGCTGTGAGGAGAAAAATCTCGACGCCGAATCCGGAATGAAACCAGGCGATCGTGTTGAGAACCGCGCCGGCGATGCCGCCGCAGACGAATCGGATGATCTTCTCCTCTTTGTCTGGTTGATGACTGGGTAACATAGTGAGTAAGGCTCGTTATTTTCCTAAACGGCCGGACCTACTGAAGATCGTTTTTAAAGTTCACGGTATCGCCCTCGTTGAACACTGGTTGTGCGTGACTTGCGAGACGGCCACGGCAGCCGGTCGCTGAACGAGCACACGGGAAGTGGTGCGTCCGGACCATCCAAGCGGAGAGGATGTGCGAACCAAGTTCATAACGAATCCGCTGTACGCGTTAAGCCTGGGTGGAACAAGACGAAATTTTGCGCATGCACACCCGGCTCCACGGCTGCGTTACGGCGGCCAGGGAGAAAAAGCGGATCGGAAATCAGCCGGCTAAAAGCGGCCGCAGCCTTTGCGGCTACCGCATCGGGCTGGGTGCCCAGGCGACTGGCAGCTTTCGGTTGCCTTGCGTGGCACGGAAGTGCAGCCCGCCATCCGGAAGACCGGTCACGGAACATTCAACGGTGGTTGGTCCCGACTCGGACACCGTAACGCCGCGAATGCGGAACATGCCGAGGTGGCGTGGTTCACGCGCACCGCTGTGTCCCTGCTGGAGACTGACAATGGTCTCGGAACCAGTGGCTCGCCATGGAAAGCGTCCTTCGGAGGGAAGTTGGGCTCCAAGATTGAGCACGACTCCGCCGTCTCCGTCGGTGAGGCTGATCAGAATCGGCCGCATGAGCAGACCGCTGGGATTGACTTCGAGCCGCACGCCGCACCCGCTGAGCAATCCGCTCCAGGCGTCGATCATCGTATCCGCCATCTTCTTGAAATCATCCGGGGCGTCCGTGCTCGCCTTGCGCAGGACGGCGACGGCATCTTTAGTCAAGCCGAGTTCGTTGAGCACTTGGGCGTAATTCCAGTCCAGGCGTTTGGTGTACTTGCCGCTTTCCACAGCGGGCCGGATGACCGTCGCGAGTTTGCCCAGTTCCTTGGCATCGCCAAGTGCCGCAGCATAGTGAAGCAACGTATCTTCGTTCTCCGGATTCAATTCCAGGGCTCGTTCCGCCTGACGCAGTGCTGCGGGATGATCGCCGCGGGTGCGGGCAACGGCACTGGCGAGGACATAGGCCATCCAGGAGTTCCGCTCCTTGCCGAATTTGGCGAGCGCATCTTCCTTGGCCGGGTCGTGTTCGTTCGGCGCGAGTTCAAAGCGGATGCCGATGGCCGGTTGGAAGTTTGGATCGATTTCCAGAACGCGATCGAGCGCCGAGCGTTCGCCTTCCGCGTCTTCGAGTGCCCGGCATGTTTGCGCGAGACGGAAGAAACCTTGGGGATCCTGCTGATACACCTGCGTGTAGCGGCTCATGAGTTCACGCGCTTTTTGCGGCTCGCCGGCGCCGTGATAAGCGCCGCTGAGCACGAACATCGTGCGCGGATTTCCCGGACGCAGATCGTTGGCCCGCTCGAGAGCCTGAACGGCTACGTCAGGCACGAGACCGTCGCGCAGGAGCTGTTCAGCGTAGCCTTGCAGTTGCTCGGGATCGACCATCCGCTGCAGTTGCTGCGCGGCCATTCCTTTGAAAGTGGGGATGTCGATATAGGCGACGGCGTTCGGATTCTGCGGATCGTTCGCCTTCAGCTTCACGACATCACGCAGTGAGGCGAGCCCCTCGAGGGCTACAGGATCGTTAGGGGAAACTTTGAGCGCCTGACGAAATGCGGCGACTGCTTCATCCCGTTTTCCACCGGCAGCGAGCACGGCCCCGAGATTGATCCAGATGGCACCGACTCGTGGCGTCAGTTGCGCGGCCTTTTGATAAAGCTCGATCGCATCCGCATCGCGGCCTTCATTACGCGCGACAAAGGCGCGGTGAAAGAGGGCGAAAGAGGTTCCCGGATGGATCGTCTCGATTTCGTCGAGAATGGTTGCGGCCTGGGGAATCTCGTTTTCCTCCAGCGCTTCGGCGAGTTCCTCGAACTTGTCCGACGCCTGTAAAAAGCTGCTCCACGGCGTCGTCGCTTCCGCTCCCAGCATGCGAATGGCGCGCAGCAGTTGCTCCATTTCAAACGGCTCTTTCTTCGCAAGCTCGGGATCCGCATCGGAAGGCCACGGGATGCGGTTGGGCAGGCCGAAAAACTCGAGCTCCCAGGAGGAGCAGTCGATCCATTGAATAGAGGCAGTCGTCATGACGAAGGGAAAGGAGCGGGGACAATACCTACCGGAGCGCCGAGCGCGACTCCTAACTTTTGGAAATAAAATCGTCGAAAATTCGCGGACCACATCCCCGGAGGAACCGCTCGCGAAATTTCCTCTTGAAAACGATTCTTATGAGGCAACCGTGTGCCCCGTTTCGCGGAGGATTCGAACAAAATGTGAATCATTCTGCGGAAAATGAGAATTAAGGTTCCTTCCGACTTTGCCGCATTTCGAAGAGATATTCCGGCGCCGCTCTCTGCGGCCCCCCACCTCCCCCTGTTTTTTACCTCCCATGTCTACGCCCTTGCGCACTCCCGTAAAACACATCCTCCTCGGCTCCATCGCCACGGCTCTCCTCGCCGTGTACGCCCCGCAAAAGGCCATGGGTTGAACCAACGAATTCATCGGCGGTACAACGTGGAATCTGGGCACCGACTGGAGTACCGGACTGACTCCCGGCTTCAACGACGCCCTGCTCATCGACCACGGCGTGGTCAATCCGGTGCCAAGTCTTACACTGGACAATAGCTTTACCATCCAGACGCTGAGCTTCGATACGGGGACGGATGTTTTCGGCATCGATGCCAATGCCGCCGGCAACACCGCGGCACAGACGTTGACATTATCCGGTGGGACGAATGCGCTCGGGACTGCGGACCTGGTCGACGTGAGTGCGGCCACGACAGGAACGATCAATATTGGTGTAACGAGCGGAGTCGGTATTCTGAACGTTGCCTTGGGAGCAAACGGCAATTTTAACGTCGGCAATGCCGCCGCCGTGTTGAATTTCGGGGCAAATTCGAGCATCTCCGGCGCCTTCAATCTTTCGCAAAGCGGTCCGGGAACCGTGACTCTCGCCGGCGCCAATACTTTCGGTGGCGCTGGAAACAGCTTCATGCTGAATGGTGGCACGCTGAACGTGAACAATGCATCGGCGCTCGGAAACGCTGGCAACGTCTTTGTCATCAATGGCGGCAAAATCAACAACACGAGCGGTGCGGCCATCACCACGTCGAATTATGCGCAGACCTGGGGCGGAAGCTTCAGCTTTGGGGGAAGCAATGCCCTGAATCTTGGGACCGGCGCCGTTTCTCTGACGGGAAATCGAAACGTTATTGTCAATGGCAGCACGCTCACAGTCGGAGGCGTGATTTCCGGGACCGGTTTCGGCGTCACGAAATCGGGGAACGGGACGCTGGCCCTGAATGGAGCCAATACTTTTACCGGTCCGGTGATTGTGAATGGAGGCGTTCTCTCCACCAATACGTTGGGAACGGCCGGCACGCCGCAAGGACTTGGCGAAAGCAATTCGCTCACCCTGAACGGCGGTACTTTCCGGTATACAGGGACGAATTATAACCAGAACTTTGCCCCGACGATCACACTTGGCGCCAACGGCGGCACGATCGATACCTCGACTGGCTTTGTTTTCCACGGTGGATCCTTCGCCGGGTCAGGCACGCTGACCGTGATCAATTCGAACAATACGACCAGCGCCTGGATTCTCTACACTGGCGCCAGTCCGAACTTCACCGGGAATATCGTCATCGGTGACGGTGTGCATACGCAGAGCGGTATTCAATATCGATCGACGAACGCGACCCCCTTTGGAACGGCAATCTGGTTTTGAGCGGCAGTATCGGAGGAACAGGTGGATTCACCAAGACCGGCAATTACTCACTGACGCTCAGCGGAACAAACAGCTACGGCGGAGGGACGACCATCTCGACAGGTACAATCGTCGCTGCAGCGACCAATGCGCTGGGAACCGGTGGATTGCAAATGTCCGGCGGTACTTTCACCATGGGTGGGTTCACTACTGTCTCGGGCAACCTTTCCAGCACGGTGACGACGGCTACGGTACAGAATGCCGATAGCTTGCCGGCAACATTGGTGGTGGGGGGAGATAATACCTCGACAACCTATAGTGCGATCATCGCGGATGGTACAGGTGGCGGCGCTCTTTCCTTTGCGAAAACCGGCACGGGTTCGCTTACTTTGTCAGGAGCCAACACCTACACAGGCGGTACGCAGATCACCGGCGGCAGCCTTGTCGTTTCCGGCAGCATCACCGGCAGCACAACGGCGGCAGGAGGGGCGTTGGCCGGTACGGGGACAACGGGAGCGGTCACCGTGAATGCCGGTGGGATTGTCTCACCGGGTACGAGCCTTGCCACCGGCACACTGAATACCGGTGCGCTGACATTCTCGGGTGGCGGGACATTTGCCCTGGAAATCAACACCACGACCTCGAGCGCCAGCCTGGAAAACGTCGCGGGCGGACTGACGCTCGGAACGACGGCGCCCGCGCTCACGCTGACCGATCTCGGAGCCAATGTCGCCCTTGCCAGCCAGACGGCGTTTACCTTCATCACCTGCACCGGCGGCTGGGATGGAAATGACTTTTCCTTCGGCGGCAATCTGATTCCGAATGGTGGAATATTCACCTACGGAGCCAACACGTTTCAGCTCAACTACAATGTAGGGGTCAGCTCGAATTCGGTGGTGCTGACGGTCATTCCGGAGCCGGATGCCTGCCTCAATTTGCTCGGAGGCCTGAGCCTGCTTGCCGGGATGTCCCGCTTCCGCCGCCGAAAGGCGTAAGTCGATACGAGACGGAGCGCGGACAGCGACCCAAGTGGCTCCCGCGCCCCGCTTCTCTCGGGTGGCATTCCATCCGTGAGTGATTTGCGCGTAGATTCCGCGCTGATCGATTCGCATCTTCCGGGATTGCCTCAAGCGTGAGTTGGAGTAGCAGATGTTACCTGCTATGACGCCTCTCGATTTGACACAAAATCCTCCGCGTTCACCACGAGCAGAATTGCACGGACTTTGCATGCTTCCTAGGATGATCGACATCGCGCGGGCGATGCAGCCGGGCGGGAAAAGGGGAGATTACCAAATTGGCCGGGGAATGAGCGCGTACGTTTTTGCGAAGGTCGGCATCGACCTTTCCGAATTTGTCCGCATCGTTGCGACATCTGAAGCGGACGAAGACGTGTCGAATCTCCTGTTGAAACCTGAGTTGCAATCCGACTATGCGCGTTTCAGCGCGCGGCTGGCGCGGGCGACCGTCGCAAATGTGCCGCCGGATTTGCAGGCTGATTTTGAGCAGTTCTACGGGACCGGATTGCCGTCAGACATGCAATTCTTCGATCTTCTGGAGGCGGACGATGCCAAAATGTTTCCGAATGGCGGAAGTCACAAGTCTTGACAGTCCCAGAGGTAAGAGACTCCTCGTGGGCGGTTTGCAAATGCGCGCGCAGCGGAAAGGTTAGACGCTGGGAGAAATGTAACCGTGCCTCAAGCTGCTGAAAGCGGCTGTGAATTGGGAAAATTGGCACGCTTGAATTTATTAGCGGTAAGTCGATGATTTTTACTTGAATCCCGATGGGTTTTCGGATATCACCTAACGTCATCTTATGGAGAACTACGATGAGGGCAAATCTTGCGCGGTTCAGCACTCCTGTGGAACCACTCTGTTGAAGTGGTTTAAGTGGGTGTAGCGATTTAAAATGCAGTGAGCTGTAAAGTGTAATGCGGTGCAGGCTTGTGTATAGGTATATCTGGTGTGATGGCTTTTAAACTCAAGTAGATATGAGGCTCTTCTTTTCAAAATTATTGTTCCTGTGCGGCAATTCTCTATTGCAGCGTTGGTATGTGCTTGTGTGTTTGGTTCTGGTATCGCTTGATACAGCAATCGCGCAGAACTACGGTCCGCTCGAAGTTGGTGTTTCGGGTGAGCCAATTTTTACGACATGGGCATCTTCACGACGGGGACACCTCCGTAATGGAGTGGCAAAAGCCTCTAAGCGCTATCTAATCCAATGCAGTAGGGACCTGAAATGTCTCTGCTGATGTGAGCCAAATGGAAAAACCCCAGAGCTTCTTCCAATGACTTCAAGGACCTCGATTATTACGACGCTCGGCGTCGGTCTCTTTTACTCCTCACTGGCCGTTGGCCAGTCGCCGATTCCATTGAATAAGCCGGACGAATTTCCGGCGTGGTGGTTTCAGCGCAATGTGATTGTGCGGACGGATCCAGCTAACTTGTCTCCCGATTATGCACATCCCGGCGATTACAGTGTGCCGCTGGATTTCGCGATGCTGACCCAAGGCCAGCTCAAAAACTTTGCCGTGGCGGCATACGACGAATTCGTCATCCGGGGAGTGGGCGTCAGTACGGAGATGACCGCTTTGATGCAGTCGTGGTACACGACGGACAGCAATGGCGTGCGGCATCCGGTCGTGACGGAAAACACAAACAACTTTGCGCCAGTCAACCTCGGGCAACTCAAGGCGGTGGTGAAACCCTTCTACGATCGGTTCATCGCCTTGCACAAGATTCCCGGTTACCCATGGACAACGATGAGTACCGGCGCGGATGACTATGCCCTGGCCAACATCGGGCAGGCGAAGTTCCTCTTCTTCTTTGATCTTACGCAATTGGGTTACGGTGATGCGCCCTCCGTGGATCTGGTTTCAAAAGGAACAGGCTGGTCCATCAACGGTCCGGGACTGACCAACCTGGATCTCATTTACGGGCATACGACCTTTTCGGGTCAAGGCGGGTCGAGCGTAGACACGGATGGAGATGGACTGACGAATCTGGAGGAAGCGCGGATGGGGACCGATCCACTCAAGAAAGATAACCCGGCGGTGAAACTGACCGCCTTTGGTTTTGGCACACCTTAAGGGCCAGCAAATATTGATATAGCTATGGGAAACTTGGAGAAGAAAGCGAAGACCCGATGGATGGCGAGAGCTGCAGTCTGCCTCGCTGTGATCGGGATCACGATGGGCGGATTCACTTCGGCATCTGGCCAGACAGTGTCTGAGGTGTTGCGGGCGTTGCAGGATAGAAAGGTGGTATTGGAAATACGCAACACGTATGGGTACACGAGCACGGGGCCAGGGACGCTTCGCACGCTCCAAACGATCAAATGGCCGAACGGCTTGCCGGATTATCCGCAAGAATCAAATATTACCAGTCAGGCGCTGGCGATCCAGGCGCTGGCCCAGGCCTCCCGGGAATTTGATAAACTCAAGGGCTATTTCCTGGCCTATGATGCGGTCAATAAGCGGTTGGCGAATTTCGAAATGGAGGGCGCGGCGAGCCCGGCGGAGTATACGGCGGCGGATAACTCGTATGCGGCCTCGTCCGCGGGATCTCCGAGCTCGATGGGCAGCGACATTACCCCCATCTCCGGCCTTCCCTCCGTGGGAACGGCCAAATTGAGCGGAGTGCTGACGCTGCCCTCGGTGGGTGAAGTCAACGCGGATAACTGGCGGGAGAAACTCCGCCAACTGGCCTCGAACATCAACCAGCTCACTGCGTTGCAATGGCCGATTTATGTCGAAACGGGCCGGGGATATTTTTCGACGAAGGGTGATTGGAGCAACTTTTCCGCACACGACATCTACAGCAGCGAAGAAATCTATTTTCCCGGTGCGTTTAGCACGATGGGCGGATCTGATCCTTACAGCAACCCTTACTTTACCCCGTCCGTTTTCGTCACAGATCTATTCAATGGAAACAAAATGATCTTTGGGGGCGCCTCGTCCGGAATCAGTTTTTTGCCGGGGATTGATTGGACGGCTCATGCGGGGACATGGTTTGACGGCCAGTTGCTCGGGAAGAGTGAGGGCAGCTCAGGTGAACTGGATGCCGTGGTGGGCGCTTACGTCTCCTATGATACCCACAACGGTGAGATCCTGCCGGATGGAACAGGCTCGCACGTGGGCACGCTGACCATTTTCAAAGCGCCGTTTGTGGCGCCGTGGGGAGATGTCACGGAATCGCTGGCCAAGCAGAACCTGGACAAATGCCGAATGGGAGTGATGCAGCCCCTGGCCACGCCGCTGGATAAGCAGACGTATGGCGACTATGGCGGCATCCCCCCGGCGAGCTTGACGAGCTTTATCACAGACGCCTTTACCTTGATGGACATCGACGTGCCGAGCTTTCACGGGACGGTAGCCGAGGAAACGGATATCGATGCGATCGTCGATGACGTCACACCGGATTTTACGGCTTACTATTGTCCGCTGGAAAACTACGGCGCGACCAAAAGAAGGCACTATGACTTTGTTGAACCATTTGAGGGTAACGTATTATGGAAGCCGATGGATACCCTGCCGGATCTGCCGAAGCTGCCGGTCGGCTCGAGGTATGACATGCACGTGGGGATGCTGCCGATCGCGACCTTTGCCTTTAACAAGCTGCCGGTATCGGCGGCGGGGGTTTTGCAGCATTTGCCCGGCGAAATTGAAACGACCTTGGTGAACAACGAACTCTTTCGGGTTCACCTGGGGCGGGGCAAAACGGACCTGGCGCAGGAGGCATGGCTCGGAGGCCGGCCCGATGGTTTCGGCAGTCTGCGCTTCTATGGGTCCGGGTCGGAATTCGAACCGATTTACCAGGATAATTCTGAGCAGTACGGTGACGATCCGGATGGTAAGGGTGCGAATATTCCCCCCGTGACTTTTGATGTGCTGAAGGATTTTCCCGATCTCGAAAAGCAGCAAAGCGGGTGGCAGAGCCGCTTTGCCTACACGACGGCCTGGTTTTCCCCGAGGTTGAAGCAGGTCATGGGTGGAGATGTCTTCGTCGACATCACTTACGAACGGTATTACAAGACGGTGAACTTCTACTGGGCCAAGGATATCGGCCCGAAGTCGGGGACGTTTTATGACGTGGGAGCCGCGCCCATCATCAAGAGCGTGACGATACAAAATCCCACGGCTGGGGCTCAAACGGGCACGGGCGACTATCTGCCAACCGAGGCGAATCATCTGCGGATCTCGGATGGGGGGAAATACTTTGAAATCACTTATCAGCCGGTCACGGATTTTACGGTGTTGAAGCCGAAGGCGACCTACAAATTTGATGTCTCCAATACTTCCGGGGGAGGCGGCGGCGATGGAGGGGAAGGCGAAACCTGCACGATCGAGGTGGCTTATGACAGCACTGGGGCTGAGACCGGGACGTGGTCCATTACCTGGGAACAAGATGGCGACGAGTCGGGTGGGAATACCTACACGGGCGAAGCTGTGTGGCACAAAGCGACCGGCCGCCAGGCGCAGTTGGCTATTTTGTCTCCTTTGGTCAGCGATCGTCCCGAAATGGACAGCTTTCAGGTCACTGGGCCGCATGAGAACCGCCGGGTGGATCAGGTCTGGAGCAGTCCGGATACCAGCACGGAATATTGCACCCTGACCAAGGCGACTTACACCGGGGGAACCGAATGGCCGATGAATGGCCATGTCATCAGCTATGATCCCGCCGGGGTTTCGATCACGGATAAATGGACATCTTCCTCCGGCCGTCAGTTCGAGACGGATAATACCTGGGCGGGTAACGTTCACACCGTCTCAAAGCAGGTGGATTCGAACGTGTTGCGCACGGTGGAAGAGAATTTCACCAGCACCACGAAGGCGGATCTGAGTATCGGCGGTGAGAAGGTCGCGACCCTGACCTATACCGGGGGGGATGGAGGAGACACTCCGGCCTGGACCGTAGCTTCGGCCAGCTATGTCAACGGTCTCAACGAGCAACGGAATTACGCGATGAATGCGGATCGCTCCGTCTCGACGAGTTCGACTTCCACCTGGGGGACGAGCGGCCTCACGACGGTCTCCACGGCGCAATATGATCTGTTTGGCAATCTGATCGGCCAAACCCAGACGATCGACGGAGTGCCGGTCGACAAACTGGCCGCCGATGCAAATACGACCAAAAACGGCTGGGGTGCTCCGAACACTTTGACCGGCTTGCAGGGAGAGAAGCTGAATGTGACTTACGCCAACGACGGAGCGCTGTTTGGCCAGGTGCTTTCCGTGCAGGATGACGCCTTGAAGACCTTTGGCATCACCGGGTCGGACTGGCGGGGCCGGCCAACCAAGTACAACACGGGATTTGATCAGCTGACACCAGACTATAGCTCACCACAGAGCGTCAAGATCACGGCAGACAGTTCCTACACGGAGACGATTGGCTTATCGGATTTTGCGGATACGCAAAGCGTCACCTCGACCTTGGGCTCGGGTTCTTCCTTCGTGTTTAATCCGGACGGGGATAGCATGATGACCATCGCAGGCCGGCGGCGGACGCTGAACGTGGATTCCGAGGGTTTCCTTTCCAAGATCTCCAATGGAGGGGGCAGCCGGGGAAAAACCATGACGATGGCAGCAGGCGGGGGCGGGTTTTCGACCCAGGAGGCCATCCTGGACATGAGCGGATCTCCAAGTGGGTTGATGATCTTTAGTTCGTACGATGGCATGGGCCGCATCATCAGCCGAACCCTGCCGGCCGAAGATGGCTCCTGGCAGACGGAGACCTGGAGTTACGACACGGCCAATCGTTCGGTGACCTACAGTCCGGTTCCGGGACCGAGTGTGCAGACGGTAAAGAGCACCCTGTCGGCAAATGGGCGAGTGCGCACGATCAAGGTGGGGAACAACGATTTGTATCGTTACACATCGTCGGTGGCGAACGGAAAGCTCAGCTTCCAAACGGAAAAGAACGATGACAGCGGAGGAGGCGGACCGGTGTGGAAGACCGTTTCCATGGATACGATCGACCCGGCCAATGGGCAGGTCACGACGGCGCCGTGGAATAACATGGCCAATGCCGTGACGGTGAAATCGACCGTGGCCAGCGCGGGACATGCGGCGAGCACGGAAATCACCGATGGATTGACCGGGTCGGATGTGACGATCACGATGGCAGGAGATTTGCCAAAGGGGATTACGGGAACGGCCAACGGACTGGCTCTGGCGATCAATAACGTTAACTTCACGGCCGGCCGGTTCACAAACCTGAGCGGGACCGTGGGAGGAATGCCGGTCGGTCTGGGAGCGGATACAGATGGCCGGGTGACCAATGTTTCCGGTCCGGGAACGAATACGAACGTGACTTATGGAGGTGGAGACGGATTTGAGATCGACACAAACGACACGGTGCGTGGTCTCAGCACAACCACAACGGCCGATTCCATCGGAAATCTGACCGGGGTCCGTGGAGACGGCCAGATCGGGTTGAGCTTGAGCACGACGGACGCAGCCGACGGAAGCGGAACGGAAACCACGATCAACGGAAGTGTGACGGTCAAGTCGAACTTCTACGGCAGCACGACGAGCAAGAGTTATACGGGGTTGACCGAGACGAACTCACTGAATTCGGACGGAACACTGGCCGGCATGGATCAGGGCGATGGCGATGCGATGATCTCGCAGACGCCGACGAGTACGACCGTCACAAGTCCGGATGGGACAGTGATCACCGAGAACCGGTATCTCAGCGGACCGCGCAGCGAGATCATCGGGCCGATGGATCATCGCACCTTCACGCACGAGAAGATGCAACCGGCCACGGAAACTTATTCCGGGGAAATTTGGCACGGCTGGTCATTGAACTGGACCCTGGACGGAAAAGATCGTCCCTCAACGTTGACGATCAGCGATGGGCAAGGGCTGTTGCGGACCTTTACCTATGGTTATGATGCGTTTTCGCGTCTGAATCTGAGCCAGTCCGGGGCCGTAACCGGCACGCTCTCGCGGGATGGAGCGGGACGACCCGCGTCCATGACGCGAACTGGTGGGGCGACCTCACTCTGGACGTTCGATGCCGGCACCGGCTGGATGAGCGGCTACAGCGATACGGCAGGCGCCACGGGCCAGACGTTCGGCTACGTCCGTGACGGACAAGGACGCATTTCCAATCGCACGGGAACCAACGCCGTGGATTGGTCAGCGCTGAACTACGACGGGACCACCGGTGGACTGACCCATGCGAGTGTGAGCGGGCGCTCGTTTGCCTATGGCTACGACAGCCGGGGGAACCGGGATACGGAAGGTGCGCTGGCGACGAACGGACTCAACGCCCTCAATCAGATCAACAATCGCAATCTAACCTCCCGCAGCCTGTCGGTCTATGGCAGTGCCGATCCCAAAGCCGAGGTGCGGGTCTTCAATCCCTTTGCTGGATTGACTGGAACCGTGCTGTCGCCAGACGTAAATACGGGGAGTTTCTTTGGAAGCTGGAACGTGCCTTCCGACTGGAATGGAGGATCAGCCGGGCGCGCGGATGTGACCGTGCGGGGCACGCTCCATGGACCCCTCCAAGGTCAGAAAGATGCCGTGGCCGAGCTCAACTTTGGAGTGGTGTTGCCCTCCGTGCAGGAAGCGATGCAGTACGATGGCGCCGGACGTCTGAAGAGTGACGCTTACTGGACCTACACGTGGGGTGGGCCCGGCTGGCTCAAATCGATGACGCGCAAGTCCGGGACGTCCATTCAGGCGAATGTGCAGTCCGAGACGGTGGATTTCACTTACGACGCGGACGGCCGTCGTGTGGGCAAACGGCATACGATCACTTACAACGACAACAGCACGTCGACGGAAGAAAGCCAGGTGCTGTGGTCGGGCTGGCTGCCGGTGCTGGAGATGTACACCAGGGACGGGATTTACAAATACCGGCGCTGGTTCCAGTGGGGACCGGACATCAGCGGGACGCTGGATGGAGCCGGAGGCATCGGCGGCTTGGTCGCGATCATCCAGGAGGACCAGGATAACAATCAGCGCGTCCTGCTGCCCTTGCAGGATGGCTTGGGCAACATCACCGCCGTGGTGGACAACAGCAGTGGCGAGATCGTGGCGCGTTACGATTACGGTCCGTTCGGAGAGCCGCTGCGGGAATCGGGCGATGTGGATGCGTGCCCGTTCCGGTTCCAGACGAAGTTTTTCGACAAGGAAAGTGCCCACTATTACTTCGGGTTCCGCTACTACGATCCGCGGCTCGGACGGTGGTTGTCACGGGATCCGCTGGGCGAAGCGGGTGGGTTTAATCTATATGCGTACTGCGGGAATGATCCGGTCAATGGGCATGATTACTTGGGGATGGCGAATGGAGTATTAGCGCCGATAGTCGACGGTCCGCAGGTTCCGGCCGTAGAAGGCTTGACGACGCAGGCCGAACTTGATGTTGAGTTAACTGAACTCAGCCGACAAACCGCAAAAGTCGGTTTCAAAAGGGTTTTGGGGACAGTAGGGCCGGTTGTTACTGCAGGTGTTGCTGGTTGGGAGGTTGGTTCGTTTATATATAATAAGAGTCCGGTTGTTCGTAAGACAGGTTTCAATTTTTTCTACTATGGATTCTTCTGGGACGCAGAAACAACACGTAGTGAGATCTTCAGCCAGAATCCGTCGCCGAATATCCATACAGGGAAGAATTTTATTTTGGAAACACAAGACGATTGGGATGACTTTGCTGAATATCTAAGACTGCGGTACGTAGATCCGGAACGAGCTCAACGCGTTATTACTCGTCACCGGAACAAAAAAATGCAATCATCGGGTGGTGTGCCCGCGTTAACTCCATACTCGATCCGGCCAGACGCGTTGGTTTGGATGCGTCTAGCGGACATCCTACCAGCCTCGAATCCGTTTGGGCGAAATATGGCGGGATCAATTATGGAAGATGCTAACCAAGAAGGCGTCCTGCGAGATTTACGTATATTCTTCTTAAAGCTAGATTATCAAATCCCCGGAGCCTTGAGTCCTAAGAACCTTTTGAGGTTGCGTGGATTTGATAATGGATCTAATCCGGTCGCGCCCCGGATCGACGAAGATTGGATAAAATTCTTCCCGGAGCACGCTCCGTTCATGTTGGATATAATTGAACACCACCACATTCTTGGTAGTCCCTACGCAATCCCGATTCCTCGGAGATTGCATCGCCAAGAAGGCAACTATAACTTTTGGCATGATAATCAACGCTGACATACTCGCTGAAAAATTCGAAAAAGCGTGGCGAATGTGCTTCGAATCCATTAAAGTATCTGTTAGGAATACCGCTGGTCTCGACGAAAACAACGCTCGCCAGTTTGCAAATGAAGTTGTGCATCCGTTCAGAAAACGGATATTGTCGCTGGATACGGAAGTTTTCGAATGGATTGAAAGTAAAATCGGCTTTCCGCTTCCGATGCCGTTGAGAGAAATTTTCGCGGAAATCGATTTAGCTAAAACCGTCGTGTGGAATACCCATTTTTCTCTTGAGGAGCTTACGTCGTCAAATGTTCCAGAGGATCAACGCTATCTTTACGGAGTGGTTGAGCAGTCGCTAGATAACTTCAAAACATTGAATCGCATTCCCAAGAATTGGCTGACTTTGGGCTTTATCGGAGAGGACTGGATTGCTTTCGATTTGGCGTCATCCGAATGGCCGTTGGTTTGCTTCGACCCCGATGGGAGGGAGCTCTGCCGAGCCGCAAGGGACCTAAGTGAATACTTATCGCTATGTGCCGATCTAACTATTGCACAATATGCCGACAGCCCCATTTCGGGTGAATCCATTCAAGCTTTTCTGCGGGATTTGCCGAAGGGGGTGGTAACGGATAAATGGTTGAGACGCTACGTTCCTCATTGAAAGGCAGAATGAGGTCAGTCAACGGGTCGTAGAAAAAATGGGATCACACGCAGCAAGAGAATCGTACAGCGGCGTCCATGCGAAAGTGGTGAAATATGCGGGCTAGACCTGACCCGGGTCAGTCCTTGTCATTGGCACAAAGCGGTTGAGGCGGCGGGTTTTCTGACATGCCAAGACAGCTGCGAATCGAGTACGAAGGGGCGATCTACCACGTGATGAACTGAGGGGATCGTCAGGGACGGATGGAGTTCGCACGGCGGATGGAGAGGAGGCGTCGAGAAGAGAACGAGAATGAAGAAACTGGCTACGGGGAAATTCGTCGAGGATGCCGATAGTCGTTTCGTTGCACTCCCAGTGTAATGTGTTTCGCAGCCAAGAAGCTGCGATTTCGAGGAGTTGATGTCTTGCCCCAGAAATGTTGGTCAGCACTTTTCAGCGCGCGGCGCTCCCCCAACCCGCCGTCTGGCAAAATCGGGCGCCTTACGAATGTCACCTATACGAAAGTTTTTTGGCATAGAGCTTGCGCGTCTCAAATTCGAGAGTAAAAGTGCAAACGAAAGACGGGGGCATACACCTGGTCTTGAAGTGTTCTTAAACTCTGTTTCGTCGGCGGCAACTCTCTGGCGATTCGCGTTTTTTGCGGAAAAATTTGGGGCCGTGTTAAGGTTCCGGAAGGTTTTGGCATTGTACGTCGTATGCCCAATCCTGTCCCCACCTCACTACCCCAACGCGTCTACCGCAGGAGTTTTCTCACCACCTCTATCGCAGCACTCGCTGCTTCCGGCCTTATTTCTGCCGGAGCTTTTGCTGCAGCAGTCCCATTCACCTGGGACACCGACTCAGGCACCGCAGGAGCACAAGACGGCTCCGGCACCTGGGATACCAGTACGGCCAATTGGCTCAACAGCGGCGGCACTGACGTCGTATGGACAAATTCGGCCTCTAATCAAGCCATCTTCGGCGGCGGAGTAGATGGAGCGGACGGGGCATATGCCGTCACCGTGGGCTTGGGCACCACGGGGGCTGCCGACAGTATCGTTTTCAATAATTCGGGCTACGCCCTGAGCGCTTCGACGGCACAAACCATCACGCTCAGCAATTCCACAGCCACCATATCCGTGGCCAACGGAAAATCGGCGACGATTGGAAGCAACGTCACGATCGCATCGGCAACATCGGGCGCAAACGCTGCCATCACCGGCGGCGGCACGTTGAATCTCTCGGGAACTTTCCAGTTCAATGGCGGTACTTCTTCGAACATTGTCACGATCGCGGGTACCTCCGGGGGTGGAAGCGGAACGACCCTCAATCTAAAAGCAGGTTCTATTATTGACGGTATAGCGGGTGTCGCCACCGCAACAGGCGGCATTTTCGTCAATGGTGCGTTGAATATGTCCGGCGGCACGGCGAACTTCGCCAGCACGATCGGCATCGGCCAAAGCACAGCGGAAACCGTTGGGGGAACCATCACGATTTCTGGTGGAACCTTGAAAACCACGAACACGAGCAATGGCATTCGTTTTGGTGGAAACAGTGGGACGACACCCGGCGGTACCATCGAACTCGACGGTAACGGGACTACTAACGGGACTCTTTCAACGCCTCAGATTATCAAGGGAACAGGAACGGTTCTCTCTTCGGTATTCAATTTCAATGGAGGTATCCTCCAAGCGCAGGGTGGAGGAGGCGCTATATTCATGGGCGGATTGAGTCAGGCGAATGTTCGCGACGGCGGTGCGAAAATCGATACTGGTGGCGTAACCATCACAATTTCGCAGCCTCTTTTGCACTCGACCATCGGCGGCGATGCCGCGACGGATGGCGGCCTTAAGGTGCAAGGCAGTGGCACGTTGATTCTTACCGGTGCGAATACCTACAACGGACCAACGACTTTTGCCAACAATGCAGCTCTCCAGCTGGCAAACTCAAGCGCTCTTGGTTCCTCTAGCGTTACATCACTGACAGACCAGATTCAGTTGGCGGGCAATATCACCATCAACAACGCCATACGCGTTAGTGGATCAATCGGTGCCGATGGCATCTTGAAAAATGTGAGTGGGAACAACATCCTCACGAATTTTGGGTTCACATCGAACAGCGGTACTCGCGTTGCCGTCAAGGCGGGAAGTTCGCTGGAAATTACGAATGGTTTTATCCTTCCTACAAGTGGCGCATCCGCGCAAGCGTTCCGCGTCGTTGGCGATAGCACGAGCACTCGAGGCACGCTCCAACTCGACGGCGATAACTCTACCGCTATTGGCAGTAACGCATTCTTGATTGGCGAAGGCACCAATCTGGCACCAACCCTAAAGGTTGGTGATGACAAATCCTTCGGCAGCGGGACTATCACCATCAACGCACTTTCCGTCCCCACAATCACGAGCAAAGATTCGACTGCGCACACCTTTGCCAACTTGGTGTCCATCGGCTCTTCCACAACATTCGGCGCTGCTGGTACTGGCGATCTCACGTTCAACGGTCTCACGACGCTTACCGCGAGTGTCACAGCCACTGTGCTCAACACGAACACAACGTTCGGTGCCAGCGTTGTCGGTACGGGATTTGGCCTGACGAAAGCAGGCAACGGGAACCTGATCCTCAACGGCCCCAACAATTCCTACAGCGGCACGACCACCGTTACCGCCGGTCAGTTGACCGTTCACGGTGCGCTGAGCGGAACGACTGGCGTCGCTGTGAATGGCGGCTCGCTCGTTCTGGCGGCTTCCGACGTGATCAATAACGCAGCCACACTGTCATTGGGCGGGGGTACGTTCAATACGAACAGCTTCAATGAAACGGTCGGCGCATTGACCCTCACCGGCAGTGCTTCCACGATCGACTTCGGCGTGGGCAATATCACCAGCGTTCTGCAGCTCGCGGACAGCTCGCTCGCCTCCTGGAGCGGCGCTGCGACGCTGAGCATCACCGACTGGAACGGCAGCTTCACCGGTGGCGGCGCTGACCAGCTCTTCTTCGGGAACAGCGGTGCGACCCTCACTGCCGGGCAGATCGCGGCGATCACGTTCATCAATCCGGCCGGCCTTACCGGAACCTACGGCGCCCAGCTCCTCCCTAGCGGTGAGCTCGTGGCGGTGCCGGAGCCCGGCTCCGCGGCGCTTCTCATCTTCGGTTGCCTGGCGCTTCCGGCGATGCGACGTTCTCGCAAGTCGTAACGTTTAAAAGCTATACGTTCCCCCCGGAACGGTTCTCCCCAGAACATCCACCACCCCCATTCAAATTTAAGCAGATTTCGAATCCGTAGCGGTCTCCGGTGCTTCGGAAACCTGTAGTCGTATACTTATGAAGAAAATCGCGCTGTCTCTTCCACTGCTTGCCGCGGTCTTGATGACCGCTTCTTTCCTCCCCGGATTCACTCGAGACTGCCTTGCCGATATCACGGCGTTTCCGACAGTCGTCGAAACAGATGTTTGTGTTTATGGTGGCACTTCCGGCGGTGTGACAGCAGCGGTGGAAGCGGCGCGAATGGGGAAATCAGTATCCCTTGTGGTTTTCAACAACCACCTCGGCGGCATGAGCTCCGGCGGCCTGGGCCAGACAGACGTCGGTGGGAATGGAACGAGTTATATCGGAGGGCTTTCGCTGGAATTCTATACACGGGTCGGCCAGAAATACAGCACAGGGACGAAATTTACAGGGTTCGAACCGCACGTCGCCGAAGCGGTATTCAACGACATGGTCCAGCAGGCGGGCGTGGCGGTGTATCTCAACCGGCCTGTGACCAGCGTCACCAAGCAGGGCGCGGTCATCAAGAATATCACCACCCAGGACGGAACGATTTTCCGCGCCAGCGTCTTCATCGATGCTTCGTATGAAGGTGATCTCATGGCGAGAGCCAATGTCAGTTACACAATCGGACGCGAAGCGAACTCGAAATATGGCGAGACGATCAATGGCACCCGGAGCCCAAATGCGGGAGGCCATCAGTTTGGATCGATGAGCATTGACCCCTATCTGACCCCGGGAGATCCGACGAGCGGTCTTATTCCGCTGGTTCAACCGGGACCGGCGGGAACGGTGGGAGGCGCCGACCAGCTAATGGAGGCGTATAACTATCGCCTTTGCTTTACGTCATCGGCCGCCAATAAGATGCCGTTTACGCCGCCGCCAGGATACAGCGAAGCGACCTACGAGTTATTCGGCCGCGTCATGGACTATCACGTGGCCCAGAAGGACGGAGCCACCATCGGGAATTTCATGAATATCTCCGGGATGTCCAACAGCAAGACGGACATCAATAACAACGGGCCGGTCTCGACGGACTTCGTCGGCCAGAGCGCGGCGTATCCCGATGCCGATTACGCAACACGCGCCCAGATCACCCAGGCGCACCTGAACTATACCCAGGGGTTGATCTACTATCTCTCCACGAGTACCCGAGTCCCCCAGGCCATCCGCGATGGCATCAACAAATATGGGCTGTGCAAGGATGAGTTCACCGATACAGGCGGCTGGCCCAACCAGCTCTACGTACGTGAAGCCCGCCGCATGGTTTCCGACTATGTGATGACCCAGTTGAACTGCACGGGTTCGACGGTGGCGTCCGACTCGATCGGCCTGGCTTCCTATACGATGGATTCTCACAACGAAGAACGCATCGTGGTCAATGGTAGCGTCGAGAATGAAGGTGACGTAGAGGTGGGTATATCGAAGCCCTACCCGGTCGCTTATCGCGCGCTCGTGCCCAAGGCCGCGCAATGCACGAACCTGCTCGTGCCGTGGTGTCTCTCTGCATCGCACACCGGCTTCTCTTCGATCCGCATGGAACCGGTCTTTATGATCCTCGGCCATGCCGCGGGCACGGCCGCCTGCATCGCCGTGGATGACAAGGCCACGGTGCAAAACATCTCTTATCCAAAACTCGCCGCGCAGTTGCTCGCCGACGGACAGGTGTTGAGCGCGACCGCCGCCACCAACGCGCCTGCGATCATCGTCGATAATACCGATGCGACGGGGGTCATCATCACCGGCGCATGGACCAACAGCACGAGCACGGCGGGTTATTACGGGTCGAATTACATTACGGACGGCAATGCCGGCCAGGGGACGAAGTCTGTACAGTACACCCCGGTGATTCCGACGGCTGGGCAATACAAGGTTTACCTGAATTGGCCGGAACTGGATAATCGAGCCACAAACGTACCGGTCGACATCACGGATAATACCGGCGTCACGACGGAGATCATCGTGGACGAAAAAAACACGGACGGCAATTGGTTGCCGCTGGGCACTTTTAACTTCAATGCGGGAAGTTCGACCACTCTCGGGACAGTCATCATCAAAACCATCAGCAAGACGGGGGTTCTGACCAATAGCTATGTCATCGCCGACGCCGTTGGTTTTACCCCCATCGCTCAGGCTGGGCCCGTTGTCTCGATCTGGGCCACGGATGCCTCGGCGGCGGAGCCGGCCTCCAGTACCGGTTCACCGGTCACCGGCAAAGTGACGCTCAGCAGAACCGGTCTGACCACTTCAGCCCTGACGATCCCGCTTTCGATCACCGGCACGGCGACGAACGGGACCGACTACACCACGATCCCGACCTCCATCACGATCCCGGCGGGTGCTTCGACCGCGAGCATCACGGTCACGCCGTTGGCGGACAATCTCGTCGAAGGACCCGAAACGGTCATTATCGCCCCGCGCACCAATGCGGCCTACACCATCGGGTCGCTCAACAGCGCCACGGTGACGATTCAGGATCGTCCCGTCGATACCTGGAAATTCGCGGAGTTCACCTCGGCGCAGATCGCGGATACGACGAATAATCCAACCGATGACTTTTCCGATCCGACCAATGACGGGGTCATCAACCTAATGAAGTACCTCACGGATCAGGATCCGAATACGGTCAGCACGGGCAGCATTAGCACCCAGGGCTTTACCCAGATCGGCGCTTACCACTACCTGACTCTGACCTACACCCGCTATAAAGCAGCGACGGATCTGATGGTTTATCCCGAAGTTTCGGGGGATCTTTCCAACTGGGCTTCCGATGCCGGATCGGTGCAACAGACCATCACCGCCGATGATGGCCAGGTGCAGACAATCGTCGCCCAGGATCTGACGCCGCTTCAAACGGCGACTCAGCGGTACATCCGGCTGCGTGTAAGCCGCCCGCAGTAGGCCGAACTGAAAAATTGGGATAGGAAACTGACGCGTCTTTTTGGGGCGCGTCAGTTTGCGTTTGCGGCGAAGCTTAATAAAGGAAAGCGGGCTTGCAGCCCGGTCCAATTTGTTCGCGCCTCTTTTCGTGCTGCGGCAATCAACTGCGGGCTGCAAGCCCGCTCTCCTTTCCGCCGGCGATTCCGCGGAGGGTTTGCTTCGCGCTTGGCTTTGTTTCGCACTCGTTTCATACACTGCGGGTGCGCATGAAAGCCCTCCTCAAGTTTCTCCTGCTGCTTCCCCTCACCGCTTTGGCGGATGATTATCCCACGATCGGTTCCATCGAAAGATTCGATCCCGCGCTCGATACGCTGATCCCGAAAGATACCAAGATCGAAAAGCTCGCCGAAGGGATCACCTGGTCTGAAGGCCCGGTCTGGAAAGACGGCTCGCTCTTTTTCTCGGATGTGCCGGGCAATATCGCGTATCGCTGGAATCCGGGAGACCACAGCGCCACGCCGTTTCTGAATCCGAGCGGCGGGTCGAGTGATCGCACCGGCTTTCGTGAACCTGGTTCAAATGGTTTGGGCGTGGATGTGGACGGGCGTCTCATCCTGTGCCAGGACGCGACCCGCCGGGTCACGCGGATGGAAAAGGACGGTACGTTCACCGTTCTGGCGGATCGTTACGAAGGCAAGAAATTCAATAGCCCAAACGACCTCGCTTACCTCAAGAACGGCGACCTGCATTTCACCGATCCGCCTTACGGGCTAGAAGGCCTGAATGATTCACCGATCAAGGAGCTTCCCTATAACGGGGTTTTCCGAATCGCGACGGATGGCAAGGTCACGTTGCTCATCAAAGATCTGACTTTCCCGAACGGGATCGCTTTCTCACCGGACCAGAAGACGCTCTATATCGGGATCACGGATCCCAAGGAACCGCGGATCATGGCTTACGATGTTCTGGCCGACGGCACTCTGGGCAAGAGCCGGCTCTTCTTCGACGCCAAGCCGCTGCAAGACAAAGGGCTCAATGGCTCATGTGATGGGATGAAGGTGGATGTGCATGGAAACATCTTCACCAGCGGGCCCGGCGGCTTTCTCATCCTCTCGCCGGAAGGCAAACTTCTTGGGGCCATTCATACCGGTGATCTCATTGCCAATGCCGCGTGGGGTGATGATGGCTCGACGCTCTACATGACGGCGAATCATATCATCTGCCGGGTGCATACGACGACGAAGGGCGCAACCTGGAAGTAGGTCTCACGCGGAGATGCAGCGTGGCGTAGTCGTAACCAAATCTGCGTCTTCGTGAAAGGAACGATTGAGTTTTAACGCAAAGACGCCAAGACCGCAAAGGCTCGCAAAGAATTGGCACCAAATTGCGAAACGCCAATTCCTGACTCATATCAAGAGTCTGAAGTAGCGTAAATTCAGAGCTCCCAAAGCGTGTTTGGCTATTGACCGCGTCTATTCTGTAACCGAAGCGTTCCGAGCAGCGGTTTTCCAATTATTCGCACCAAAATCCAATCCGCCCTGGTCGGACCGCTGAGGACAGCGGTCCCTACCACGCGGCGCCCTATCGTCGCGGCATACGTCTCTTATGCCTGCACACAAATCGCTCCCGGGCAGCCCCGGGAGCGTTCTGTGAGTATCTAACTAGCTAGCCCCCTAGGTAAAAGTCGGCTCCATCAATCCGAAGCCACCGTCCTTGCGGCGGTGGAGGATGTTGATCTTTTCCGACTTCGCATTCAGGAAAACGACGAATTGCCGCTGGCTCATTTCCATCTGCAGCACGGCTTCATCGACGTGCATGGGCTTCACGGCGTAGCGTTCCGTGCGAATCACCGTGGGTTCCGATTCTTCAGCATCGTCGGCAAAGGTTTCCGGCAGTTCCAATATCTCTTCCCGGAAGTGTTTCACCTCACCGCGACGGGGGCGATGCGTGCGCATCATGCGGCCCTTGTACTTGCGCATCCGCTGACCGACCTTCGCAATGGCGCCGTCAATGGCGGAATAAAGGTCGCTCGTTTCGTCCGTGGCTTCGATGCTGAGATGGTTCGCGCAATGGAGAATGATCTCGCAAGAGTGCCGGTATTTCTGCACATCGAGGACTATGTGGGCGTCGATGATCCGCGGGTAGTCGAGGTGCAGGTGCGAGATCTTCTCCTCGGCGTAGGAGACGATGGCAGCGGTGACCGAAACATGACGGCCATCGACACGGACTGGGATGTTGGCATTTGCGACTTGCATGGTTTATTTTGGTTTTTCTAAAGGGGGGCTTGTGCCCGGTGGTTCTGGGGAAATGCAGGGGGAGTCGGACGCGCCGAAAAAAGAGAGAAGCCCGGAGCACGAAGGGGAGATTGCTCTCTCCTTTCTTCGCAGTCCGGGCTTGAATTGTCATTGGCTGATCGGTTTTTGCGCCCCAGCCATTGGGCGCCTGGCTACATCTGGAATCTTTCTCCCAGATACACCTGGCGGGCAACGGGGTCGTTAATCAAAAAGTCTTTCGTTCCTTGCGTGATGACCTTCCCCTCAAAGATGAGGTAGGCGCGGTCCACGATGGAAAGCGTCTCACGCACGTTGTGGTCCGTAATGAGAATCGCGAGACCGGCGTCCCGCAGATTCGAAATGTGCTGCTGCACATCGGCCACGGCGATGGGATCGACGCCCGAGAACGGCTCGTCGAGCATGAGCATGGAAGGATTGGTAACGAGCGAACGGGCAATCGTGAGACGCCGCTTTTCACCGCCTGAAAGGGTCAGGGCAAGCTGCTTTGCCACATGCTCGATGCCGAATTGCGTCAGCAACTCGGAGCACCGCGCCTTCCGCTGCTTTTTGGAAAGCGACTGCGTCTCGAGGATCGCCATGATGTTCTGCTCGACCGTGAGCTTGCGGAAGATCGATTCTTCCTGCGGCAGGTACCCCATGCCGTTCCGGGCCCGCTTGTACATGGGCAGAGACGTCACGTCTTTCCCCTCAAAGAAAACGCGGCCGCCATTCGGGCGCACGAGGCCGACGATCATGTAGAAGCTAGTCGTCTTGCCGGCGCCGTTCGGTCCGAGCAGACCGACGATCTCCCCTCTGCGAAGATTGATATCGACCCCATTTACCACGGCGCGACCGCCATAGATCTTGACCAATTTGTCGGTCCGAAGAATCGGCTCGCCGCTTTCATTGACCGCTGGACGCGGGTACGGCGCTGCGACGGGGGGTGCGGTGTGAGTTGTCTCAATGAGCATTGCTGTTCTTGGGATCAGACTCTGAAGCGCTGGTATCGGCAAGCACCGTCTTATGTGGGCCGTGGACTCTCATGTGGCCGTCACGATTTAGGATCATGATCGTGCTGTCGTCCAGTGAAATGCAAACATTGCCTCCCTGCTGGACATCCGGCCGACCGGTCAGCGTGACATCACCGCTTGTCGCATCGTAATAGGCACGCTGGGCGTGGCCCGTGTCGTGTTCGACTTTGCCGTCGGCATCTGTCTTGTCCTGGGTGATGATGACGCCACCTTCCGCAATCGCCTTTTCCAGGGCGCTCGGTTTTTGATCCGATCCACCAAGAGCGCCTTTTCCAGCCTGCTCCGCTTTTGCCGTGATAGTGGGTGTGGCCGGAGTTGCTGCGGGCTTCGGAACCTGGAGCCGTCCACTGACGTTTCCGCCAGCGGGGGCCGGAGCTTTTGCAGCTTTGGGATCCTTCGCACCGGCCGGGCCGGTCGAGCCTGCCGGGCTCGCGTCCTTGTTATCATCATGGCGCATGTACGCCGTGAGCTTGTCACACTTGATGTTGAACTGCGGGTTCTGAACCGTCACCGCACCGGTAAAGACCCCCACATGCTTCTTTTGGTCGAAGCTGGCATCTTTGGCAGTAATCTCCGTCGCGCCCTTGGTCTTGTCCTTATCGGCAGGTTTCGCAGGCTTCTCAGCGGCGGGCTTGGTACCTGGCGCCGGAGGAACTTCAGTTTCCGCCACCGCGAGTCCGGCAGCGAGGAGGGTCAAGCAGGGAAGAAGGATGCGCTTATTCATGCGCTTTTGCGCCTGGTTGGGTATCATCGGTTTTCGGGGCGGCGGCTGCGTTGAGATCGTAGATGAGCATCCGGACGTTTCCGGAAAGTTTGCTCTCTTTGGTGTCCGTGTTGAATTCCACACTGTCTCCACTGATCTCGAAATCTTCGCGTTTGATCGTGGTCCGGGCCTGGCTGGTGAGGACATGCGCACTCAAGTCGAAGACAGAAGTCGGAAGATCGATATCCATTTCAGGCTCCCCTTTGTCGTCATACGACTGCACGTACATCGAGGACATTTGTACATGATCCTCGTCGATGCGCGAGGCGACGCCAATGAGAAAGACCATCTGCAACTTCCCATCTGCATCCCGATACGGAATCTTCAATCCCTTGGAAGGCTGCCCCTCCACAAGCGGCAGCGAGATCTTTCCCTTCTTCTTTTCTCCCTGATCGGAGTTCCCGTCTTTGTCGGCAGTCTTCTTCGCGTCTGATCCATTCTTGGCACTGCCATCGCCCTTCTTGTCCTTGTTGTCCTTATCTTTGTCTTTTCCCTTCTTGTCCTTCCCTTTGGAATCGTCGGGCTTCTTCTGATCCTTCGTCTTCGAATCCTTTTTCGCCGGAGTTTTCGCGGCGGAGGGATCGTTCGCAGGTTTGGAGTCGTCGCTCGGATCGGCGACTGCCACGGCCCCTGCGAGCAGCAGCACAAGAGGGACGGTCAGTTTACGAAACGAGTGCATGGATTTGAACCAACTGTTGAAGCAGGCGAGGCAGGTTCGCCAGCGGAATCTGATTCGGACCATCCGAGAGTGCACGCGACGGATCCTCATGCGTCTCGATGAAAATGCCATCACATCCCGCGGCTGCGGCCGCGCGGGCCAGCACAGGAGCGAGCACGCCATCGCCGGAAGTTTTGTCTCCGCCACCACCCGGACGCTGCACGGAATGAGTCGCATCGAAAATGATCCGGTACCCCGCTTCGCGAATCCAGTAGAGCGACCTCATATCGGCCACGAGATTATTGTAGCCAAAGGAAGCTCCGCGCTCAGTGAAAAAGAAACGCTCATTGCCGAAGGCGAGCAGCTTGTCCGCAATGTTTTTGACGTCCCACGGGGCGAGGAATTGCCCCTTCTTGACGTTCACCACGCGGCCAGTTTCCGCGGCCGCCTGGATGAGATCGGTCTGCCGGCAAAGGAACGCCGGGATTTGAAGAATATCGATCCACTCCGCCGCAGCCTGGGCTTCTTCGGGAGAATGCACATCCGTCGTGACCGGAACGCCAAGGTCGCGGCCGATCGCCCCGAGAATGGAACATCCTTCACGCACACCCATACCGCGGAACGATTTTACCGAGGTACGATTCGCCTTGTCGTAAGAGGCTTTGAAGACCCATTGGACGCCGGCTTCCGCGCAGATCTTCTTGAGCTGCTTTGCCATGGACCAGACGAATTCCTCGGACTCGATCACGCAAGGTCCGAGGATAAAGAGCGGGGCCGGACCGCCTAAAACGGTTGAGCCAATCGTCAAAGGGGCAGGCATCACTTTTTCGACACCGCCTCCGTGTATCCCATCTGCAGTCCAGAAAGGACATTGTTCAGCAAGTTCTGCTCGTCGGCGGTCAGATTTCCCCGCGTCTTTTCGCGAATCGCTGCCAGCTGATCAATGAACACCTTCGCCAAGGGGAGATTGGCGGGCGGCGCACCAGCCGGCGGGTTCGGATGCTTTCCGAGCGCGAAGAGCGCCTGCTGTTGTTGCATCAGGATAAACTGGATGAATAGATGCGTTGTCTCTCCCGCATCGGTGGTCTTCTGAACTTCTGCCATGGAACTGTAAAGTGGAGCATGCCGGAGTCCGGGACGCCACCACAATTCCACACCGGGTTGACTGCGAATAAGGCCACAGGCCGGCCAAAGGTACCCTCGTCCGTCAGAGAGTGAGGTGAAGCGGTGTTCGCAGAAACCGGATCGATTTGATGGGTTGATCGCCGGAAAGAGCCAAGGCGGCTGCACTCTGTTGGAGAGGCAAGGCAGGCGCCTTCCACGAGGCATCCTGCCAGATTCATCTTGCGCGAAATATCGGATGCCGATTGCGCGCGCCTTGCAATTCTGACGTCGAGGCCGAGGTTGCCCAATGCCCCCTCCGCGAGACGACCCTGCGCACCGGGAATCGGAATCGGCGAAGAGCGAATCGCGCCGGATTACGATTCTCGAACCGAATCAAGCGGACCTGGATAAGGCAGTGATGGGACGCGATGTGTCGGCGGGGCTGGCGGAGTTTTTCAAGAACCTGCTCCGGCGGAAAAAGTGGATCCGCAAAATTTATATTCCCTCCGGTCACGATGATGTCGCCGCGGTGTTTTTGTTCACGACGACCCTAAAAGCGGACGGGCTGGAGATCTTGAGCGAACTTCACATCTACCGTGCGGGAAAAAAGATGGTCGAAAAATGGAAGGTTGCCGGCGAGCGGGAGCAAATACGCTCCCTGCCAAAGGAATCTTTTCGGGCCATAGATATCACGAAAATGCGGGTGGATGGCAGTATGGTGAGTGTCGAATTCACCGTGCCATCTTCGGCGGGCCGGAGCGGGCTGTATGTGACCACATTCGATTTTGCCGGCGAAGATCAAGAAGTGCGCACCGTTCCGCATCCCCTGCTTCGAAAAGCATCTAGTTAAGCCGCCCATCGAGCCCGCGCCGCATCTGCTTTTCCCAGCGGCTACTAACAGGAATGCCGATGCCATCCATATTCCACATTCCGAACCATTTCTGGACAATAGCCGGTTCGCTGCGATTGGTGACCATGAAAAAACGCCTGATTATGCGGCGGGGTGGCCCGGATTTGCTGATGGAAGAACTGGTCGGGGCTCTCTCTGGAAATTCGATTTACGAATTCAAGCCGCTCTTTTCCCTGGTATACGGTAATTTGCAGGCGCGCAGTGCGGCGCATGGCGGCGAGGACATGCTGCGGCTGCGGCTTTACGAAAAGCTACAATTGCTCGTGCAAAATGGCAGCGTCGAAAAGGCGGGCAAAAATTATCGCGGTAATTTGTTAAGGCTACAGCCGTTAATCGACCAAATCGCTGCGCTGCACTGTCAAAGGCTCCTCGACGCAGCGGCGCATGCGATACCGGATTCAGATTCAGAAGCGGAACCCTTCTTCGCCTGAAGCTGGATTCGAAAGATTCGATCCGGAAAACGAGGCGACGGAAATATTACCCCCAGAGAATTCGTGAGACAGGATTGATGCTTTCCCTGGCATCGCGAAAGCAGCCAGGCAGGATGGCCAGAAGTGATACTTCAAGCTGCCACGGAAAGGTCCACAACTCGGGCGCGACGCGGAGCTACTGGCAAGTTACCGTCCATGTAGGGCCAGAATGTTATACCTGACAGATATATTCTGTCGATGCAGTCAACCGGGAAGATACACGCCACTCGTCCGCCCCGCCTTCGCCAGATTCAGTGGGACTTATAGGGCGGTGGTCTGCGATCAAGCAACGGTTGCGCTTATTGCAAATCCGGGAGATGCTCGGCGATGGCTGTTGAAAAGGACCTTGTCCATTCCCGTAGCGACCAAAACTTCCGCAAGGGCGCATGTCACGCAGCCAAATGGCTTTTGGAAACGAGCCGGAGGTTGATCGAGGAAGGCCGAACGGCAGGGGAAATATCGGCGCACCTCGCAGATCTTGTCGGAGTCCTGGGAGCCTGGCGTAACCAGACCGGCGAGATGCCCGATGGCAACCCGTGGGACTGGAGCTTCAGAGACCTGGCCAGTGTGGTCAAGGAAATGAAAAATCCCTGAAGCGAAGTCCGCCCATTCTTCGTCCGTTCCCGAAGTAGCTTGGCCTGCCGGTGGGTTCACCGGCGCCAGCCGCGCACTTGCCTTGAAATTTCCGGCCGCCGATAAGCGGGCGGCCGTTCGCTTCGGAGAATGATTTTCGGGAATCTGGATCAGTCCAAAATGCTGGCCTTCACGATCTCCGTGAAGCCGCGCGGCTCGAGGCTCGCGCCGCCGACGAGGGCGCCATCGATGTCCGGCTGGCGCATGAGTTCCGCCGCATTTTGCGGCTTCACACTGCCACCATACTGGATCCGCACCTTCTCCGCCGTGGCGGAATCGGAGATCTCCACGAGCTTCTGGCGGATGAAGGCGTGCGCCTCCTGCGCCTGAGCGGGCGTTGCGGTACGACCGGTACCGATGGCCCAGACGGGTTCATAGGCAATCACGGTCTTGAGCAATTCTTTCGATCCCAGACCGGCGAGGCTTCCGCGGATCTGCCGCTCGAGCACTTGCTCCACTTGTCCGGCATCGCGCTCCGCCAGGGTTTCACCGACGCAAACTATAGGATCGAGCGTCGCTTCGAGCGCCGCCTTGGCCTTCTTATTCACGATTTCGTCGGTCTCACCAAAGTACGAGCGGCGTTCGCTGTGTCCGAGCACGACGTAACGCACAAAAAGCTCCCGCAACATGCTGGCGCTGATCTCGCCTGTGTATGCGCCGGGTTTTTCCCAATGCATATTCTGGGCGCCCAGCTTCACCGTCTGCACGCGTGACAGGCGCTCAGACACACGAGGGAGGGCGGTAAATGGGGGAACGAGCACGATATCGACCCGTTTCTCATCCCCGATCTCCAGCAAAAACGTATCGAGGAACGTGTCGGATTCTCCGACCGTCATGTTCATCTTCCAGTTGGCGGCAATGATTTTCTTACGCATGCAGCGGCTCCAGTTTTGGGCTGATCTTCAGTTTGCTCAATGATTCGAGAGCGCCGCGACCCCAGGCAATTCCTTGCCTTCGAGGAGTTCGAGCGAAGCGCCGCCACCAGTCGAGCAGAAGGTCATCTTATCGCCCAACCCAAACTGCTTTACCGCCGTCACGGAATCGCCACCGCCGATGACGGTCACCGCTCCGGAGTTTGCCACCGCTTCAGCAATCGCCCGCGTGCCGGTCGCGAAAGGAGGAAGCTCGAAAACACCGAGCGGCCCGTTCCAAAGGACGGTCTTGGCCTTGGCGATCTCGGCTTTGAAAAGCTCGATCGTTTCCGGTCCGATATCGATCGCTTCCCAGCCTTCGCTAATACCGGTGCTCGGCGAATGCTTGGCGGTCGGCCGCGGCTGCGCGGTCGCCGAAAATTCCTGCGTCTCCAGATTGTCGACGGGAAGGAGGAAGCGGACACCCTTTTGCTCCGCGAGAGCGAGGATTTCACGGGCCAGATCGAGCTTGTCCGCCTCCACGCGGCTCTTGCCGGTGGGAATTCCCTGGGCCTTGAAGAAGGTATAGGCCATGGCGCCGCCGATGAGGAATGTGTTGGCCTTTTCCATCAGCGCCTTGATGACGTTGATTTTGTCCGAGACCTTGGCGCCGCCCAGGATGACCAGGAAGGGACGGGCAGGATTCTCCAGTTCTCCTTCGAGATACTGCAGTTCCTTTTCCATGAGCAGTCCCATGGCGGCCTGCGAAACGTGTTTGGCGATTCCGGCAGTCGAAGCGTGCGCACGATGCGCCGCGCCGAACGCATCGTTCACATAGACATCGCCAAGGCTGGCGAGTTCTGCCGCGAAGGCGTCGTCATTCTTCTCTTCCTCGGCATGAAAGCGGACATTCTCCAGCAGGGTGACATCTCCCGGGTGCATATGCGCGATGATCTTCTTCGGAACATCGCCAATGACGTCGTGAGAAAAAGCGACCGAATGATGGATGAGCGTATGCAGATGATCCGCGATCGGACGGAGCGAATCCTTCTCACTGCGCTGGCCTTTCGGACGCCCAAAATGCGCCATGAGGATGATCTTCGCTCCACGCTCGCGAAGGAAATTGATCGTCGGCAGCGACTCGCGCATGCGGGTGTCGTCGGTGATGCGGATGTGGCCGTCTTTCTCTTCCACAGGCACATTGAAATCCACGCGCACGAGGACGCGTTTTCCCTGAACATCGAGATCACGAACAGAAAGCTTTGGCATATGGGATTAGTGAAAAAGGGCGAAAGGCGAAGATGGAGCGCGCGTCATGGAAAAGACAAGAACTTTGGAAACCGCCGCACCGTTTCGCACGACGCAATGCTTGTGCACGCCTACATTCCCGGCGGATGCCGCAGGACACAACCCGTCGCCGGACGGCTGTGCGTCGTCCAGCGAGGTCCCGTGCTGTCGCTGCCGCCCCACCCCGTGTCAAAGCGCAGTCCGGCGACCACGAGAAAAGCGTGCCCGCGACGCGCATACACAGTGATCCATTTCCCCGGCCCACTCTCTCCGTAGTGACGGAGTTCGGAAGACGGCATGACTGACTCGAGCAACCCGGCCTCGCGCAAAACGTACGAAGTCGCGCCCGAACAATCGTAGCCACCATCGAGTGCCGTGCCATGCCCGCCTCCGTATCGATAAGGGAGACCGGCGATGCGATTCCCGGCGGCAACCGCCATCAAGACTCGATCGGGCGCAGACGGCGGCGCCACCGCATATCCGCCCTGCAGTACGGCGGTCTTTCCAGGAACGTAGTGGTACACATAAGGGGCCGGTCCGGCACAGCTGGCGAAAAGCAAAAGCGCTGCAAATGCAAACAGACGGGGCCATGGGGTGAGTGAATCGGAAGAAGGCATGCGAGATTCTGCATGCCTGTCAACCTGTGCCGACTTGCCCATAATTTAATTAGTTTTCCTGTCCGCCGCCAAAGAACCGCCGCACGCCCCTCGTGACACGAAATCAGGTAGGACTAAGTAGTATCAAAGAGGTCATTTTCGATGTCGTCTGGCACGCACTTCGCTGTCTCATTTTCGCACCCGATGCATAACCAGATTTACACCCCGTTTGACAATGTTATTGAGACCATGCTGGCCGCTGGAGGGAAAGGAACCTCGGATTTGCTTTTCGTCGTCGGCCAGCCTCCTCAAGTCGAAATCAATGGCGTCCTCACCGCCATCAGCATTCCTGATCTGCAGCCGACGCTGAAGCCGGACGACACAAAACGCTTTGCCGATATCCTCGTCGGCGACAACGAACGCCTGGCCCATGACCTTAGTGAAAACGGGTCCTGCGACACGAGCTACGCGCTCTCGGACAAGGCACGTTTCCGCGTCAATGTCTTCCGCCAATACGGGCGACTCGCCATCGTCATGCGGAAACTTTCCACGGAAATCCCTTCGCTCGAATCGTTGGGATTGCCTCCGGTATTCCGCGAGATGATCAAAGAGAAGACCGGGATCATTTTCTGCACGGGGGCGACCGGTTCGGGCAAGACGACCACGCTTGCGGCGATGTTGAACGAGATCAATCAGAACTCCCGTGTACACGTCGTCACCCTGGAGGATCCGGTGGAGTTCCTGCATCCGCAGAAGAGTGCCACTTTCAGCCAGCGGGAGCTCGGCCGTGACTACTCGTCTTTCGCCATGGGCTTGCGGGCCGCGTTGCGTCAGGCACCAAAAGTCATTCTCGTTGGTGAGATTCGCGATCGTGAGACGATGGAAATCGCGCTCACGGCAGCGGAAACCGGTCACATCGTTTATTCGACCCTCCATACGATCAGCGCCGGCCAATCGATCAACCGAATCGTCGGCATGTTCGAACAGGGCGAGCAGCAGCAGATCCGGGAACGCGTGTCGTCGACTCTTCGGTATATCGTGAGCCAGCGTCTCGCGCCCAAGGTCGGCGGCGGCCGGCAACTGGTCACGGAAATCATGGGGAGCAACCTGCGAACCCGCGAAATCGTTCAACTCGGTGAGAGCGAAGCCCGTAACATGCACTCGGCCATCGAAGCCGGCGTGACCATGGGATGGCACAGCTTCGAGCAGGACATCATCGAACACTTCAAGGCCGGCCGGATCACGGAAGAGACGGCCATGCTTTACTCGGTGAACAAGCCGGTGATGCGGCAGATCCTGGATCAGACGAAAAAGCGGATGGGGCTAAGCGACGAGACACCGCACAATTTCCGATTGGCAGACCTGAATGCCAAGGAAGGGCATGAGCCCGCCGCCTCGTCGACATCGTCCCACCGTCCCCCACCCCCACCCCTGCCCGAGATCAAGCTCGCACCGGCACCGGCACCGGCACGCGTCGGCGCGGCTGCCGCGGCAGTTCCCGCACATACTGCCCAACCAGCGGGCCCTTCGCCTACAAGATTGGCGCCTCCCGCTCCACGCCCGACGCCTCCGGCACCGCGCCAGTAGCCGCCTGTACGCATCTTCTCCAACGACGGACGGGCTTTTCAAAAGGCCCGTCCGCTTTCTGTTTTTCGGTCGGAAAGCTATCCGGATCGGTCGTGCATTATACGGAAGCCAAGGCGGCATCCTGAATGGCAATGATCTCACTGCCGATGCCCGCGGCTCCCGCGCTTCGCGCCGCGGCGCGTTCGAGTAATCCACCGGGAACGCCGGTCGCTTCGATCAAAGCGCCGATAACCCGATCGGAAACAGTTCCTCTCACCGAGTAAAATGTGGAAAGAAGAAGCGTCTCTTCAGGATGACGCAAAGGACGATGGATCACTTTTTCTGCGGCGCGCTTGAGCGCTTCATTAATCTGCGGATTCATAAGATACTCCGGAAGACTTTTCTAAAGCCAGGCGAACAAGGGTGGCCGACAAATAGTCTCCCGTTTCTATTAGTTTCGTCCCGAAGTGTGTCGGGTGGACGACAGCCGGGTAACATTTCCGTAGCAGGAACAGCCTGAACTGGCCTCCGGAGGGCACTCGTGACACGATATTATTCCGTGAAGACCGTGCGACGCCCCAAGTCCGAGTTGCCACGATTGAAGAGCGAGTTGACGGAACTTGTATTTCCGCCAACGGCCATCGCCGCCGAGTGGTATGACGACGACACGCGCTGGACGGACAAGATTTGCACGGAATTGAAAGGGGCAGGATTCAAACTTTTGGAGGGCATTTCCCCGCGCCTTTGCGTGGTCGGCGTTCGTTGCCTGAACTGGTGTACAGTCGGCGAGGCTCGTTCGCGTCCCCTGGCCTTCGCCAGAGCTCTCAAAGAATTTGCGGCGCATCCTCTACGGCGCGCCCTGCTCCCGCGTTCGCAGAGCTAGACCACCAAGTGCGGTGCTTGGAAAATGGTGGCTCGAGGAGCGTGTGGTCTCGTCGTCTCCGGAAGCCTGGAATTTGCGCAACGCAGCCGAGAGACAATCCGCGCACGAAACCCCGTTGCCGATAGTTCAATTCCCCTACTTCAGTGCATCAGTTACCGCTTTCGGATTCCAGTTTCCCTTCTGCTGAGGCTCTCCTCTCCGCGATTATCGACTCTACGGACGATGGAATCGTCAGCAAAAATCTCAAGGGGATCATTACGAGCTGGAACCAAGGCGCGGAAAAAATTCTCGGATATACCAGGGCTGAAATGATCGGCCGGCCCATCACGGATATCATTCCGCCGGACCGTCAAAGTGAAGAGCGCCTGATCATCGAAAAGATTGCCCGTGGAGAACGGGTCGACCATTTTGAAACAAAAAGGCTCCGCAAGGACGGAAGCCTGGTGGATGTGTCACTAACCATCTCACCGATTCTGAACAAGGACGGCGTGGTTGTTGGTGCCTCCAAGATTGCACGAGACATTACGAAGCCAAAACGCACGGCGGAAAAGTTGGAAGCAGCCTTACGAGAAGCGGAGAACCAGGGCCGGCTCAAGGACGAGTTTCTCGCCACGCTCTCCCACGAATTGCGCACTCCGCTTCAATCGATTCTGGGATGGACGCAGATTCTTCGCGGCGGGGGCATCGACGAGGCTGAACTGAAACAAGCGCTTGAGGTCATCGATCGCAATGCTCAGGCGCAAACGCGAATTATCGAAGATCTTCTCGATATGAGCCGTATCCTTTCGGGCAAAGTCCGGCTCGACGTGCAAAGGGTTTCGTTGCTTCCCATCATCGAAGCCGCCATTGAGTCCGTAAAACCGGCGGCTGAAGCAAAGGGTATTCGCGTTCGTTCCATCCTCGATCCACTGGCAAAGCAGATTGCAGGAGACCCGAATCGGCTGCAGCAGATCTTCTGGAACCTGCTGAGCAACGCGATCAAATTCACCCCGCGTGGCGGACAGGTGGAGATGCTCCTCGAGCGAGTGAATTCTCATCTCGAAGTCAGCGTCTGCGATAGTGGAGCAGGCATCGCCCCTGAGTTTCTGCCTTACGTGTTTGAACGCTTTCGCCAGGCGGATTCCTCGATGACACGCAGCCACAGCGGCCTGGGCCTCGGGCTTGCGATCGTCAAACACCTGGCGGAACTGCATGGAGGAACGGTTCGCGCGAAGAGCGCGGGCCTTTCGCAGGGAGCCACATTCACCGTTTGTTTCCCGGTGACAGCGGTGCAATCCGAGCCGGATGAAATCGTTCAACGGATAAGTTCTCCAGATAGCATTAACTATGAAGAGACTCCTGATCTGACGGGGGTCTCAGTTCTGGTCGTAGATGACGAAGAAGATGCGCGGAACCTATTAAAGACCGTTCTTTCCAGAGCTGGAGCCACTGTTCGAACCGCCAAGTCCGCAAAGAGCGCTCTTGAAACGATCAGGGAGGAAACTCCCACTGTCCTGGTAAGTGACGTCGGGATGCCGTCGGAAGACGGATACGCGCTGATCCGAGCCTTGAGGGCACTGCCACCGGCTGAAGGCGGAACAATCCCGGCTGTCGCATTGACTGCTTATAGCCGCACCGAAGACCGCATCAGAAGTCTCTCGTCTGGCTTCCAGATGCATCTCGCAAAGCCGGCAGACGGTTTGGAGTTGATCATGGTGGTAGCCAGTTTGGCGCAGTCCGCGCGTCTTCGGCCCTAACTATGCAAACTTGAAGGGTTCTGATCTCCCTTCTTGTGCGCGCTGAGCGGCATCAGAACGTCACTAATACTTATGGATACTGCGCGGCAAAGGGTATGCTAACTAACTTGAGCGCTATTGCGATAGTGGCGCACTTCGAACTCCGGATGGGACAGGACTGTTTCAATGAAACGGAACCGCGATTCGAATTCCGGGAAAAAGGCGTCCCCTTCCACCTCCTGCAGCACAACCGATAAATACAGATCCGTGCACAAGGGGAGAAGCTGGCGATAGATTTCCGCGCCGCCGATTACCCAGACATCCTGCGGCACATAGGTCGATGAATTGAAGGAGGCGAGATCGGAAATCGTTTCCACTCCGGAGATGGAAGATTGCCGGGTCACCACCATGTTCCTCCGGTTGGGGAGCGGTTTTCCCAGCGAATCCCAGGTCTTGCGCCCCATGAGCACCACCTGTCCGCTCGTGCAGCGTTTGAACCAGCGGAAATCCTCCGGCAAATGCCAGGGGATCGCGCCGGCGCGGCCGATCACCCGATTGAGCGACATAGCGGCGATTGCTTTCATGAGAAGACGGGCGCTCCCGAGTTAGTTACTGCAGCGACACACAATCGCATACCTATACCGCGATCGGGGCCTTGATCGCCGGATGCGGATCGTACTGCGTGAGAACGAAATCTTCGTATTGAAAGCCACGGATATCCTTCACCTCCGGATTTAACTGCATCCTGGGCAGCGAACGAGGTTCGCGACTGAGTTGTTCACGGGCCTGATCAACATGGTTTGCGTAGAGGTGGAGATCACCAAAGGTATGAATGAACTCCGCCGGCTCGAGCCCGCAGACCTGGGCCACCATCATGGTGAGCAGTGCGTAGCTGGCGATGTTGAACGGCACACCCAGGAAGAGATCAGCGCTGCGTTGATAAAGCTGGCAGCTCAGGCGGCCGTTGCAGACGTAGAACTGAAAGAGCGCGTGACAGGGCGGCAACGCCATCCCTTCGATTTCGCCCGGGTTCCAGGCCGTGACGATAAGGCGCCGGCTGTCCGGCGTCTTTTTGATTTGCTCGATCACACGGGCGATCTGGTCGATTCCCCGTCCGTCGGAAGTTCGCCAGTCACACCACTGCGCACCGTATACGCGCCCCAAATCACCGTTTTCATCCGCCCACTCGTCCCAGATCGTGACCCCCTTTTCCTGAAGCGACCGGACATTCGTGTCTCCGCGGAGGAACCACAGCAACTCGTGAATGATCGATTTGAGGTGCAGCTTTTTCGTCGTGAGAAGCGGAAAACCGGCAGTGAGATCGAACCGGGCCTGTGCGCCAAAGACGGAATACGTGCCGGTGCCGGTGCGGTCGGATTTAAAATCGCCGCGGTCGAGCACGAGTTGGAGCAGGTCGAGATAGGCACGCATGGAAGGCAAAGCTTTCGCAATTCGAGGGCCGAGTTCAAGCGAGTCCTCACAGCCCGTCACTTCGAATCCGTGCGAAACGCCTTTCGATACTCACCCGGGGACAAGCCGGTGAAGGCCCGAAATTGCCTGCTGAAGGCCGCCTGATCATAGAAGCCGCAATCCACGGCGATTTCTCCGAGGGTCGATTCCGTGTCGCGCAAGGCCTGCGCCGCCGCCTCGACCCGGGCCTTGGTCAGAAGCTGGCGCGGGGTCAGCCCCGTCAATGTGCTCACCCGGCGCTGAAACTGGCTCCAGGAAAGCCCGGCCTGCACGGCCAGTGCACCGATTCGGACAGCTCCCCCAAAATCACGATGCAGCGCATCCAGGGCGGCGCCGACTGGACTCAACTCTGCTCCCCTTGCCGCCGGCGTCCCGAGATCGCGGGAAATACCGGCCAGTGCGACGATCCCGCCCGCGGCATCACGAACCGGAACCTTTTGTGACATAAACCAGCCGATCGCTCCGTCCCGCCGCGTCACCATTTCCAGGCGGTCGTGCACGGTGACGCCTTTGGAAAAGACCAGTTCATCCTGCTGTTCGTAGTTTGCCGCGAGCAGCACCGGAAACAGTTCGCGCGCCGTGCGACCGAGCAGTTCCGCACGGGTGCGCAAACCGGCCGAGCGGATAAAGGCCTCGTTTGCGGCGACGTACCGCCGTTGCCGGTCTTTCACGCAAAAGATCACGTCACTAAGTGCATCGAAAAGCTCCTCGGCCGCGGCGAGCCCCGGCGCCGCGCGGAGGATCTCTTCACGCGATCGATGCACGGAGTTGCGGTTGGTTCGAGAAGCCCTGGGCATGCGGTGATGAAACCAAGAATTAGCACATTTTTGTATATTTTCCGCATCCTTAAAAAAGAAAAACGCCACGACCTAAAAGGTGTCACTCTCTATATTGAGTCGCGTGATTTCTTCTCCGCCCGCAGCCCTGGAGTTCAGCCACGGCTTTGACTCCACGGTATGCACTGCATCTATTGAAAAGGCTTCCGAGTTGCTTTCCGAGTCATCGAGAGCGCGTACGAAATCGGAGTGGAAAGAAGGCGCCCAGTTAGCGCGCCTTATGGAAGATCCGGCGGGAAAGGCGTTCACTCTCGCGATGGTCGATGAAGTTTTCCGCAGTGGGAAAGCGTTTCTTCAGGGGCTTCGCTGGCGCGGCCTGCTCAAGGAGTTCGGTCTTCCGAAATATCTGGAAGTCGCCGATCGTGGATTGCTTTGGCTCGGCGCATTTGCCAGCCGCTTCGCGCCCTGGCTGGTCATGCCCCTGGTCTCGAAACGGCTGCGCCACGACAGCGCAAGGGTGATTCTGGACGCCGAACCCGATGCGTTGAACCACTATCTCGACAAGCGGGCGGCAGATGGTTTTCGGATCAATCTCAACCAGCTTGGCGAGGCTGTTCTCGGAGAGGAAGAGGCTTCGCATCGCCTGCAAATCGTGCTGGAGCATCTCGGCAATCCTCGAGTGACTTATATCTCCGTGAAGATCTCAGCGATCTTCAGCCAGATCAATCTGGTCGCGTGGAACGAGAGCCTGGAAGCAATCAAGTCACACCTCCGGCAGATTTATCGCGCTGCACTTCCCGAGCGGAAATTCGTCAATCTGGATATGGAGGAATACCGTGACCTTGAACTCACGGTGGCGGCCTTCCGCGAAGTCCTCAGCGAACCGGAATTCCATGCATTGTCAGCCGGCATTGTGCTGCAGGCGTATCTGCCTGACTCGTGGCAAGCGCAGCAGCAACTGACAGACTGGGCCGTCCAGCGGCAGAAGAGCGGAGGCGCCGAGATCAAGATCCGACTCGTCAAAGGGGCGAACCTCGCCATGGAATCCGTAGAGGCCGAGTTACACGGACTGAATCGAGCGCCGTATGCGACGAAAGCGGAAACAGACGCCAATTTCCGGCGAATGCTCGAGTTCGGCTGCGAACCGGCCAATGCCGCGGCAGTCCGGCTCGGAGTGGCCTCTCACAATCTTTTCGATGTCGCGCTGGCGCTGGTGCTGCGGGAGCACTTCGGGACAAGGGATCGCGTTGAAATTGAGATGCTCGAGGGCATGGCGAATCATCAGGCCCGCGCGGTTCGCGATGAAGCCGGAGAAGTCCTTCTTTATGCGCCGATCGTTCATCAACACGACTTTCCAGGCGCCATGGCTTACCTCGTGAGACGGCTCGACGAAAACACGGCGCCGGAGAATTATTTGCATGCGTCGTTTGATCTCCAGGAAGGCTCCCCTGCCTGGGACCGCGAGAAAGAGCGGTTTGTCCACGGCTGGATGACACGCCACGAAACGGCCACGGCTTCCCGGCGTCTGCAACCCGCCGTTCATCCCGATACCGCCGCGGCTTTCGAGAACGAGCCAGACAGCGATTGGACTCAACCGGCAACCCGCGCAGCGCTCGAAGGCGCCTTGGCTTCACGCCAGCCTTCCAAACTTCCGCCGTTGCCAAGTCTCGATCAGCTTCTTGAAATCGCCAAAGCAGCGCAACCGGGATGGCAGGCGTTGGGAGCCGGCGAACGCTCGAAGATTCTTCGGGAAGCAGCGCGAATCATGTCCGCGCAACGTTTCCACGCGATCGCGACCATTCGCGCCGAAGGCAAAAAAGCTGTCGTCGAGGCCGATGGGGAGGTCTCTGAAGCCATCGATTTTGCGCGGTTTTACGCCGGTTCCTTTGAAGTGCCGGAAGGACTCCAGGCAGAAGCGCTCGGTGTGGTCGTCATCGCGCCACCCTGGAATTTCCCATATGCGATTCCATCCGGCGGAGTCCTGGCCGCGCTCATGGCCGGGAATAGCGTGATCCTGAAGCCGGCGCCGGAAACGGTTGAGATCGCATGGCTCATCGCTCAGCAACTGTGGCTGGCTGGCGTGCCGAAAGATGTCCTGCAGTTTTTCCCGTGTGCCGACGGAGATACTGGACGCGCACTGATCTCGGATCCGCGAGTAGCCGCCGTTATTCTGACAGGTGCCTGGGAAACGGCCCACCTCTTCCAGGGATGGCGGCCGTCTCTGCGGCTTTTCGCGGAAACGAGCGGGAAGAATGCACTCGTCATCACGGCGCAGGCGGATCGCGAATTGGCGATTAAAGATCTGGTCAAATCGGCCTTCGGGCACGCCGGGCAAAAGTGCTCGGCGGCAAGCCTTGCGATTCTCGAAGCGGAGGTCTACGACGACCCGGTATTTCGCCGCCAACTCCGCGACACCGCAGCAAGCCTTGCCGTGGGACCATCGAGCGATCGAAGGAGCATTGTCACGCCACTCATCCGGCCGCCAGGCGAAGCACTTCGACGCGCTCTCACGACTTTGGACGAAGGCGAAGAATGGCTGCTCGAACCACGTCAGATCGGAGAGGATCCGTGCCTCTGGTCGCCGGGCATCAAGCTCGGCGTAAAACCAGGCTCCTGGTTTCATCAACATGAGTGTTTTGGACCAGTGCTTGGTGTCATGCGTGCCACGTCCCTGCGCGAAGCGATCGAGTGGCAAAACGGAACCGACTACGGACTGACCGCTGGATTGCACTCGCTGGATCCCGCGGAGCACGCCTTATGGAGCGAAGCGGTCGAAGCTGGGAATCTTTATATCAATCGACCGATCACCGGCGCGATCGTGCAACGCCAACCGTTTGGCGGCTGGAAACGCTCATCGATCGGTCCCGGAGCCAAGGCGGGCGGTCCCGGATACGTACTCGCTTTCGCACGGCTTTCTGAGATTGATGAAATTCCGACGCCTGAGGCAGAAGGCAGTTATCGCGATGCGTGGAACCAATACTTTGCCTTGTCACACGATCCCTCAGGACTTCACTGCGAATCGAATGCCCTTCGCTATCGTCCACGCCGCGGGGTCATTCTCCGACTTACAACCGCCGATGAGCGTGTAATCACTCTGGCCCGCCTGGCTTCAAAACTTAGCGGCACACCACTGGTCATCAGTATAGCCACGGAGGAAAGCGACGCCCGGTTTCAGGAACGTCTTCCCGAACTCGCGAGAAACGCGGATATCCTGCGCACCATCGGAACGCCATCCGAAGCCGTCCTGCTCACCGCATATGAGCAAGGCCTGAATTGGATTGAGGCTCCGGTCACCGGCAACGGGCGGATCGAACTGCGCCACTGGGTGCGCGAACAAGCGCTTTCGCGAACACGCCATCGCTACGGACAGATCCCGGATTGGCTTCCTGCCTCCCGGCGCTGATTCGATGGCGACGAGTTTGGCGCCCGTGGGTTCGTTTTACTTTCCAGTCAGTCACCCAACCTAACCATGCTCCCTGACACAAAACCCAACACTGCCTTCCCGCAATTGGCCGCGCGGTTCAAACCGGGAAATCCCAACCATCACCTGTGGAATAACAATGGCACGTGGTTCGTACACTACGTGATCTATCCAACGCCCTTGACCAAGGAGCGGGTCCGCCATTCGCTCCAGACAAAGTGCCTGAACGAAGCACGCATCCGCCGGGATCAATTGCTCGCGCATCTTTCCCAACGCAATCACATCCTGGTGGCGGCTTAGTTGGACGCATGGGGTTGATGTCGCAAATCTCTTTGCGCGCGTATTCAATCCGCCGCGGATGTCAGGGCGAGTTGAGTTAGACCTAATTTCGACATCATTTATGTCACGCAGAAGCGGGGCATGGAGAGACGGCTCTCTAATAATGCGGACATGGCGTCGGTTTTTCCTGTCGCAGAGAACACTCGACATCGTCCGTCATGAAATTCCGCCATTTGCTCTTCGCTTTCGCACTTGCTCCGACCGCATTCGCCGCCCCATTGCGTCCGAACATCGTCCTGATCAATGCGGATGATCTCGGTTACGCGGAACTCGGCTGCTACGGCCAGGAAAAGATCAAAACGCCCAATCTGGACAAATTAGCTTCTGAAGGAGAACGCTGGACGCAATACTATTGCGGTGCGCCGGTATGCAGTCCCTCCCGCAACGTCCTGCTCACGGGAAGGCATGGCGGCGGTTGCGTTGTGCAGGATCTCAAACGCGTCAACCCCAAGGAAACAGTCGATGACCTGCAAGGTGATTGGCCGATTACCCTGGATACCTATATCCTCCACACGGCGCTCAAGAAGGCAGGCTACGACACGGCGCTTTTCGGCAAATGGGGACTCGGCGAATATGGCAGCGCCGGTGCTCCTGATAAGCACGACATCGACACATTCTATGGCTATACCGACCAGCGCGAATGCCACAGCTTTTATCCGGCTTTTCTCTGGGCCAACGGAGTCAAAGACTTCATCAATCACCCGGCAATCCCCGGACACATGCAGCAACGGACAGGCGTTGTCGATGATGCGACATACACCGGTCAGATCCACGCATCGAAGCGCATCATGGAAAAGCTGCAGCTGTTCCTCGATTCGCGCGCCGGAGACACGCCATTCTTTCTCTACTATGCGCCAACTGAGCCACACGTGGCGATGCAGCCCCCGAAAGAGTGGGTAGATAAATATCCGAAAGAATGGGACGCCACGCCTTACCGTGGAGAAAACGGCTACCTGCCCCATTCGCGTCCTCATGCTGCATACGCCGCCACCATTTCCTTTCTCGACTATAACGTCGGTCTCTTAATCGAGAGACTCAAGGCGAGGGGCCTGGACAAGAATACAATCGTGGTCTTCACCAGTGACAATGGGACGACCCATGACGTCGGCGGTGTCGACCACAAATTCTTCAATTCCGTGGCCAATCTCAAAGGTCTGAAAGGGTCCGCTTACGAAGGCGGTATTCGCGTGCCAAATATTGTTTGGTGGCCAGGTCACGTACCGGCGGGCAAAGTAATCGAGCAACCTGCCTATGACGCCGATGTGATGCCTTCCCTCTGCGCACTTACGGGTGCAGATCCCGGCCAGCCTTACGGCGACGATATTCTCCCGATCTGGCTAGGTGAAAAAGATCATCTCGAAAATCGCAAACCGATGGTGTGGTGCACCGGCGGATATGGCGGCCAGGTGGCTGTGCGAATCGACGACATGAAAGCGATCCGCCGTAACCTTTTCCCGTATCCGAAATATACCCCGCTCAATTGGGAGGTGTACGACTTACGGGGTGATCGGAGTGAAACGCACGATCTGGCGAGCAGTCGTCGCGACGTGATCGAACAGGCGGAAGCCGTGTTGCATCGCGAGTACAAAGCAGCGGATGGGTTTCCGACACTCCGGATCTTTGCTCCGGAGACGAGCCCCGATGCGTCGACCGCGCCCAAGGAATAGCGGATCCGAAACTCCAGGCAGTTTGCCGACGCTGCCGTCTTGGTGCGTGTTATTGACGGCGAGGAAGCGGACGCCCGCAGTACGGTGCCCGCCTGATGCTTAGGACATACTTGGGTCTGGTCCTCGGCAGGCAGTCCTTTGCTGAATGTCACCCGGCATTTCACATGAATACGTCCACGCCCTCGTCGACAACCCGTGGAGGCTCCATCCTCTCACTCATCGGCCAAACACCGCTCATTCCGCTGCGCTTCGAACCGGAGGGCGTTACGATTCATGCAAAATGCGAATTCCTCAATCCCAGTGGAAGCGTGAAGGATCGCCTCGCCCAATCCATCATCGAAGACGCTGAGCAAAGAGGTTTGCTCGGACCGGATTCGATCATTCTCGAATGCACGAGCGGAAACACGGGGATCGCGCTGGCCATGGTGGCCGCCGCCCGGGGTCATCGTGTGGCGATCCTGATGTCCGAAAGCGCCAGTATCGAGAGACGCCAACTCATCCGGCAATTCGGAGCGGAAGTGATTCTGTTCAAGACCACGAGCGGCTACCAAACGGGCATCGATCTTTCGCTCAAAATGGCGGCTGGCGACAGCCGGTATTTCCTGCCGCGCCAGTTTGAAAATCCCCTGAACGCTGCCGATCACGAACGCACCACGGGACAGGAAATTCTCTGCCAGACCGCAGGACTAATCAGTGCCTTTGTCGCCGGCTACGGCACCGGCGGCACTCTTGCCGGCTGCGGCAAAGCCATCAAAAAGCGGTACCCCGATGCGCAGATTATCGCCATGGAACCAGCGGAGGCTGCGCTGCTCAGCGGCGAAATGCCGTGCTGCCACGGCATCGAAGGCGTCACGGGTGGGTTCATTCCACCGCTGTTGCGGCAGGCGCCGCTGGACGGTATGGTCAAGATCAAGAGCAGTGAGGCACTGGCCATGGCCCGCCGGCTGGCCAGCCAATTCGGCCTGCTCGTAGGAACTTCATCCGGCGCCAACGTCGCCGCAGCGCTCAAGGTCGCGCGGGAATCCGAGGCGGGAGCGTACGTCGTTACCCTGCTATGCGATCGGGCGGAGCGATATTTCAGTACAGACCTGTTTGCCAATGACACGCAACTGGCTGATAACAAGACGGGTCGTTGAAAGCCGATTCACTTATGAAATCGATTGTAGATGCGATTCCAAAACGGCTCAAAGCTCGCCAGCAATTTATCAAATGCCGCGCGCTCGGCTTTCTTACGGGAAGCATCGATCGCGTTGCTGCTTCCCCACGCGAGGGTAAGTCCCGAACGCATTTCATTCTCCTCGAGAGCGCCATAGATATAGCCTGTCTTCGTATCCATGAGGATGGCGGAAGCCGTGGCATTAATCTTGTATTGTTTATTCGGCGCAAGACCAAGTGAAAGAGTTGTCAGCGGCGGAATCACTTCGTTGTCACTGAACTCGGTAGCAATCGTGTAAACGAGCACTGCGTCGGTCTGAAGCTTGGCGGCGGCTTCCCGCAGATCGAGATCGGACGACAAATCCCTCGGCAACAAAAGGCGATTCAGAGTCACGACTCCACTCACCCCATGGAGTTTCGAAATGGTGTCGATATCCTTATCCGTCTCAATGTCTCTCGCCGTGACAACGCTATACGCTCCACTACCGACACCGGTTGCTGACTGCGATCGGTATCCACTCTCCTGAATGCGAACGAGCGCCAGATTGGCGGGAAACTGGATGGCCGGCTTCGCAACAAAGGCCTTTTTGACCCGCGGGTCTGTAAAGGTTGACATATTGGCCTGACGACCGGGAGTGACGTAACTGGCACACGAGCTAAAAGCGATTGCCGTGAGAACCGCCATGGCAAAGTGTCGAAGGATCATAGATTTCGCGAGTGAGTGTAACCCTCTCTTTCTTCAACACAAGCTTAACGGGGTGATACGACAGGTACTTAACCCCAGGAATCGGACAAAATACGTCCATCGACGTATATCTTACCTGCACCATTCCGAAGCCTCTGATCTTCCACCGTGAAGGCGCACGTCGAACCTTATAAACGTCGGAAAGATCTTTACGTGCCATCGTAATCTTTGCGGCTTTTACTTCAAAACCGCCGCGCCTCCACCCGACAAAGGAGTGTCGCCGAAGAAGCATTACCCCACGGGAGTGGGGAAACGAGGAGGGGACGATGGGGATGAATAAGACAGGGGAGATGGCTCTCCGTCTCTTCGCTTCAAATTCTTTGCCAGCCTTTGCGCCTTCTCCCCTCGTTACCCCACTCCCATTGGGTAACGAGAGAATGCGGAAGAGTCACTCGTGGCGGAATTCATTGACCGGAAAAGCGCTAGTCCGACACCAACAGAACGCCGCTTTCACCATGGGCCTACTTCATTTCGAAGATCTGGTGTTTTCCGGCGAATCCCTTGAATTCAAATTCGCCCGGAACCCTGGTCACATTGAGCAGCGGCTGCATATGTTCGCGCGCTTTATCGCTGAAACACATGTGCACCCCGGCGCCGCCGGCGGTCTTTTCCATCCGGAAGACATAATTTACATCCGGCCCGATCAGACTCTCCTCGCCAAGCGTTGCGGAGCCGACGATCGTCACGATCCCGAAGTGGAAAATCACGCGGAAGGGCGGATCGGCATCCGCCTGCAATTCCAGAAATGATTTCGCCACTGCGGCGATGTCCGGCGCGAGATTCGCGCCCCCGCGCCAAAAAGCGAGATACCCATCTCCGAGGTATTTGTTCACCACCCCGCCCTTTTCCTCGATGATCTTTTTCCCGGACCGCAGCCAGCGGCCCATGATCACGGCGAGCACCGAGGGTTCCAGCCTCTGGCTGAGAGGGGTAAATCCTTCCACATCGGCGAGGAGCAACCAGCAGGGTTCATTGCTGATTTCCGGCGCCATGAGCAGCGTCTCGCCGCAACGGGTCTCGCCTCCCATGGTCGTCGCGGTTCCCGCATGGAAAGTAAACTCCTCACCCGCCACGCAGATGCGGTCGCCGTCCGTCAGGCGCGTGGGAAGACTTAACCTCCGGCCATTCAGCAGCGTGCCGTTCACGCTGCCGAGATCGATCAACCAATATTCGCCCGCATCCTGCAAATGGATGGTTGCGTGACGCCGCGAGGCACGCTCCGAGGCGATCCGGATGGTATTCTCCGAAAGACGGCCCATGGAACAATTTCCGGACAGGACGATGCGTTCGCCCTGAACATTTTCGAGGCATGGGGATGCTGAAACAGGCTCTGCCATCCACAACCGATAGCAAATGTCATGCGCGAGCGCTACACTCCCGAACAACCATATTTCAGGCCTCTCCGTCGTCGCCGCTGTGCCCGTGCACACCGGACGGATCGCTCATCGCATCCTCTTCCGGGACGTCCAGGCGCTCGCAGATGCGGGTCCATTCCCGAAGCAGGCGCGAAATCACTCCGGATTCACTGGGCGAACGATCCTTCGCTTTTTGCAGAATGTCGCAAATCTGTCGTGCATGAGGGACCGTGAGGACCACGAGGTAATGTGGCAAATCCGAATCTCCCGGGAGAAGGACGAACCCGGCCGACCGGATCGTCTGAGTTCTGCTCATCAGATCGGGGCTTAAGGCGAGCAATACGCGATCGGTCGCCAGAAGATCTGCGGAATTGATAAATGGCGGCGGCGTAGCGCGGGAAAGCACAAGCTTCTATTCGTACCAGAAGCGTCATCGGATGGGTCCGATGGCACATGAATTTGCGAGAGACAACAACAGCCCCTGTCCACAGAGACCCATTGCAGTCGAATATCGGAGGGAAACAACTTCCCCCGATACACTCATCAGATCGAACCTGAGATCCGCGGTGGTTGTTTCCGTGAACGGAAAGTCTCCGAGAAGTTTTATAAGCAACCGGCACGACCAAACTTCTCTCAAAATCTTTGCGCTCCTACGCCAGCTTTGCTGTTAGGAGATAGCCGCCTGATTCACAACCCGGTAAAGCACGCCCGAAGGCGTGCGCCCGGCGGGGGTCGAACCCACAACCTTCGGCTTCGGAGACCGACGCTCTATCCAATTGAGCTACGGGCGCTTTTCCGCTTTCCAAACCCATTCCGGGTTCAGCGGGACGGAAAAGTAGCGGGTTTCCGCGAAACGGCAAGCGGCATCCCTGCAAATTCTCACAATTCAGCGCTTTCCACGCATTTTCCCGCTCCTCTAGTCCATCTTCGGGCCAGAATACTTCGGCGCCTCGTCGCCCCACGGCGGCGTATGATCGCCATACTTTGCGGCGAGCGACTTGAGCTGGGCGGTCAGTTCGTCACGCACCTTAGCATAGGCCGGATCGTCGTAGACGCTTTTCATCTCGGACGGATCTTTCTCACGATCGAAGAGTTCCCAATACGCCGGCTGCTCAGCATAGAACCAGGCCAGCGTGTAGCGGTCCGTGCGGACGCCGGTGTGCTTCGGCACGTTGTGTTCCTTCTTCTCATAGTAGTGGTAATAAGCCGCCTCGTGCAGGTTTTCGCTCTTTCCCTCCAGCAACGGCACGATGCTTTTTCCATGGATATCTTCCGGCTGTTTCACTCCGGCCAGTTCCAGGAAGGTCGGCATGAAGTCCGTATTCTGGATCATCGATTCTTGCACCGAACCCGCCTGGATATGTCCAGGCCAGCGGATGATGAAGGGCATGCGGAGTGACTCTTCATAGATCCAGCGTTTATCGAACCAGCCATGTTCACCGAGGAAGAATCCCTGATCCGATGAGTAGATGACCACGGTATTTTCCTTCAGGCCGTGCTCGTCGAGATAGTCCATGACGCGTCCGAGATTGCGATCCACCCCTTTCGCACAGCGGAGATAATCCATGATATAGCGCTGGTATTTCCAGTGAACGAGATCCTTCCCGGTCGGCGGATTCTCGATGAAGGCGTTGTTCTCGTCGTCGTAGGCTTCGTGCCACAGCTTTTGCTCTTCAGGCGTCAGGCCGGGTGGTTCCAGCGTGGGTTTGGCCAGCGATTTGCCAATGTGCAGATCGGAGTCCATATGCATGTGCCGATCGATCTCCATTTCCTGATGCGCCGCGCCCGGCCCACGACCGGAGTAGTCATCGAAAAGATTCGCCGGTTCCGGAAACTTCGTCCCTTTCCAAAGCGCCATCTCTTGCGGGCCGGGGAACCAGTTCCGATGTGGCGCCTTTTGATGGATCATCAGGAGGAACGGCTTCTTCGGATCGTGCTGATGGCTTAGCCAGTCGAGCGCCATGTCCGCGGTGATATCGGAGACATAGCCCTTCACTTGTTGGCGGCCTTCCGGCGTGATGAAGACCGGGTTGTAATAGACACCCTGCCCCACCAAAACTTTCCACGCATCGAAGCCAGTCGGATTGGATTCGAGGTGCCACTTACCAAAGATCGCCGTTTCGTATCCGGCTTGGTGCAGATACTTCGGCAGGGTCGGCTGGCCGCCATCGAAGGGCGCCTGGCCGTCATTTTGCGCATAGCCGTTGGCGTGGGAGAATTTTCCGGTCAGGACCGTGGCGCGAGACGGTCCGCACAGGGAATTGCCGCAAAAACAGTGATCGAAACGCATTCCCTGGGCGGCCAGCTTGTCGATGCACGGCGTGGCATCCACGCCCCATTTTGCACCATAAGCCCCGATAGCTTGTGCCCCGTGATCGTCGGAAAAGACGAAGACGATATTGGGCTTGGCGCCGGAAAAGGCGGGATCCGCCGCAGCGACGGGCGAGATCGCCACGACTAATGCGGGCAGGAGAGTAAGTGGGAGGGAGCGTATCTTCATGGGCAAATCTGTGAAGGGTTCGAGGGATAGAGAAGATCGAGTTCTTTCTGCAATCGAGCCACGGCTTCGGCCATGCGTTCCGTTACGGACACGAACATCCTTTCGCCGTCCGGACGAAAGGTCAGCGCCACGGCAGCGATCGCAACCAGGTGGGCACCCGTCATGATGGGAAAAGCCAGTCGGCGCACTCCGTGAATGTTATATCCCGTATCGCAGCCAAACCCCGCCCGCTTTACACTTTCCAATACAGCCTGAGGATCGTTCACTGGCACCTGAGCCATTCCGGCAGCATCCATCCCCCACTGCCAATGATCGGCACTCGGCGGCACGCCTTCAAAAGCAAGCGCAACCTGGCTGACGGCTTCCAGTTCGCCATTCAGCACGCGGCTGAAGCCCTGCCGGGCTCGCACCACGACGTCCCCGGTGGGCGGTTCGCGGCGCTGAACGATCTCCAGCGCCGTGCGCTCGCGCGTCCACTCGTACCATTCCTGCGTCGATCCGGAATCGGCGGCACGTGCGTCCAGCCAATTCGCGATGAGCGAACGGCGGCACTCCTCCTGTTGGGAATTGGGGCGCAGCACGGCAAGCGCGGTGAATTTCTTGTCCGGGCGCCGCTCGACGAGATCCAGGGACTGCAACGTTTCGGCAAGCCGCAACAGCGAGGATTTCGGCAATTTCAACCGCTTGCTCAATTCCTCCAGCGACGTTGCCCCTTGTTCACCCAGGAGCTGGAGGAGCTGGATTCCACGAGCCAAAGCCGGAGCGGGATGTTCAGCGGGGGAAGACATGTTTCATTTACGGAACAGCATGTTAGGTGGGAATAGGCAAGATATTTTGATACTTCCACGATGTATATTCCATATATGGAATTACGACAGCGCGTCGTTTGGCGCCAACTCAGTTCAGTAGATGCCGTCAATTACGAGACCTGCGTAAAACTTTCCTCCCCCAAAAACACCCAACTCCCAACGCTAAACTACCAACATTCAACGGCTTCGAGTTCGACGCCTTTCTTTGCAAGAAATGCAACGGGAGCGGCACTGAAAGCTTGTGCACAACGGAACGCGCTGCCGCGGAGCGTTGAATATTGGGAGTTGGGTGTTTCCGCTTCCCACCGATGTTCTTTGAGGCGTCTCAAAGGTGGACCTCCCGGCCCCTCTCTGCTACCCGGTTTTCCGAGGTACCCCAAAATGAAAACGATCAAGTTCAAACTCGGCGGGCAGGCATTTGCCGCCGAACTCGGTTCGCGTATCGAAAAGAAAGCGCTCTACGGTTTTTCGAAAAAAGTCGTGGAGAAAGAGGGCAAAGAACTCTCTCGCGGTGTGCTGAGCCCCGATGGCCGCCTTCTGCGGCGCGATGAGATTTCCGCCGTCAAACTCGATCCGGAAGGAACGCCGGTGGAAGACATCGTCACGGAACTCGATGGCGAGAAGGCCGAACTCAAGCCCAGCAGCCTCGATATCGAAAACGAACTGAGTTCCGTTCCCATGATCCGCCTCGCCAGCTTTGCGGTGAGCGATGTGTACCCGATCGATGCCCTGACTCTTTCCCCCGGCCTCTACGAGACGGAGTTCTCCTATCGCAAGAGCATTCAGCCCAAGGAAGCGCTGCTGCTCGTCAAAGACACGCAGGGCTTTCTTCTCGTCGGTACGGCAAAGCGCACGACTTTTGTGGGCCTGAACGTCGCCTACTCTTTCTTCGACGCGGAAGACGTCGACACGGAAGAAGGCGAGGAACTCGATTTTTCGATGGTTTAATCGCATGAATCTCATCCACCTCGATCTTCAGGGAAAAACGGCGCGGGTTCTCCTGCAGCTACCACCAGCGGCGAAGCCAAAGCCGGCAACTCGCCAATCCACCTCCGCTGGTGTGATCTCGCCTTTCCGCATCGTCAATGGGCTCAACCCGGAAGTGGATCCGGTGAAGGTCACATCTCAGGACCGCATGTCAGGCGATCCGGAACTGGCTCTGACCCGCGCCGGGGAAATACTCGATGCCGACTCACTCACCGCCGCTTATTTCGACCCGAGCGCCTCGACGCTGGAACCGGTGGGCGACTTCACGGAGATCGACGTCGTCTATGACGCGACTGGTCAGGAAAAAGAGCGCCGGGCGCATATCACGCGGAAATCGAATCTCGACGATCTCTACCCGATTAAAATCGGAAAGCGCCTGCCGCTCGCTCAAGCGCTGACCGGCTTCGCCTTCAAACAGATCTGCCAGATCGTCCACGAGGACGGCGTGCAGAAGGACTTTCTCTACACGCTCGCGAAGGAGCTGCACGACAAGCAGGAGATCGCGATTCTCGGTGGCGGTGCGAAGGGCAATCTGCCGCTCGTCGTGCGCGACCGCGGGAATCCGTATCGCGCTTTTCTCTATGGTGAAATCGGGACCGGCGAGGATGAAGGAAAATACAAACTCCTCCTGCTGCTCTCCGATCAGGAACTGAAACGCCCCGAATCCTCTGCCGTATGATCGATACCGGAAAACTTCTCTCCAAAGCGGGTAACTATAAGTTCGCCCCGAGCGGCGCAGTCAGCGACACGACGCTGCTGCAAATCGGCACGCTGTTTGAAAACCAGGTGAGCCGGAAGATGACAAACATCACTCCGGATCAACTGGAGAAGCGCTACCCAACGTCCGAGCCAATCCTCCAGACCACCAAGTACGACGGTGAAGGCATCTTCATTTCGTTCGATGCGGCCAAGGGGATCTTTGCCTTCAATGCGCCATCCGGCCGCGTGCGAGTCGGCTTCCCCGCGCTGGAAAGTCTCGGGAGCCATCTGAAATCGCGGAAAATCCAGAAAGCCCTTTTCCGCGCGGAGCTCTATATTCCACGGGCCGCGGATGAGAAGACGAAGCGGCCCACGATCGCCGATGTCGTGCGCGTATCATTTAACGGCGCAGCGGAAGAAATTGCAGAACTCAAGCTGGCAATGCTCGACATCATCATGCTCGAGGGCAAGGACCTGCGGCCGAATCAGGAGAAATTCCAGGAAACGTGGGAGATGCTCGGCAAGCTTTTCGGCGAAGACGGGAAGCAGCCTTTCCATCGTGCGGAAGGCTCGATCGTGCCGGAAAAAGATCTGACACGCATCTTCAGCGAACGCACCGCCGCCGGTGAGGAAGGCCTCGTGATCCGCCGCTTGCAACGGATGGATATCGCGAAGGTCAAGCCGCACCTCAGCATCGATGCGGTAGTCATCGGATACGTGGAAGGTGAATTCGAAGGCAAATACGGCGTTACCTCCATTCTCACCGCGCTGAATTATCCCGGAAAAGAAGAGGGCAAAACGCTGCTGCAAACTTTCGCCCGTGTCGGCTCGGGCCTGACCGATCAACAGCGCGAGGAGTTACTCGGAACCTTCTCAGCCATCAAGGTGCCGGCGCCGCTGGCCATGACGGATTCCGACGGACGCACCGTGCACTTCGTGAAGCCTTCACATATCGTGGAGCTGCACGGTGAAGATCTGGTGACGACGAGCGGACGGGAAAAAGAGAATCGCTCACAACTCTTTGCTCTGAACGGCGCCAGCCAGCCGTTCCAGTTTCTCGGACTCACCACCGTTCCGCGACTTACTTTCGCGACATTTAACCGTCTGCGTCCGGACAAGAGCCTGGCTTCCGGCGGTGCACGCATCGAGCAGATCATCCCGAATCCGGTGAAGCCGCAGGTTCGTCCGACGGACGAGCGTGGTGCTCAAGTCATCCGGCGCGAGGTCTATCTCAAGGCCGAAGCGGTGCGAAAACTGATCGTCGTGAAGACCGCCAGCGATCAGTCCATTCCGTACATGGTCTATTGGACTGACTATTCGTCGAAACGGAAAGACCCACTCAAGGTCACGACACAATGCGCCTACACGGAGACACGGGCGCAGGCGCTGGCTGAACAACTCATCGCGGAAAACGTGACGAAGGGTTTCGTACGCTGGACGGAGGGCGGACAACCCGCAGCTGCAGCTCCCGCTCCTGCTGCCGCAGCCCCGGCAGCGGCGGCCACGGAAGAAAAGCCGAAGAAACGCACGCGCGCCAAAAAGGAGAGTCCAGGCAAAGAGGAGGCGTAACTACTAGTTATAGATCCCTGTCCATGCCGCTCAGTCGACGCCGGTTCACCGCGCTGCTGCTTTCGGCAGCACCGTCCCTTTGGTGGAAACCGGCGCGGCTGGCGGCAGACGAAACGCGAACGCTGGATCTGCGCATCGGCGAAGATTTCCATGCGAGCGAAGCGGATATTCGGGCCGTCCTTCTTTCCGCAGCGAGTGCCATCTGGAAGTATTGCCCCAATACGCGTTGGGAAGAGCCGGGCTTCTTCATCTATCACTCAACCGATAGTCCGATCACGATTTACGATCACCGGGTGGATGGCCGGATTGCGATTGGCCTCACCACGCAGGAAAACTATTGGTCGCAATTTGCCTTTCAGTTTGCCCACGAGTTCTGCCACGCCCTGGCGGGCCACTCGAATGACTACCGGAAGCTGTGGATCAAAGTCCCAAACGCGAACTTCTGGCTGGAGGAATCACTTTGCGAAACCGCCTCGCTCTTTGCGCTTCGTGCCATGGGTAATTCGTGGAAGACCGCACCACCTTATCCCAACTGGAAATCATACGCCGGCGCACTCACCGACTACGCTGCCGACCGGATTGCCAAGGCCACAGCCTCCGTTCCGGCAGAGCGGAGTTTCATGGATTGGTTTCGCGAAAACGAGACCTCGATGCGGGAGAATCCGGTGCTTCGCGAGAAGAACAATGTCGTGGCGAATCAGTTCCTGCCCATCTTCGAAGCGCAGCCTTCCGGATGGGAGGCGGTGACATTCCTAAATCTTCGTAAATGCGGACCCAGGGACAGCCTCGATGTGCATTTCGCGGGGTGGAAAGCAAATGCGCCGACCGCACAGCGGGAGTTCATCGGGAAGCTCGCGGCGGTGTTTGGGATTGCCGGGTGAGGGTGAATCTCACGCGGCTCCGCGTGAGACCTCCCACCTCCGTGTGCGCTAAGCTGGAAAGCGACTCACCGAATTCGCGCGACCTGATTTGCGCGGACCTTCGTCGGTGCGGTGCCATCCTCCCACCGGACAGTGATCATCGGGAGTTCAACGTGGACGACCTTTCCGGGATACATCTGCGGTTTGTTATCCCAGCACGCCAGCACATGGTCTCCCACCTGAAACTTCTCCGGTCCTCCGATCATGATCATGTCGTCCGCGGCCAGTTTGCCGTTCGACTCGTCGTCGTAGCGCACCGCATAAGTGCCGTTGACCATGCCGGTAATCTTGGCGCGGTACCATTCGTGATGCCATTGGGCCGCCACGACATCGCCGACGGCCAGCGTCTGGGCCGCCACGGGTGAATATTGCGGAGCGGCATGCTCATCCTTTTTCGTTGCCGGCCGCGCCCGTTCCGGCGTGATCCATTCATCGTCGTCTCCTGCTTCCGATTCGTAGTGAACGAAGTAGAAATAATCCTCGAGTCCTTTGGTGAGCGTGGCGAGATACCATTTCTTCTGCCACAGCACTTCGTATTGCTGACCCACATTCAGCTTGGGTTTCACGATTTTCCGCAGGTTTGCCGGCCCCAGCCATTCGTCCCATTTCGCATCCCAACCCACATAGTGAACTTTGTAAGTACCTGCATCGGGCTTCCAATCCAGGATCTCCGAAGCATACCACTTCCCTTTCGAGTCTTTCGCCTCCAAGACATCGCCGATTTGGTAGAGCCCGGGAATCTCCTTCGGCGCCGGTCCGGACGTCGATCGAATGACAAAGTCTTTCTCAAAGGAAGCCGACAGCGTTAGCCCCGCAAGCTGGTCCTCCTTGTACTTCATCTGATCATGCAGAAACCGCTCCGCTTCGGAAATCGTGATCTGGCCATTCCGATCCCGATCCACCAAGGGATCGCCGGCGAGGATCCGGATCAAGCCTTCGGTAAACGTCCAGTTTCCGGTCGAAACGTTTGAGGCCGTCGCGGATGCTAACGCAGCGACACGTACCGCCGGCTTCTTTTCCTCAAATTGTCGCACCACTGTCCTCAGCGATCCTGAGCAACAGCAGTCGCCGATGAGAAAGAGCCGGCTCCCCTTCCACGCTGTCTCGAGCGTGGGATAGATATCGTCCATATGGAAGACCGTGCCGTCGGCATTCGCCGGATCATAGTCGTAGGTGTAGAAGATTTTGCGTCCGCCGTGCCCCTGAAAACAGAAGACCAGGGTCCCATCCGCTTCGCATCGCGCCGCCATCTCCCGCAAACGATTGCGGATCGCCGTATGCGTCGCTTCGTCGTCCTTGAGGAAGATGATATTCTTTTTCGGCACACCAGCCGCTTCGAATTGCCGAACCAAGTCCTCGTCCCGACGCTCACTGTCAAATGAACCCAATCCGGCTTTGGCCGGCCATTTTGTAATGCTCGCGACAAGTACATGCGTCTTGGTCGGTTCCCACTGCACAGCCGCATGGGCGATCGTAGTCGCGAGAAGCGCAGCAACGGCGATGAATAGGAATCGCATGCGTGCAGTGGGACAAAGTTCGCGCTGGATTCAATTCTGAAATTGCCCATGCGGAGCGAGCTGCGGAGTTAGGTGACAGAAAGCCGAAGCACCTAGACTGGAGTAACTTCGAGACCGAAACATCTCACCGGATACCGCCGGTGAAAGTGGAGCCTAGGGGATTCGAACCCCTGACCTCCTCAATGCCATTGAGGCGCTCTACCAACTGAGCTAAGACCCCGTAATTTCAACGATTCGAGAGACTTACGTCAATTCAAGCTACTGTCAAGGACAGTCGCTCGACCTCGTAATCTCCCCTCGTTTTTCGAAGGGACGCAAAAAGTAGCAAGAGGATCGCGGGACGCAAGAGATTCTTTTCGCGTGCACGTAAATCTTTGGAAACGTTGCGTCCCGCCGAACTCCGCGATGCTCTTTCCAGGCAAAACGTCGAACTACGCATCCGTTGAGCTTTGGGTGTTTTGCGTGGGGAGCTGCGTGTTTTTCCGGCCGAAAACTCAACCCCTGCCGATCCTACAATCCGCACCTCCGAAATGTCGCCACGGAGACACTTTCTTCCACATTCCACGGACCTCTTCCTACCGCTTTGGACGCACTCCCCGCGGAACACCTGTTGCTCATTCTTCAACAATGCGCTTTTTCGGTTTCCATCCCGTACCGCGACCACTCTTCGCGGTTCTCGCGCTCCCTCTCTCCGGTGGCGCATTCCTGACCTCAAAAACCTCAAAAGAAGCTTCGCAAACGACATGCTCCGTTCATTCACTCGCTCCCGCCATTTACGAAAGACAAAGACCTCACGTCTTGCAGCGCTGTTCCTTATGCTGATCGTGAACGTCTCCTTCCTCTCCAGCTGTGCAACGGATCTCACGGCCGGACAGGACCGCATGTGTGAGGTGCACCATGTGGCCATGCAGCGGACCCTGGTTTACGGAATCTCGCCGACCTTCTGCATGGCCATCTGCTATCCCCCGGAGTACTACGCGGCCAGAAAGGCCTTCCCCCACGCTCTCGATGTCGCGCAGGCGTTGAAAACGCCTATTGGTCCGAATTGCGTACCGGAGTATCTGTATCTCTGCCCGAAATGCGAAGCAGCCTCTCAGCGATGGCAGGAACATTTCTCGAAACGGAGGACGACCGATCGGTGAAAAACCGTTCCATCAATCGGGACCGGCCCGCCTTCGTCATGAGCATTTCAGAAACACGCACTCCGATGTACCGCACGCCGGAATACACCTATGTCTGTCCAGCTTGTAAAAGGGCGCTCAGCAATGGGAAGAGCAGGCCGATCGTTTGAAATAACCGAATTGAAAATGTGTTCCATCACGCCGGACGTCGTCTAACATCCGGCATGGCTCGACACATTTCCGCTCCCACGCGTATCCAGGCCGCAGGCGAACCGCCGAAGCTGATCGAAGAGTTCATCGGATTGGTGAATTCAAAGACATCCGAAGTGAGCATCGCGCGCATGGTCAGTCCGTCGGGATGGCAAGAACCCGGGCAGACGCCGGAATTTGACGAATACACGGTGGTCCTGCGCGGCGAACTCCAGGTCGAAACGCGGGAAGCCAGGCATCGTGTTGCCGCCGGACAAGCCATCATCGTCTCACGCGGTGAATGGGTGCGATACAGCAGCCCCGGTCCCGAAGGCGCAGAATATGTGGCGATCTGTCTCCCAGCGTTCTCGCCCGCGACGGTTCATCGTGATTCATAGAAACCATCGGCATGGCAGAGATCTCGCCTCAATCGGAATACCAGCAACTTCGCGACGAAATCCGCGCGGAACACACGCTCATCGCAAACCGCCTTACCTGGTACGTCACGTCGCAGTCCTTCCTCGTCACCGCCTTCACCATCTCGCGAGGCGCCGGTTTCAACTGGTTTCACTGGTACTCGACGACCCTGCTCCCGGCGCTTGGCTTTGTCGCCTCGCTCCTGATCTTCCCATCTATTGTCGGCGCGTGTGAAACCATCCGCCTCTGGCATCGCAAGCAACACGAATTCTTCGCCCGCGAACCCTCGTTCAAAACCGCCTTTCATCTTCAGCGCCCTTACTGGATCGAAGCCCGCGGTCTGCTGTTTCCCAAATGCATTCCGGGACTCTTTGGATCGTTTTGGCTAGCGGTCCATTTCGCGAGTTATCTTCGATAACCCCGACACCACAAGCTCGCTCTTCACTTGGGGTTTGTTAGCCGGGGCCAAACCCAATCGCCAACGCGGTCGTCGGGTACGCGTCATTCTGGCGAGCCGAACCGGCCGGAAAGCTGCCATATCTCAATCGATATTATTTCACAGTTGGTTGCGGCCAGACCCAGTCCCCGGAAAGAATTTGCCCCGACATATAACTTTCGGCCTCTTCCTTTGGCGAAACGCCACCATCGTCAATTCCATTCCAGCCATCGTAATAGAGGGAATACTTTCCGCCCGCTAATAGTTTGTAGTGTGCCGCATGACCGCTAGCCGGATCATCCGGCAACGATGTATCTCCCGGTATCAATTCGCGAAGGTCGGCCAATTGCGCCGGATAATTTCCATTCTTTACGCGATAACGTTCCAGCGCAAACGCGATGCGCGCGAGATGGACTTTTCCCTGGACATACGCAAGGCGTTGGGCCAATCGAACAATGGGATTGACGCAATCACCCATCAGTCGGCTGGAAAATATTGAACCCGCTTGCCGCGCCTCGGAAATCTCTTTGTCAACCTCATCGATTCGATCGGGATAAAACCGGCCCGCCGCTGGATCTACGGCTGCCACCGACGAATCAACGATCCGCCCAACCACCGCCTTGCTTCCATCAAACGTTCCGTCAGGCAAACAATTGATTGCGAAAGTTGCAATATTTCCCACGGCACCGCCGGCTCCACCCGTGTTGCTATCCACCCACACCCATCGATCCCGCTTGAACTCATCAATCAACGGAAACATCACCAGACATCTCTCCCCCAGCAGAGCCTGCCGGTAATCGGAGGCAAGATGGATTCTGCCAAATCGCGTCGCAAACTCCGTCAACTGCGATTCGCTCCAGCAGTGTCTCGTCAGTCCTTCCCAGATCGGCTGCAAGGCAACCCGGATTATCCACATCCGTTCGCTGGCGGACAGGATATACGGCTCGCCCTCGATCGCTTCCGCCATTCGCAGACTTAATAACGAGTCGTCAAATGCATCATCCATACGATCCAGCGAGAGTTCGCAGGCGGCGCGTAACGCCGCGAGTTGAGCAATCTGAAGCAAAATACGAACATGCGGCACCTGGCCAACGACCTCCTGGTAGTGGATGGGAAAGCGCGAGAGTGGTCTCGCCGCGGCAACACGGATCTTGCCATACGCCTCATCGAACTGGCTCAAGTCGTCCAATACAGCTTTTCCAGGACTAACTTCACCTCTGCGCGAAACGGTCGCGCCAGCCGCGTAGTACTTCCGCCACGATTGCAAATCAATTGGTGCTCCGTGCACCCATGGAAAGAGCTCAGGAAAGCGTTGCGAAGCCTCGGTAATAGGAACAAACCTCACATTGATACGCCGGAGCCCGTCCGGATCCCCCTGCTCCGTCCGAATCTCGTAGGTCAGATTGCCGCTAAAACCACTCTTTTGATACTTCAATTCCCCACTGGTCTCGTAAGCAAAGAGCGGTTTAAACGCATCCGCTTCCCCAAAATTTCGCTCCTCCGGAATCGGCGGCGGGATAACTGCCGAAGCTTCAATCCATTTCCCGCGCGCCCTGGCATCGCGGACATAGTCGGCCCAGGCCGCCTTTCCTCGCCAATCGAACACCAAATAGGCGATCAGTGCGGCGGCAACTACCACCAGAAGTAGCCCCCAGATGACGATCCGGATCTGACGGGATGTTGGGACTTTTAGTGGCCTCAGATCGTCACTCATAAGGATTAAACGAATAGTTCTGGGCGTGTTGTTTTTTCGAACCGAAGTTACGAAACCTCACTATTTCCAACGCATCTTTGGCCATACCCAATCGCCTGCGCCCCAATCGATATTTGTCCGCTCCAACGGCTCCTTCCAAGCGTCCTTCCAAACCGTTTTACCTCCGTCATCCATTTCATTCCATCCGTCATAGTAGAGAATATATCCGCCGTGTGGGTCCAACCTATAGTGCGCTGGGTGACCGCTTGCGGGGTCCACGGGCACAGTAAAGCCGGCTGGCTCCAAATCCAGAAGGTCCGTCAGTCTTTCCGGATAAATGCCGTGCACCACGCGATGACGTTCAAGCTCGAGCGCCAAACGAGCAAGCTGCGCAAAGGCCTGAGAGGTGGCGCTACGAAGGACTATTTCCCGTGGGTACCCGAGAGAAGCAGCCGTGACAGGTAGCAACTCCCTGTTTCTGAGCATCCGATCTTCTTCGCCGATCGCATACTCCACTTTCTTCGGGAAGAAACGCACGGTCTTTGGATCGATGCAGTCCAGCCAGCGCCGGAAAAACTTACCCGCAATTGCTTTCTTCTCGTCGATCCACCCGTCAGGCAGACTGTTAGTCCATATTCGGTTGCTCCACTTCGTCCGATTATACCATTCCTCCCGATCATCTTCGAGCATTGCGCGAAACACTCTCCGATCTTGCTTAACAAAATCGAGTAGTGGGAAGCAGTGGAACTCGCGCTCCCCCAAAAGCCCACGCTCGATACAGGCGGCAAGATTGAATTGGCTGAGTTGCGCATCAAGTGCCTTCAAGTGTGCATCATTCCACTGATGCGTCACCAAGCCTTCCCACACAGGTTGCAATGCCATTCGTACCAAAGCGGCTTCAAGGATCGCATCCAAAAGGGCCGGTTCACCGTCTAATGTACGCGCCAACCGCAAGCTCAGTTCGGCATCGGCGCAAGCGTCATCCGTGCGACCCAGGGACAATTCGGCCGACGCGCGTAAAATAGCGATTTCCGCGAGGTGCTCTATTGCCAGGCAGTGTGAGTCTGCGGGAGGCAATTCGTCGTAATGCACGGGGAATCGCGACCGCGGACGCAACGCAGCCGCTCGCACCGCAGCCATCGTACGATCAAACCGGCTCAGAGCCGTCAGGACGTCTTCCGCCGGGGACTTGGTCAGATCATTCGGTTTGACGGCATCCGTTTGCCATTCACCCAAATCGGTCGGAATCCCGCGAAGCCAGCTCCCGAATTTCCGCGCCTTTCCCCCCTCTAGGTTGACAGACAGAAGATCCGTCCGCCCCGACGGATTTCCCCAAATCGCGTTCCCGCTAATGGGAGGCGTTTTGGTATAGTCAAACAGTGGAGCAAACATGGGCGCCGCAGCGAAATTTTCTTCATCCGGCACAGGCGGCGGAATGAGTGTGTGTGGCTCGATCCACTCACCGCGAGCCCTCGCGTCTTTTACAAACGCCGCCCAGGCACTTTTACCCCGCCGATCCAGAACGAGATAACCGGCAACCGGGATGCTTACCAGAATCGCGGAAAGAATGAAGACAAAGAGCCAGATTCCCCGGGTCGTCGGTTGTTTGAGAGGTCCGCTCATCGGTGGAAGCAAGAAAGCCGGACTCTTTATTTCCAACGCATCTTCGGCCATACCCAGTCGCCATTTTGCCAATCGACGCTCATCTGTTTTGGGTCCCTCCATGCCGCATTCCCACCATCGTCGACCTGATTCCACCCGTCGTAGTAAAGGACATATCCATCATGTGACTCGAGTCGATAGTGTGCAGGACGGCCTGTCACCGGATCAACTGGCAGGATGAAACCCGATGGCTCCACTTCCGAGATCTCCGCCAATGTCTCAGGATAGGCGCCTCCGTGCTTCAAACAAAAAAGTTCGAGGCCTATGGCGAGGCGCGCCAGATGCACGACTCCTTGCGTTGCCGATGCCGAATGCATCGACGTGGTTAACACTTCATCGGAGAATGAGAAGGTATCGGCAGGAAGTATCCGTTGATCTCGCAATACCTTACTCCATTCGCTCCGGGCGATTTTAAACCGGTCGGGATAAAACCGGACCGCTTGCGGGTCGGCTGCAGCCAGCGTGTGTTTCGACGAACGTTCGACATTTACCTTCAGTCCGTCGAACCATCCGTCCGGCAAACTATTGGCCCATATTTTATAGAATGGAGACGGCACGGGACTTTCAGACATATCTGACGCAAGTTGCAGTCGATTCTCCCTGAACTCATCGAGCATGGGAAAGACATCGAACTCTCGTTCAGCCTCAATCAAACGAGCACAATCCGCGGCAAAATTGAATCGCTTCAATCGAGAATCAAAGCTTCTCAGTTGGACTTCATCCCATTGGCGTCGCTTTAGTCCTTCCCAAAGCGCCTGCAGGGTAAGTCGCAGCAAGCTGTCTTTGACAAATAGGGAGAGATTCAGCGGATCTCTATCAATAGACTCCGCCATACGCAGAGCCAGCGAGGTATCAGCGTATGCATCGTCCACGCGTCCCAGGGAAAGTTCGGCAAGAGCGCGCAACGAGGCGATTTTTCCAAACCGCGTCAATACGTCCAGGTGGCGGTAGCGAACGACCGGTCTTGTGTACTGAACCGGAAAGCGTGAAAGCGGTCGTTTTGCGGCAACTCGCAGTTCGTCGTACGCCTTGTCAAACTTACCAAGGGCAATCAGCACATTCTCTGCCGGCGACTTGCCCATCTCAGGCCGTGGAAAGCTGCGGTTCCCCTTTCGATCCCGGCATTCGCCAAAGTAGGTTTGCCACTTTCCGAAATCAACCGGCGTACCGTAAATCCAACTATCCAATCCGGGAGCCTTGTCCTTTGGACAGGGATTAATGGACATGAGCCTGTCAATGCCTGGCTGATCCAGCCAGACTACTTCACGTCTGGAGCCTTCGATTTTAACTGTGCAGGCAAAGAGCGGTGCAAACATCGGCGCCGCTCCAAAGTTTTCCGCGGCCGGCACAGGCGGGGGAATAAGGTCATCCGCATCCGTCCATTCACCACGAGCCTTCGCATCTCTCATATACGTCGCCCACGCATTTTTGCCCCTCTGGTCCAGGACCACATAGACGACCAACGGAGCAATCAGCAGTAGCGCGAACAGGACGGAGAAAAAGATCCAGATCTCGCGGGCAGTTGGTCGTTTCAGGGGTGTAAGGTCATCACTCATTCGGGGCCGCCCCAATAAGAGACGCAATCGCACCTCACCCGCAAGGGTGGATTCGGTAGAACGCCCCACCAACCCAAATGCCTCCGCCCTGCGCAACTCTAAGGAGCAATGCCACTCGGCCACACCCAATCCCCATTCTGGGGATCGGCGCGACCGGATTTGGGTTCACTCCACACGATTTGCCCTCCGTCGTCCTTTTGATTCCAGCCTTCGAAATAGAGGAGAAAGCGGCCGTCCGCGGGAGTATAGTGCGCCGCTCGACCTGTGGCCGGATCCAGCGGAAAACTGCCGCCGGCGGGCTTCGCATCCGCGTCCAGCGAGGCGAGGTCCGGTGGATAATTCCCATGCTTCAACCAATGCCGCTCAAGCGCCACCGCAATCCGCGCCAGATTCACGGTACCTTGGGTAAATGCGCTGCGTGTCTCCACGGTGGTCGCGGCAGGCGTCAACATATCGGCGAATTTCGTGTACGGCGCGAAGGAATGGCTCTCGACCTGCGAAGAAAGCCGCTCTGGATAGAAACGCATCGCGTTCGAGTCCACCGTCTCAAGCATTTGCTCATAGGCATATCCCATGGCCACTTTGTTTTGATCCCACCACCCGGTGGGCAGGAGATACATGGCCAGCGCCACGGGATTGGACTTCCCCGTACCATCGTTCACCGCCATGAAGACATAGAGCTCCTGCGGGTGCAGTTTCAGAATATCCATCACCAAAAACCCGAATAGATTTCGCTCTCCGCGGATGCCATTTCGGCAATGCGCGGCAAGATTCACCGACGCCAGCCGCTCATCGAAGGTCCGCAGTTGTTCATCGGTCCACTGATGGCGAACCATTCCTTCCCATAACGGTTGCATGCCCACTTCGAGAATCGAAACGCGCACGAGCAGCGCGATCAATACCGGTTCATCCTGAATCGCTTCACCGGCACGAAAGATCATGTTCTCGTCGGCAAATGCAGCGTCCACTTTACCCAGCGCCAGCTCCGCCAAGGCGCGCGTCTGGGCAAGTTTTGCGAAGTTCAACAGCACTTGAAGATGCGGCATCGGCATCGCTACATTATCTTCATAACGCAGCGGAAATCGTGACTTAGGCCGCGCACAGGCGTCGCGGAAACCGGCATATTCCTTATCGTATTTTGTCAGTGCCATCAGCACCTCCTCCGCAGGCGTGCTTTGTTCCGGGGCGTGGGGATACGAGGAATCTTTTCGATACGCGTCGGCCAATATCTGCAGGTTCGACGCCGTACCCTTTCTCCAATTTCCAATCGGGGCTTCGCCAGTTGGCCGCACCTTTATTTCCTTGAGCGCATTGACTGCTTTTTCGTTCCGAAACGGGGGCGCCGCGTGGATCGTCTTGACTACCTGGGCCACTTTTTCATCTCGCCCATGAAGTGCGCTGGGTGGCGAATCCTGCTTGTAATCGGAGAGCGGCTCGAAAATCGGCGCCCTAGCGAAATTCTCCGCATCGGGAACCGGCGGCGGGAGGACAGATTCCAAATCGAACCTTTCCCCTTTGGCCTCCATGCCGGCCACATAGGCTTCCCAAGCTTTGCGGCCCCGCCAGTTTTCGATCTCCCTCGCCAGCATCGCGAGCGTGAAGAGCCAGACCACGCCCCAGCCCGCGCGTTTCAGCCAGCGGCGGCGCCTGGAAGGAATCGAAGCGGGCGCGGGTAAAGTAGATGTCTCCATAGGTTTCAAACGGGAAGAGAGGCACGAACGACACGAACCCGGCTGCCGCTCTTCGGCGCGGCGGGTATGAAACGAGAAGGTTCACTCACCGAGGGATGTGGCTCCGATTCCGCGAGAATCCGCCGTTGCTCGCTCCAGTGCCGCGTCCACTCGTGCGATGAGGAAGCGGCCTTCGCGCCTGACAGCACCGGCTCTCTGAGCGTATTCATGGCGTGAATGCCGGCAATCGCCAACCACACTGCGGCCAGCGCCGCCCACCCCGCGTACCGTGGCTTCCGACGTTCGGCGGAAGCACTGTCAGCGGCCATTTGCTCGGCCCGCGCCTCATAGGCTGCCGACAAAATTGCGGACCTCCACTCTTCCGGCGCAGTCCGCAGGACGCGGCGTTGCAGTTGTCTTTCGATGTCGTCGGGATTCATTTGATCTCTTCGTAAAGGGGACGCAGCCGGTCCCGAAGTTTGTCTATTCCGTAGCGGTAACGGCTCGCCGCGGTGTTCGGTGAAATGTCGAGCGCTGTCGCGATCTCCTCGAAGGTCAGGCCGCCCCAGGCCTTCAGGTGGACGACCGCGCGCTGGTCTCCGGGCAATTCCGCGAGCGCCGTTTCCAGGGCGATTTGAAAAGTGCTCTCGTCGGGGTCCGCAGCCGCCTCCATGGATGGCATGCGTTCGTTGCCGAAAAGGTCGTGATTCCGGGTCCTGGCATCACGCCGCCGGATGAGGTCCACGGCGAGATTGTGCGCCATGCGGATGAGAAAGCCGCGCTCATTGCGGACGTCCGGCCACCGGGCACCCTCCCGTGCGAGGCGGATGAAAACCTCCTGGAGCACGTCGCGCGTATCCGCATCGCTGCCGGTGAAATCGAGCAAAAACGCGAACAACGCTTGTGCGTGTTCATCGTAGAGGCGGGCAAGATCGGGGGGAGACGGCATTAATAACACCCAGACGCGCGGGCGTGCCGAATTTGTCTACCCGTCAGTCAACTTTCTCAAGGCGCCTCCGCACCACCGATGGCGCACTTGGCTTTCAGCCAGGGGCGGAGCGCCTCGAGATCCGGATCGTCCCAGGCCACCTTCCGGTATTTGCCATCCAAAGCAAACGCTTCGAGAAGCCACTGTTTCGCCGACTCGACATCTTCGAGCTGGCATTGATAACACCCCATATTGAAGAAGAACATCGGCTCTTTCTTCAAGGCGTGCTCACCGGAAAGGAGAATGTCACGGGCCTGCGTGAGACCGATGGAACGCCGCACCGCATAGGCGGTCACCAAATAGAGGGCGCCGCAATTGACATGCATCATGAGCGCTTCCTGTCCGAGTTTCGCGCCCTCGGCCCAGCGTTTCATCACCCGCAGGATTTCCATGCGCATGAGGACGACATCCAGGCGAAGCCGATGCTCTTTTTCGATCGCTTCAACTTCCACGAGAGCGTCCTCCGTCATGCCAAGCTCGAGGTAGCCCTCAGCCGCCCGCAGTGAACGCGCAAGTTCGAAGTTCTCGTTGGATGACATGCTGTAGTACCAGTACCAGCAGAGTAGGCAACAAGGCGGAGGAGGACGTCAATGCGGATGACGCGGGGATTTGTGGCGGGGGAATGGGGAACGGCTCGGGGGGAAACTTTCAACGTTCAACTTTCGACGTCCAACGTTCAAAGATTCTGAGTTCCGCGCGTATAAAACCAAGACGTATTCGCGAGCAGCGCCTCGGGCGCAACGCCGCTTTTGGAAGGGACAGGTCCGCGGGAATGCGCCTGGTGGGATTCGTGCGAAGTCAGGAAGTGCGAGTTTGTTTCGCGAAAAATCGAGCTCCATGAACCATCATGCACCACCCGGAGACGCTCCCCCTCAGAAAGCGGTATTGCGCCCGAGGCTTAATACCGCTTGCTCCAAAATCGCGCCGCTCGCGAACATCTCGGTTCGAATTATCACGACGCTCAAATGAGCCTGACGACGCGCTATCTAACATAGCGATAGTGCACGGATTCCGAAACCGTTGAAAGTTGGACGTCGAAAGTTGAGCGTTGAACGTTTTTAAATCTCCCCGCAGGCACGCTTCTCGCCGCATTTCCCGCTCAATCATCATCCCTGTCTTTTCCAGACCGCGTGATGACAAACGCCGCCCGCTTCGGCGCGGGCATCATGCTGGTCGCTCCGCGCACGGATCGCCAGATGATCTCGTTCAGGCACAGATCATCAGCCGCGTCTTCCTTGCTGAAATCCATCTTCTGCGATTCGCGCACTCCCCAGGATTCCGCAGTATTCCGTTGCGTCATGTCTACGTCCACGGGCTTTGCTGTGTAGGGGGTCAGATCCGGCGTCGCCTGGAAACTGGTGAACATCGGCAGAGCGGCGGCATCAAATTGCGACATCGGTTTCAGGCCGAGGATGAGTTCCATCGTCCGCAGCATCGAGGTCGTGGAATATAACTTCGAATCCACCGTACCGTGTTTGATATACGGACTGATGGCAAAAGCGATGGTGCGATGGGCGTCGACGTGATCCGAGCCATTCTGCGCATCGTCTTCGATGATAAATACCGCGGTTTGCGGCCAGAATTTCGAGCGGCTCAGCGCCTCGATGATGCGTCCGAGGGACGCATCGTTGTCTGCCAAATAAGCCGTGGGCGTTGGCTTGCCCAGGCTTGCGCCCGCCGTGTGATCGTTCGGCAAACGCAGAATCTGCAGCCGCGGCATGTCGCCTCCGGCTTCAAACCGATGCAACTCCGAAATAAAACGATCGGCCCGCTTCGCATCCGGATAGCCCACATCGAAGCTGCGATAATCCGGGTCGAAATGTCCTTTGAGCGAAGGCACCCGGCTCGTCCCCGGCTCACCTACTTTCTTGGCATTCTGGATGAATTCCCCATACGAACGATAACTCACGCCGGCTTCCTTAGCCTTGTCCCAGAGATATCCACCTGCGCCTCCGGCAAATGGGAAATTGCCCTCGGAAGGATATGGATACTTATTGTGTTTGTTATGGCCATACCCCATCGGCCAGGTCTTCTCGACGAAATCGGAGGCATAAGCGCCCATTGTCCACTCGTGTCCGTCGGCACTTACCTCGGCATCCACATAGAAATTATCGAGCAACACAAACTCCCGCGCAAACGCGTGATGGTTCGGCGTGACCGATTCGCCAAAAATACACAGGGAAGGATCGGCATTTCCTTTGCCGATATCGCCAAGCACCTGGTCGAAGGTGCGATTTTCCTTCACGATATAGAGCACGTATTTGATCGGCGAAGGATCCCCTACTTTACGAGGAATGGGATTGCCCTCCACTTGGGCGGCGTCGATCTTCCGCGCCGTCTCCGGCATGCACGCATACGCCCGCTTGCTCCATTCGAGCATCTTATCCGAGAAAAGCGCAGGGGTGGGCAACTCGATCGTACTCACCGTACCAAGAAGCAATCCGCCGATATATTCCGTGGTGGTCGGCGCTTCCGAAAGACCCGGCTTTGGACCGTTGCGATTCGCCTTTGGAATCAGGCCCTTGCCGTTAGCCACAAGGAGCCTCTTGCCATCCGGCGTCACCCGCACACTCGTGGGATACCAGCCGACCGGAATGAAACCGAGGCTATGCGACTTACCCGGTTCCGAGACGTCGAACACCGCGACCGCATTGATATTTGCATTGGCCACGAAGAGATACTTTTCGTCGGGCGTTAGGGCAAGCGATTCGGGCGTGCTACCGGCTTCGGAATCGGGCTGCAATTCCGCGATGAGCGTCTCTACCGGTCGGCCGGTTTCCGTATCCAAGACCGACACGGAATTCCGGTTCGCATTCGCCACGTACAAGTGTTTACCGTCACGGGAGAGCACCATTTCATTTGGATGCTCTTCGGTCGCCCAGCGGGCCACGGTGGTGAAGGTATCGGTTTCGATCACCTGGACAGCGGATTGCGCCCAAAGACTCACGTAGAGGCGCTTCCGCGTTTCATCCAGGATGCAACCATAAGGAAAAGGCTGTGTCGTGACCGCGGCATCGAGCACGGCTTTGGCGCGCTTGGTCACCGATGGATCATCCGTGCTCTTCGGCATTTCCGGCACCTGCGTGGGTGCAGCCAGATCGCCCAGATTCAGATCGAGCGGCTCCCAATCTTCGTCATCCGGGCGCAGCCAGGTAACCATTTGTCCCCAAACATTCGCCACATACACATTCTCTCCGTTCGCACTCACGGCAATGCCGGCAGGCACACCACGCTGGGCGACATCCCGCAGCGGGAGCGTCTTGTGATCCGAGAGATAGCCGTCCGCAAACTGAAAGACGTGCACCACTTCATCACCTGCTCCAGAGCAGTACAAATGGCCGCCGTCTTTGGAAAATGTCACGCCGTAGAAGGCTTCCGTCACCGGCGCCCGGCTCACGATGGAATTCTTCGTGATATCCATCACTACAACCTCGTGCGGCCCATACCCGCAGTGCAGCACCGCGGCAAAACGGCCCGACGGATGCAGGGCGATATTCGAGGGGAAATCGCCGACCCCCAATTGCTTCCCGATCGGCCGCAGCAGCCATTGATTCGGCAAAACGATCGCCCCGTCCTTGCGTTGGCCGGGCATCTCGACCGGCGCGGGCGGAGCTGCCTGGAGACTCGACGCGGCAAGCAGACACAGCGGGAGGAAGAATCGGTGCATGGGGCGAAAGGCTAAGCCGCAATTTGTGATCGGGTAAAGGCAGACCGAGTAACTTTTCCATGACGCGCGGCAAAATCCGGTTGGAACTCCCCAAAAATCCCCCATGGCGAACGCCGACATTGCGGGTTTACTTGGTTGTCCATGGCAACTCCCTCCCCTGCCCCCCACTTTCGCTGCACTCCCCTTCTCTTCGCTTTTCTTGCTATGCTCGGCCTTTGCACGACCCACGCCGAAGATTTCCAGGGCTCGACCCATCCACTCGCCTACGAGGACGATTTTCACTACAGCGCCCAGACACCGAATGACCCAGTCGCCCGGTTGCAGAAGAAGATCGATTCCGGCGAAGTGAAACTCTCGTGGGACGAAAAGTTCGGCTATCTCCCCGCCTTGCTCGATGCGCTCGGGGTGCCCAAGTCATCGCAGATGCTTGTCTTTTCGAAGACCTCGCTCCAGCGAACCTTCATCTCTCCGCAGAATCCGCGCGCGCTCTATTACAACGACAACGTCTATCTCGCCTACATCCCGGGAGCACCCCGGATGGAGATCTCCGATGTGGATCCGAAGCTCGGCGGGGTCTTTTACACGCTCGATCAGGAAAAGGTGCGCAAACCGCAATTCACCCGCGATTCGGATTGTCTCCGCTGCCACGCCGCCGCTCGCAGCCTCGGCGTACCCGGCCACATTCTACGATCCATCGCCACTGATGAACGAGGAGAACTCGACGTTCAAAACGAAACGGAGCAGGTCGACCAGTGTACGCCAATCGCGGAGCGGTGGGGCGGCTGGTATGTCACCGGACACCATGGCGACCAGGTGCATCGTGGAAATCTGATCGGTTCGGAAGATTTTCAGCGGGCTGAAAAGGAGCCGAATTTTGCCGGCAATCTCGCCGATCTGAGCCGTTTCTTCGACACGACGAAATATGTGGAGAAAGGCAGCGACATCTGCGCGCTGATGATCCTCGAGCACCAGGCGCACATGCATAACTACATCACGCGGCTCAATTACGAGACGCAGACGATGATGCAGATGTACGGCCACATTCGCTATCTGCATCATCAGGTGGACGGTTTTCTCCGGTATCTTCTCTTCACGGAAGAAGCACCGATGACCGCGCCGGTAAATGGTGACTCCGATTTTGCCCGCGAATTCGCCGCCCAGGGTCCACGCGATAAAAAAGGCCGCTCGTTGCGCGATCTCGACATGCACACGCGCATGTTTAAGTACCCGTGCTCATTTCTCATCTATACAGATGCGTTCGATCAGCTTCCGCCGGTGATGCACGATCATCTCCTGCAACGCCTTTACGACATCCTCACTGGCAAAGACCAGGACCCGCAGTTTGCGAAGATCAAACCGGAGGATCGCCAGGCGGTGCTGGAGATCCTGCGCGACACGAAGGCCAATTTGCCAGCGTATTGGAGGACGCCAGTGGCGGGATAGCGGGCTTGCTTTGGAAGGGGGATGGGAAACGTTCAACGTCCAACTTTCGACGTTCAACCTTCAAAGGTTTTGTATTCCACGCTCGGTCTAAAGAGCGAGGGCGTGCAGCCGCCCCTGGCATAGCACAGCAGCGACTGCTCCACGAACATCGATGCACACGGTGATGGCATCGCCCAGCACTCGAATGCGTACCGTGTCGCCAGCGCTGTGCCCGACGAGTTGCCGGAGGCCGGCGAACGGCAGACTATGCTCAAACGAGTGCCAGATTGGACCGGCAAGGCGTCCGAGACCGGGCGGCTCGCCTTCAGCCAGGATGGGATCAAGTTCCCCACAAGCAGCGCGCTCTTCTGCAATGGCGCAGCGAGCCAGGATCTCTTCCATCGTGCGCTTTCCCCACGCGGGATGAAAACCACCGTGGCTGAGGAGCCAGCCTTTCACAACGCAGGCCACCTTTAAACGACGCCAGTCTTCCCCACCGAGGATTTCCCGAATGACATGGGCCTTTTCCATAGTGAAGCCAGGGCAGTACAAAACCTCTTCGTAACCGGGGAATCCGTAGGGCAGATCATGGTTCGACCAGAGGCAAACAAATCGAGGGTCATGGAGCTTTTGCTTGAGCCACAGCGCCATCCGCCGTGCATCATCTGGCGAGTCCTCGCGGGCGTCGAACGAATCGCCGAGCAACACGACGCTGTCGGGTTGAACCCGCTTCAACCATTCGTCGGCGCGATCAAATTTGTGGTGGAGATCGGGTAAGACGAGCGTTCGCGGGCCGACGCGAGGCAACTCCCCAAAGAATCGCCCGCATTCGCACGCCGGAATCTCGATCTCGAACTCCGGCGCACTGGGCAAACCACTGGGCGTCCGAGGCGCATTAAACGATGGCCAAAAGAGCACGGGACGCTCGGAGTCCAGGAATTCAATATACGTGCGCCCATTCAGGTCGGTTGTTTGGGCAATCAACTTCAGTGCATGGAAAGTCACCTTGGGAGCTTCCACCCAAAATGTGATTACCGACGTGGATACCCCCTCAATGTCAATGTCTTGCCAGATACATCCTGCCATTGTTGCCTCGCGCATCGCTTCCAACTCATGGGGCACACATTGGGCAAACCAGCTCAACTCATCCGGATTTGGGAACCTGGGATGGAAGCACACGCCAAAAGCCTCAGAGATCGATTGGAAATCCTCTCGCTTGGCCTCAGTCAGAGCACGAATGCAGTTGAAGATACAGGCATGCGCGCGTTTAGGAGCAACTGCCACCACTTCGTCCCGTAAGACGATAAACGTCGTTGCTCTGAGATGAGTACAATCCACGCTCTGCGATCCGATACGCAAAACCTCCGGTGAGGTACTCAGTCGCCGCTGAGGCAGTGCAATGGATTCAAGACGTTCTGCGGCCATGTGTCGGTTTGGCGAGCTCGATCAGGTTCCAGCATCAAGCACGCACGAGAATTGAGAGATGTTCAGTTCTTCAGCGACGGTCCTCACAACGCGCAAGGCCAAAATCTGTTTTCAGGTTCAACGCCCACCATTCGATGTTAAAAGGGCCCACCGTTCGAATCACTCCAAAACGTGGAATCCGGAGCCGTTGAAAGTTGAACGTCGAAAGTTGGACGTTGAACGTTTTCCACTCCCCAGTTCCCCCCTTCACTCATCCCCGGCCTCGCCCTTTTGCCTCTTTACAGAAGCCCGGCTGTCCTCCACGTTCCCGCCTCCGCGCGTCATAACCTGCGGAACTGATTTCCTCCATCCTATCTGTTTCTATGAAGTGGTTGCCAGTCGTGATCATCATCGCCGTCCTGGGCGGGCTCGGGTATCAATACCGGGATCAGATTCGCCAGCGAATCGAGTCTCTGCAATCCGGTAGCGCCACGACAGCGCCGACAACGGCTTCCAGCACTCCGGCGCCCGCCGAAGCCATCACCACGGCTCCTCCGGCTCCGGAAGAGCCACCCAAGCCCAAGCTCGATCTTGTGCCCGGCAAGTTCTTCACTCCAACTGGAACGTTCTACATCACCGAACGCGTCAGTATTTCTACAGACGACGGCATCGCCGCCTTCAACGTGGCCGACAAAGTCACCCTCGTGGAGAAACTTCCCGGCGATCGCATGAAGGTCACCGACGGCAAGACAACCGGCGTCATCAAGAGCACCCAGGCAACGAATGACTTGGTGCTCGCACGTGAAGCGGAGAAGAAGGACTTCGTGGCTCGCGGAGGAAAACTCTGAGCTTCGAGCGCTGCACATTCGTTAGCTCCAAGGCATGACTGAAACCGAGGCCTGTATCGCGCTGAACATGATCCCGAATATGGGGCCCGTTCGGATGCGAAAGCTCCTTGAGGTTTTTGATTCGCCCGAGCGAATTCTTACGGCCAAGGCTTCGGAGTTGCGCACGGTCGACGGAATCGGTCCGGAACTCGCCCAGTCTGTTGCGAGTTGGGAGGAAAAGGTGGATCTCACCGCGGAACTGCGCCGCATCGAAGAATCCGGCACGCACGTCATTACACGCCAGTCGCCCGAGTATCCGCGTGAGTTGCTGAATATTCACAACCCGCCCATCGTGCTCTACGTATGGGGCACGCTCATCGAGAGAGATCAGCGCGCGGTGGGCGTGGTCGGTTCACGCAAGACGAGCCATTACGGCCTCGAATCAGCAAAGAAGCTTTCCTATCAGCTCGCCTACGCCGGTCTCACCGTCGTGAGCGGGCTTGCCCGCGGAATCGATACCGCCGCGCATCAAGGCGCGCTGGCCGCCCAGGGGCGGACGGTCGCCGTTATCGGCTCCGGACTGATGGATATCTATCCACCGGAAAATGTGGGACTCGCGGAAAAAATCGCCGAATCCGGCGCGGTCGTGAGCGAGTTTCCCATGCAGTTTCCGCCGAGCCCGCAAACCTTTCCCTATCGGAACCGGATCGTGGCCGGATGGGGCTTGGGCGTCCTCGTCGTCGAAGCAGGTCTCAACAGCGGCGCGTTGATCACCGCAAATCAAGCTCTAGACAACGGCCGCCTCGTCTACGCGGTTCCGGGACAGATCGACCGCCCAACCTCCGCCGGTTCGAATCGCCTCATCCAGCAAGGCGCGAAGCTCGTCACCGGTGCGGGCGACATTCTCGATGACCTAAATATTCTCCTTCCGGAAAAGCCCGCTGCGCAAAAATCTTCGAGCGCTTCCACCACTGCTGTGCTCACGGCGGAAGAAACCGCCATCCTGGAGTGCCTCGACCAGGGCGAATCGTCTCTCGACGACCTCGTCGCAAACACCTCACTCCCAACTCCCAAGGTGTTATCCACACTGCTCGGCCTGGAAATGAAGCGCCTGGTAAAACAACTGCCCGGCCAGCGCTTCACCCGTCTGGCGTAAGATCACCTTCCCCCTCGCGTTCGCGCCATTTTCGCGATAGAATTGCAGGGTTTTACCTGATGCCACCTGTAGGATTTTGCCTCGAATTGGAATACAGACGACTTGGAAAATCCGTGACTCCACAAAACTTTTTGGTGGCTTTGTGCGAATCTACGGTTAATCCCCAACCCCGCACACATGTCTAAAACGCTCGTCATTGCCGAAAAGCCCAGCGTCGCCGGCGATATCGCCAAGGCTATGGGGAGGTTTGAAAAGAACGGCGACTACTTTGAAAACGACGAGTATGTCATTTCCTCGGCGGTGGGTCATCTGCTCGAGTTGATCCCTCCGGCGGGTTCGGAGCCGAGCAAGGGCAAGTGGAAGATCGAGAATCTCCCGTCACTCCCTCCTGAATTCGACCTCTCCCCGATCGAAAAGAATGCGGGCCGCCTCGCCACGCTGAAAAAGCTGCTCAAGCGTAAGGACGTCTCCAATGTCATCAATGCATGCGACGCCGGCCGCGAGGGCGAGTTGATCTTCCGTAATGTCATCAAGGCGACGGGCGTGGCCAAGCCGATCCAGCGTCTCTGGCTGCAATCGATGACTCCGGACGCCATCCGCAAGGCTTTCGGCAATCTGCGCTCCGATGCAGAAATGCAACCGCTCGCTCACGCTGCGGTAAGCCGCAGTGAGGCCGACTGGCTCGTGGGTATCAATTCCACCCGCGCACTCACGGCTTTCAATTCCCAGGGAGGCGGCTTCAACAAGACGACGTCGGGCCGCGTCCAGACACCCACTCTCGCCATCCTCGCTGAACGCGAGGAGCGCATCCGCAATTTCGTACCACGCACCTATTTCGAGGTCTTCGGCGATTTCGGCATCACCTCCGGCAACTATCGCGGCCGCTGGTTCGACCCGGCTTTCAAGAAGAATGGAGAAGAAGATGCGCGCGCCGAACGCATCTGGGACAAAGCAAAAGCGGAAACGATCGCGGCGAAGTGCGCCGGCAAGCCTGGAACGATCGAGGAAGAAAAGAAGCCGACCACCCAGGCGCCTCCCCTCCTCTACGATCTTACCACGCTGCAGCGCGAGGCCAACCAGCGCCACGGCTTCCCGGCGCGGATGACCCTGCAGATCGCACAGGCGCTTTACGAAAAGCACAAGGCCCTCACCTATCCCCGTACGGATTCCCGTTATCTCCCGGAGGATCACGTGACGACGGCGAAACAGGTGATGGGCAGCTTCACGGACAATACGCTTGCCCAGCACGCCAATCGTGCCCTGCACGAGGGCTGGGTTCGTCCGAATAAGCGCATTTTTAATGACGCAAAGGTCAGCGACCACTTTGCCATCGTGCCGACCGGTACTGCGCCAAAGAGCCTCGATGAAAGGGAGCAGAAGATTTTCGACATGGTCGCGCGCCGCTTCGTAGCGGTGTTCTTCCCGGCGGCACAATTTGAGGTAACGACGCGCATCACCACGGTCGAAAGCGAGAAGTTCAAGACCGAGGGCAAGATCATCGTCGATCCCGGCTGGCTCGCTGTCTACGGCCGTCAATCCGAGACCGAAGAGGAAGGCGACAAGACCATCGTCCCGATCCAGGCAAACGAATCCGCCCGCACGGAGGCGATCGAGGTCAAGGAAAGCCAGACCAAGCCACCACCACGCTTCACGGAAGCAACCCTGCTCTCCGCCATGGAAGGGGCAGGTAAATTCGTGGATGATGAAGAGCTTCGCGAAGCGATGAGCGAGCGCGGGCTGGGCACGCCGGCCACGCGCGCGCAGATCATCGAAGGACTTATCCTCGAAGGCTATCTCCTGCGTCAGGGCAAGGAGCTTATCGTCACGCAGAAAGGCATTTCGCTGATCACACTGTTGCGCAATCTGGATGCGGCCACGCTGACCAAGCCCGAGCTCACTGGCGAGTGGGAATTCAAGCTGAAGCAGATGGAGCGCGGAAAGCTTTCCCGCACTGCCTTCATGGAGCAGATCCGCCAGCTCACAACGGAGATCGTGCAGAAAGTGCGCGGTGGCATGGGCAAAGAAGTCACGGGTGAATTCCGTCCGCTCGAAGTGAAGTGTCCCCGCTGCGGCGGCGGTCCTTACAATGAAAGCTTCAAAGCGTATGAATGCGCGAATGGGTGCAAGACGATCATCTGGAAGACAATGGCCGGCCGCGAATTCGAGCGGGAGGAAGTCACACAGTTGCTAACTGAAGGTCGGGTTGGCCCGCTGGAAGGTTTCCGTTCGAAGCTCGGGCGCGCATTCGCCGCGACTGTCATTCTCGGGGAAAAGACCGAGTGGAAACAGAAGTTCGACTTCGAGCAGGATGAAGCCGGTGAAGGCGAAGCAGTGGCTTATGTGAACAACGAATCCCTTGGCACGTGTCCTATCTGCCGTGAAGGCCAGGTCCTGGAAACGGCGACGTGGTACCAATGCGAACGCGTCGCGGCCAAGAAGTGCACCTTCCGCATGGGCAAAAAGATCCTGCAGCGGGACATTCCTCGCGGACAGGTCAGCCAGCTCCTTGCCACCGGCAAGACAGACCTGATCCCGCGCTTCATCTCGAAGAAGAACAAGCCGTTCTCCGCATTCCTCGTGCTCGGCGAAAAAGGCAAAGTCGAGTTCGAATTCGAGAAGCGGGAAAAGAAGCCGGCGGCGAAGAAGACACCGAAACGTGCCACGGAACCGGCGGAGAAGGCGTAACGGAGTTATTCCTCAAAGTGGACTTCCGCGGACAATCCAAGATATTGTCCGTAGCGCTTCGCGGTCGATTCGAATGCCTTTTGGGTCGTCCCATTCAATGGTGAAAAAGGAAGTGCCGTAACAAGCGCGGCCTTCTTTTTGATCACCCGCTTCCACAGACCGACGACACGCCCATCCTTCACGATCGTGGGCAGAAACAGACCGTTGCTGCCCGGCGCGATGCGGTCGGCGAACTCAGGTTCTACAGCCGCACCGCGATCGGTATAGCCGAGGATGTATTCGTCAAATCCAGGCAAGAGGTACGTACCGGCTGCCTTTTTCCCGGGTGAAAGACTATCTTCTTTCATCCAGTACTGCTCCTCTCCGACGCGGATGGAAACTAACTGGCGGACGACTAACTCCAGACCGAGCCTCGCGTCCGAAATCTTCAACCCCGCCCACCAGGCAAAATCCCGTTCCGTGGCTGGGCCGTGGCCGCGAAAATAACGAAGTGTGAGTTCCGCCAAGGCCTCCTCGTGATTCAGTTTTCTTCCGCCGGGAACCCATTCATCAAGGAGTACGAAGGTCGCTTGTTTGCTGGAATGCGGTCCGAAACAGAGTTGCCCTTCCTGGGCCAATCGCCACAGGATGTGATAGCCACGTTGGCCAGTGGTGGAAATGCCCGCGCCCTCCAGCAAAGCATACATTTCGTCCCGAGTAAGCTGACCGCCGCCTTGGAGCGCCTTACCAAAGATCTTGCGGCTCCGGGCAAAGATCACGTCGTCGAGCTCCAGTTGCCGGTGCCGCGTGGCGCCTCCCGCGATGATTCTCGGCGTGAGCAGTGGCAGCATCCAGCGCACATCTTCGGCCGCGACAAAGTGAAGCGTTCCTCGCATGGGCCACGTGCGAACGATCTTGCCCTCGGCAAGCGCCTGGAGGATGCCGCTTTCTGTGCCACCGGGAAACCGCAGCCCTACCGCCCACAATGCGCCGGCAAAGTCCTGCGCCTGTACCGCGCCGAGCGCCGCCACAACATCCGCGGGAGTGCGGCAGGTGGTCGAAGCGATCTGCTGCTTCACGAGGCGCAGCCGGGCGATATCGCGCAGGGTCATGGGAGATCAATGCAATGGGAGGAGAGAAACGCCAAGGCGGAAGAAGAAGGGGAAAACGTTCGACGTTCAACTTTCAAAGATAGGGGATTCGATGCCTGGTTGTTGTTAGCTAGCTGTTCCGCGTTCATTCGCCACTCGGGCCATTGTCCAAGCCGGAGGCCTGTCAGAATCCGCTTCCAGGCTAACCGTGAAGCCTGAAAACAAAGGTGCCTTGACGATATCTCACAATCGTCAAGGCATCAGAGCCGCAATCTTTGAAAGTTGAACGTTTCCCGTCCTTTTCCTGCGCCTCCTCTCCAACACCTCCCCCTGACAATTTCTTTACAATCTCCTCACCGCGCACTGACACATCCTTCTCCCCCAATTGCGAAACTTAGGGTATGAAAGCGATCCTTCTTTCTCTCGGCCTTTTCACGGTCGCAGCTACCGCGCAGGTTTCCTCTCCCCCACTCTATATTGCACATGAATGGGGTACGTTTACTTCCGTACAAGGCGCGGATGGTGTGCAAATGTTTTGGAATCCACTGCGCGCGGTGGATCTCCCCAAATTTGTTTACAACTGGATGGGCAGTCCTGATCTGGGATTTCTTGCCAAGACCTCTTATATCTGCCGGCAACGGATGGAGACGCCGGTGATCTATTTCTATTCCAAAGAACCGGTCGACGTTGACGTTTCCGTGGACTTCCCCAATGGAAAAATCACCGAATGGTATCCACAAAGCGCAACCCCGGCGCGCTTGAAGGCCATCGCCGCGGAAAAGAAACTGGAGCGTGGTCCATCGCTCGTCTGGGAGAAAGTGCACGTCGCTCCGCAAACTGAGGCGGACAATGCCACTACACTCATCGACGATAAAACAAATAGCCACTATTATGCGGCACGGGAAACCGACTCGGCGCTTGTAAAGACGGTTTCAAAGAAAGGAACGCCCGAGGTGGAGAAATTCCTCTTCTATCGAGGCACCGGCAATTTCGATGCGCCAATTACGGTAAAACTCGAGGGTACCGATCATCGCACCGTTTCGGTAGAGAATCGCACCGCGGAGGAACTGACCGATCTCTACCTTTTCCAAAACGACGGCGCGCACCATGGCTGGCTGAAGATTGCGCATTTGAACCCCAGCGAGAAGCGCTCCGTATCGCTGGATGAACTGACTCCGGTGATTTCTATCTCCGAACTGACCTCCGTACTCACGAGCGAATTCCACGATGCGCTCGTGCGTCAGGGACTATACGACAAAGAGGCCTCCGCGATGGTGAAGACCTGGGAGCAATCCTGGTTTTGCGAATCCGGCCTCCGGATGCTCTATCCGGTGACGAGACATTTCACGGATCAGGTCCTGCCCATCCGCATCACACCAGCGCCACAAGATTTGGTCCGCGTGATGGTAGGCCGTGCGGAAATCATTACTCCCGATGCGGAGAAACTCCTGGAAAATGCCGTCGATCGCTATGTAAAAGCCGGCGACGACAAGGCAGCGCGCGCCCAGATTGCCGAAGAAGTGCACAAGTATGGATTCGGCCGGTTTGAAGAAGCCATCCTGCGGCGGGTGCTGACCGATCCGAACCACGGCAAAGAGTTCAACTCGCTCTCGTGGGAATTGCTCCAGCAGGCGACGGAGCTGGATCGCGCGGCGGCGAAATCGGAGGCGAGTAAGAGCTAAGTCAGGTAGTTTGGAATTGGATAGGTATATAACAAAATAGCGCGGCGAAGGGTTAACGGCCGTTGCGCTTTTTGGGAACGTTCAACGTTCAACGCTCGACTTTCAACGTTCAAAGATTTCGTATTCCACGCTCTTCGGAACGTCGAATCTGGCCGTGGATCCTGAAAGTCGCGAACACCCATAGTGGAAGCAGCGTCCCGCCGTTTGAAGCGGGCTGGTTACAGGATCACCGCGGGTCGTATGCAGAAAAGAGAGCGGGCCCGTAGTGATTGGCGGCAACACCAAAATGGGGCTACGAATAATCTGGACCGAACGCACCGCGCGATCCAAGTCACTCCGGGCTACAAGCCCGAGCTCTTTACCGGCCTTCGCGTCATTTCTCGTCTTACTTGCAAGCTCCAGGTTAAACCTGCGCTCCATCGTTTCCAAGCGGCGGGACGCCGATTCCACTATGGGCACTCAACCTTCAGCGTCCTCTGCGATTAACAAACTACCGCAAAGCTAGCTAACCACTCCCAACGCGAAGCTCGCAGCCTTTGAAAGTTGAACGTCGAAAGTTGAACGTTGAACGTTTTCCTCCCTTGTCCTTCCCACTCATGGCGTCCCTACCTCACGCCCCGCTCCCAACCTCCGCGACTTCCCCCGGCGACAGCCGAAACTCCGCCGCGCCAACGATCCCCTGAACCTGCGACGCCGTCCGCGCGCCTACGATCGCCCCCGTCACCGCCGGATCGCGTAGCGCCCAGGCAATCGCCGCTTCCGCCGCGGAACGTCCATGCCGCCCAGCGACGGACTTCAATCGTTCCGCCACCGCCAAATTCCGCGAAAGCTTGGGCTCCTTGAATTCGGCATTTCGCTTCCGCCAATCGTCATCCGGCAAAGCCGCGATGCGCTCGGCACTCATCGCGCCACTCAATAAACCTGAGGCCATGGGAGAATAGGCAAGGGTGCCGATTCCCTTTTCCAGGCAGTATACCAATTGGTCGTTCTCGAGTTCGGGCCGGATCGCGGAGTAAGGCGCCTGCAAGGACGTAATGGGCGCGATTTCGCGAACCATCTCCATTTCCTTCCGGTTGAAATTCGAGACACCGATCCAGCGCACTTTTCCTTCCTGCTGAAGTTCCAGGAGCGCGCTCCACCCGTCCTCCGTCTCGCGAATATCGTGGGAGGGCCAGTGAATCTGGAAGAGATCGATCACGTCCACTCCGAGGCGCTTCAGGCTGGCATCGCACTCACGGCGAATGGAATCCGCCCGCAGGGTCCGGTCCACCTCTCGTTTGTGGTTCCATACGAGTCCGCACTTTGTAAAAATGTAAGGCCGCAGTCCCGGCCATTCCTTCAAGGCTTTGGCGACCACTTCCTCGGAGTGCCCAAGTCCGTAAACGGGTGCGGTGTCGATCCAATTGATGCCTAATTCCAGGGCCTTGAGAATGGCGGCGGTCGATTCTTTGTCGTCCTGTGCGCCCCAGCCAAATTGCCAGCCGGCGCCGCCGATGGCCCAGGCGCCGAAACCAATAGGGGTGATATGGAGATCGGAATTTCCGAGGGTACGCGTCTGCATTTGTGGGTGGTGTCGTACGGTGCACAAAGGATGGATGCAGGGAAAAGGAAAAGATTCCAAAATCGTCTGTGGATTCGTTGGAGGAGGCTGGGTGCACGCCACCTGCCTCCACCACAGCGCTGACGAAGAAGCACCCTCCACAAACCATCCCTATCGGTTGCGGCCACGTCGCGCCGCGCCATAGTGGCGGCGTTTCGATTTCGTTATGATCCCTTTGTACGACGATCAACCCACCCGGCGCCCACCCATCGCGACCGTCGCCATCATCCTGCTCAATGTCGCCGTCTTCGTCTTGTGGCAATTGCCATCGGGCCTCAACCGCACCGTGCTGCAAGCCGGCTTCGTTCCCGAGGCGCTCACCGAGCATGAGCCGGGCGCCATGACCCATCTGATCACTTCCATGTTCATGCACGGCGGATGGATGCACCTCCTCGGCAATATGTGGTTCCTCTGGATCTTCGGGAAAAACGTCGAAGACGTCTGCGGACACATCCGTTTCGTGTGCTTCTACGTGCTCTCCGGCGCCGGTGCCACCCTGCTCTACGCGATGTTTTCCCCCGATTCAGAAGTACCACTCGTCGGAGCGAGCGGCGCGATTTCCGGAGTACTCGGCGCGTATTTGCTGAAGTTTCCGAAAGCGACGGTGCGCACGCTGGTATTCTTCGGGTTCACCACGATCATCAATATCCCCGCCTTCCTCTTTCTTCTCATCTGGATCGGCATGCAGCTCTATTTGCAAACCGCCTCGCATGCGTCGCACCAGACAGGAGGCGTCGCCTACATGGCGCACATCGGCGGCTTCGTCGCCGGATGCATCCTGATTTTTATCTTCCAGGGCAGCGAACCGCCTCCCCCTCCCCGCTATCGCGAGGACGAATGGTGAGAGCGGTCAGCCAATGACCTGACCGCGGAAAACACGCTTTTTCGCGGCTGGCGCCTCGGGAACCGGAACTGCGGCAGGCGCGGAAAGCGATACGGCGCCGGAAGCAATCTGTTCTTCGATCTGCTTCAGCGCGACATTCGTGGCCATACGCAACGCGGGATAATTCACCGTCTGCGTGGTGAGAATGCTCAGCGAGCACTTCGAAGCACGCCGGCTCAAAAGCCAGTACGACTCAAATTTCAGCAGCAGATCGGCCATTGGCGACGCCTGGGTCTCGACCGCTTCCTTGATTCCCACCAGGCGGCGAGCGAGTTCCGGAAACATGCCGTCCGGAAAAATAGCGGGCATTTCCCGGCAGACCAGCGCTCCGCTATCGGCCAGGACAAAGCTCCCGACGACGCCAGGAATATCTTTCAGTGCATTCAGAACCTTGATCATAAAATCTGGATCAGCTCAGTTTCTTGGCCAGGGCGCCCACATTGCCTTTCGCGGTGGTGATCAGCGCCAGGGTCTCCGCTTCGTTCACAACGCAAAGCGACCGATAGTCCGCCCCGGCGATCTGAATTTCGCCGAGGTTTTCCGCCCCCAGCGAATCGCCAATCAATCGCGCCAATTGCACCACGTAGGAAAATGTGACGTGGAGATCTTCCGGTGAGGCGCCTTTGCCATCCAGGTAAGTGCCGTCCTCGGTAAAGTGGACAGCACTCTGGACTTCAGGATCACTCAAAACCTCGCGGAGAGCGGCTTCATTGAGTTGAGACATGTGGGCGGTGGATGTGGTGGCGGGTTGGGTCTGCGGTTGGGTACTTTTCGCTTCGTCGTGCAAATGAGCCGCGGCAATCAGCAGTGATTGCCAGTGGCGGGTGATGGTCTCTTCATACGGCCTCACGCCCTCTTCGATGGAAAAGCTGCCGTCCGGCCAGCTGATCAACTCGTTCAATGCCGCTTCCCCACGAAGATCACCGATCTCCGCGTGAACCACCTGTCCACCGGCAAAAAAGATTCGCCCCGATCGGTCTGCCCGGTCCACACGTACGGCTCTGGTCGTCATTCCAAGGCACTCCATCTGAATCAAATCAGACAGCGTGGCGCCGTGAATCACTCCTTGAAAACCTCTGCTGGTTTTTGCGAGGACTGCGGCGCTGCTCATAGCTGGGTCTTGGTCGCCCGCCGCAGAAAAGCGCGGGCGCGCTGCGCGGGTCTCAATTTCGCGATAAGGGAAGGCATGCCGCGCTGCATAGCACCACAAGTGCCACAGCTATGACACGTTTTCTCGATAATACGGAAGCCACCGTCTGCAAAGGCGTTACGATCGTTCTCAGGCACAAACCGTGAATCGCATCTTCGCGAAAAAACGGGTCAATTTGAGTGCTTCTCGACAAGCCTGTGGCGAGAATTGATCAGGTACGTAGCACCATTTCATGCATCTCTGTAGGGCTGTAGGGCCGCAACCTATGACCAGATAAGAGAAATTCTCAGATTTGAATTACAACTCCATAGAAGACCTGTCGAAGCCTGCCGAAAGCGATGCGCCAGGCCGGGGCGACGGCAATGTCGATGGCTTTTCGCAAACCAAAACACCTCCCGCTGCCGCTTGTCCTAATGCACCGGCTGTGAGTAGGTTTTCCCTCCCATGCGCCTCCTCCGCATCCTCCTTGCCCTTTTATCCATCTCCCTCGCGGCACTCTCCCCAGTCCGCGCCCAATCACCGGCGTCGAACTTCGAAATCCGCGAAGGCGATCGCGTGCTGCTCCTGGGAGACACGCTCCTCGAACGTGAAAATACCTACGGCTTCATCGAAACGGCGATGATCGACCAATTCCGCGACCGTCACTTCACGGTGCGGAACCTTTCGTGGAGCGGCGATACCCCGGCGGGTGTCTCGCGGGCGATGTTCGATCCGCCTCAGAAGGGCTGGGAACGGCTCAAGGAGCAGATCGCCTTCGTGAAGCCAACCGTCGTCTTCCTCGGCTACGGCATGGCCTCGAGCTTGCAGGAAATCTCCGATCGCTCCGGCGATATTTCATTCAATCCCGATACCGCCCGTTACGGACGCGATCCGATGACGGCGGAGCGATTCAAAAAAGAGCTCAGCCAACTCATGGATGCGATCAACGAGGTCGCTCACGCGGACGGAGCCTCCGCGGCGCCGGTCCGGTTCGTGATTCTTTCGCCTGTCTCGCACGAAGATCTGCGCGGGCTTCGTCCCAATCTGCCGGATCCCACCGCTCACAATGAGCTTCTGAAAAGCTATTCGAAAGTCGCCGAAGACCTCGCCAAGGAACGCCAGGCGCGCTTCGTTTCGCTAGCCAGCCTCATTCCCACGACGAAGGTCGCGGACGCCAATGCAGCGTTCACCACCAATGGCATTCATCTCGGCGAACACGGATATCAGTCACTCGCCGCGTATATCGGACATGACCTCGGCTGGAATCACCTCGCTCCGAATCCACCCGTGCCGCTCCGCGAAGCAATCGTCCGAAAGAATCAGCTCTTCTTCCACCGCTTCCGCCCGGAGAACTGGACTTACCTCTTCGGCTTCCGGAAACACGAACAAGGCAAGAATGCCGTGGAGATTCCGGAGTTCGATCCGCTGATCGCCACTGAAGAACAGGAAATCGACCGGCTCAAGCAATCGAACGTACCGGCCGCGCCGAAAACGGCGGCGGCCACGGCCACATCGCCCGTTCCTTCCACCGCGGTTCCGGATGCTCCTGGCGATCTGCCGAAGTTCGATGTCGAACAGGGCTTCAAAATCGACCTGTGGGCCACGAATCCACTGCTCGAGAAACCGATCGAAATGAATTGGGATTCCGAAGGGCGGCTCTGGATTGCATCATCCAGCACTTATCCGCAGGTGAATCCGGAAGACGTTGCCGCTTCACTGGCTTCGGATATCGCCAAGGCAAAGAAGGACGCGCCGTCGGCGGGCAACGACAAGATCCTCATCATCGAAGATCCCGATCACAGCGGAAAAGCGGCCAAGTCATCGGTCTTCGCGGAAGGCCTGCTCATCCCTACCGGAGTCGCGCCATTCCGCGATGCCAATGGCCACTGGGGCTGCTATGTCGGCGCCAGCACGGAGTTGCTGCAGCTCGTCGATACCCAGGGCACCGGGCACGCCGATCAGCGCCAGATCATCCTTTCCGGGTTTGGTACGGAAGATACGCACCACATCGTTCACACCCTGCGCTGGGGACCGGATGGACGCCTCTATTTCGATCAATCGATCTACATTCACTCTCACTTCGAGACGCCGTGGGGCATAGTGCGCCTGAACTCGGGCGGCGTGCTTTCCTGGGATCCGCGCACGGAACGCGTGGAAGTGCTCTACAAGGGCTTCTGCAACCCGTGGGGCCATGCGTGGGATGAACACGGCCAGGAATTCATGACCGACGGCGCCGGCGGCGAAGGCATCGCCTGGGGCATCCTCGGAGGAATGTATTTCACTTACGAAAACGGGCGTCAGATCCTCCAAAGCGTTTCGCCTGGCAGTTATCCAAAATTCTGCTCGCTGGAAATGATCCACTCGCCGCTCTTCCCGCAAGACTGGCAGGGCTCTTTCATTACGAACGATTTTCGGGCGCATCGCATCGTCCATTTCGGCATCAGCGATCTGTCCAAGACCACCGATCCTGCTCAGGCCAAGAGCGGTTACATTACCAAGGAATTGCCCGATCTCGTGCGGACGAGCGACCTGTCTTTCCGCCCGATCGACGTAAAGCTCGGGCCGGATGGCGCACTCTATGTGGCGGACTGGAGTAATCCAGTCATCAACCACGGCGAAGTGGATTTCCGCGATCCACGTCGGGATCATCATCGTGGACGAATCTGGCGCATTTCCCTGGCGGACAGGCAGCCGCTTACCTGGGAAAAGCTGACCGAGAAAAAGAGCGTCGATCTGCTGCCAAAACTGAACAGCGAGAGCGAATGGGAAAAGGAACAGGCACGCGCCGTGGTCAGCTATAACTCAAAGAAGGCTGGCATCCCGGAAACCGATGATCTCGATGCAGTCGGAGCCGAACCGGATAGCAGCGTCCGCGCAATCACCGCCCGAGAGACGGGCGCGAAACTTTTCCTCGCCCTGCAGGCCAAAGCGGCGAAGGCAGACCGTCCGCAACTCGACGAAACGATCGCGCGCCTTCGCGAAATCCTGAAGCAGAGCGCTGTAGACGTTAACCCGAGAGTGCGCGTTGAAGCCATGCGCGCGCTGGCCCGCAGCCAGGCGCCGGAAAGTGCTGACCTCGTTATCTCGGCCGCAATGAACGCGCCGGCAGATGATCCCTATTACCAATACGCCGCATGGCTTTCGATGAACGATCTCGCCGAGCTCTGGGCCAAGTCGGTGATCGCCGGAAGCTGGAAAGTGGAAGGCCGCGAAAAGCAGCTCGAATTCGCGCTGAATACGATCGATCCAGCCATCGCCAGCGAAGTGCTGGCCAAGGTGGTCGGCGCCAGCGGCATCCCTGCTGATGGCGGGCCTTGGCTCGAACTCATCGGCAAAGCGGGCAGCGCCACGGATCTGCGCAAGGTCTTCGACGCCCTCGTCGGCAATAAACTCAACGCCGACGCCGGAGAACGCGCCATCAATACCCTCCGCGAAGCAGCACGGCTGCGCAATGCGCGGCCCGACGGCGATCTTTCCCCGATTGAAAACCTGCTCGGCAATGCCGACGCGAAGATCAGCGCCAATGCGGCCCGGCTTCTCGGCACGTGGAAGCTCCCGCATGCGCTCGATGCGCTGAATCAGATCGCCGCTGGAGCCGCGCACGCCGCCGGACTTCGCGTCGCCGCGATCGATGGATTGCGCGAAATCGGCGGCGAACCGGCATCCAAGGCTCTTGTAGCGCTCACGAAACCCGAGCAATCCGCGGAGATTCGCCGTGCTGCTTTGATCGCACTAACTCAGGCCAATCTCGGCGCGGGCATCGCCGCCGCGGGCGAGGTCCTGCCCACGATCACCGATCCCGACGCTGCGCTCGCCACCTGGCGCGCGCTTCTTCAAATCAAGAACGCTCCGGAAACATTTGCGGGCAAACTGCCGCAGAATCTGCCGGAACCCATCGCCGCCGCAGGTCTCCGCGCCGCACGCGAAGCAGGCCGCAAGGGCGAAGCCCTTGCCAAGGCGCTTGCGGAAAAATCCGGGGTGGCCGTTCCGCCGGCTCCCGCCGCGGATTACAAGAGGATCGCCGAATCTGTCCGGCAAAATGGCGATCCGGCTCGTGGCGAAATGATCTTCCGCCGCGCTCAGCTCGCCTGTCTCACCTGTCACGCCATCGGCGGCGCAGGCGGCAAGGTCGGCCCTGAGCTGACCAGCCTCGGAGCCAGCGCTCCTCTCGATTACATCATCGAAAGCGTGCTCGTCCCGAACGCGAAGGTGAAGGAAGGCTTCAACGCCGTCAGCCTCACTCTCAAGGACGGCACCGTCGCCACCGGCATCCAAACCCGCGAGACTGCCCAGGAATTCTTCCTGCGCAACGTGGTGGGCCAGGAAACGAGCGTGCCGAAAACAAACGTCACAAGCCGCGAAAACATCGGCTCCATCATGCCGGCTGGCCTGACCGATTCCCTGGCGGATCGCGAACGGCTAGATCTCTACGCCTTCCTCTCCCAGCTTGGAAGACCGGGCGTCTACGATGCGAGCAAGGGCAACGTCGCGCGTGCCTGGTCGTTGTATCCGGCCGCCGAACTGGCCCAGCTTCTCGCGGGGAATGCAGCAACCACGCCGGGAACGCCCGCTTACACGCTGGTCGATGGCCGGCTGACGAGCGAACTGCTCCAGAATGCGCTGCAGTTCATGCCCAATGCCGGAACCTCGATCCTAGCCACGACTAAATTCCAGCTTCCGGCGGCGGGCAACGCAACCGTGACGCTCACGGGAGCGAAGGAAGCCTGGCTCGACGGTAAACCCGTGAATGCTACAGCGCCCATTTCCGCCACACTTCCAGCAGGCGAACACATCCTCGCGGTAAAACTCGACCCGGCCCAGCCGCCACAGTCACTCCGCGCGGAATCGACTGATGGGCGGTTTGTGGGGAACTGAGAAGGTCGCGACCGCCTTTAGCAATAAATAACGTAGGCACTCCAGCCCGGAGGGTTCGTCAACCTCCGGGCTATCCGCGCGCGAGCTGGCGCCCCATGGAGTGCGGTGGCAAGAGAGCGACAGCGAGCGCGGCACCGCCTTTGGATTGTTCTGCGGGTGGAAAAGGCGGTGCCAAAAGATGGGATGTTCTGAAACAGCTCGCGCCTTGTGCCTTCGCGCGAAGCTTACCGTGCGCCCACCCACAGACTTTCCCCATCCGAAAGCGGCGGCGTGCTCGCTGTCGCTCTCTTGCCACCGCACTCCATGAATCTCGCTCGCGAATACCCCTAACGCCATGTTCAGGTTAAAGCCCTGCTACGCCGGAATGACTGCTTTGTTTCTGGAAGCGGCTTCAACAAATCATTCCTCATCGTGCTCATCCGTCTTTTCATGTCCTTTCGTGTGTTTCGTGGCCCCTTCACTTGGCCGCACCTCTCCCGCCCCACGCCGTAGCAGCGCACACACTTCCGCATCCGTAATCTGCGAAAAGTCCTCGAAAAACTCTCCCACTGACTGAAAACGCTCCGGCTGCAGCGGACACACTACTGAATCCGCTTCAGCCTCCAGCAGAGCGCACGTAGACGGCGGTCCGACGGGCACGGCCACAACCACCCACTTCGCGCCGAGCTTCCGGACAGCCCCCACCGCTGCACGCATGCTGGCACCCGTGGCCAGGCCGTCATCCACGAGCAACACGCATCTGCCCTCCAGGTCGAGCGGAGGCAACCCAGCCCGGTATTCCGCCTCGCGCCGGGCCAATTCCTGCGACTCCATGGCTGTCACCCGGTCCAGCATTTCCCCGGCATGCGAGATCGAAGCGAGCACCTCGTCATTCAGGATCCGCACTCCGCCTGACGCAATCGCCCCCATGGCCAGTTCCTCGTAGCCCGGCACACCGATCTTGCGCACGAGGAACACGTCCAGCGGCAGGTTCAGTTCCTCGGCAATTTCCGCCGCCACCGGCACTCCGCCCCGCGGCAATCCCAGCACGATCGCCCTGGGCTGCTCCGCATAAGAATGCAACAGGTCCGCCAGCAGGCGCCCAGCTTCTGCTCGATTGGAAAATCGTAGCTCGGACATAGCGAGAATATCGAAGCAGCCCCGTCTTATGGGATCGCACGCGCGCGGCTGCCGGGATTCATCCGAAACATCGGAGACCGCAGTGTTCCATCAGTTTCTATTATGCCACCAATATTTCACCTTGCTGAAATAAAGTTCCACGCGTAGCAGTGAACCCGGTGCCGGGTGACGCAAGAAATGGCGCGCTTGTTTCCCCTTCCCGCAGCGATCCAGACATGAGTAAGGCGGTTTTCCTCTTCTCGGAGTCGGACGCCCTGCTTTTCGGCGAACGATTGATTTCCAGCCGAAATCACAGGGTGAAACATGGCTGCGCGCGTCTTGCACACGCCTGGCACTCCGGCGAATCCGTGTCCGATTGGCGCCGCCTTTTGCTCTCGCAACGTTGAGGAGAGCGGCAGGCGTTTTCGGCTGAAACACGGCTTGATCTTCCAGTCCGGCCTCTAGGGCGGTCGCGGAAGTCTTCGCCGCGGAAACAGAAACAAAACCATCCTAGACGAGAAGTACCATGAGTACGCAAAACACCAGGTCGTCCGGCCGCCGCTCGGGGCGCGGTTCGCGACGCCACCGGCAGCAGCGGGACCGCGAACGCGATGAGTCCCCCCGCGAAGCCGCTCCGAAAGCCCCACCGCAAAAGAAAAGCCTCTGGCAGAAGATCCTGTCGTTCTTCGCGCCCAAGGCCAAGCAAACCAACGGCTCCTCCCGCTCGCAATCCCGCGGCAACACCGGAGCCACCACGACGAGCAGCTACCCGACCACCGCTCCCGCCCCGCGCCCCGCGCGCAAGCCGGAAGCCGTGGAAGTCACATCGCCCAAGGTCTACGTGGGCAATCTCTCCTTCGACGCGACGGAGAGTGAGCTGTCCGAGCTGTTCAAGGGAGTCGGCGGCGTCAGCCTCGCTGAGGTCGTGACGCACAGCCACACACAGAAGTCGAAGGGATTCGGCTTCGTGACGATGTCCTCTGTCGAGGAAGCCAAGCGCGCAGTCGATGTCCTCCACGACAAGGAGTTCATGGGCCGCAAGCTGGTCGTGAGCGGCGCCAAGACGCCGGCCGACCGCCGCTAATCCGTAAATACATCGTTCCAAACTTCAGGAGACTCATCGAAAGGTGAGTCTCCTTTCTTTTTTGGGAGTGACGAAGCGGCGGAGTGCGTGAAGCAGTAGTACGTGCGCACTTCACTCGTCTCCCGTTTCCGGGCCTTCGTCATCGCGGGTCCAACGGGTGTGGGCAAATCCGATGTGGCTGTGGAGGTCGCGCTAGCGGTTGGTGGCGAGATCGTGGGCGCGGATGCGTACCAGATTTATGCGGGGCTCGATATATTGACGGCCAAGCCGGGCGCGGCGCTTCGCAAACGCGTGCCGCATTGGTTAGTTGGCGAAGTACCTCTCACGCAATCCTTCGACGTTGCGCAGTATCTTGCCATGGCCGAAATGCGGATGAACGAGATCCGCTCACGCGGAAAAATCCCAATCGTCGCCGGCGGCACCGGGCTGTATGTGCGGGCGTTGATTCGCGGACTGGATGAATTGCCGCCCGGCGATCCCGCGTTGCGTTTGGAGTTGGAGAAACAACCATTAAGTGAGTTGCAACAACGCCTCACCGAACTCGATCCCGTCGCTGCGGGCCGGATTGATCTGATGAACCCGCGCCGCGTGGTGCGGGCGCTGGAGGTTTGCCTCGTCAGCGGAAAGCCCTTCTCGAGTTTTGGCCAGGAATGGAACGCGCCAACGCCCGCAAACTGCGGGATCGTCCTGCTGCGCGAGCGCGCCGAGCTTTACGCCAGAGTCGATCGCCGTGTGGAAGAAATGTTCCGGGACGGCGTGGTCGAGGAAGTGGAGCGCGCGCGCGCAAACCTGAGCCCCACCGCCCAGCAAACGCTGGGCTGGAGAGAGATCCGCCAGTTCATCGCGGGCGAAACCACGCAAGAAGCCTGTATTGCGGCGATTCAGCAAGCGACACGGCAGTACGCGAAGCGGCAGTTGACGTGGTATCGGAAGGAAGTCGGACTGACGTCAATGGACGTCGCTGACGTCGGGATGCGTGAACTTGTGGATACGATCGTCGCACAACAGGCCAATTCCCTGGCGCCGGCCCCGGCTGAAAAATGCTAGCTATGGAATGTGCGAGGCGACATAGCGCTTCGCCATGGGTCCCAGATAAGGAATGGCCCACATGCGGCCGGAAAAAGCCTTCGCCATTGCGACGAAATAAAGCACGAACCAGGCAAGCGCGTAGATGCCATAGATCACACTTGCAATCGTGATCACAAACGAACCGATCAAGGGGATCGGTCGGAAAATCAATTCGACCAACCCAAGCATCAACCCCGCGGCGCCAAGCAGCACTCCGAGAACGATCGATTGAATCGAGTAAAACCGTACGAGCCGGTCTTTGCGTTCGAGAAACAGGAAAACGACACCGCCAAGCAGCGGGATCATGACCGCTAAAGCGGAAGCAACATTGGATGGCAGCCCAGTCACGCCGACTGTCTCCAGATTCGAGCGATCATCATCAGCGGGCGTGGGATCAACAGGGTCTTCGGGCATACAAAAAGAGAGTGGGAAGGCTAGGACTCCATCGGCTCGTGTCAAGGCAACCACCGTACTTGGGTACTTTTCACTTAAAAGATTTTACGTTTTTCAGCGAGGTCATTACAATGCGCGTGTTCGTTCGCGGTGCGTTATGTCCGCGAGCCCCCAGGGCATCGTTTTCAACCGAAAATTGAAAAGCAATGGCCAAGAAATCCAGCTCGACACCCAAGGTGACGACTCCCGCCACCTCGCCTGATCTGTCTGAAAAACCCGCGCCGAAGGCAAAACGCACGGTGAAAGCACCGGCGAAATCGAAGCCGGCTGCAACCGCCGCGACTTCGAATGGCAACGGTTCTTCCGAACCGCATACGGCTCCAAAAGCGCCGAAAAAAACACGCTCGACCAAACCGGCGAGACCCGCAGCAACACGGAAAACAGAAATTGCCGCGGTTGTGCCCATTACCACCGAAGACGTCTCGCTTCGCGCTTACTTCCTCTCCGAGAAGCGCCGCAATGAAGGCCTGCCGGGCAGCCCGCATGGGGACTGGATCGAAGCGGAGCGGCAGTTACAAATAGAAGCTTCCGCGGTCCCGGCGAAGAGGCGAAGGAAGGCGGCGTAAGCGAAAACGCCCAACTCGTCGCGCTGACTTCGCACGAAGCCGGTCCGTCCACCCTTCTAAAAGCGGTGGTATTGCGCCCTGACCTCCAAACTATGAACGGCGTTCAGCGTCTAAACCTGCGCCAGCCACCTTCGGGTAAGTAGCCCCGCCATACGGATATACAAGCACGGTGGCATGGCGTGGCGCGCTACGCTGTGCGAGGCGCATCAGGCGATCGAGGTCATCGAACTGGACAAAAATGCCGAGCTTGCGCCCGGTGCCCACTGGAAGCTTTCGAGAGTAAACCAGTACTTTATTCCTCAAGGCGAGTTGGGCGGAGAAATGCGAAAGAAAGCGTTCCTCGATCCCTGCGTTTCGGCGAAAGGTATCGACGAACCCGAGAACCCGGTTGCGCCCGACCAGCTTGAGCAACCCGCGAAGGACGCCATTCGGAAGCGACTTCTCGGGCATGGTGACATCGCCAATCCCATGCCGGCACTCGGCCAGGGCAATGATAAGGCCATTCGGCCGAACGCTCTCCTGGACATTCCCGACGCACTTCATGCTTTGACGCAAGTCGGCATTCATCGGACTGGAGGCGGCAATGATCACATCGGCCTGCTCTGCCACGGGCCGTTCCGTGAGGGAGCGGGAGAACTTTACGCCTTCACGGTGGGCTTTGACGGGGTCACCCGCAAAAAACGCGCAGATCTCGTGATCCTCATTCATCACGACGTTGACGATGAAGATCTCTTTGCGCAGGAGATGGGCGCCTTCTTCGAGATCGAGGCGCATAGGGCTTTCGATCGAGCCGATATAGTTATACTTCCTGCCGCTGACCCCCTGCATATGATTTTCGCCAATCGTCCGGGCGGAGGCCAACCCGGGAATGATCATTTTGCAGCCACCACTGAAGCCAAGAAGGAGATGCGGCTCGATTGCGCCAACCGGAATGATGAGGTCCGCTTCCGAAAGGTGCCGATTCAGTGAAACCCAGGTACCGCGCGAGGTGGAGCCGATATGTGTGAGCTGCGATTCGTCGTTGAATGAATGATTGCGCCAGGGGATTCCCCGAAGTTTGGCCTGGCCGAGCTTTTCGTGCGCCTCAGCGGTCGTCATGTCGCGATGGACTCCCAAGCCGAAGAGCACGAGCATGTTCTCGGCTTGCGCGCCGTGGGCGAGCAGGTAGTCGAGCAATGCGCCAAAGAACTGGCCGGTGGGAGTTGGGCGGCTGATGTCATCGACACAAAGAACGATGCGGCGGCGGCGAAGATCGCGGTCGCGGAGCGGGACCGGGCTGCCGATCGGGTGATCCAAGGCATCGATCAGGGCGCCATCGAGATGTTCGGCCTTTGGGTGAGAAACCGGCTTTACGGTGTCCAGAACCCTCCAATCGGCGGGCAGCGAAAGATCTATCTCTTTATCTTCGAAAGGGAGCTTCACGGTGGTCATGGGAGGAACGGAAGCCAGAAGCCCGCCGCCGAAAGGACTTCGTCGGCGGCAGGGGGAGGTGGTCGCCTCGGATGAGCAAGTCGATATGTGACCGGATCATCGGTTCCCGGTGACGATCGAACTCGGGAATTCGTTGAATGTTGGTTGTGTGGCGTTGGGAGTTGGGTGTTATACCAGATGCCAATAAGATCTTCGTTGATCTTGTAGCCAGCGCCTTCAAGCGGCGGGACGCCGCTTCCACTATCTCGCCGCCTGCCACCGCCACAGCGCTGATGAAGCAGCGACCTCCACCAACCGGACCTCCCACAAACCCCGCGAGCCCGAAGCCTTTCTCCGGGCCCGTTCAACAGATCCCCTACCCCTCAAACGCCCGCACGACGAGCGTGGCGTTGTGCCCACCGAAGCCGAACGAATTGTTCACCGCCACGCGCACCTTGTGCTCACGCGCGGTGTGCGGGATGAAGTCGAGATCGCACTCTTCATCAGGGTTATCGAGATTGATGGTCGGCGGGACCACTCCGGTCTCGATCGCCTTCGCGCACACGATCGTTTCCACGGCGCCGGCGGCGCCGAGCAAGTGGCCAGTCATCGATTTGGTTGAAGAAACGAGCACCTTCTTCGCGCGGTCGCCAAAGACGGCTTTGACCGCGCGGACTTCCGCCACGTCACCCACCGGGGTGCTCGTGCCGTGGGCATTCACGTAGTCTACCTGGTCGGTATTCAGCCCCGCGCGGGAAAGCGCCATGCGCATGCTGCGCTGGGCCTGCTCGTGATTCGGCAGCGGCGCGGTCATGTGATAAGCATCTGCCGTGAGGCCGTATCCGGCCACTTCGGCGTAAATCCGTGCGCCACGATTCTTTGCATGCTCCAGCTCTTCGAGCACGAGCACGCCGGCGCCTTCGCCCATGATGAAACCGTCACGGTCGCGATCCCAGGGACGTGACGCTTTTTGCGGTTCACTGTTCCGGGTCGAAAGCGCCTTCATTGCGGCAAATCCACCGATGCCCAGTTCCACGACGGCCGCTTCGGAGCCGCCTGCCAGAAAGGCGTCAGCATCGCCATCGCGCAGCATTCTCCAGGCTTCGCCGATCGCGTGCGCGGAGGTCGCGCAGGCGCTGACGGTGGCAAAATTTGGCCCCTGCAGACCGAATTCCATCGAGACCATGCCGCTGGCAATGTTCCCGATGAGCATCGGAATCATGAAGGGAGAAATCCGGTCCGGACCTTTGTTCATGAGGATGGTGTGCTGATCCTCGATCGTCTTGAGGCCGCCGATGCCCGAGCCGAGCATGACACCGAAGCGTTCGGGATCACCCACCGCGCCCTTGAGCGAGGCGTCTTCCATGGCGAGCTTGGCGGCGGCCATGGCGAGCTGGGTAAAACGGTCCGTCCGGCGCGTTTCTTTTGCCACCTTGAACCACTTTGCGGGCTCGAAATCCTTGACCTGTCCGGCGATCTGGCAGTCGAACCGATCCGGATTGAACAGCGAAATCCGATCGATGCCGCTCATCCCGGCGGTGAGATTCTGCCAGAAGGTCTCCAGGCCTGTACCGACTGGTGACACGACTCCCATGCCTGTGATGACGATTCTGCGTGATTGGCTCATAGACGAAAAGGCGGGTAACTCAGCGCACCTTTGCCAGGTATGCAATCGGATTTTCTCAGTCCGCTCAACCGCAGCGAGATGCGCCACGGCAAAATAGGCCCTGAAATGCCCGATGGAAAAGCCGATTATAGCCCGTCAACCTTGGCCCCATCTCCCTTGCCCTTGCCCGCCTGTTTCACGGCGGCGATGTCTTCTATAAAGAAGAAGTCCGGATGGCCCGGCTCACGGAATGCAGTGAGTTTATAATCGCTACGGGTCCAATGTTGTGTCCGGCGGTCGAGTCCCCAGGAATGGCCCTCCTCGTTAGCCTTAAGCAGTTCCTTAATGTCCTCGTTGGTGATTTCTTTGTCGTTTCGATGATAGACTTCGAAGATCGATTTCCCTCCCGCAATTATCACTTCGACTTTGAAGCCGTTCTTTTCGTAGGCATAATGGTCCGTTCCCGGGATTCGTGAGGTCTCATCTTTGTGCACCTGACCAAAGCGTACGATGATTTCCTCCATCGTTTCTCCGACCCTGGCCTGCGTTGGCGAGACCGCTGTCAGCGCCATGAATAAAGGGATGAGCAGTCGCTTTGCAAAATTTGATCGATCCATGTTATCGAGGGGTTCACTGCCTGCGTTTGCGAACTATCAAAACGGCGGCGAGAATGGCTAAAGACGTTGCTGAGATCAAGAATTAGCCGCAGCATAGCCTCACGCCACCGGCCTCCTTCTGGGTCATATGACAGGGCAATTGCTTCCCTGCCACATCATGGAATGTTTCGGTCGAACCGACCCGTCAACGCCTTACGCCATGTCCGAGCCTTTTACCTTCCCTGCTCCCGCCCGTTTGATCGACTTTATGCGCCAGGCCGATCAGCCTGGACTGATTAACCTTGCTGCCGGTGTCCCGGGACTCGAGTCGCTTCCAACCGCTCAGTTGCAGGAGGCTTTCGGTCGCGCGGTGGCGAAGGAAGGCGCCGCGGTGTTTGCCTATCATCACCCGGAAGGCGATCGCGATCTGCGCGACCTGCTGGCCGCCCGGCTCACGAAGCGCGGCGCCGCAGTCGAAGGAAATCAGATCGTCACCGTCACGGGCTGCACGCAGGGTATTCAGATCCTGCTTTCGATCCTGGTGAAGCCCGGCGACGTCGTGGCTTGTGAAGCGCCGGCCTACTACGGTCTGCTGGAACTGCTCAGCGCCGCTCGCGTGAAGGCTCTGCCCATTCAGATCCGGGGCGCTGATGGCATCGATCCCGAGGAAACAGAAGCGCAACTCGCCCGTTGGAAACCACGCTGTCTTGTGGTCTGCTCCGCGCTTTCCAATCCCTCCGGCGCCACTTTGCCCGACGCCTCGCGTGAAAAGCTGGTCGAGATCTGCAAGCGGCACGGCGTGCGGCTCATCGAAGACGACATCTATGGCGAACTCGTCGATGGCGGCGGCCCTCGCCCCATGCTGGCGTGGGATCCCGAAGGTTCCACGGTCTCCTATGTTTCCAGCGTCTCTAAATCGATCTCGCCTGGCCTGCGCGTCGGGCTGTGCGTGCCGGGAACACTGCACGAAGAATACGCGGCGCGGAAGTGCCAGCAGGATCTCCACAGCTCGGTGGTCAGCGAGGCAGCTCTACGCGAATTCCTCGCCGCCGACGCGCTCGATCCGCATCTGGAAGGGTTGCACAAACGCAACCGCCGACGCCGGGAACTCGCGCTCGACGCCATTGCTCGCACCTTCCCCTCCGGAACGGAAGTCGTGCAACCTCGCGGCGGATACATGCTCTGGACGGAATTGCCGTCCAAGGTGGATCTCGGCGCGGTGCGCGATCGCGCCCGGCAGGAAGGAATCGTCTTCGCCGCCGGCTCGGTCTTTTTCGCTTCGCCGCAGGAGAAAAGTTATCTCCGGCTCAATTGCGCCAAGGCCAGCGAAGAGGAATTGGTGCGCGGACTTTCCGTCATCGGGGAAATCCTGATGGAAACGCCAGCCGAAACCCATACGGCAATCCCAGTGTGATTTTCGGCTGACAGGCGGAAATTTTCGGACATCTTCGTCAACACATGAGAAGCTTTGTCCTGCTCCTGCTTGCCGCGATGGCGTTGGTTTCCCGTCCGGCGCTGGCTGTCGATACCACCCGCGAGTACGTGATCCTCACTGGAGGCGTATCCCTCTGGCAATGGGAGAAGTATAAAGCCGAGCCGCACGACAGCTGGTGGGCAAACTTCGTCCGCGCCTCGCGCATCCGGATCGAGCAGATCGAGCAGCAGGACCCGAATGCCCAAGTCACCTGGCTCGTTTACAAGCCCGCCTACATCGTTCGTGCTAAGCAGGAGAACAACGATCTCCTCTCGCATATCGAATCGGTCCGCGACGCCTTTCACACGAAGCTCATCTTCTTCGATCACGGCCAGCAGGTCCTCGATTATCTCAACGCCGGCCAGCCACGGGATCAGGTGAAGATTTGCGACTTCGAATATTTCGGCCATTCGAACAAGGCCTGCTGGATGTTCGATTACTCGAACAATCTCGACAGCGCCTCGAAGTGCTGGCTCCACGAGAATGATCTCAAGCAACTTCACCGCGGGCTCTTCACGAAGGACGCCTTCGTCAAGAGCTGGAGCTGCCACACGGGCGAAAGCATGAGCAGCAAATTCCACTCGGCAACGGGAGTCGCCATGATCGGGGCGATCGGTAAAACGCAGTACATGACCGATGAGCTTCCAATCCTTTCGACTCCGGGCGGACGCTGGGCGAAGTAACTGCCGCGCACTCGCATTTTCCAAACTTCGTTAGCTGCGGCGAAAGGGTTTCCCGCTTCTTTCCATCATGAGTTTTGTCGATCTCGGATTTGCGCGCGTGGACATCGATCGCCATCGCCGATGCGGTTTTCCTGAGGTGATCTTTGGCGCTGGAAAAACGCCGGAGGAGACCCTCGGCATCGCCAGGACCATCGTCGCAACCCACGGGGTGCTCTTGGTTTCCCGCGCCAATGAAGAGCAGGCTCGAGCCATCAGTGCGGAGTTTCCGGCGGCGAAATTTCACGCGCGCCCGCGCTGCATCACCATCGAACACTCGCCTTTGCCGAAGAATGACGGCGCCGTCGGAGTGATCTGCGCGGGAACTTCCGATCTCCCTGTGGCCGAGGAGGCCGCCATCACGCTCGAGATTTTCGGGAATTACGTGGAGCGAATCGTGGACGTTGGCGTGGCGGGAATCCATCGGTTGCTCGCCGAAAAGGACCGCATGGAAGCGTGCAACGTCCTCGTCGTTGTGGCCGGCATGGAAGGCGCCCTGCCAAGTGCTGTCGCAGGACTTGTGAGCAAGCCAGTCATCGCCGTGCCCACGAGCGTGGGCTATGGCGCAAGTTTCAATGGCCTCGCCGCCCTGCTCGGCATGCTCAATTCCTGTGGCTCAGGCGTTACCGTGGTGAATATCGACAACGGATTCGGCGCGGCATATGCCGCCGCGCAGATCAATCGTCTCTTAAATCAGCGGCTGCATCAGCCGCCTCCCGTTACTTCGACGGCACTTCCAAACGGACGTCCTTGAGATGCAGCGTGGCGTCTTTTCCGAAGATGCTGAAGGCAAAGACCGTTCGCGGTTCGAAAGCCAGGTCTTTCTCGTCGATCACCGGTTGACCGTTGATTTTCACGGTGAGCTTCGGCGTGGCAGCCACGACATCAATCGTTATCCAATCATCCAGTTTGACCGTCGCCGGAACCGCCGTTGCGGTGTCGTCACCCGGCACGCGAGCCACGATCTTCTGTACGCCGTGCGCGGAGGAAAAGCCGACCGCTGCGCCCTGGAACCCGCCATCGATGTTTTGCCCGAGCACGGTGATCTTCGCATCCCCTTTCCCCTCCAGCTTCATCCGGGCTGAAAGGTGATAGTTATCCAGTGCCATGTCGCTGGTCAGCGTCTCCGGGCGATCCGAATTCCCCTTCCCGGCGATCTCACTGTTCTCGACTTTCCAGCCGTCGACACGGGATGGAATCCAGTGCGCCAGATCGGAACCATTGAAGAAGTCATTCGCATTTGTGGAGGTGAGGAGGAGCGGCACCTGCCCGTGCCGGCGCAGATAGGAAAAGAGATCGCGCACATCTTCATCCTTCAGCGCGGAGAGCAGGCCTTCGGGCATGAGCGACGTGTCGAGCACGTTCAGGCTCTTGATATCGGACCGCTGTACGGTCTGCACACCGGCGAGGCTTTTCAAAGTGACGCTCGATACATCCTGACCTGCGATGATTCCGACAAGCGTTTGCCCATCCTTCGTTTCAATGACCGTCTGCTGGTAGTCCTTCCCGATGATTGCGTTCGGATCGATGATATTGAGCAGGAGATAGTCGATATCTTCAAATGCCCCGGGCAATTCCGGCCCGATCTTTGCCCCGGCGCCAAAGAGCGTATGGCAAAGCGCGCAAGTCTGGCTGAAAAGCGCGCGCCCGTGTGAGGCATCGCCCTTTGCCATGAAGCCCGGCGTGAGCACGGATTTGAGCCGCACGATCTGCTGCTGTTTATCCGCGGGCGAACTCCGCATCGCGCCCCAATTCTTGTTCAGCCATTCGGTGATCTGCGGATCCTTGAGCTCTGCCAACTGCCGGGCAAGCGGCGTCGAGACATCAGAACGTGCGATGACTTTGGAATCAAGCCCAGCGACAATCGACCGCGCCCAAACCGGACGGCTCACGAGCGTCGACAAAGCCTCACGTTTCTCGTCGGAATTCAGCCCCGGATATACTCCGAGAACGGCCTCCGGGATTTTGGCGTCATCGAAAGAAGCCAGGCCATGCAACGCCGTCCGGCGCAGCGGTCCCGCGTCCTTGATGAGCGAGAGCAGCACCGGGACGGAACCGTTGTCCCGCGCGCTGACGAGGGAATCCAGAGCCATCTGCCGATGCTCCACCGATGCCGCGGAATCACCCAGCGTCTTGCGCAGATCATCGAACGCTCCGCCACCGCCGAAGATCACGGCGAGCGCCTGGGCCTGCTCCCGCACATGCTCATCGGAAGCGGTCTTCAGCTTGTCGTAGACCGCCTGCCAGCCTTCCGGCGGGGCGACATTGCGCCTCCCTTTCAGCGCAGCGTTGATGCCTTTCAGGATATTGAGTTGCGAGGCGGGATCATCCGTCTTCGCCAGCGTCTGGACGAGGATACGCATGGCGGGATTCTCCTCGGCATACGTGACAGCAGACGCGGCAAGCAAAAGACAGAGAGCAGCAGCGGCAAATTTCATGAGTTGGGGAAAAAGCAATGAACGAAACGAGGGGCGAGAACCGGCAGATCTACTCCATGGCGAGCGAAGCCATCCGGCGGGCGATGAATTCCTGCACCATCCCGATCTTGCAGGATCCCAGCAATTCCGCGGCTTTGGTCGGATTCGAGGCGACGGCCGGCTCCGTCGCGTACCAGATCATCTGCGGCAGATTGTGATCCTTTGCATCTTCCGCATGTCCCACGAGTCCGGTGAGAATCGGCCAGCGTTGGGCGACGGCAATCCGCTGCGCGGCCGAGGCCAGATAAAGCCGCACCACAGCCGACGAATCACTCTTCGCCATTTCAGCAAACTGCTTCAGCACTTCTTCGGAGGGCGTGCCATTCTCGCAGAGCAACTGGATCGTCCAGCCGCGAAGATATTCCATCGGGCTCTTCAGCAACTCCATAGCCAGCGGCTCGGTGAGCCCGCCGGTATCATGCAGCGCCCAAAGCGCACGGAGCTTGCGCGTTTCGTCGGGATTCTCCTGCACGATTTTCACAAGCGCAGCGTGCACTTCCGGATTCGCGCCGCGTTCCTGCAGGATCCGGCGCGCGTGGCGGACGTACCAATCGTTGGCATTCAGCGTCATTGCGACCAGTTCTGCATTCGTCGACTTGGTGAGATCCACCTGTACTGGTTTCGCGCCGTTGTAGACGATCTTGTAGAGACGGCCGTTTGTGCGGTCGACCTGCTCCTTTTGCTGATAGCACGGCACTTTGTCGTACCAGTCATTCAGATAGACAGAGCCATCCGGCGACAACTGCGGCGAGAGTCCGCGGAACCAACCATCATTCGCCACGAGAAAATCGAGGTTTCGCTTTGCCTGATACCCCGAACCTTCGCGCACCATGAGTTCGTTGCGCACTTTGTTCATGTGGATGTCATCGAAGAAAAACGTGTCGCGATACTCCGCCGGCCACTGTCCGCCGAGATAGAACATCGCTCCGCAATAAGCCCGCTTTTCGTATTCGAACGCGCCGATCGTTTTGATGTCTTCGTAGGTGTGCGGATCGAACGGTGAGCCTGCCTGCCTCGTGTACCGTGCACCCTGAATGCATTGCCAGATATGCGGAATGACGCACGCTGCAAAGCAGGCTTGGCCGTGATCGTTCCAGTCGACACCCCACTGATTGCTCCCGCCTTCGCAGTAACGCTCAAATTTCCCTGTGATCGGATGAAAACGCCACACCCCGGCATTGATCGGCACCCGCTCCGCGTCCGGCGCGCCGGGTTTGCCGACGTTGGAATTCGTAAAGACGCCCTGCGTGCCGTAAAGCCACCCGTCCGGTCCCCACACGAAATCGTTCAGCGTCTCGTGGGTATCCTGGTTTCCCCAACCATTCAGGACGACCTGAGGCTCTCCGGCGGGCTTGTCCTCACCGGGTTTCACCGGGATGAAGAGAAGATTCGGCGGAGCCCCCACCCACACGCCGCCAAAACCGACCTGAAGCCCCGTGGCAAAGGTCATTTTGTCGTAAAAGACCGTTTTCTTGTCGAATTTCCCGTCCCCGTGCGTGTCTTCGAGGATCAGGATCCGGTCCTTCGGTTCACCCGGGCACTTGGGATAATTCGTATTTTCGAGCACCCAGAGACGGCCCCGATCATCCGTCGTGTACGCCACCGGTTGCACGATATCCGGCTCAGCGGCAATCACCTGCACGCTAAAGCCGTCCGGAAGCTTCATCGTGCGGACCGCTACATCCGGAGAAAGGCTGGCGGTCGTCGCCACCGGGCGATTCTTGTCGTGCATCGGGTCGTACGGTTCGCCGTAGACAACTGTGGCTGTGGCCAGAAAGAGGAGGAACTTTCGCATGAGGGCTGGGTTGTTGGAAGGAACCAAATTAACGGCCAAAGCTTGGCCCTTTTTTCCCTCAGTAACAATCGCACTCGACACGCGCGAAGAAGAGCCTAAAGGAGTCGCCAGAACATGTCCGTCGAAGCCCGTATCTCCTCCATTTGGAATAAGCAGAAGCTGCTCATTGCCATTGCCTTCATCGGCATCGGCGCGTGGTTTTTCTACGATGGCCTCGTCGGCTGGCCTGCGAGCAACGAACGCTGGCGCGAACACGACCGCTTCGTCAAAGAGCAGAAGGTCAAAGAATGGCCGGCCTTCGCCAAAAGCCATGGATGGGTGGAAGAAGCCCCGGAAAAACTGCACACGCGAGGCGATCTCATCGGCCAATACGTCCTCGGTGGCCTGGCGCTGACCATCGGCGTGATTCTTTTTACTTATTGGGCCACCCAGCGCCGGCGCGTGCTGCGCATGGACGAGGAAGCGGTTTACACGACGTCCGGCACTCGCGTGCCGTTCGACGACATCACCGGCGTAAACAAAAAGAAGTGGGAAACAAAAGGCATTGCCCGCGTGCGGTACACCCAAGAGGGGCGCAACCGGGAATTTGTGGTCGATGATTACAAGTTCGAGACCGCTCCCACCCGGCAGATTTTGGAAGAAATCGAAAAGCGCCTCGCCGCACCGAAGACGGCAGGCACCGATTCAGGGGTCCAGCCCACCGCAAAGCCGGAATAGCTTCATCCCACGTATGGGACTCATGGGACTCATGGGACCAATAGGACTTATGGGTCCGGCGGCCAGTGACTTGGAAAGCCGCTTGGAGAGTTGGTCTACCGCCGCCTCTTTCCACCGCCACCCCCAAACGAATGCCCCTTCAGCGTCCTGCCGCCTCGCGGTGCCCCAGACGGAATGGCTGATTCATTGAAGATCGCCGTATACAGGTAGTCGAAATTCTCCAGCTTGAGACGCGGAATGCTCTGGCCCACAAACCGCTCGATGGCCCGAACGTGATCCAGATCTTCCGCCGAGAAAATCGTGAAAGCATCGCCCACCTGCTGGGCACGCCCCGTCCGGCCGATGCGGTGCACGTAATCCTCCGGATGGCTCGGCACATCGAAATTGATGACGTGCGAGATCCCGTAAATATCGAGCCCGCGCGCCGCCAGATCGGTGGCCACGAGCACTTCGTATTTACCTGATTTAAACCCATCCAACGCCTCTGTACGCTCGCGCTGGGTGCGATCGGCATGCAGGACCGCCACGGCGTGCTTCATCGCCTTGAGCTGATGGGCAATCCGGTCCGCCATGATCTTCGTCGACGAGAAGATAATCACGCTTTCGTAGTTCGTCCGCTCCAGCAGGGCAACGAGGAGATCAAATTTCTGGTCTTTCGCCACTGGATAAAGCGCGTGGGTGACCGTTTCCGCCGGGGACCGGCGCTGGCCGATCTCGATGACTTCCGGATCCCGCAACACCCATTTCGTCATGCTAGCGATCTCGGGCGGGAGCGTGGCGGAGAAAAAGAGGGTCTGCCGTTCCTTCGGGCATTTTTCGACGATCTTGCGCACCTGCGGCAGGAAACCCATGTCGAGCATGCGATCCACTTCATCGAGGATGAGGTACTCGATGGTATCGAGCTTCACGTCCCCCTCTTCCATCAGATCCAAAAGCCGTCCTGGAGTGGCCACGAGGACATCAATCCCGCGCTTCAACATCTGCCGCTGCGCGCCAAACCCCACCCCACCCTGGATCAGCCCGATCTCCACGCTCATGAACCGCGAAAAGTCCCGGAAAGCCGTCTCCACCTGCGCCGCGAGCTCACGGGTCGGCTCCAGCACGAGGCAGCGCAACCCTTGATGTTTCTTGAGCTTGGTGAGGATGGGCAACGCAAACGCCGCCGTCTTGCCGGTGCCGGTCTGCGCCGAGCCCATGACATCCTTCCCCGCCAGGACAGGCGGGATGGCACGGAGTTGAATGGGCGTCGGATCGACGTAGCCCATGGACTGCACTCCGTGTACAACCTCATCGGCGAGACCAAATTCCTGAAATGACATTAGGGGGAGGTGTGTAAACCAAGGATGGGTTCGCCTCAACTACTTGTTTTTCGGCGTCGATGGGGTGAAACGTCAAACAAATCTATTTTCGGAGCCACGAGCGGCGCCCTCGACTGGGGAATCACAGACCATCGCTTCGGCGTAGGTCCAATTTTGTGACATCGAAGTTGCCCTCTTCCCACTCACCGCAGGAAATTTCGTAACGGCCACAGGGGACGCGAACGTACGTGCCACCGTCACCGATGCTCAGTCCCTCTGGAACACCCTCTGAACCAGTAGGCTCGGAGAATTCCGCCGTATCCTCCGGAGCCCACAGTGCAAGCAAATACCCGGAGTCAATTGTGAGATGGGCAACGACGGACCCTCCAAAACGCGCGGTGGCCGATGATACAATTGCCGCATCGATTTCATCATCGTTCCAATCAGCATCAGGCCAGATGCGCACAATGGATATATGCGAGTCGCTGACCGTGACGATGTGGCCAGTTCCAGGACCGCCGAACTCCCACAATACGGATTCGATTCCGGAAAATACCAGGACCGCAGGATTCGCATGATCCAAAAGCTTACACGCCGCTTCATAATGGCCGGACGATTCGAAGGCTCCCCGCCAACCGAGCAAGGAAGGAAAATCCGCGAGGATAATCGGACCACCTTCTGATGAGACGTGAGGCAGGCGTTTGGTAGGGGAAGCCATTGATGCAAACAAAGCGCCACATGCGATTTTCATAGTCAAGCCGGGCACTCCTTGATAGCGCTGCTTGTAAACCGGTCACGGCCAACCGGTGAGATTCCATCCCCGATGACCCAGAGGAGAAAGCCCGGCAGAAGATCGACGCCATGCTCGTGGCAGCGGGATGGGCTATCCAGGATTACAAAAAGCTCAACCTATCCGCCGCGCATGGTCCGATTTATCGGCGCCTTTGGTGAAGGCGTCTGGCCGCTCATGGAAGAACTCAACCTTACCCTCGCTGCGTGAAGAAGTCCCCACGCCAAAAGGCAATCCGGCAAACAACGTCTGCCAAATATGGAGGCTTGGTTGGCGGCATCGCCGAGCTACTCGAAGCAGCCCGTCACACCGCTGCGCGTACGGTCAATGCGCTGATGACCGCAACCTATTGGGAAATCGGGCGGCGTATCGTGGAGTTCGAGCAGGGCGGTGAAGAACGCGCCGCTTATGGCGAGCGACTTCTCGGTCAACTTTCCGACGATCTAACCTCGCGCTATTGACGCGGCTTCGGCGTGGATAATCTTCAGCGCTTCCGTTCCTTTTTTCTGAGTTATCCGACTGATCGAATTTACGCGGCGCTGTCGCGTAAATCTCCCGCACTGAATCGAGCAACAGAGCAGAAAGAACGGTTGCCGGAGATTTTCCAGACGCCGTCTGGAAAATTGTCTCCTCGGAAACCCACACCCCCAATTGCGGCATTCCACAGTTGAGAATTACGCGACAGGATCGCGTATTTCCGTGGAGTATGAGGTGCCGGATTCTGGTTCTGCGCTCCCCACTCCCAATCCGCCGGTTCAGGAATTGCACCTATCCGAGATCGCCGCCGCCTTCCCTCTGCCGTGGTCGCACTACGTCCGCTTGCTGTCAGTCAAAAACGAGGCCGCCCGCGATTTCTACCATACCGAGGCCTTGCGCGGCGGCTGGAGTGTTCGGCAGCTCGATCGCCAGATCGCCTCGCAATTTTACGAGCGCACCGCCCTCTCACGCGACAAAGCCACAATGCTGGGCAAAGGCGTAAAGGCCCGTCTTGAGGACGCAGTCTCAGCCGACGAAGAAGTACGCGATCCACTGGTCCTCGAATTTCTCGGCCTCAAGGACGAGTATTCCGAAAGCGATCTCGAAGAGGCCCTCATTCAGCACCTCAGTCAATTCCTGATCGAACTTGGAAATGACTTCTGTTTCGTGGCGCGGCAGAGGCGGCTTCGGATCGGGAGCGAATGGTATCGTGTCGACCTGGTCTTCTTCAATCGGCGGCTGCGCTGCCTGGTGGTCATCGATCTGAAGGTTGGCAAATTCACGCACGCCGATGCCGGTCAGATGCATCTCTACCTGAACTATGCTCGCGAGCACTGGACTCAGCCGCATGAAAATCCACCCGTTGGCCTCATCCTGTGCGCTGAGAAAGATGAAGCCGTGGCAAAATACGCACTCGAAGGATTGCCCAACAAAGTGCTCGCCCGCGAATATCGGCTCGCGCTGCCAGATGAAAAGCTGCTCGCGGCCGAGATTGGAAAGACTCGCGACTTGTTGGAACGGAGAGGCCAGAAATGAAGATCCGGTATCCGGCTAAGCTGTGCCATCTAATTGCCGACCTACTACTCGACAAGGAAGAGTGGCTATCGGCCGACACTGACATAAAAGGTAACGCCCATGAAGGGACGCTGCAAAAGAGAGCCGAGGAGTTGAAAGAAGCGTTGGTAAGTTGATCAAAGATCGCCAAGACAGGCAGATCAGACCGTAGCGCGTGGCGTCATCGATTGCTCGCGGCGCCGCTTTTGCATCGCTCTCCACCATTGCAGGAGTGGAAGCACCCAGAAGAGGTTCAGCCATTGCATGTGTTGACCGGCGAACTCCGCGTTCCGGAAGAACGCCTGCTCATGCATTGACTGGCCGGCAATCGCATTATTTGCCTCTGCCGCATAACCGAAAGCACCCAGAGCGAAGTCGCGTGCCACGGCGATGCCGCCCATCGCGGCGTGCCAGCCAAGAGCGCAACCGCCGAAGGCATTCCAGGCGAATACGACACCTCCGAGCGACCACCAACCTAGGGCAACTCCACCCATGGCAAAGAGACCGGCGGCACCTCCGCCCCAGGAGATGAGGCCAAGCGCGAGACCGCCCACGGATACGGGAGCGACCGCGAAACCGCCGAACGCGAAGAGAACGCCAAAGGCCCGGTCACCGGCGGCGATCCATGCTTTGACTGGGTCTTCGCGCCACGCCATGGAATTGGAGAAACGAAGATGGATCAACGGAAGGCCGAAGAGCGTGAGCCGGCTGCGATATTCCCACAATGGGGTTTCGTGAACCGGGATACCTGTCTTCAACCGGCTGGCCATCAGGGCGCGGCGTTCGCGATAGTTGAGAATCGAAAACCAGATCAGCGCGGCGACGAATCCGATTCCCAGCAGGACAAAACCGGAGGCCGCGAATGCGGGATACTTCAATCCGCGCCAAATGATGAGAGCAGCGATGCCATTGAATCCAACCACCAGTCCCACCAACCTGAGAAAAAGGCTCCGAATATGCGAACGTTCGCCGTCCGTTCGCGCGCTCTCCATCCCGATGCGATAACTGAAGTAGTTACCGAAAAGGATCAACACGGGACCAAGCAGCACGCTGCAGAGGCCGGCGGCTTTGGCCGTCGCGCTGCTCTTGGTCGCGGTCGCTCCCAGCGAGGCTGCTTTTGCGGAAATGGAAAGGGAGGAAATCGCTGCAAGCACCCCGAGGGTGAACGCCTTACCCGGAGCGGAGACGCGCAACGTCGCGCGAATCGAACGTTCGATGTGCTCGGCCAGCATCACTCGCCCGCGGGCGAGCCGTTGTTTTACCGCGTCTTCGGAAAGGTCGAGCGCCGTGGCGACGGCGGCGACGGATTCCGATTCGCGGTAGAAAAGGATCATCGGTTCGCGGTAATTCTCCGGCAGATCCTCCAGGGCGCTCCAAAGCATCGCCTCCTCCTCGCGTGAAACCGTCTGTTCGTGTGGGGAGACCTCTGCGGACTGGGGCGCGGTTTCCTCATCGAGCGGTTCGGTATGAGCGGTGATTGTCCGATGGCGCTTGCGCAGCGCGCTCTGGGTCAGATTTCGCGCGATACCGCATAGCCAGGCCTTGCACTTTGCGGGTTCGTGGAGATCGCGCAGTTTCCTCCACGCAGCGAGGAAGGTTTCCTGCGCGATTTCCTGGCTCAAATGCAAATCGCCGCACCCGGCATAAGCCAGAGAGCAAATCAGCGATTGGTAACGCTCGACGAGGCTGCGGAAGGCGTCTCGATTTCCCTCGAGGCAGCGGGTAACCAGTTCGGTATCGGTGGTGGTGTCAATTTCGGAGTTCATGTTCGCCGACCAGTCGCTAAACCAGCCACTCCGGTGACAAATATTTTACTGACCAGGCCGCCAAAGCGGGACGGCACAGTCACTCAGCCATGCCACTTATAACTTCCACGGAAACGCCGTTCCGCGGCGCAGGTAGAAGAGCGGGGCATGAGCACCGTGCACAAAATCGGTTTCATTCAGCAGGTAGATGACCGTTCCCGGATCAGCCTGATCGTCACGGATGTTTTCGAAGAACTTATTCCCTTTAATCGCCCAGTCGCCAACGTTTGCTTCACGCGTATCCTCGTTCGCGGCCATGGTACCGTCCGCATGGTAGAAATAGGGGCGGCGCGGGGACATCCAGCGCCCAACCAGGGCCTTTTTCAATTGCGCCGCGGAGGTGGATGCGGGCATTGGGTGACGAATGATTTCGGCATCGATCGCATCCATCGCCGCGGAATCAGCACGCGTCAGTTTCTCGCGCATGCGGACGAGTTGGGTCAAATAGTGAACTCGATCGGCCTCCGTGGGGTTTTTAATGGCCTTGTACGCCTGGCGGGCATCCTGCAGTCCTTTCGGTTCGCCGGCGTGGAGGGTAGCCACAAATGTGATTGCGGCGAGGACGGTGGAAATGAAAGTCTTCATGCGCATAGTTGGGTCTGCTAATGAATGGACCCTATGGGATTTATGGACCGGGTTTCAATCCGTCTTTAGGCGGGTGTGGCTGGTTCTCCTATTGAGGTTCACGACCCACCCGAAAAATTCTCCGAAAGGCCTGTCACCTTTTTCTTCGTGAACCGCACCTATTGGCACACCAATATGAATTCCGCCACGCACATTCACCCAACCACCATGGCCATAAATGCCATCGAATATGACCCTTTTTGACCGCCTCAAGTGTTTCCTCCGGCTCGTAAACCAATTCGACGAGGTTCCAAAAATCCCCCTGGAGTCACCGATCGAGGAAGCGCTACGCCTTTACGGCAAACCCTGTGAGCAAAAGCCTTACGAAGATTTTCCGGAAGTTACAGAGTATGGCTTTCTGGTGACGGGACGAATCGATATTTTGGTGGGAGAGTGGCAAGGGAAGGTGCATTGGATTTCATTCTGGGGGCGCAGATGGGAAGATCCGGGACGAGATCTCCAATTCGTCCTTGATGCGTACGGTGAGCAGATCGGCTGGAACGAATTGGAAAAGGGCTATCTTTATCGACGCAAAGACGGCAAATTTCTTCTCAATTGCAGCGCCATGCCGGTCATCGGAGTGAAAACGGCGGCCTATTCACGGGCCGAAGCCGACTATCGAAATGCACAGAAAGCCAAAGGCCAGGCCACTTGAGTGCGAAACATGGGCCTGAGGCGCAGCAACTAACGGCTGGCGGGCTTCCTGACTTTGGACGAACGAGGGCGTCCCTTGATGGAGGGATGTTTCCGGCCGGCATCGGAGGTTTGTCTCGCCGCCTTTGCCATCTTGCGAACCGGCGTCGTCTGCGTCCGTTTTGATCTGGGTTTGGCCGTGCTGACACTGCCTTTCGGTGGAATCCTCGGCAGGGTCTCTTTGATGCCGAGCAAAGCGAGTGCATCCGTCCGGGCCGCGAGGGCGCGTCGCCATGCTTCGTCAAAGCCCAGTTTATCAGCCGAGAACGAAATTCTTCCGCCGGGCCAATGTGCAATCACGTAAGTCGTGGAATATTCTTTCCGCGGTTTGTCGACGATCACGATTCCGACAACGCCAGAAGTGTTTCTCGCATTGCGGGTTTTAACCGGCAATGGCGGGGGAAGGCGGGCTAACAGATCGTCACGATAGCTTTGTGCGGCAACCAAGGCACCGCGCTTTCCGCCGTAATGCGGATCGGCAAAGAATTCGCGGTAGTACTTGCCCCGCCGATTGACGATGACTTCCCAGCCATAGCCTTTGAGCGGGTCATGCTCATGACGGACTATGTTTCTTCGACTTACTGGCTTGCTGTTCATGGTATTTCCGGATGGGTGGAGTTATCGATCTAACCGCCGGGTCCCGTGAGCTTGGGTGGCACGGAAGAAAACAATGGCCAGAGGTCATTGCTCTACCAACAGATAATGCCGAATACGTTCTCGGAACGCAAGCAGCAGAATCAGGGCTTCAAGAGCCAGAAATCCAGGCGAGTCCTGGCGATATATGGCTCGCGGTCTTATACAAGACCCTGGCGAGACGTATCGCTTAGTATCGATGATGAAGATCTACGGGAACACCTGACGAATAAGTCCGGTTTTGCGTGACGAACGGTCAGCCGCCTTCTTACGGTAAAGCTCATGCATCCGTCCGCTGAAAGCTATCGCCGTTGGGAGATTCCACAGATCGCCCATTTCGAAGACACGCCAGGTGGGCTTGTCCGCCTCGTGGTCACAACGCCCCGGGCTTCAGCCCACATCTACCTGCATGGCGCGCATGTCACACACTTTCAGCCCGCCGGGGAGAAGCCGGTTCTCTTCATGAGCGCGGCCAGTGCGCTACAGGCCGGCAAGGCCATCCGGGGCGGTGTGCCGGTCATTTTTCCGTGGTTTGGTGGACGGGCCGGACATCCGGAATCACCGGCCCATGGATTCGCCCGCACGAGCCTGTGGGCTCTCGAGAGCCTTTCATTAAAGCCCGATGGTAAAGTGGAGGTATGCCTCATACTGCAGGCGGGCACGCAGACGCGTGAAACATGGCCTCACGAATTTCTCCTTCGTCATCGAATCACCATTGGAAGAGAGCTGTCGATGGCTCTCGAAGTCGAGAATCGGGACTCCGAGCCTTTCGATTTCGAGGAAGCACTCCATACGTACCTCAGCGTAAACGAGGTGCGAAACGTGGGCACATCAGGTCTGGCCGGAACGGAGTATATCGACAAGGTCGATGGATTGAAGCGCAAGGTGCAGGACGCCGAACCAATCCGCATCACGGGCGAAACGGATCGTGTCTACCTCTCGACGACCACGACCTGCGTGGCGGATGATCCGGAAGCAGGACGCCGCATTGAAGTTTCGAAGGAAGGTTCAGCAACGACGGTAGTGTGGAATCCGTGGATCGCAAAAGCGAAAGCGATGAGCGACTTCGGCGATGATGATTGGCCGCGCATGCTCTGTATCGAGACCGCGAATGCGGCGGAGAATCAGGTAACGGTGGGGCCTGGGGCGCAGCATACGATGAGTGCGACGATTCGCGTGTTGGCTCGTGGCTAGGTAGGGCGCAATTCCTTCACGAAGGCCGTTGCTGCCTCCCCTCGTTACCTCACCCGTGGGGTAACGCCATTGCGGCGACACTCCTGTGTAGCTTGGTGGGGGCACGAAGATTCTTTGAGATGAGTCCAAGTCCGACAACAACGGGACCCCGCTTCCACTATGGCTACGCCGGAAGTTCCGGCACATCCATCCAGCGGCGTTCGGCCCAACTCTTGAGGCCGAGTTCGGCGAGTTGCACACCTTTGGCGCCTTCGCGGAGATCCCAGCGGAATGGTTCACCGAGCGCAACGTGCCGAAGGAAAAGTTCCCACTGCACCTTGAATGCATTGTCGAAATGCTGCCAATCCGGAACCCGGTTCCAGCCTTCCATATATTTGATCGGTGAATCGATATCCGGATTCCACGTGCAACGAGGAGTCGCACTGGAGTGCTGCACCACGCAATCGCGCAGGCCGGCCACGGCGCTACCCTTGCTCCCATCCACCTGCAAGGTCAGGAGATCGTCGCGACGCACGCGGACACACCATGAAGAGTTGAAGTTCGCCACGACACCACCCTCGAGTTCAAAAGTGGCGTAGGCGCTGTCATCCGCCGTACAGGCGTAAGGTTTCCCCTCTTCGTTCCAACGATGCTGCACGTGGGTGGCGCCGAGGCACGAGACCGAGCGGACTGCACCAAAAAGATTGTCGAGCACGTAACGCCAATGGCACAGCATGTCCACGATGACGCCGCCATCGTCCTCCTTGCGGTAATTCCACGATGGCCGCTGCGGTTTCACCACGTCACCCTCGAACACCCAATAGCCAAACTCGCCGCGCACCGAAAGGATCTCGCCGAAAAATCCGGAAGCAATGAGCTGCTGCAATTTCACGAGACCCGGCAGCCAGAGCTTGTCCTGCACCACACCGTGCTTCACGCCTGCCTTCTTGGCCAGTTCATACAGCTCGTAAGCGCGATCGCAGGAAACGGCGGTCGGCTTTTCGCAGTACACGTGCTTGCCTGCGGCAATGGCCTGCGACACGGCATCGAAACGGCGGCCGGTGGTCTGCGCATCGAAATAAACCGTGTTGCGAGGGTCGGCGAGCGCGGCTTCGAGATTCGTCGTGTGGCGGATGGGGAATCCCGCGCCCATCTTCACGAGCTCCTGCAGTTTGCTTTCGCTGCGGCCTACCAGGATCGGATCGGGCATGAGGACCTCGTGATCATTCACCCTCACCCCGCCTTGTTTCATGATGGCGAGGATGGAACGGAGGTAATGCTGGTTGGTCCCCATGCGGCCCGTGACGCCGTTGAGGATGATGCCGATCGAGTGTGTAGTCATGTGCGGAAGCAGAGAGGGAAAATGGGGACTGCGGAGGATGATTTGGCGATCAGTGGAACTGGTCATCCTCAGGCTCGTCCGGGCCCCAGAGATGCTCTTTCGTCCACTTGGCTTCGTAAAGTTTGCAGAGACCGATGGCAGCCGCGACACCGCCCGTAAACGACGCGGCAGTCGTGTACTGCTTGTCTTCATCGTAAGCGCCCACGGCGATTACGACATGGTCGAAGTGCTCGCTCAGGATTTCAAAAACTCGGTCAATGGCTTGCTGCTGGGCCTGGTTCATGGGAGGACTCGTAGACGAGGAGGCGCATGGAGGGAAGCACGGAGCATCCCCGCCCCACCACATCGCATTCGGTGGTTCAAGCGGTTGCGGTATGTTGCGTGCACGCGCCGGAGGGCAGCGAAGGAGCTTCGACGCCGGCTTTGGGCAGAGTGCCGTCGAGTTCCTGCCGCCAATGGGCGACGTCGCCCGCAGGACCGTAGCAATAGATCATCCGCAGCGGTGTCTCCCCGATATTCGTGAGCTGATGGAAGACGCCCGAGGGAATGTAAACCATCTGCCCGCTCGTGACAGTCTGCCGTTCCTCGCCCAGGCACATCTCCCCTGTTCCTTCGACAATGAAGTAGACTTCCTCCTGCTCCTGATTGTGCCATGGCACCTGGCCACCCTTTGGATCAAGCGTCACGTTGCCCATGGAAAAATTCTTCGTCTGAATCGGCGCCACGCCGCCGGCGAGATTCTGGGTGCGACGGCGGGCCGGATAGCGGCGGCCTTCGATTTTGGAAAGATCGCTGATGATCATGCTCTGGGAGAAATCTACTTTAAGTGGAAGCCGGGGATATTCAGTTCGCGGGCGATACGCAACGGCCGCTCGAGTGCTTCGCGCATGCGCGCCGCTTCATCCGCTCCCCGCAAATCGCGGCAGGCCGGATGCGCCTCGGGAGAATCGAGCAGACCGAGAAGATGGAGCACGTGAGCGGTGCTGTGTTTGTAAGGAGCCGCACTGCCTTTCGAGTCCAGCCGAAAGACCAGATCTTCAAAAGACTGGATGGCCTCGAAAAGCTTGAACACGCGCGTATCAAACGAACCGGAACTGGTGCGGAAACGCTTTTCCTCCGCAGAATCAACAAGCCACATATCCAGTGCGGCGCAGAGCAGGGGCGCGGCAGTCGCGCCCGCACCCACGAGCAAAGGCAGTCCCATTTTAATCGCGGTCGCCAGACCGAAATCATCGCCGCTATGGGGTGTGAAATTCAGCTTCAATTCGCGGCACATCGCGGCCCAGTAAAGGAAATGCGGTTCGGTCAGTGTGCTGACTTTTCCGCCGATGAATGCGGGATGCAGCGCGAGCTGATGCAGCAGCCAGGGTTCGAAAGGACGCGCCCACGGAACGAAAGCCGGCTCCAGCGCATGGACCAACGCCGGATGGGTGAGAAAGCCGGCGATCTCGTAATAGGCATCACGACGACGCTCCGGCGGCAGCCCGGCGAGATGCCGTGAAGTCATGATCATGATTTCGCAGTTATCGTATACCTGCACGAGATCGAGCAGCGGCCGATAACGATCCGCGCGAAATCCCGTATCATTATCGCCACCACGCGCCGTCACGCCGGCGATGAAACGTTGCTGCGGAAATTCCGCCCGGAAATGCCGTAACACTTCCGCATAAGTCGCCTCGTCGAGATCGAAGATATACCCGGTATCGGCATTCAGAACGAAATCGATCTCCACACCATAGTGTGCCGCGGATTTCTGCATCCAGCGGATGCAACGGGAAAAGCCGACCCAATCCGGACGTCCATCGCGGAAGGGCAAAAGCGCCGCGACACAAAGCCGCGGCCGGGATTGATGATCGACCAACGCTTCTTCTCCAACCCACGCCCATTTCGTGGCCTGCCAGGGCGTGCTGGGCTTGAGATCGGCGGGATCCGAGATGAGGTCGGCGTTCATGGGAAAGGTCGAGTGAAGGAGGGCCGCGTTTGATTGTCCAGCGATGCGGAACTGGACCCGTAAACCAAAACGTTCTGTAAATTGCGAACGGCTGCACGGAGTTTCGGAAGGGAACCGATTCGTGTCGGGTGCGTCAGGTGGCGGGGAGAAAGCGGAATTTTAACGCGAAGGCCGCAAAAGGCGCAAAGGCTCGCAAAGATTTTCGAAAGGGAGGGTGCGGAGGAACCTCTTCCTCTTCCTCATCATCTTCATCGTTGTCCCATGAGTGACAACGAGCCTGTATACCTCTCGCCGCTTGGAATGCACGGTCTGGAGGATCAGCGCCCATCTTGTTCCCATGCGGTGACCGCCCCCAAAAACACCCAACTCCCAACTCCAAACATTCAATATTCAAACGCGTCGAGTTCGGAGCCTTGCTCGTTAGCAGAAAGCGCGAGTAAAAGAGTGAGTACCCGTGGCGCATAGATCCACGCCGACGCGCAAAGTTGAATATTGGGAGTTTAGCGTTGGGAGTTGGGTGTTGAGAAGATGGGTGGGGCGCTGATCCTGCAGACTGCGGACTCCGAGCGGTGAGATCATGCCACGGTTGATGGTGGACCTGCGCAGGAGTCGGTACCACTCATGGGACAAAGACGATGATGATGAAGAGGTTCCTCCCCCGCAACTGATGACTCGACGAATGCCTGCCGCCCAACGAATCTTTTCGAAACATGCACGTCCCGCTTCTCGACCTCCGCCTGCAATATGAACCGCTGAAGGCTGAAATTCTCGCCGAAATTCAAAAGGTCGCCGATTCCCAGCACTTCGTTCTCGGGCCGCAGGTCGAGCGTTTGGAAAAGGACGTAGCGACGTACTGCGGAGCGGCGCATGCGCTGGGCGCTTCCTCAGGTACGGATGCCCAGCTTCTGCTCATGATGGCCATGGGCATCGGGCCGGGCGATGTGGTCATTACGACGCCCTTTACCTTTTTTGCGACGGCTGGATGCATCGCCCGCTTGGGCGCCAGGCCGGTCTTCGCGGATATCGATCCGGCGACTTACAATATCTCAGTCGAAGCACTCGGCGCGGCGCTGGCCGAAACGGGAAACGTCAAGGCTATCGTTCCCGTCCATCTCTTCGGCTGCTGCGCGGATATGGATAGCATTCAGCGGCTGGCCTCGCGCTATGGCGTGCCTGTCCTGGAGGACGCCGCGCAAGCGCTTGGGGCGGCGCATCCGCTCGGCGGCGCCGGAGCGATCGGTGAAGGCGGCTGGTTTTCCTTCTATCCGACAAAGAATCTCGGCGCCTTTGGCGACGCCGGCATGGTGACCTGTCGTGACACGGATCTGGCGGCAAAGGTGCGCGCGATGCGGAATCACGGCATGGAGCCGCGCTATTTCCACAAGTGGATCGGTGGCAACTTCCGGCTCGATGCCATTCAGGCCGCGGTGCTGAACGTGAAGCTGGCTCATCTCGATACATGGAGTGCCGGGCGTCGGACACGCGCCGCTTTCTATCGGCACGAGTTTGCCAAGCAAGGGCTCGATCATGTTATCGGACTGCCGGTGGAGCCGTATGTCGGCACCGGCATTGAGAATCATCATATCTATAACCAGTTCGTCATCCGGGTTCCCAAACGCGACGAGCTCCGCCAGTATCTCCAGCAAAACGGCATCGGCACGGAGATCTACTATCCCCTGCCCCTTCATCTGCAGGAGTGCTTCCGCGATCTCGGGCACAAGGAAGGCGATTTCCCGGAGTCCGAGCGTGCCGCAAAGGAAACGCTCGCCCTACCGATCTTCCCGGAACTGACCGACGCGCAGCAGAGTTATGTGGTCGAGAAGATCGCGGGATTCTATCGCGAATCGTAAGTCATGCCAGCGGTGACCGGCGTTTCAGAGGTCACCATCAATCGCAGCCGGGGAACTACGCCCATGCGCTGCTTTGCGCCGAGTCACCAGCAAAACAAGCCGCCGCTCCAGTGAAGGCGCCAGGCATTCGAGCGGCGTCCGTTTCTTCCAAAAGAAAATGACTACCGTCCACACGAGGGAAAAGCAGAACGTCGTGATGTTCTGCCACGAGTAAAAATTCCAAGCCCGCGGATTGATGACTTCCATTTTCGAAAACGGCCAGAGATAATTAATCCCCCATCCTGGTCCCGAGCCGAAGTAATCCATCACCAGGTGAAGGTGAAAGAGGCCGAGATAAAGGAAAAATGCCCCGCGCCGGTGCTTCGACCAAATGGTGAGCAATACGGAAAGGACGACAGCCCAGATGAGGTTGTGGCTGGCCACGTGGTGCCACCGCATATAGTACTCCGAATCGATGAAGATTCCGATCCCATCGAGATCCGCCAGGCTCGCCGCGAGCATCGCAAACAGACGCTCGCAAGCGGTCAGGGGAAAGGCATTCGCGACGCACCATCCAGACAAGACGTGAGTCTGGATGTGCATGCGCGATATTCTGAAGCGGAATGTCTAGGGTATGATTTCCGTGCCGATACCCGCGCTGGTGAAGATCTCGAGCAGGAGAGCGTGCGGCGTACGGCCATCGATGAAGTGTACCTTCTGCACGCCTTGCTCCAGGGCAGCCAGCGCCGATTCCACCTTGGGAATCATACCGCCGGCGATGATCTCTTCTTCGATGAGATGCTCGATCTTCTCGCGATTGACTGACGGAATGAGTGACTCCTTATCCATGGGATCGCGCATGATCCCGGGAACATCACTGAGATAGATCACCTTCGCCGCCTTGAGCGCACCGGCGATATTACCCGCCGCAGTATCCGCGTTGATATTCAAGGTCACGCCATTGTCATCAGCGGCCAGCGGCGAAATGACGGGAACAGCTTCCACCGCCAGCGCCTTTTGCACCTCGTCGAGACGCAGATCCACGACTTCACCGACAAAGCCGAGATCCACCATCGTCGCCTTGCCTTCGGTCTGCGGCGGGAGCTTCCGGGCAACCATGACCCGCTTTCCGGCGATGCCCATGGCCTTTCCGCCAAATTCCTTCAATTGCCGGACAATGCCCGGATTGATGAGCGTATCGAGGACCTCCTCAACGATCTGGATGGACTGCTCGTCCGTCACGCGCAGGCCATTCACGAAGCGCGGCTTCAGTCCGGCGTCGCGCATCCGCTGCGTAATGGCTTTGCCACCTCCGTGAATCAGCACTGGATTGATGCCGACCGCCTCAAGGAATACGACGTCGCGCAGAAATCGCTCCACGACCTGATCGTCTTCCATTGCGCTGCCGCCGTACTTGATGACAAAGAGCTGGCCACGAAATTTTTGAATATATGGAAGCGCTTCGATGAGCGCCTCCGCACGAGTGGTGGGTGAATGAGCCATAAACGGAATGATGAAAAAATTGCCCGGTTGGAATCGTGATGCTTGCGAAGCGAAATCTAAAACGCCGCAGCCGATTGGCGCGGTCGGATTCAAAAAGCCTCCCTCCGTGTGGAACTCCCCTTACTCGCCCATATTCAATTTCACGTACTCCGTGGAAAGATCCGTCGTGTAGACGGTGTACTCCGCGGCTCCGAGATGGAGATCGATGGTGACGGTGAATTTTTTCTGCGCGACGATCTCCTGCAATTTGGAGAACGGCGTATTGCTGGCGAGACCGCCCTTCACGGCAATGACGCCGTCGTAGAAAATATCCACGGTCTCTTCCCTCATCTTCGCGCCGGAGTAGCCGATGGCGTCCATGATTCGCCCCCAATTCGGATCGCAACCAAACCAGGCGCATTTCACGAGGCACGATTTCGCGACCGCTTCCGCGGCCCGGCGTGCGTCGGAAAAGCTGGAGCCACCATTGACGTGCACCTCGACGAACTTGGTCACGCCCTCTCCGTCCTCGACGATCATCCGGGCGAGATTGCGTGTCACGTGATCGAGCGCGCGCTGAAAGGCATCAAACTCCTTCGTCCCCGGCTGCAGCGGCTGATGACCGGCCTGTCCATTGGCCAGCGCGATGACCGTGTCATTCGTGCTCATATCGCCGTCCACCGTGATGCGGTTGAACGACTGATCGACCGAACTCGAAAGGGCATGCTGCAGCACGCTCTTCTCCACCACGGCGTCGGTGGTGACGAAGCAAAGCATCGTCGCCATGTTTGGATCGATCATGCCCGCGCCCTTGGCAATACCCCCGATCCGGACCCGCTTGCCGTGAACGTGAAGTTCCACGGCGATCTCTTTCGGAAAAGTGTCGCTCGTCATGATCGCCTCCGCAGCACGGTGGCTGCCGTCGGACGATATCGCGCTTTTTACGTTCGCGATGCAACCTTCCATCTTTTCGATGGGCAGCGGCACGCCGATCCGGCCAGTGGAACAAACCATTACCTGGCGGTCTTTCAGGCCAAGTGCTTCCGCAGCCGCCTTGGTCATCCGCTTCGCGTGCTCGATTCCGGCAACTCCCGTACAGGCGTTGGCATTTCCGGAATTCGCCACGATGGCACGCACGTCGGGTGCCCGAAGATGAGCGGCCGAAACACGAACTGGAGCCGCCTTGACCTTGTTCGTCGTGAAAGTCCCGGCGGCCACGGTAGGATGCGGCGAATACACGCAGGCAATGTCGGGCCGGCCTGTATTGCTGGCTTTGATGCCGCAGTAAAGACTGCCCGCAAGGAACCCTTCTGGCGCTGTCACGCCGCCCGGAATTTCAGAATGTGATGACATGATCGTGCTGGCTGGGGAGAAATGGGCGGATAGAAAAAGGGAATTTTCGGCGGATGCAAACATGTTTCCTTCGTCCGGCACGCAAATCGGCCGCGCGCCAACCAGGCATCCCACCCGGCAAAAATGTCAAAAAAGCCGCCTCCTTTGGCTCTGGAGAAAGCACGGAACGTTTCATGGAAGAAGGATGGGGAGCGAACATGAAATTCCGAAAAATGCCGTCCATCACAGCAATCCCAACTCCTCCGGCCATCCGCACACGATGTTCATGCACTGAACTGCCTGACCCGAAGCGCCCTTCACCACATTGTCCTCCGCACTCAGAAGGATGACGCGCCCGGTGCGCGGATCATGCCGCCAGGCGATATCGATGAAATTGGTCTGCGTGACATTCTTCGTGTCCGGCAAAGCGCCCCCGGTCAGCAGGCGAACGAAAGGTTCGCTTCCATAGGCAGCTTCGAGGACTTCGCCGATCCTCCTGGGGTCCACGCCCGGTTTTGGTGACGCATAGATCGTCGAGTGAATCCCCCGCGTGACCGGAATCAGGTGCGGCGTAAAATTGATCGTGACCCGGGTACCCGCCGCGACGCTGAGCTCCTGTTCGATCTCCGCGAGATGCCGGTGCTTGGGAATTCCGTAAGCGCGCATGCTTTCGTTGCACTCGGCAAAGAGATAGACCGCCGTCACCGTGCGCCCCGCACCGCTCACACCGCTCAGGCTGGAAACAACGATCGAAGCGGTATCCAGCAAACCGTTGCGGAGCAGAGGCACCAACGGGAGCAGGATGCTGGTCGGGTAGCAGCCAGGGCAGGCAATCAAACGCGCCGGTTTGATTTCTTCCCGGTAAAGCTCCGGAGAACCGTATACGCTATTCCGCAGGAGCGCGGGAGCCCCATGGGGTTCACCATAGAATTCTTCATAGACCGTGGCGTCCTTGATTCGGAAATCCGCGCTCAGGTCGATCACCCGAAGTCCCTTTTCGAGCAGCGGGCCGGCAAAGGTTTTGGCCACGCCATGCGGCAGGGCGAGAAAGGCGATTTGTGCGCCGGTGGCCGTAATGGCCTCGGGATCGGAGTCAATGAAAGCCAGATTCGCGTATTTCGTCCCCGCGAACTTCGGGTAGACGGTGGCCAGAGGCTGGCCCGCCGACTGGCGGGAGGTCAGAGCGACCAGATCCACGCCCGGGTGCCGGCTGAGCAGGCGCACGAGTTCTTCCCCCGAGTAGCCGCTGGCGCCGACGACGGCGATCTTTTGCTGAGAATTCATGGACCACTAAATGTGGGGCTCCTCCGGGTTCTTTGAAATCCAAAATATTTCGGTGGAAAAAGAATCTCGTGAAAACACGCTTGCCAAAGACAAAAACACGAAGAACATTCGCGCCCTCACAAATCGGGCCGTAGTTCAGCTTGGTAGAACGCTTGAATGGGGTTCAAGAGGTCGTGGGTTCGAATCCCGCCGGCCCGACCAGTGTGAAGTTGCTCAATAAAAGGGAACTGTTGGATAAACTTTCGAAGCTCACCCGTGAACTGCTAACATCGAGTCTTTCTTGGAGTTCTAAAGGACGGGGCGCTGTATACCGCGAAAGTCTGCGTCGCTGAGGCTGAGCTCGGAAAATAATTGTGGGAAACTCACGAGCGCCAAGCCTCGCATCAGCGTTAGTTATCTATACATAGATGGAGGAGTTCATGCCGGCAAATGGTAACAATCCCGTCCGCGTTCGTCCGACTTCGCGTTTACGCGAGTTCGGAATCGAACTGCCGGAGGCGCCCTCCCCACTCGGCGCTTATGTAGAGACCTCAAGGGTGGGCAGCCTGCTCTTTCTTAGTGGGATGCTCCCATTGATTCATGGCAAACTTGCTTTCACCGGTCGCTTCGGGGCTGATCTTACCATCGCCCAAGGCCGAGACGCCGCAAAACTGGCCGCACTTAATGCTCTATCTGTGGCAAACGTCCATGCGCCGGGATTGGATCGAGTAAGTGGGTTGGTGCGAGTGGGGGTATCCATGGCAACGACAGCGGATTTCGTGGACCACGTACCTGTTGCGGATAGCGCCTCAGAGCTGTTCGCCCAGATATTCGGAAAAGAGCCGGGCCACACCCGCCTCATTTCTGGATTACAGAGCCTACCGCTCGGCGCGCCGCTGGTTCTCGAAGTTATTTTCCGGCTTGGTGAATCGGGTTCGGAAACACCGCCGGACTAGTGGTCTAAGTCTTCATCGTCAACGTGGTCCAGTAGTTATTTCAAAAAAGGTTTCGCGACGATCAGCGTCCGCTGTCTCTTGCCAGTCATTATTCGGGAAATTCGCGTCTCCACGGAAACCAACGCCTTCAAGCGGCGGGACGCCGCTTCCACTATGTTGCGCATTCTGCGCGACCTCGTCTCGGAGGGGCCAAGTAAGTAATGTACCTCCTTCCTCCGCCCGTCGAAATGAGCCTTGTGCGCTTTGAGCATACGCATTCAGACTTAAAAATCTCACATGCCCGCCACTCGCCCATCCCCTACCAAACGCAATCCCTCCGTATTCCAACGCTGGCTGGAACCTCTTGGCGCCACGATCTGGACGCTCTTTCTCGTCTGGACGGTTATCATCCTCATCGTCTGGCTCGCTGGAATTGGCGACGTGGAACTGGCCCAATCCGTCAAAAATCCGGATTTACTCAAAGCCCTGCAATGGCTGACTCTGACCGGTGACGCCATCTGGGTGCTTCTGGCCGCGGCAAATGTCTATCTTTCACAGGCCGCCACCGATGGTTTAAAAACCACGCGCACTCGTGCGATCATCCTGCTGGCTTCAGCCTGGGGAGTTTGCGCGCTTTCTTCACGGTTCGGGCTCCCCCTGGGGCCGCTCCGCTATACAGGCAGGCTCGGCGTTCATCTTGGGCCGGTTCCGTTTGGAGTACCGCTGCTTTGGTATGTGGTCGTGAATGGCGCGCGCAGCACGGCGATGCGGCTGGCCCCACGAGTCCGGCACGAAATGATCGCCGCACTTACTGCTGTCCTGGCCGCCCTCACGGATTTAAACATTGAGTCGATCGCGTGGAAACATCGCGTCTGGTGGCTTTGGTTTCCGGCTCGTATACCCGCACCCTCGTTTCCGCCCGTGAGCAATTTCGGCACATGGCTGCTCTTGTCCGCAATACTTGCCTTCATCTTTCGGGACCAGGAGATCGCCAAAAAGCGCCCGTCTAATTTTGGTCAACCAATTGTCACATTTGCCATCTTAAATGCCGCCTTTTTGCTATCGCACTTTCTCGTAAACTAGTTTTCTTAGGGATAACTTTATCGGGATAAGTCGTAGGGAATTCCCGTAAGAAACGATTGGTAGAAAGCAGTAAATCACACCGCGGCTGGACAATAGGCTTGACTGGAAAAATCGGGCTGCCGAAATGTCGATGCTATGGAATGCCTCGCTGTTGCACCCGTCAAACCCACTAACAAACCAGCCAAACATTTCTCCAGCAGCGGATTACGTAAGAGCGTACTTTGTGGATCGATCTGGTTGCTTTGCGCTCTCGGCGGCCGGGCAGCTACGATCACGGTAACATCGGCGGCGGACAGCGGCGCCGGCTCCTTGCGAGCCGCACTCGCCGCCGCGAACCCGGGGGATACGATTGCTTTTAGCCTTCCCGCAAACAGCACGATCGCGCTGAGCTCGGAACTCCCCGTCATTTCCCAAAACCTCACCATCGACGGCAGCGGTTCGACCGGGCTGACGGTCAGCGGGAATGGCGGCTCGAGAGTATTTTTTGTCAATAGCGGCACGGTCTCCATCTCCAACCTGGCGATTTCCAACGGCCTCGCCCAAGGCGGTGCGGGCGGAAACGGTGGTGCAGGCGGCGGCGGTGGCGCAGGCGCAGGCGGGGCCATCTTTGTCGGGTCGAGCGCGGCGGTGTCCGTACAAAATGTGTCGTTCTCAGGAAACTCGGCCGTCGGCGGCGCGGGCGGCACTACCTCTGGAACGGGTCTTGGAGGAGGAGGAGGAGGAGGTCTCGGTGGGAACGGCGGAAATGGAGCAGCAGCAGGGGCCTCTCCTGTCGGCTCCGGCGGCGGCGGCGGGGGTGTTGGCTTGGGCGCGACGGGCGGAAGTCCGAGTACCGGAGGCGCCGGATCTGCGGGAATTTTGACCGGTGCGGGCCCGGGTGGATCGAGTGTCAATGGCACACCCGGCGGCGCCAACGCGGGCGGCGGTTCCACGGGAGCAGTCGGCGGCAACTTCAGCTCGGGCGGCGGCGGTGGCGCGAACGGGACGAGTTCGGCGGGAGCAGGCGGCGCAAGCGGCGGTTTCGGCGGCGGGGGCGGCGGTGGAGTGGATATCGTGGGGGTGTCCGGATACGAGGGTGGCAATGGCGGGGTTTTTGGAGGCGGCGCCGGGAGCGGTACCGATGCCAATGGCCTGAAATTCGGCGGCAAAGGCGGTTTCGGTGGCGGTGCGGGCGGCGGAAGCGGAACGACCTCCGGCGGTTTCAGCGGTGGCGGAACGAGCAGTCTTTCGGGCGGCGGTGGCGCGGGGCTCGGAGGCGCGGTCTTCGTTTCCCAAGGCGGATCATTTACGGTCAATGATGGCGGATTTTCTTCGAATACCGTCGCAGGCGGAGCCGCAGGCGGCACGGGCGCAGCAGCCGGTGTCGGAGTGGGTGGCGCCATGTTCCTCATGGGCTCCAACGCCACTTATAACGTCAGCAATGGAAATACGGTGGTGATCGACAACACGATCGGCGACGGCGGGAATGCCGGTTTCGCGGGCACTTTCACCAAGGGCGGCGCCGGGACGCTGACTTTTACGGCAAATAACACTTACACGGGGCAAACCACGATCAGCGGCGGCGTTCTCCAGATCGGGAACGGCGGGACGACCGGCGCCATTCTCGGTGATGTCGTGAACAATTCCTCGCTGGTCTTCAATCGCAGCAACACGCTCACTTACGGTGGGACGATCAGTGGATCCGGCGGAGTTACGCAAGCGGGCGGCGGGGTTCTGACCCTTTCGGGAACGAATAGTTATATGGGAGGCACGACGATCAATAGTGGAACTCTTGCCATCAGCGCCGATGCCAACCTCGGCGACGCCGCAGGATCCGTGACTTTCAATGGCGGAATCCTGCAAACGCTCTCCTCCATCACGACGAGCCGTCCGATTGCGCTCAATGGAACCGGCACGATTTTGACGAATTCATTGACCACGAACATCTTCAGCGGAGCCATCACAGGCGCGGGCGGCCTCACTAAAACAGGACTCGGCACTCTCATCCTGACCGGAAACAATAGTTACTCTGGAAATACGGTCATTAACGTCGGCATCTTACAGGTCGGCAATGGAGGCACGACTGGAAACATTTCGGGGACCGTAATGGACAATGGCTCACTGATTTTCGCACGCGCAGATCAGGTCAATTTTGGTGGCACGATTAGCGGAACGGGAAGTGTCACCCAAATGGGCGGCTCCGTCCTGCAACTGACTGGCACCAACACTTACTCGGGCGGAACGAAGATCCTCGGCGGCACCCTGGCCATTAGTTCCGATACCAATCTCGGTGCGGCAAGCGGACCGCTGACTTTTGGTAGTGGCGCCACGTTGCTCACGCTCGCAGGCATTACCTCAAACCGGGCAGTCACCCTGAACGAAGGCGGCGGGGTCATCGATACGAATAACTTCGACTCGACCCTGAATGGCGCAATCTCCGGAAGTGGCAGCCTGACGAAGAACGGCAGCGGCACGCTTACATTGAAAGGAGCCGGCTCTTACTCTGGCGGAACGAGTATCAATGCGGGCACGATCGCCGTCGGAAATCCCAAGGCGCTCGGCACGGGCGATGTCAATGTTTCCGAGGCCGGCACGTTGGAAGCTACCGGTTCAGCAAAGACCATTCAAATCGGCGGCAACTACTCGCAGGGCGGTGGCTCTCAGCCGTTGCTGGTCGGACCAAGGGTGCCGTCATTTGGCGGCACGCTCAACCTCCGGCTCGGAGGGCCGGCGCCGGGGCAGTACGATTCGCTTCACATCGCCGGATCTGCCACGCTCGGCGGAACGTTGAATCTGCTTTCCCTGAATGGGTTTTCGCCGCGACCTGGAGATTTCTTCACTCTCATCACAGCGGCCAAAGGAATCACCGGGACGTTTGCGACGGTGAACCAGCCGGACTTCGCACTGAAACTCAATATTGCCTATCTGACCAACGCCGTGGATGGCTCGATCCCTGGCGTTCCGGGAAATCCCGGCACTCCCGGCCAGCCGGGCACGGGAGGAGGAGGAGGAGGCGTCGGGGTCTCAGTCGAACAGGTCCCCTTCACCGATTTTGCCAAAACGCCGAATCAAATGTCCGTCGCCCGCAACTTGGACAAAGTCATTTTTGACTCGCGGGCAAATAAGTTGGTCGGCTTCCTCGATTCACTGCCCACTCGTTCGCTGCCCGGTGCTTTTGACCAGATCGCGCCGGCGGATCTGACGGCGATTTTCCAAACCGCCGTTTCGCTGGCCAACATACAAACGCTAAATATCGAGCGCCGCCTGGAAGACTTGCGTGCCGGCGCCCGCGGCTTCGATAGCACGCACTTCAGTCTCTCGGGACAACCGCAGGTCCTCGACGGTGTCGCTTCCCTTTCGAAGGACAACCGAGACGAGAAGGATGACAAAGACGGCAAGAAAGTCATTCAGGTGATCCCGGAATCGCGCTGGGGCGCTTTCATCACCGGTCAGGGAGAATTCACGAGCGTTCGCAATGGCGATACAAACGCGCGCGGTTATGATCTCGACACCGGCGGCTTCACGCTCGGCGCGGACTATCGCGTAAACGATCATCTCATTGTCGGTATTGATGCGGGTTATGCGCACACGCGGGCGGATCTCAATCAGGGCGGATCTATCGATACCGACGGTGCGAAATTCGGCGCGTATGCCACCGCCTATTCCGGCGGCTGGCATGCTGATCTCGCCTTGAGCGGCGGTTACAATAGTTACTCGGCGAGACGCGCTGCTCTGCTGGGCTCCGCGCACGGCGATACGGACGGAACGGAATTCAATGTCCTCGTCGCCACAGGCTACGACATTCACAAAGGCGCGCTGACCTTCGGTCCGGTCGCGAGCTTCCAATATACCAATGTCGGCCTGCAGAGCTTCACGGAACACGGCTCGCTCGCGCCGCTCTTCTATCCACACCAAAATGAAGAGTCACTTCGCACGAACCTCGGCATGCAGATGTCGTATGAATGCAAAGTCGGACACGTGCTGGTGTACCCGCGGGTACGCGTGACCTGGCAGCATGAGTACGACAGCTCGAGCTTCGCGCTGGATTCGGAGTTTGCCTCCGGCGCTGGAAACCTCTTCACCGTACACGGACCGCGCATCGGCCGCGACAGCGCGGTCATCAGCGCCGGCATCGCCGTGCGCTGGAACGATCGTGTGATGACTTATGCCGACTACGACGGCGAAGAATTCCGCTCGAACTATAACTCACAGAACGTGTCGGCCGGGATGTCGATCGCGTTTTAAGTGGATCACTACAGCAACTGGTACGCATCCACATCCACCGTCACGACGACATCCTCCGGAAAGGTCAGCTTCTCAATCACCGTCCGCACGTGGCGGCTGAGCTTTAGTACCGCACGGCTGCGCAGCATGAGCTGAAAGCGGAACTGGCCGTGTGACTTCTCCAGCGGCGCAGGCGAAGGCTCACTTAGAATCGTCCCCGGTGGCAAATCCACCCCAAGGCGGCGGGCCAACGTCTCGATGGAGAACTGCGCGCGGGCCTGGTGCACCGAACGCACACCGATGAGCACGAGATGCGTGAAGGGCGGGTAACTCCACTGCTTGCGAAACTCGATCTCCTGCTCCCAAAAGCCCTCGAAATCATGGTGCCGCGCAAATTGAATCGACGGGCTGAAGGGCGTGTAGCTCTGCACAAACACTTCTCCTTCCACATCTCCCCGGCCCGCCCGTCCTGCCACCTGCGTCAGAAGCTGAAACGTCCGTTCGCCCGCGCGGAAATCCGGCAGGTGCAATCCCAGGTCGGCATTGATGATGCCCACCAGCGTCACGTTCGGAAAATGCAGCCCTTTCGCGATCATTTGCGTCCCGACGAGGATATCGATCTTCCCCACGCGAAAGGCCCCGAGCGTTTCACGAAAGGCCTCGCGCCGTTGCATGACATCAGCATCCATGCGCCGGACCACCGCTTTCGGAAAGATTTTCGTGACGATATCTTCCACCTTTTCCGTGCCCGTTCCATCATAGCGGATCGAAGGATCGTTACACTTCGGACAGCCCGACGGGGCGACCGCCTGATAACCGCAGATGTGACAAACCATCCGGTTCATCGCGCGATGGAAAGTCAGTGACACCGAGCAATTCTCGCATTCGCAAACATAGCCGCACTTCTCGCACATGAGCGACGTGGAGAAGCCGCGGCGATTGAGAAAGAGGATCGACTGTTCGCGACGATCGAGACGTTCATTGATCGCCGTGAGGAGCCGTTCGGAAAGAATGGAACCCTTCTTCCGCGCATCCATGCGCATGTCGATGATGCGGATGAACGGCATCTTCTTGTCATCGATGCGCCCGGTCAGTTTGAGTAACTCATACTTACCCTGTGTGGCATTATGATAACTTTCCAGGGAAGGCGTCGCCGAGCCGAGCAGGATGGCGCATTTCTCCATCCGCGCCCGCACCACGGCCACATCGCGGCCATGATACCGCGGCGCTTCTTCCTGTTTGTAAGTATTCTCGTGTTCTTCATCGACCACGATGAGGCCGAGATTGTGAACCGGGGCAAAGATGGCGCTACGGGCGCCGATGACGATGCGGGCCCGGCCGTCGCGCACCTTGTGCCATTCGTCGTGGCGCTCCCCGTCCGATAAGTGGGAATGCAATACCGCGACCTCATACTTCATTGCGGCGAACCGGCTCTTGAAGCGTTCGACCGTCTGAGGTGTCAGCGAAATCTCGGGCACGAGCATGATGGCTGATTGCCCCCGCTCCAGCACATGCTGAATCGCCTGCAAATAGATCTCCGTCTTGCCGCTGCCCGTCACACCGTGAAGCAGCAGCGGTTTCGGCACAACCACCTCGCCTGGGTCTTTGCCTCCAGCAAATGCGGCATCTGCCGCAGCCAGCACACGCGCGAAGACCTCGGCTTGCTCCGTATTGAGCTCCAGCTTTCCGGCGGGCAAAAATACTTCATCGTCGAAAGGATCGCGCTCCACCTTGGTCATCTCCGCGATTACGAATCCTTTCTTTACCAGCGCCTGCACCACCTGATGCCCGGCATCGCATTCGCTGGCCAGCGCAGAGACAGCCACTGGTTTGTCCGAGTTCTTGAGGTATTCAACCACACCGGCTTGCAGCGGCGCTTTTTTGGTCAGTGTAGCCAGCTCTTCCTCGCTGATTTCACGAGCGAGGCGGGCGAAAAGCTGGGTCTTGTGGCCGACCTCCGCCTTGCGAATGACCTGGGGAAGAATGCTGCGCAACGCCACTTCGAGTGTGCAGCAGTAGTAGTCCGCGATCCACTCGCCAAGCTTGATAAGCAGCGGATTCAGAATCGGATCCGCACTGACCACAGACTGAATGAGCTTCACTCCGCGCGCTTCCGTCGTGTCACTGATCCCAATCACCGTGCCCAGGACAGTCCGGGTCCGCATCGGCACACGGACCCGCGAACCGATCTCGAGCTTCGCTTCCCGGGGCAGTTCATAGTCGAAAACATTTCCACCCGAATCGTCGACCATGACTCGCGCATAGAGAGTCTCGCATTTGAAATTCAAGGAATCGGCTTCGGGCATTGGGAAAATCGGATCCAGAGATCAAAGCGAAACTTGAGGCCAATACAAATGGCGATCCTTGAAATCTCCGACGCCGCCCTTTTTGCGGTGCGCGTCCGCGCGCGAGATTAATATCGAAGTTTTTTCTGACTGCGGCTTTCATTCCCGCGCCCATGCTCCGGTTTCTTCGAACGATAGTTCTCGTGCTGGTGTGCGCGGCCATCGCCGCAGCCGGCCTCTTTTTCTGGCGATCCCCAGATCCGGCTTATGAGCTTCAGGAGTGGATCTCCCACGGGCGCTTTGTGAAATACGATCCACTCATCCTCGAAGCCGGAAAGAAGTACGGCGTGGATCCGATGCTCGTGAAGGCGATCGTCTGGCGCGAAAGCGCCTTTCAGCCGCAGATGGTCGGGAAGAGTGGAGAACGCGGCCTGATGCAGGTGGGTGTCGCCGCGGCAACCGATTGGGCGCGAATCGAGAAGATCGAGGTCTTCACGCCGACTGATCTCTTCGATCCGAAAACAAATATCGAAGCCGGGGTCTGGTATTTTCACAAAGCGCTTGAACGCTGGAAAAGCAAGGAACGTCCGATCCCCTTCGCCCTCGCGGAATACAACGCCGGCCGGAAGCATGTCGACGATTGGGTGACCCGCACCGGCAAGGCGGAGCACGCGAATGCGGACGATCTGCTTGCGGTCATGGACTATCGCTCCACGCGCCAATACATCGAAGACATCACCGCGCGGTATCATTTTTACCAAAAGCGCGGACGGATGTGAGGCGGGAAGGAGGAATGAGGATATGCCGGGCGCGAAAACCGTCTCTTTTGAGGGACCGATTTTGTTTAAATGCAAAGACCGCGAAGATCGCGAAGAGGCGCAAAGATTTTGGGAAGGCAGCCCGTTACTTCTTGTCGGGATTTGGCAGGGGTCAGTGCGGCTTAGCCGTACGTCTTGCTACGATTCGACCCCGTTGACAGAAGGCCGTTAACGGACATCATACGGCGTGCATTCCCACTACCCCGCCCTTTTGCTCGCCGGCATCCTGTGCGCCGGTACGGCTCAGGCCCTCATTGTCGAGGGCGATGAAAGCGCAAGCACGACGGCCCCGGCCGACGATTTTGGCTTTGCGAATGTTGGCATCGTTCGCGACTCAACGGCCGGAGCCGATGCCAGTGGGATCTATCTTGGAAATGGCTGGATGATTTCCGCCTATCACGTCGTCACGGATGGCTCCGGCGGGTTTCTTTTCGGCAACGTCACCCTGAACGGCATTTCGTATTCCGTGGATCCAAACAGCGGGGTTCGTCTTCAGACGGCTGCGCAGACTCCTGCGGATCTTGCCCTGTTCCACCTCACGACCATCCCGGTGGGATTGTCATCCATCACGATCAGCGGCAGTGATCCAGCAACGGGAGCTTCGCTAATCATGGCTGCGGGCGGTCACGACCGGGATTCAGCCGAGACGCATTGGAATGTCAATACATCGTCAAGTACATGGACGTGGACGGAGACAGCAGGGTTGGGCAATGCCCAGGGATACAAATGGCTCACCACCCAGACGCTGCGCTGGGGGACCAATAACATTGCCGGCTATACCAGCAATGTGGATGACGGATTCGGCATTACTAATACGCTTCAAACCGACTTTACCTCCGGGGTGGCGAAGGAAGCTCAGGCAGCCAACGGCGATTCCGGCGGTGGGATCTTTTACAAGAGCGGTGGTGTGTGGGAACTCCAGGGCATCATACTGACAGAGGCCACTTTTAACAATCAGCCGGCCAACACCTCGGTATACGGCGACGCCACTTACGCTGCTGATCTCTCCACTTATAAGTCTCAAATCGACTCCGTGATTCCGGAGCCCGGTGCGGGGCCGCTCGTTGCCGGAGGCATGTTGCTGCTAGCAGGTCGCCGGCGCGTGAGGCAGGCTTGATTTGAAGGTGGTTTGGGAAGTGGCGCTCGATAGGCCGAGCGCCCATAGTGGAAGCGGCGTCCCGCCGCTTGGAAACGATGGAGTGCAGGTCAAATTTAGATCCGACAAGCAACGTTTCCGCGAAAGCTCTCAATACCCAGCACGAAATTCCTATTCCGGATATCATGACAAGAGGGTGCCGAACTCGAGGCCACTGAAGTTGGAAGTTTGGTGTTGGGTGTTCAACATACTGAAGATCCGCAGTGATCCTGTAATCGACCCGCTTCGTTTCCACTATGGGCGGCCCCCGAAAACAGCCAGAAGCCGCATATATCGAAAGTGATATACCCGGCGGCTTGTGATCGGGCGCCCCACCGCCGATTCTCCCGGTGTGTCCCCTCATACCTCCCCCCCACTCCCTCGCGGCCTTTCGTTGCTCGTTTGGCTGTTGCTGCTGCTCGGCACCCTGCCCGTTTGGGCGGGCGGCGGACCGACGGGGACGATTGTCGTCTACAATCCGGCGGATCAGCGCTCGGTGACGATCGCGCAGCGCTACCAGACGGTGCGCGGGATTCCGGAGCGGAACATGGTGCCATACGTATTTCCGACCGGCTTTACCCGGGGGACGAGCTGGGATTTCATCAACTCGCTGCGCGGCACACTGGCAGCGCGTGGATTGTACGACCAGGTGCAGGACATCGCGCTCGTGGGGGTCTTCCCGATGGATAGCGCGCAGGGATTTTCTTCCTACTTCGCCTCGCTGGAATGCCTCCTCTACTACTCGCCAAATTATAGCCAGGCCACGGCACCGACCGGCACGCAAACCTACTACAATGCGGCTTTTAACACCGCGCAAAGTGCCTTTAACGGGCCGTCGCCAACGGGCACTTTCTCATTCGGAAAACGCACCTTCTCCGGGCTGAATTTCTGGCCGGTGAGCGCCGTCGGCTATTGTGGGCGAAGCGGCAACAGCCCGCGGGAAATCCTCGGAATTATCGACCGCGCCCCTCTGAGCGATGGGACAAAGCCGCAGGGAGAAATCTATTGGCCACTGAACAAGGATGTGCGCTCCACCACCCGGGAGCCTGAGATTGGCACCGTCGCCCCAATCTGGAGCGCCCGAGGAATCAACTCTCTCATCGTGGGAGACAATACCGGCAGCACCGGATGGGTCAGCAATCGACCGGACATCATGGGCGGTGTCGTGGGAGCGGCGGCCATCTATTCGCTCAATTCCAACAACCATTACGTCCCCGGCTCATGGGTGGATTCGCTCACGAGCTACGGTGCGGTGTTGGATTCGTTCAATCCCGGCCAGACCACTTGCGCAGCGTGGCTGCGTGCCGGCGTGGATGGCAGTTCGGGCACGATCACGGAACCCTATGCCTATGCTTCGAAGTTTCCGCACGCCCATATTTATACCCATTTCCATGCTGGCGCCTCTCTCGCGGAATCGTTCTGGCTTTCCCTGCAGTGGCTCGCGGAAGGAATGTGCGTCGGCGATCCCCTCATCCAACCGTATGCCGATTTCCCCCAGGTAACGATCACGGCTCCGGGAAACGGAAGCACTGTCACCGGCACCATCGCACTCAACGCCACGGCCGCGCCAACCAACGGGAAAACGCTGGAACCATTGCTCGATCTTTACGTCGACGGACGCCGCGTCGCGATCGAGAGCGCCAGCGAGCCGATCCAGGCCACGCGAACCGCGAACGGCTTTCAAATCGTGACCACAACGATGCCGGATGGATGGCACGACCTGCGAGTGGTGGCTTACAATGCCGATACCGTTCGCACGCAAAACGAAGCCAAACTGACATTGGTGGTGAGCAATAACTCCGGGCAATCGCTGACCCTGAGCGGGCCCGCCACGATGGACCCCGACGGAAGCGCGAATTTTACGATCGCCCAGACTGGTTTGAATGACCTCGTCTCACTGACTCTTGAAGCAAATGGGCAGACGCTGGCCACCCTGCCATCCGGCGGCGGGACAGTGAATATCGCGGGAAGTCTGGCGCCGCTGGATGGAAGCTGGACGCTTTTCGCCGTCGCGACGCGAACCAACGGGCAAGCGATATATAGTGCGCCGATCAGCGTCGCCATCACCTGGCCAGCTCAAACGGCAACTGCCGCGCCATCACTCGGCAGCGGAATGGCCGACGTCACCTTTTTCGCCGATACGACGGCAGCGGGATTCAACTGGGATCCCACAACAGCGACGGCAACGGGAGTTCTGGCGGGTGATACAACGAATGGGATCGATCTCACCGGCACGCTCGCTTCGGGAACCATCACGACCAATGTCCCGAGCATTTCGATTTCCAATTTCACGACCAAGCCTGGGCTCGAGATTGGCACGTGGCTGTATGCGGCGACGGACGATTGGTACGAGGTCGCCTCGGACTATAATAGCACCGCTTCGACGGGCAGCCATGAGACGGCATTCGACGGCGTGGTGATGACAGAACACAATGGTGTTTTCGGTCCCGCGCACCTTGCGCCAGGCTGGCATCGGCTGCGCGTGCGCACGAAGCTCGCAACTTCCTCCTTTACGCAGCTTCGCCTCTGGACCCGGGGTGGCACGCTGCAGGACTTCGCCATCATCAACCGCGCGAATGCGGCAAACTCGGGCACCGGGGTAGCCTCCGACTCTCCGGTGATCAACAGCATCACAGCCGCTCCGGACACACTGACAGCAGCTACCAGCACCCTGACCGCCAATGCGACCATCGGCGCGGGCGGCAGCTCGGATCTCGCCACGCTAGTCTACAATTGGGTGCTGCTCAGCGGACCTCAGCCCACGCGTTACGAGGCAGCCACGGCGGCTTTCTCCGCCAATAACTCGAACGCCGCCTCGACGACAACGATGACCATCACGCAGCAGGGAACTTACGTGCTTGGGCTGCTCGTGACCGGACCAGCGGGTGCGGCGTGGAGCAGCCACACGGTCACCACGACGCAGACAAATACGAAGCTAGCCATCAATGATGGAGCGATAGGCACTCTGCTCCAGGGCGATACCTTGCCCCTCTACGGATTTACGGTGGACCAGATCAACCGGCGAATCTCGATCACCGGAACAAACCCGTCATTGCCAACCGTCAAGTGGACCACCAATGATCCGCTCGGCACTTTTTCGAATACCAGTCCCAGCGGTGAAAATACATCGTACCGAACGACGTCTTCCAGCGGCACTTACACCATCACCGCAACCGGCGTTAACGGGCGGACAGGCTCAGCCACGGCTTCCCTGGCCATAAGCTCCAATACCGCCGCCACCGTGAATGGATCACGGCTGATGTCGATCAGTCAAAGCGGGCCGGGCATGCCGATCATCTTCACGGCAAATGAGACCGACTCAAATAATACGGATGGGCGGTATCGCCAATATCTATGGAGCGTGACCGCAGCACCGGCGGGGAAGACAATTGCCTTCAGCAGCACGAATCTTTCCACCGTCACTGGTCTTCCAACCGGTTCCGGAAGTTATACCGTGCGGGTCGATGCCGGAGACCAGATGGGCTTGAATCTCACCGACTCGCAGACATTCACCTACGATGCGAACGGCTCACTCGTCATCCCGCTCTCGATCGGCACACTGACTAATCTCGGCGGAAGAATCGGCGAACAGGCAACCTTTGCCCCCAAGATCACGGGCACGGCCACGACGATCCAATGGCAGATCAGCACCAACACCGGCGCCACGTGGCAGACCATTAGCGGGCAAACCGGTCCTTCTCTGACGATCGGGCCGGTGAGCAGTGCGGATTCAGGACATATGTTCCGGGTGATCGCCTCGAATTCGCTGGGGACGGTGACGAGCAATGCGGCGACGCTATCCATCTCGAATGTGACGGCGGGAATTATCGGGCTGGTGGCAGCGCCGGGTTCGACCGGAAGCACGACATCGCCTGTCTCGTGCATTGAGAGTGATGGCACTGTCTCGGTCACCTTGCGCCGTCTGGGCGGCAGTACGGGCGCAGTTTCAGTGACTGCAACGATCTCTCCCGCCACCGCGACTTTGGGAACTGATTACAACGGGTTCGATGGAGCCACCCAGACCAGCATGGTAGTCTCCTGGGCAGATGGGGACGCCACTGATAAGGTAGTGAGTATTCCGATCATAAACGATGCGCTTGCCGAACCGACCAAGGTCTTCTATTTCCAGATCTCAGTCGCCACTGGTGGATCCTCTCTCTCCAGCCGGAATTTCCAGGTCATCACAATCTATGATGACGATGGTCCCGGCACCGCTTATTTCCAGACGCCCTCGCTGACGGTCAGCGAACTGGCGGGCACTGCTATTCTGACGGTGGGGCGCAATTTTCCTTACAAAGGGACGCTTTCCGTTCAGTACGGCACGCATGCTCTGGCAACGGATACGGCGTCAGGCGGAGACGACTACACGGTCACCAGTGGAACACTCACCTGGGCGGATGGCGATAGCACGACCCGGCAGATCAATGTGCCGATCTTGCGCGATAATCTGGTGGAGGGAGATGAAGTCTTCACCGTGGGCTTGACCGCATCAGACCCCACGCTGATCGGCAGCCCGGGCATTGCGCAAGTGACCATCAAGGATGCGCCTTTCCAGCAATGGCAGGCACAACAGTTTGCCGGCGCGCTGCCGGCTTTGGCTACCGCCCAAAGCAATCCCGCCGCCGTTCGCACTCTGAGCCCCGCTTTTTACTTACGCCTGTCGGAGACGAGTGGCACCACGGTGACGGCGACCGATGGCACAGGAAACACGACAGCGACAGGAACGATTCTCGGAACCGCTTTCACGCTCGGCGTGGCTGGCCCGCGTCCTCCCGCCTGGCCAGGCATGGAGAGTAACAACACCGCTATCACGCTCGTTGGATCCAATCCCAGCACCGCCACAAGTACGTCACCAACTGCCTTCCAAACCGGAGCCTCGGTAAATCTCGGCACGGCCGCGGGAATGGGATCGAAGCTCGGAAACGGTGGCACGATCTCGCTCTGGATGCGGACAAGCAACACCACGCAGGCAATGGCTCTGGTCGGCGGTAACCAGGCCGGAACAGCTACGAAGTTTTTGCTGAGCGTGAATCAGGCCTGGAGCGTCGTGCCGGTCGTTCCAAACAGCCTCAAGCTGTTGATCCGCGGCGAAACTACCGGAACCACCGCCGAGTACTCCGTGCCGCTGCAAGGTTTGCCAACAGGAAGTCTTTGCGACGGGCAGTGGCATCACATTGCGGTCACCTGGCCGAAGTGGACGGATGCAAATAACGCGGATTACATGCGATTTTACTTCGATGGAACCGAAGCCAATGCCCTGGGGGTGCGCGGCTGAGAGACGATCGTTTCCACCATGACTTTTGCCGATTTCACCACGTCCGGACTGCGTCTCGGTTATACCGGAACTTTACCGAGTTTGAACTATCTCGGTGACCTGGATGAGGTCGCTTACTTCCCTCGGGTCGTCACGCCAACCGAGATTGCCAATCTCGCCTCTGCCGCACCGGCTCCGGCTTTGCCGGCGTATGCCATTGCCACCGGCGATCCCACAGGAAGCGGCGTCAGCAACCTTATGGATTACTATCTCGGTGGCCAACCGGGGACCGGCGTACCACCTTCGGCTCCGTCAATTTCGGCGGTGACTGTTGGTGGTGCCAATTACCTGGCGTTAACTTATCAACCAAACGTGAACTCCACGGATGTCACGGCAGCAGTACAGGTCTCGGGCGATCTCAGCCAATGGAATAGCGGCGCTTCGTTTACGACCGTTGTGAGCGATACGACAACAGGCGGAGTCCGCCAGGTAACTGTGCGCGACAATGTGGCGATAAGTGCGGCGGTTCGCCGGTTTATCCGGTTGAGTGTTTCGCTTCCGTAGGCGGTGGCGAACGCTTTCGTAATCGGAACTGAAAACGGATTTTGGAGGATGGACTTTTGGAGCGGCGCTGCTTTGTCAGCGCCGCCGTTGGGGCGGTGGCTCGAGCGGCAGGTTCTGGGGACGTTCTGATCAGCAAATAGGCGGATCGGCCTTGGCGAACGTCGAATGACATACCAATCACATTACTACCCTCACCCACCGCCCCTCGCCTCCCGTGCTGACAAAGCAGCACCGCTCCAACGGCTTGCTTCCCAAACCATTGAGACCATTTTCAGTTTCCACACAAAGCAACTCGCTTTCCTGACTGCGCGCGAAACTCACCATGAGCAACCCGCAGACCTTCCCCATCCGAAAGCGGTATTGCGTCCGCGGCTTAATACCGCACTCCATATGGACGCGCCGCTCGTGAATACGCTTCTCGACTTCCAGAGTTCGATTTCAAGTTAGCCGCAAAAGCGAGGAAAACGGCATGGAGTAGGCAAGTGAGGAAAAACAAAACCGGCATTCGGCGTTCAGCCAAATGCCGGTTCTTAAGATCAAATACCCCTCTTACTTACAGTCCGCTGCCGGCCTGAAGCTTCTGGCGGCCCTGATAGATGACGTCCTTGTAAGTCGCGCCGCTCGGGATCATCGGCAACACATGCTCCGTATGGGGCACCATCACGTCGAGCACATAGGTTTCCTTCGAGTCGAGCATCCGCTTGATCGCACCCTCCAGATCCTTCTTGTGGATCACGCGCTCACACGGCACGCCAAATCCTTCGCAAAGTTTGACATAGTCTGGATAGATCCGCTTCAGGTCACGCGGATCGCCGAGGAAGGTGTGGCCGCGGTTGGAATGATAGAAACGGTCTTCCCACTGCACCACCATGCCCAGCCACTGATTGTTGAGAATCATCACCTTGGCGGCGATTCCTTCCACGTGCGCGAGGGCCAGTTCCTGGACATTCATCAGGAACGAACCGTCGCCATCGATATCCACCACCTGCTTGTCGGGGCAGGCCACCTTGGCGCCGATCGCCGCGGGATAACCAAAACCCATGGAGCCAAGACCCGCCGAAGTGATGAAGCTGCGCGGGCTATCATACTGGAAGAACTGGCCGGCCCACATTTGGTGCTGGCCCACGCCGGTCGTGATAATCGCGTCGCCTTTGGTGATACGATAGAGCTGCTCAATCGCGTACTGCGGCTGGATCACGTCCTCCGTATCTTCGTAATAGAACGGATAGCGTTCCTTCCACTCACCGATCTGCTGATACCATTCCGGGTAAGTCTTGTAAGCGCCGAGGCTCTCCGCCTTGAAACGGCTCTTGCCGGAACGCTCGAGCATTTCATTCAACCGGCTCAGCGCATACTTCACGTCCGAGATGATTGGCAGCTTGACCGGCTTGTTCTTGTTGATCTCCGACTCGTCGATATCGATGTGAACGATCGTGCCATGCTTCGCGAATTCGGAAAGCTTGCCCGTCACGCGATCGTCGAAACGAACGCCGATGGCGAGGAGCAAGTCGGCCTCGTTGACCGCATTATTGGCATACACCGTTCCGTGCATGCCGAGCCACTTCAGCGAAAGCGGATGGGTTTCCGGGAAACAGCCAACACCCATGAGCGTGGTGGCCACGGGGATTTGCGTGCGCTCCACGAACTCCAGGAGCTCCGGCGCCGCATTACTCGAAATCACACCACCGCCCACGTAGAGCATGGGCTTCTTTGACTGACCGATGAGCCCGATAAGCTCATTGAGGGCCACATCATCCGCGTGGCGGATCGGATCATATCCGCGGAGTTTCACCTGCGCCGGGAAGACCGGGATGGTCTTCGCCTGCTGGATGTTCTTCGGAATGTCGATCAGAACCGGTCCCGGACGACCGGACTGCGCGATGTAAAATGCTTCTTTCACGATCCGGGCGATGTCGTTGACATCGGTCACCAGATAGTTGTGCTTCACGATCTGGGCCGTCACGGAAAACACGTCGGTCTCCTGAAAGGCGCCTTTTCCGATCATGCTCTGCGGCACCTGGCCGGTGATGGCAATGAGTGGAACAGAGTCGAGGAGCGCGTCGGCGATACCCGTCACGAGATTCGTGGCTCCGGGTCCGGAAGTCGCCATACAAACACCCGCGCGGCCCGTGGCGCGCGCATAACCTTCGGCCGCGAAGACACCACCTTGCTCATGCCGGGGCAGGTAGGTACGGATCTGCTTCGAACGAGTCAGGGCCTGATGCATGTGCATCGAGGCGCCGCCGGGATAGGCAAAAATCGTATCGACCCCCTCCCGCTCCAGCGCGGCGACGAGAATATCCGCGCCGCTCATCATTTCACCGCGCTCTGGCGCGGCCTTTGCCGGATCTGTGGTGGTCGTAGGTGTACTCATGATTGTGGTGAAAAAGGACGCCGACTTTACAAGATGTCAGCCGGGACCGCAAGCCGCTTTCCCGATGCCCTACCCTTCTCGGCGAGGTTGTGCCTTGTTTTTAGCGCAAAGAACTCAAAGGCACGCAAAGATTTGAGCAGGTTGATCTGATTTGCCGACGCATCGCCGTGAGAAATCCGAAAAGCGAAAGCCAAGGGGTATGCGCTTCTTTGCGAACCTTTGCGGACTTTGCGGCCTTTGTGCTAAAACGGAACCGTCTCTTTCACGAAGACCCCGATTTGGTTGCGGCTTTGCCGCGCCGTGGCCTTTGCGTTAAAAAAAACGCCCCCTCCTCACCCCCCGTCCTACCACTCCGGCTTGCCGTCACTGATCGGGATCGCTCCTTCGCCGACCATCTTTGCATAGGCCGTCGGAGCCATTCCGTAGGCCTTCTTGAAGGCCCGCGAAAAGGCGAAGAGCGACTCAAAGCCAGACTTCTGCGCCACTTCGGTCACCTGCAGATTGGTCGATTGCAAAAGCTTCGCCGCCTCCGCAAGGCGCGATTCGCGGATGTATTTGCCGAGGCTGATTCCCAGATTGCTCCGGAACATCGCCCGCAGGTGGCTCGCGGAATATCCGAGCCGTTGGGCCAGTTCCTCGATTCCCGGGGCATGCGCGAGATTCGAGCGGACTTCACGGTTGATCCGTTCGAGGATCACATCCCGGCTATCATCGCTCTTCTTCACCCCACCGCGGCGCTCTTCCGGAATTGGCGGTGCGTAAACCAGATGCTTCAGGAGTTGCGAAAGCCGATAGGCGATTTCCACCACATCCTCCTCCCCATTAGCGGGATGCACGTGTTCCGTCACCACATCGCGCACGAGCCGGAGTGCTTCCTGATCGAGCACTACCGGATGATCCCGCAAAGACGCGAGCGCGGCCGACTCCGCCAATTCAAACGTAATGAAAAGCCACTCGATCGGCCCTTCCCCGATATCCGTATAGTGATGAAACTGGTGTGGGAAAACGAGCACACATTCCCCCGGCTCGAGTCGAAAAGTATTCTCTCCCACCCGCGCCGACCCGCCTTGTTCGAGGACGACCAGCAATTCGAACCGGTGATGATAATTACTGCTGACCCCCAGTACCGATCGCAAGGTTGCCGCATCCGTCCGCTTGAAAAAGACGATATTGTCCGGGACCATTGCCTGGTTCCAGCTCAGCCCGGAGAAGAGACCCGGAGGTTTCTTCAAATCCCTGATGATTTCGCGGATTGTCTCGGTGGAGACTTTTTGGGATGAAGGGGCGCGCTTTCTCACGGGACGGATACGGCTGATGCCGTGTTGCAGGTGAAAGTTCATCTAACTGGGGGAACGAAACGGAGAAGCGTAGCGTTTCATCGTAAAAACCAAAGCTTAATAAGCTTTTTCAGGCATTTAATCACTTTTGGCAAATTACTTGACTTAAATGACCTTTATGGCGATAAAGTCATGCCAATGACTTCCGTCACCATCCCCATATGCAGCTTCCGCCCTGCGGTTCGCTGTGTTTTACAGGGGACACAGGGGAGAATACATCCAGAGAAACGATTCCTGTCAGAAAGTGAACACCCCCATCCAACCAGCCAATTCGTCATCTATGCCAAATTTGGCAACAGACATGATGGCCGGTTGTTGCTAGTCGAGGAGTTCACCCTTTCTTCCTCTCTCCTCTCTCCATGATCGTTCTCATCACCGGCGGCGCCGGATTCATCGGCAGTCATCTCGTCGAACATTTTCAAGGCAAGGCCGACGTGCGCGTTCTCGATAGCTTGCGGTCGGGCAACCTGCGGAATCTCGCCGGCCTGCAATACCAGTTCTTCGAGGGCTCGATTCTGGACCGAAAGCTCGTGCGCCAGGCGGTCGCAGGTGCGGATTACGTATTTCATCTCGCCGCCATGATCAGCGTTCCGGAATCCATGCAACGGATGACCGAATGCGTGGAGATCAATACCACGGGAACTCTGGTCGTTCTGGAAGAAGCCGCGAAAGCGGGGGTCAAAAAGCTTTGCTTCAGCAGTTCCGCCGCGATCTACGGGAACAATCCGTCGACGCCGAAGGTGGAAACGATGCTGCCTGAGCCGCGCAGCCCGTACGCCATCACCAAGCTGGACGGCGAATATTACTGCAATCTCTTCACGGAAGAAGGCCTGCTCCAAACGGCCTGCATGCGTTATTTCAATGTCTTCGGCCCGCGCCAGGATCCGAAGAGCCAGTATGCTGCTGCCATTCCCGGCTTTATCTCCCGCGCGCTACGCGGCGAGCCGCTGACGATGTTTGGCGATGGCGGCCAGACGCGCGATTTCGTCTATGTCAAAGATATCGTCGGCGCCAATGTCTTCCTGGCCACACAAAGCCCGGCGACGGGTGTGCACAATGTTGGTTGCGGCCAGAGCTGCACCATCCTGGAGCTGGCGCAATCCATCGTTTCCGCCACGGGCGGGCGTTCCAAAATCCAGCTCGCACCGGAACGTGCGGGCGATGTGCGCCACTCCTGCGCGGATATTTCAAAGCTTTTAGCAACCGGTTTCCGCCCGAAAACCACCCTCGCCGAAGGATTACCCGGCACGATCGAAGCTTTTTCCGCCTCGCCATGACGCGCTCCCTCCCGAGATTCCAGCAGCGCGATTCCCGGCGGCCATGGCCATGTCGGGTATCCGTGATGGTGTCCGGGCCGAGATTCCTCCCCCCTTTTCAATGAAGCAAGGTAAAGACCACCACCCACCGGATCTCCGCGAACTTAGCGTTCCTTTTCAGCTTGTCGGCGAATACGTCGAAGCCAAGCCCCATGGAAGCGGGCATATCAATGATACCTATGCGGTCACCTACCGCATCGCGGGAGAGCCGGTGCGATACATTCAGCAGCGGATCAACGGTCGCATTTTTCCCAACGTGCCGCATCTCATGGAGAATATCCATCGGGTCACGCGGCACCTAAGCACGAAGCTCGAAGGGCCATCCGGAGATCGCCGCCACAATGGTTCCGCGCTTCACCAAGGCGGGACGATGCGCGCGCTTCGGGTCATCCCATGCGCCAATGGGAAACCCTACTACCAGGATCACAAAGGGCATTTCTGGCGCACTTATGATTTCGTGGAGCATGCGCAGACTTACGATCGCGTCACCAGCGCGGCGCAAGCCTATGAAGCAGCTTATGCTTTCGGGGAGTTTCAGGAACTCCTGGCCGATTTGCCGGCGCCGCGCCTGCACGAAACCATCCCGGGATTTCACCACACAAGGAAGCGTTTTGAGGCTTTTCAGAAAGCGATCGATGAAGACAAGCTCGGGCGGGCACGCAGTGTGTCGGAGGAGATCAAATTTTTTCTGAGCCGTGAAGCAATCGTGAACGTGTTGCTTGACGAGCACGCGCGAGGCGCGATTCCCGAACGCGTCACGCACAATGACACGAAGTTAAATAACGTCCTGCTGGACGACGCCACCGGACGTGGGGTTTGCGTGATCGATCTCGATACCGTCATGCCCGGACTGGCTTTGTATGATTTCGGCGACTTGGTGCGAACCTCGACGAGCCCGGCGCTCGAGGATGAGCTGGACCTTTCCAAAGTCACGATGCAGATGCCCATGTTCGAGGCGCTCGTGAATGGATATCTGGCCAGTGCGGGTAAATTCCTCACCGATACCGAAAAACAGTTTCTGCCTTTCTCCGGAAAGCTGATCACTTATGAAATCGGTCTCCGCTTTCTTACCGATTACCTGGAAGGCGACGTCTATTTCAAAACGAAGCGGAAACATCACAATCTCGACCGTGCGCGCACACAGATGGCTCTGGTGCGGAGCATCGAGGCGCAGGAATCCGCGCTGAATGCCGTGGTGGAACGCGCTTCCGCCGCGCAACCGAAGGGCAAGGTCTCGCGGACGGCGGCCCTTGTGGTTTGATTCCAATGAAACCGTCTCTCCTTATTCTCGCGGCCGGGCTGGGCAGCCGTTATGGCGGTTTCAAGCAAACCGAACCCCTCGGTCCGAACGGCGAGTTCATTATCGACTATTCCATCCATGACGCGCTCCGAGCCGGATTTGGCACGATCGTGATTGTCACGCAGCCACAACTGGAAGAGCCGATTCGCGAGCATCTTCATACGCAACTCGGAGACGGCCTCGACTTGCGTTTTGCTTATCAGGAGCTCAGCGACTTACCCGCCGGATTTTCTCTCCCAGCCTCGCGGAAAAAACCGTGGGGAACAGCCCATGCGATTCGATCCGCGCGCGACGTGATCACTGGGCCATTCGGCGTGATCAATGCCGACGACTACTACGGCCCACGCTCCTATCAAGTGCTGGCGCACCATCTTCATCAGACGGAAGCGGACCATGCTTGCATGGTCGGGTTCGAACTGACTCACACGCTTTCGGATCATGGATCCGTCTCACGCGGCATTTGCCGCACGGATGCACTCGGCGCGCTTATCGAAGTGGTGGAACACACCAGGATTATCTCGGATGACTTGGGCGATGCTCACTCCATCGATACCGCAGGCCAGCGCCATCCGTTGCCCAGCGGAACGATCGCATCGATGAATATGTGGGGTTTCGATTCCACGATTTTCGGCGATCTCGAGGAGCTCTTCCGGGATTTCCTCGAAGTCCACGGTCGGGAAGAGAAGGCCGAGTTCTTCATTCCCAGCATCGTGGACGAGCTTATCAAAAGAGGCCGCCTACGGTGCTCCGTCCTTCATACGCCTGAACAGTGGTTTGGCGTCACCTATCAGGAAGACCGCGCTGCGGCTTCCGGGAAGATTCATTCGCTTATTGAAGACCGGACTTATCCGGTTTCTCTTCATTCCTCGGTCTCCAATCCGTCCCCCTATGCAACTGCATTTCATTGATTGGGTCATCGCGATCTTCTGCGTCGCGATCTGTTTCATTCCGGCGTTCTTCGTCGGAAAGCGGTCCAATACGACGTCGGAATTCTTCGCCTCTGGACGCTCCGTACCATGGTGGCTGGCCGGTCTTTCGATGGTCGCCACGACCTTTTCCTCCGACACCCCAAACTGGGTCACCGAACAGGTGCGCAAATTCGGAGTGGCTGGCAACTGGCAGTGGTGGGCCTTTGTACTGACCGGCATTGCCACAGTCTTCTTCTTCGCGCGGTTATGGCGCCGCAGCGGTGTGCTGACGGACCTGGAGTTTTATGAAGTGCGTTACTCCGGTATGGCAGCTTCGGTAGTTCGCGGTTTCCGTGCCATCTATCTCGGCCTTTTCTTCAATTGCTTCATCATGGGCATGGTGACGCTGGCGGCTTGCAAGATCGCTAATATTCTCTTTGGCCTGCCGGCGTGGGAAACGATCGCGATCTGCGGCATTCTAAACGTCGTCTTTGCTGCCCATTCGGGCCTCTGGGGTGTGCTGGTCATCGACATGGTTCAGTTCTTCATCAAGATGACAGCGGTCATTGCCGCGGCGGTTTTCTCGGTCAAAGCCGTCGGGGGTTGGGGTGTTCTCATGCAGAAGTTAGGGAACCTGCAGGTCGTGACGACCGATGGCGCGCAGCCGGTCATGAGTCCAAGCGACGGCGGGGGACAGCCCATTCTGGATATCCTCCCCAACTTCGGGATGAAGGAATTGACCCTGATGATCTTTCTCGTGCCGCTGGCTATCCAATGGTGGGCTGCGTGGTATCCAGGCTCCGAACCGGGCGGCGGCAGTTATATCGCACAGCGCATGCTGGCTTCGAAATCGGAGAAAGACTCTTTGGGCGCCGTTCTCTTCTTCAATCTCGCACACTATGTCCTGCGGCCCTGGCCATGGATCATTACCGCGCTGTGCTCGATCATTATCTATCCCGATCTCGCCAGCATTCAAGCGGCCTTTCCCAATGCCGATCCGCACCTGATCGGACATGATTCGGCATTCCCGGCGATGTTGAAATTCCTGCCCGTCGGCTTTGTCGGTTTGATGGTCGGCGGCCTTGTCGCGGCAAATTCGTCGACGATTCTTACCCACTTGAACTGGGGCTCTTCCTATCTGGTTCACGATTTCTATCGCCGGTTCATTTCTCCGAAGGAAAGCGAGAAGCATTATGTAACCGTAGGCCGCGCGTGCACGGTCGTTTTGTACATCGTCGCTGCTTATCTCAGCACGATTCTGAGCTCGGCCCAGCAGGCGTTCCAGATCATCGTTTCGATCGGTGCCGGCACCGGCTTGCTGTACATGGTTCGCTGGTTCTGGTGGCGCATCACCGCCTGGTGCGAGGTTGTGGCGATGATTAGTTCGTTCCTGATTTCGGTGGCTTTCGTGATCATAAAGACTCCGTTCGCCATGACTCTGGGATCACTCGTCATTAAGAATCCTGGCCACGATATTCCCTTCGCGGAAAGCGTCATTTACTCGGTGGCTTTCACCACAGTTTGCTGGCTGCTTACCGCTTTCTTCGGTCCGCAAACGGATCAGGAAACACTGATCTCCTTCTACAAGAAGGTGCATCCGGCCGGTCCCGGCTGGCAAAAGATCCGGAAGCTCTCCGGAGTCACTGAGCAACAAAGCCCGGCGCATGCCGATCATATGGGCATGGCTTTTGTCGGGTGGATTTCCGGCTCGGCAATGATCTGGTCTTCGCTGTTCGCCATCGGCAATTTCCTTTACGGGCGCACGGGATCGGCAATTGCGCTGACCGCGACGTTTATCGTGAGCAGTGCGATTCTGCTTTGGACGATCAGGCATCTCTGGAATGGCAGTTCGGATTCGCAAGTGGATGAGAAGTCAGTGGCGGAGATTGAGACAGTGTAACGGCTGCGGGCACGGAGTCACTCTGTTGAAAACACGCCCGGACAGCCTCGCGATTCAGCGACGTCTAACCCGGATATTTCATGGTCTGATAAGTTGGCGGCTGAGCGCTGATTGAATATTCAGTATTGGCTTTGTGGGGGCGCTTTTTGGCTGCAAGGACGTGAAAGGACGACAGTGCCCCCAACCCCCATCTAC